>Ga0068864_100001821_pt1 | contig 17498 bp, 16 predicted proteins | sample KBSSwiS72_FD_66586 | JGI IMG/M metagenome (GOLD analysis project Ga0068864, IMG submission 66586) | Switchgrass rhizosphere microbial communities from Kellogg Biological Station, Michigan, USA - KBS Switchgrass S7-2 | ecosystem: Host-associated > Plants > Roots > Rhizosphere > Soil ... | reverse complement strand
AATGATGCACCGAAAATGGCAGCAGACAGACACAGGCCCGTAGGTCAGTGAAACCCAATCTGCTTCGACTGGCCGTCGTCAGCTGGTTCGTCACATGCGGATGCCGCGGCGGCATGACCAGCAGTGACGGCGCTCCCCTCCAGTTCACCGCCGCACCGATTCCCATCGAGCAGATTCTCTGGATCGTGCCGCTCGGTGCGCTCGAGATTCCCGGCCACATCGCTCCGAGCGATCACGTTTATTTCTATTTTGCCGACCCCGATCACTGTCCCTGCAACCTCGAGAACCATCCGGTTTCCGCGATGTCCGACGGACAGGTCTTGCGCGGCGACCGAAGCGCCGACGGATCGCTGACCATACGCGCGACGTCGAAGATCGACTACTACTACGGCCATATCCGCGTGCGAGCCGATCTTCCAGACGGCGCGCGCGTTCGGGCGGGTGAGCAAATCGGCGTCAGCAGCGGGATCGGATACGGCGTCGACGTCGGCGTGATCAACAGCGACGTCAACCAGGGGTTTCTCAGGCCCAGCCGCTACGCGCCGGAGACGAACAATTGCGACCAGCCGCTGCATTTCTTCACACAACCGCTGCGAGACCAGCTCACCGCTCTGGTGAAGCGTGAGGGTCCCGACAAGGATGGACGCATCAACTTCGACCGCGCCGGGACGGTGGCCGGCAACTGGTTTCTGGAGGGTCTGCCGGCAGACAGAGAAAGTAGTTCCGGACCTGGAGCTTGGCCGAAGATGCTGACGTTCGTCTACGACAACTTCAAGCCGACGGAAGTGCGCGTCGTGATCGGCGGCACGATTGACGTCGCCGGCATTTACACCATTCCCGCGACCGACCCGCTTCCCGAAAACATCACGCAGGCGAACGGCGCCACCATCCTTCACCTGTTGGGCTTCGGGCCGAGACTGTTCGACTCTCGCCGTCTGTTGGTGCAGCTCCTCAATGCTTCAACCTTGCGGGTTGAAAAATTCGCCGTCGGCACCGGGGACCTGATATTCGACGCCGGCGCGCAAACCTATGTGCGGTAGGGCCGCCCCGCCCGGTCAGGGCTTCGGGTGCGCGATTTCCGGCAACGCGCGACCGAGAAACCCTTCGATCGGCTGCTGATTTCCCATCCGCATCTCGTCCATCAGATTGATCTTCCGAGCTTGAGCAACCGCCGTCGCCGCTGGGACGTTGCGCTCGCGGATCAAATAGGCAGCCCAAAGGTGGCTGGCGCGCCACGCGATGGTGCAGTGCAACAGCACTTTGCCGTCGGCCGAGGCCATCGCCGCCGCGAACGCATCGAGCTGTTTCGGCCCATACGGGTTTTCCGGCGTGCCTCGCATCGGGATATGGACGTATCGCATCCCGAGTTCCTTGGCGAGCGCCGCCTCGTCGAACCCGATGCGCGACATTTCCTCCGGCATTCGCAAGTTCACGATCGTCGTCACACCCTTCGCTCGGAGATCGCGAAGCGCCTTCTCTGTGGGTTGGCCGGCGATGAACATGTCGTCGCCGACGCTCGCGAACTTGTCCTGGAACATCCCGGTGATATCGAGATTGACCGGATCCGGAACCGGTCCAGTCTTCCCGTTGACCACACTCTGTGCGCCGGCGGGCCGCGCGATCGAGACGAGCAGGACAACCGCCGCCATCGTGCAGAACAGGCATGACCGAGTCATAGCACTTCCCCTGAGCAAGAACGCAACAACAGTATTCGGCATAGTGAGGCGGCCTCCGCCCATGCATCGTGCGCTCGCGTTCGCGGTTCTCGCTTCGGTCGGCCTCGGCCAACGAGGCGCGCTGCGGCAAGCTGGTGCTCGGCGAAGCGCTCGGCGATCTCGGCGGGCCATGCGGCTTCAAGTGGCCACCGACAACCACCCGCTGTCGAAGTACCGCGCCAACGCCACGCTCGCGAACATGCCGGAATTTCACCGCGCCTTCCAGTGCGCGAGCGGCGATCCAATGGTCCGCCAGCCGGGCGAACAGTGCCGGCTCTGGTGATGCCATCCGTAAACGCGGACGTTCGTTCAGGCCTTCACGCCAGGCGTGTTCACCGCGCCTCGAGCGCGTAGGTCAGGATCTTCGGCGCAGACGGCGGACCAGGATCGGGAGCCGGACCACCGCCACGGCCAGTTGCCGCACCACCGCCGGCGGGCGTGGCCTGGCCGGCGCCCCCCGCGCCCCCTGCGGCCGGCGCGCCAGCAGCGGCGGCGCCGGGCGGCGGCACGACCACGCCGCGGCCGCCGATCACAGTCACGTACTGCTTACCGTCCACCGTGTAGGTGATCGGGGGCCCCATCCCGACACGCAGGCCGGTATTGATCTCGTGCAGCTTCTCGCCTTTGTCGGCGCTGTAAATCACCAGCCGGCCATCCGGCACGATCTGCAGCACCAGGTTGCCCGCCGTCGTGACCGTTCCACCGCCCGAGGCCCCGCCGCCTTCACGGCGCCAGCGCTCGGTCTGCGTCGCGGGATCCCACGCGATCAGCACGCCGCCCCGCTGACCATCGGTCGGACCGATCATCGGCGGCACGAATGGTGTGGGCGGAGTGGCGTCCGGCGCCGGATCGGGCGCCGCCGCGCCGCGGCCGGTGCCGGTATTGCGGCCGCCCTCCTTGAACACGAACGTCGAGGGATTGACCGTGTAGGTGGACGATGAGAGCAGCGTGGACGGCACGTACATGAGGCCGGTCTGCGGATTGAACGACATCGGCGACCAGTTGTGCGCGCCGAGCGGACCCGGATAAACCGTCACCGGATCGGTTCCATAGAACGCGCGCGGATGAATGAAAGGCCGGCCCGTCTTCTTGTCCATCGCTTCCGACCAGTTCATCGGCGCGAATGGCGACGCCGAGATGAACTCGCCGGTGATGCGATCGATCACGTAGAAGTAGCCATTCTTGTTGGCCTGCATGATCACGCGTCGCACGCGGCCGCCGATCGGGATGTCGGCAAGCGTCAGCTGCTGGACCGAGTCGTAGTCCCACGAATCGCCCGGCACCGCCTGGTAGTACCACTTCATCTCGCCGTTGTCGGGATTGACCGCGATGATCGAGCAGACGTAGAGATTGTCTTTGCCTTGAGAGCCGCGGAGCACTTCCGGCCACGGTCCGCCGTTGCCGGTGCCGAAGTAGACGAGATTGGCTTGCGGGTCGTAGGCCATGCCGTCCCACACCGTGGCGCCGCCGCCCATCTTGTACCACTCGCCGCTCCAGGTCGGGGCGGCCTTGCGCATGGCGTCGTTCTCGAACGGCTTCGATGGATCGCCGGGCACGGTGTAGAAGCGCCAGGACCTCTGTCCGGTGTTCGCGTCGAAGGCATCGACGAATCCACGCACGGGATATTCCGAGCCGCTGGCACCAATGAGGACCTTGCCCTTGGCAATCCGCGGCGCCATCGTCAACGTGTACTGATTCTGCGGATAGGCGACGCGCGACTCCCAGACAGGCTTCCCGCTCGCGGCGTCGAGCGCGACCAGGCGTCCGTCGATGATCGGCGCGATGACTTTTCCTTCGTAGAGCGCGACGCCGCGATTGACGACGCCGCAGCAGATCTTCGACTGGACCGCCGGCCGATTCACTTCCGGATCCCATTTCCACAGTTGCTTGCCGGTCCGCGCATCCACGGCGTAGACGACGCTCCATGTGGTGATGCCGTAGAGCACGCCATTCGACGCGAGCAGCGTGGCTTCCTGGTTGCCACCGCCCGGCACGTTGTTGTTCCCGCCGGGGATCTCGAACGACCATACCGGTGCAAGGCGTGTGACGTTGGTCGCATCGATTTGCGTCAGTGGGCTGAAGCGCTTCTCGCCAAGATCCAGACCGTAACTGAGCCAGTCTTCACCGCTCGCCGGTGCGTTTCTCAACGCCGCTTCGTCGACCCGCCGGCTCTGAGTTTGTGCTGCGGCGGGTTGTTGCCAGATCGTCAGCCCGGCAGCCACGAGCCCGGCGGCAGTGCCGAGCACCAATCCTGTCTTAACCGCGTCTCTTCGGCGCATGGGGCCTCCCCGGAATGTGCTGTGGATACTAGCTCAGATGGAGGCCGCGCGAAACGGCAGCCGGGCGCCAAATGCGATTGTGCCGAACGGTCACATCTGCGCGAGGCGATCCGTCATACCAGTAAGGAGGACGACATGAAATTCGTGTTGATGGTCTATCAGGGGAGCACACCGCTGCCCGGTTCAGAGAGCTGGAAGGCGCTGTCGGAGGCCGAGCAGAAGAAGATTTACGAAGACTATGCCGAGCTCAACAAGGCCGAGGGCATGTCGCCGGGGCTTCCACTTGGGTTGCCGGACGCGGCGAGAACGGTGCAGGTGCGCGACGGCAAGGTCCACGTGAAGAACGGGACGTATCTCGCCGAAGCGGCCGGCGGGTACTCCGTTTACGAGGCTACGAGCATGGACGACGCGATCGCGCTGGCGGCGCGGATCCCCGCGGCGCGACTTGGCGGCGCCGTGGAAATCCGGCCGGCTGAGAAGTACTGGTGACTTGCCCGAGTCGCTGGCTTCGTCATCGGGGAAGCTCTCAGGGTGGCGCATGTGGCGACCGCGGCGCAGTTTCGCGGTACTCTGGAACGAATGGATCGGACGATCGTGTTCACCGACGGCGCCGCCAAAGGCAATCCCGGCCCTGGCGGCTGGGGCGCGATCGCGCTGACGCCCGACGAGATGGTCACCGAATTGGGCGGCGGGGCGCCGCACACCACCAATAACAAGATGGAGTTGAGCGGCGCGATCGCGGCGCTCGACGCGATCGTCGAGGTGCCCGGTCCGGTGGCGATCTACACCGACTCCACCTATCTCATTCAGGGCATCACGCAGTGGGTGTGGGGCTGGCGCAAGAAAGGCTGGCGCACGGCGACGGGAACTGAAGTGCTCAATCGGGATCTGTGGGAGCGACTGTTTGCGCTCACCAGCGCTCGTCGAGCGCCAGGCATCGAGTGGCACTGGGTGCGCGGCCACGTAGGCACCGCCGGCAACGAACGATGCGACGAGATCGCCGTCGCGTTCGCCCTGCAGCAGCCGCCAGACCTCTATCGCGGTCCGATGGCGGGATATCAGCTCGACGTGCTGAACGTTCCTGGCGAGACATCGCTGCCGCGGCGTTCCGCCGGGTCTGCTGGCAACGCGGCGAAGGCGAAGGCCTACTCATATCTGAGCGTCGTGGACGGCGTGCCGATGCGGCACACGACCTGGGCCGAGTGCGAGCAGCGCGTGAAGGGACGGTCAGGCGCGCGCTACAAGAAAGCGACCAGCGCCGCCGACGAACAGGCGATTCTCCTCGATTGGGGGGTCCGGGAACCCGCGCGCTGAGCGAACGACATTCCGGCGGCCAGCACGGCGCCGGCCTCGGCGCAGAGGTTGCTGAATCTCAAGCGGGAGGTCGAATCACAGGCACCGTCCTTGCAGCCCGAGGTCGATGGGGCAACGTCAACAGACATGCCTGTTGAGCGCATCATCGTGATCGGCGCGTCCTCGGGCGGCATCGAAGCGCTTCGGACGCTGGTCTCGCATCTGCCGTCCAACTTCTCCACCCCGATTTGCGCCGTGATGCACCTGTCGCCGCAGTCGCCAAGCATTCTCCACGAGATTCTGGGCCGTGCTGCCAAGCTGCCGGTTTATCAGGCCGAACCAGGGATGTTGATCAGCGCACCAGCCGTGTACGTGGCGCCTCCGGATCGTCATCTCCTGCTCGAGCGCGACATGCTGCAGGTGGCCAGGGGCCCGCGCGAGAACCGGTTCAGACCAGCCATCGATCCGCTCTTTCGCTCGGCCGCGCGCGCCTACGGACGCGGCGTCATCGGCGTCGTGCTGACCGGCGATCTCGACGATGGCACTGCTGGTTTGTGGGCGATCAAGCAACAGGGCGGCATCGCCATCGTGCAGGATCCCGGCGAAGCGCTCTTTCCCAGCATGCCAAAAAGCGCGATTCGCCACGTGCCGGTCGATCATGTCGTGCGAATCGCCGCACTCGGCCCGCTGCTTGTTGATCTCACCGCGCGTCCATTGCCGTCGAAGATGCCCGTTCCGATTCCCGCCGGGCTGGAGACTGAAGTGAACATTTCCAACGAGACGAATGGCCTTGATGCCGGCGTGATGGACATTGGCGAGGCGTCGCCGTATACCTGCCCCGAATGTCACGGCGTGCTGCTCGAAATCAAGAGCAGTGCCGTCCTGCGCTTTCGCTGCCACACCGGCCATGCCTACTCGGTGGCTAGTCTGGCGGCCGCACTCAGCGAGCGCAGCGAAGAGGACCTCTGGAATGTGGTGCGGGCGTTCGAAGAGGGCGCGATGCTGATGGAACGAATGGCGCAACATGTCCGCGACGATCATCAAGGCGAGCAGGCGGACGAGTGGCTCTCGCGCAGCCGGGAAGCGAAACATCGAGCGGACGAAATTCGCAAGCTCACCCGCCATAGCCCGCCGGTCACGACGGCGGACTCATGATTCGTTCGTGCCGCATCACGTCGACGTGCACGCACCGCAGCATTGAGTAGGCTGAGAGGTGCGCTACCGGGGAGGCGCGCCGCGGCCGCGGCCCGTCGCGGGGCGCGGGCTGGCCGGGACGCCGGCCGGCCGGCGCGGCATCGTCTTATCGCGCATCGCGGATTGATACGCGAACACCGCCATGACGATTGCCGATTGCTGGAGATCGCGCTCGCTCACCGCCTCGTAGAAGTCGGCGTTGGTGTGGCGCGTGCGAGCGTCGTAGTTCGTGTAATCCATGATCGTGGTGAAGGCCGGGATGCCGACGCCGTCGAAGACACCGTCCTCCGACGTGAAGTTGCTGTCCATCACGTTGCGCTTGAGTCCGAGGTCTTTAAGCGGCTCGAGCCACGCATCGAACACACCGCGGGCGTCGGCGTTATTGGCCATGTACCACCCGTAGGTGGCACCGGCCCCCGGATCGTTATTCAGATAGACCGCGATCTTGTCGCGCGACGCCGCATCGGCGAGGTGCTGCTCCACGTAGGCCCGGCCGCCGACGAACCCCACTTCTTCGCCGCTCCAGATCGCCACGCGGATGGTCCGCCGCGGGTGCGCGCCGACGGCCTTCAGGATGCGCATCGCTTCGACAACGGAAGCGGCGCCATCCGCGTTATCGGTGGCGCCGGTCGCGGCGGGCAGCGAATCGAGATGCGCCCCGACCAGGACGACTTCGTTGCGCAGGACAGGATCCTCGCCGGGAATCTCGGCGATCACGTTGTAGCTGTTGAGATCGGACTCCTGGTAGGCGGTCCGCAGTTCGAGACGCAGCTGCGGTGTGACGCCGGTCTGCATCATGCGCAGGAGCATGTTGTAGTGCTCCGCCTGCACGATCACGGTGGGAACCGAATCCTTGGGCGTTTGCGGGCTGCCGCCCACCGTGATGGTGCCGTGGAGTTCGCTGCCGGGGCGCAGGATCGCGCCGGCGCCAAGCCGCTGCAGAAGCGCGTTCATGGCATTGGCCGGCATGACGGAGGTGGCTTGCCGCTCCGCTGGCGGCTCCGGGCCGCCGATGCGGACGAGCTGATCGGTGTCCGCCGGCTGCTGCCGATCGCTGAGCAGGAAGACGGTCTGAATGGGCGACGCGAGCACAATGGCGCCGCGCACTTTCTCGCCGAGCGCGGTGATCTCGGCTTCGCTCTTGTCCGCCAGGTAGAGAGGCGTACCGGTCAGCACGCCTTTCACTGACGGAGTCCACGCCAGTGGATAGCCTGACATCGGAAAGTAGCGAGGCCCCGTCAGCTCCAGGCTGAACTTCTCGAGCTCCCAGCCGCGTCCGAACTGAAACGGCTCGAGATGCGCGTTGGCCAGGCCAAACTCATTGAGCTTGCCGCGCACATAATCGGCGGCTTGCTTGTGCGCGCGGCTGCCGGTCGGTCGCGCCCCGACGACGTTCGTGATGTAGTTGAAGGTCTCCAGAACCTTCGACCGCTGCGTCGCTTCGGCGCGAATCCGCGCGACCATCGCCAGGTCCACCCGGTCCTGCGCAATGAGCGCCGGCATTCCGAACGTAACTGCAATGACGACGACGAATGTCAGGATGGACCTGTGCATGGACAGCCTCGCTCGGGACAGTGTGGCGCGATTATACGAGTCCCAGCTATTTCGGCGACACACTCTTCAGGTGGGAGGGTCGGTTATGGCGTGATGAGAATTCTTCCGGGGAAACGTGTGTCTTCAAGGCACTTCATCGCGGCCGGCACTTCAGTGAGCGGAAACGTTCGGCCGACAATCGGCGCCAGCTGACCCGATTCGATCAGCGCCGAGAAGGTCGCCATCGCCTCGGCCTTGCTCAGCATTTTGAAATTCCTGCGTTTCTCGGGATCAGCCAGCGCACGCAGCAGCAGGCCGACGAACACCGGCATGCTGCCGACGACGCGACCGCCCATGCGGCCCTTTGCTTTGCCGAAGTGCGCATGGCCAATCGGCTGGTACATGCCAGTCGGCGTCAGGATCGGAGCGCAGACGTCGAACCACAAGTTCGACGCGACGTCCAGGATGAAGTCGTAACGTTCGCCGCCACGGAGAACGTCCTCCTGCTCGTAATCGATGACCCGGTCGGCGCCAAGAGTACGCATCATCGCCAGCTTCTCGGCGCAATCGACGGCGGTGACGTGCGCGCCCTCAGCTTTCGCGATCTGAATAGCCAGCGTGCCCAGGCATCCGCCGGCGCCGTTGATCAACACGTTCCGGCCGGCCAGCGAGCCGGAGGCGCGAAGGTTGGTCAGCCCGATGTAGCCGGAGGTCGGGATCGAGGCCGCCTGTTCGAACGTGACGTTGCCTGGCTTCAACGCCAGGAAGTCCTGCCGAACCGACGCGTACTCGGCGTAGGCGCCGCCGTTCTTCCACGCGAACGCCGTGGACTCGCCGAAGACGGCATCGCCAGCCTTGAACCGCGTGACGGCCTTGCCAACCGACTCGACCACTCCGGCGAGATCCGTTCCCGGCACGCGGAACTTTGGCCGGCGCACGCCGTTGCCCATCACGCGCAGCACATAAGGGATGCCGGTCACGACGTGCCAGACGTCTGGATGCACCGACGCCGCTCGTACGCGGACCAGTACCTCGTTGTCGGCAACGGCCGGCAACGGGATGTCGCGGACGTGCAACACCTGGTCGGGCGAACCATAGCGCTCCTGGACCACAGCCTTCATGTCGCACTCCTACAACTCGAAGTTGAAATTTGTCTTGGCGAGCCGCCGATATTTCCGCTCGTCGAACCGGTACAGCCGCGCCGCCCGGTGCGCGACGTCCTGCTGGACGTCGTCGGTCTCAATCAGCAGATCCATCGCGAGCACGCGCTTGCGGAAGTTGCGCTTGTCGAGCTCGCGTTCGAGGACCAGCTCGTAGAGATGCTGCAGCTGCGACAGCGTGAACTTCTTCGGCAGCAGCTCGAAGCCAATCGGCTGATAGCGCAGCTTGCCGCGCAGCCGCTCGAGCGCGATCTGCAGGATGGCGGCGTGGTCGAACGCCAGGCTGGGCACGTCGTGAACGCCGAACCACGCGGCGTCGCGCGCGTCGGTGGCGGCGTGAACCTTGTGGTCGCTCAAATTCACCAGAGCGTAGTAGGCCACCGACACCACCCGCTCGCGCGGGTCGCGTTCGACGTCGCCGAAGGTGTAGAGCTGCTCCAGGAACACCTTGCGCAACCCCGTCTCTTCTTCGAGCTCGCGTCTCGCCGCATCTTCGAGCGTCTCGTCGACGCGCACGAATCCTCCCGGCAGCGCCCACTGCCCTTCAAACGGCGGCAGCGCCCGTTGAATCAGCAGCACTTTCAAATCCTCGTCGTCCAGCCCGAAGACCACGCAGTCGACGGTCAGCGCGGCGCGGGGATACTCGTAGGTGTGCGTCATGGACTGTTAGTGTATTCACAACACGATACTACGTGTCAAATAAACACTAAGAACCGGAGGCGCGGCGATCGAGAACGCCGACGGGAATTGTTCAAAAGGCTTTCCTCGGCGCGCGGCGCCGGCGTTAGAATCTGACGCCGGAGGGAATCTTTATGATTGTTTTACGAAGACTCGCCGTCGCAGCGCTGTCGGCATCCGGTGTTATGGCGCTCCTGCAGACGACGTCAATTGCCGGACAGCAGCCGGCCGCCACGCCGCAACCCATGTCGTTCTTCGTGACCAGCGTCGGAAAAGGCGATGGCGCCAATCTCGGCGGAATCGCCGGTGCCGATGCGCATTGCCAGTCGCTTGCCGCTGCAGCCGGCCGCGGCGGCGTGACGTGGCACGCGTATCTCAGCACGCAGGGGCCCGGCGCGGTCAACGCCCGCGACCGGATTGGCAACGGCCCCTGGTTCAATTCCAATAACCAGCGGATCGCTCAGAACGTCGCCGAACTGCACGGCGATTCGATCGAGCAGGCGAGAATCGGCAACGCCCTGGGCAAGCAGCTGTCGCGGACGGAAAAAAACACGATCGTCAACGGCGTCGGCGACACGCCGAATCAGCACGACATCCTTACTGGCTCTCAGCCTGATGGACGGGCCTTCACCGATTCAGCCGATCACACGTGCAGCAACTGGACGAGCAACGCGGCGACCGGCATCGCACAGCTCGGACACTCGGACAAGCAGGGCGGCGGCAATGGATCGTGGAACGCGGCGCACCCGAGTCGCGGCTGTGGACAGGCCAACCTGGTCTCGACCGGAGGCGCCGGTCTGCTCTACTGTTTCGTCGTCAATTAAAGCGCTGTTCCATCGCTGTAGCGGCCGGCCTCCAGGCCGGCCGAGGACAGCGACAGCCATCTCGCTTGTTCAGGGACGGCCAGTCGTACTTACCACTGCCGCTCCGAACTTGTCGGGGAACTGTTTCACGATGCCGTCTGCGAGAGCATCCGACATGTGAAGGATGTGGTCGTAAACCGCGTCGAACGCCTTGACGTCGCCGTCCCAGTCTTTGTTCAGGCGAGCGACGAGTTCCGTTGATGTCGTCGACAGGTGCGTGTTCATCATGTCGAGCAGCGTCGCGCGAGGCCAGTTGGGGTTGGCCTTGCTTAGAAAGTCCGCGATTTGGGTCGCGTTCTGGTGCCACTTCTCGTCCGCGGCTTTCTGGCCGGTCTTGTCGCCGGCCATCGCGGCCTTGACGATGTCGCCGGCGATCGCGATGTGATCCTTCAGTAGCGTGGTGAGCTGGCGTCCGGCGGCGTCGCCGTAATACCTGGCAACGACGTTCCCGATGTCGTCCTGGTTCTTCATCAATCGATTCAGCGCGGAAGTGGCATCCGGCTGTTTCTCGGTTGCCGCGATGATGTAGTCGCGCGTCCACACGACGTGATCGGTCCACAGCTTCCGCATGTCCTGCTTGAGCGTGACCGCCGCGTCACCGCGCGGTGAGGCCTGGGGCGGCTTCGCTTGCGCGAATGTCGTGCCCGGGTTGAGCAGCACCGAACCCAGCGCGATCAGTACCGCGAACTTCCCGACTTTCATGTCTTCCTCCTGACTGTGAATTCCCCGAAACGTGAGCCTCGGCCTTTCACGTCGCTCCGCCCGCGACTCAACGAATCGGAATCAGATCCAAAAAGTCGCTCATTGGCAGGCGGAGATAGCGCGTCCATCCACGCCCACTGCGTACTCAAGGGACGTGCCTGTCATCGTTTTTCCGACTCAACAAGGTGATTCTTCTCAGCTCGCCTGCACGGAGCTGAACTCAGAATGTCTACCTCGTCTCGCCCACTATCGGGAGCGCAGCCGACGATCCACTTGACTCTCACGCTACGTCATACCCGACGATAGCTCCAGGCACCAGGCCATGGCAGATCGCAACCTTCGCATTCGTGAATTCGCCGCGTCAGCGGGCGTGACCGTCCGGGCGCTCCATCACTACGATCGTCTAGGGCTGCTCAAGCCTCGACGGACCGAGAAGGGCTACCGCGTCTACGGCGCGAAGGATCTGGAAACGCTGGAGCAAATCGTCGCGCTGAAATTCATCGGCTTGCCGCTTCGCAAGATCAAGACGCTGCTCCGACGAAATCCAGCCCTGCTTTCCGAGACTCTGCGAACGCAACGAACACTGATCGAGCAAAAGAAGATCCTGCTCGAACGAGCGATTGCAATTATTCGTGAGGCTGAAACCACGCTCGAGGCCGGCGGAGCCATTGACAGCGCAGCGTTCAGACACATCATCGAGGTGATTGAAATGCAGAACAAGAGCGAAGAATGGAATCAGAAATATGACGCCCTGGTGCAGGGCAAGATCGAGCGCCTGAAGTCGATGTCGCCCGAAACAAAGGCGCAACTTCAGGCACGCTGGGCTGAACTCTTCAAGGATATCGAGAGAGCCCTGGGCGAAGACCCGTCGAGCGCGAAGGCGCAGCAACTGGCAGACCGTTGGGCGACATTGCTGGGCGCGTTCAATCCCGGTGGCGTCACTCCGGACCCGCAGCTTCTCAAGACGTTGGGAGCCGCTCATGCCTCTGGCGCTGAATGGCCGGCAGGGACACGCAAACCGGAAGGACCGTTTGCGGACCGACGAGTCTGGGACTTCATGAGGCGAGCCCTCGCCGCCCGGCCTTAAGCGATCGCCGGCCTGTCGCCGGTCTCTCCTTCCGGATCCACCATCAGCGGCGGAGGCTCGTAGCCGACCAGGTACTCGAACTGCCGGCGGAATTCCTCGATGGATATTCCGATGGTGGCCGCAAATTTGGCGAGCTCGTGGGGATCCTCGAAGTCGTCGCGGCGCAGGCGGATCATGTAGCGACGGGCGATGGCGTAGCGGGTTGATTTCGTGTCGACCAGCCGGATGCGTGCACGGCCGGTCTCGCGATCGAGCAGCGACGCAAACGGGACCGGCACGAAGTGTCCGCCCTGCATGGAAATCATCGCCGCATTTCCACCGGCCAGAAGAAACTTGACGGCGCAGTACCCCAGGTCGCGCGTGTACTCCATGTCGTACGGAATCGGATCGGCGCACCGGAGCTCGTAGCCGATGTTCTTCGCCACCAGGGTCGCTTTCACGCCGAGAGCTTTCAGCCGGGTGGCGACCTGAGCTTTCAGAATCTCGCCGATATTCACCTCCGCGATGCGAAGATTCCCATGCGCGTCGCGTTCCACCTCATGCAGCGCAGCCAGGTCACGTGGATCGGCATCAAGCACGACGCCCTCGGCAATCATCGCCACGCCGTCCCGTCGTCCGTAGCTCAGACGCTTGATGATGGCGCCGACCAGGGTGTCGACGATCGTGTTCAGGCGAAGCGGCTTCGGGAACTCTTCCGGAATCAGCGTCAGCGTCGCGCCGGCGGCCTTGCCGATACCCAGCGCGAGGTGACCTCCTTTTCGCCCCATCGTGATCACGAAATACCAGCGCGAGGTCGTCTTCGCATCGACCATCAGGTTCTTGACGATTTCGGCGCCATAGTGGCGGGCCGTCTGGAAGCCGAACGTGTCGACTGTCGGCGGCAGGTCGAGATCGTTGTCGATGGTCTTCGGCACGTGGACGACGTGGATCCGTCCGGCGGCGCGCTCGTCGAGTTTCATGGCCGAGAACGCCGTGTCGTCGCCGCCGATGGTGAGCAAGTCGGTGACGTCGAGCCGCAGCAGCGAGATCACGACATTCTCGAGAAATTTCGGATCGGACGTCGGGTTCGCCCGGGAGATCCCGATATGCGAGCCGCCGCGGAAGTGGATCCGGCTGACAAGGTCGATCGTCAGCGGCATGATGTGCTCGATGTCGCCGTGCATCAGACCCGAGAAGCCGTCGCGCACGCCGACGACGTCCATCCCTTCGAGCGCCGCGCGGATTGTCGCCGCGCCGATGACGCTGTTGATGCCGGGTGCCGGCCCCCCGCCCACGAGAATGGCGAGCTTTTTGTGATGTTCCACGTGAGCCCTCCGACGCCCAACGCGTGCACTGCCTGTTTCATGATAGAGGGTGGCTTGCTGAATCGTGAAGCGATTCGGCCGTGCCGGGTCTTACACGGTGGCAGAGCTTGCGCCGCCATCGAATCGGCACGCACGCGCCCAAACTGAAGGCACAACCGAACGACACAACACCATGACCTACGACTTTCTGATCGACACCTACGAAACCGAACGCATCAAGGTCCTCAGCGTCTGGAGCGAGTTCAGAGACGACGATCTCCTCATGCGGCCAAAGCCCGACGATCGACGCGGACGAAGCGTGCTCGAGCAGATGGTGCACCAGTGCGTCAGCGAGGACACCTGGTTCCGGACCATGCTCGGCATTGACGTCGGTGCCCCGCCGCTGCCCGCTCAGGAGACCCGACTGGAATTCATCACGCGCTATGCCGAGGACAGCGGCCGCCGGCTCGAACGCCTTCGAACGACTCACGAGCATTGGTGGGAGGAGCTGACATCGTTCTTCGACGTCCGGCGCTCACGAGCCTGGGTGATGACGCGCCGGCTGACGCACACATCGCATCACCGCGGACAACAAATGGCGATGCTGCGAATGCTCGGACGCGACCTGCACAGCAATTACGGTCCCACAGCGGATACGGGCGGCCTGATGCAGAATCACGCCCCGACGATTTACGCGTACTCAGGCCTGGAGGCACTGCTGCAAGGGGAACAGCATGGCGGCGCCAAGGCAACCCTGCCGTCGCGATCCGAGGCAAGGAACGCTGCGGTGACCGAGCGACCAGGGCGGTGACATTGACAGGCGATTGCGCGGGGAGACCCAGTGCTCAGCGCTTGTCGATTGTCGAGCGCCAGTTCACGATGACGCTGATCGGGTTGGTCTCCGCGGCCGTGAGCGGCACATTGACCAGGAATCGCTGACCGTCTGGCGACGGCGTGTAACTCCCGCCGCCTTCCCGTTGCAGGGTCTGGAACAACGCGGTGGGACTGCCGAACTTCGGCGTCTCACCAGGAGTAACAGGAACCGCCATCAGCTTGCCATCCGCAGCGATGTAAAAGAGTTCTCGGCCGTCGGCGCGCCACCGCGCCGCCGTTCCTCCGCCATTCGACACCTGCCAGCGGCTGCCGTTGGGCGGAAGCGGTTGAATCCAGATTTCACGACGGCCCGACTCGGTCGAGTCGTAGGCGATCCAGTGCATGTCCGGCGAAAGCTTCCCGTCGCGTTCACCGTGTGTACTGTTCAGCAGCAACTCACGCCGTCCGCCATTCACGGGAATGCGAGCGATGTCCCAGCTCGTGGCCGGGCTGTAGACCCCGACGAGGATGAACTGTCCATCAGAGGACCAGTCCTGTGGCGTCATTTCGACGGCGTCTTGGGACACGGCTAATCGTTGCGGTGTCGCAATCCCGCCTGTCGCTTTGATCCACAACTCGCTCGTGCCGCCGCGGCGGGTCGAATACACGACGCGGGAGCCATCGGGAGAAAAAATCGCGCCGTTCTCGGGCGCCGGATCGAACGTAAACCGCGACCATACGTCACTCCCGGCATCGCGCAACCACAGGTCGATATTTCCCGCGTGCTGTTGATCGGTCCTGCTCACGACGATGCGCGACCCATCGCGGGAGACACTTGCGTTACTGTCTCCGCGGTCGCCAACCGTCGACAGGACTTGGCCGGCGCGATCCATCCAGGCGAGACGCGATGTGCCGGTCCCCGGATGATAGGCGAGCGCACGGGCGGAAATCGAAAACGGCGGCGGCCGATACACCGGTTCGACGTTCACGTAGGTCGATCCGACCGGCACTGATTCACCCTCTAATGCCAAACGCTCAACGCTGAACGGTTGCAGACGCAGCGTGCCGTCGCGGACAAACAGCAGGTAGCCGGGCTCCGCATACCTCGCCGGCGAGGACAACTTGACGAAGCATCGGGGGTCGCCAGGGTCAATCGAGGCGACACAGATCTCGTCGTCCTCTCGACTCGAGCGTTGCACGACATAGACGAAGTGACGGCCGTCTGGGAGAAAACTCGGATTCTGCGGCGAGTCGCGGCGTCCGCTTTCGGCGAGGTCCGTCAGCACGCGCTGGGGCGTGCCACCCGAGGCGTTGACGCGGAATACCCCACCCACATGCGTGAACACGATGACGCCTTGGGATCCCCACGTGGCCGACATGCCGCCAAGGTAAGGCGCGTCGCAGACGACTTGCGGTGTCCCGTTCGGTAAATCGACGCGTTTGATTTTGCCATCGGCAAAGAAACCGACCGAACGGTTATCAGGAGACCAGAAAGGCCGGGCCGCGCCTTCGCTTCCGGCGAGTGGCCGGGCCACGTCAGAATCGAGCGGACGCAACCATAACTGCTGAGTACCTGCCGTCGTGACGGCGACGAACGCCAGTTGCCGCGCATCAGGTGAAATCAATGGCCAGGGTGCACCGATTTCGAGGGGGAACGAGGTTCCCGGGGGCGGCAGGATTGACACCGCGATGGGCTCGGCTCCATCTGTCGTGTTGACCGGACGGGTGAACTGACGGGCGATCACCGCGCCGGCGATCAGCCCGATGAGCAACGCGGGGACGGCGAACCACCACACGCTGCGTATCGGTGCCACACGTGTCGAGGACGCAGCACTCACTCCGCTGGTTTTCGCGTTGGTGATCCATTGCAGCTCGCGCTTGACGTCGCCAGCGTTCTGCCAACGGTCGTCCGGATCCTTCTGTAAACACCGGTCAACGATATGATCGACCGACGCCGGCGTCAGCGGCTGTCGCGCCGACACGAGCGGCGCCCGGTCGCGCAGGATCGCGCTCATCACGCTGGCGGCCGAATCGCCTGCGAAAGGTCGTTGCCCGGTCGCCATTTCGTAGAGCATCACGCCAAGCGCCCACAGATCAGTGCGGTGGTCCGTGTCGTGCCCTTCAACCTGTTCCGGCGCCATGTAATGAATGGTGCCGACGATGGTGTGGCTGTCGGTCAAGGCTTTGGTCGTCTCGCCGGTGGCGTCGGCGTGGAGCGCCTTGGCGAGGCCGAAGTCGAGCAGCTTCGGACCCGACCGCGTCAGCATGACGTTGGCTGGCTTGAGATCCCGGTGCACGATGCCAGCGCGGTGAGCTCTGTCCAAAGCATCCGCGACGGCTGCGCCGATCGTGAGCACCTGATCGAGGGGCAGCGGAACCGCGCTGCGGGCCAGCCGATCGGCCAGCGTCTCGCCCTCGAGATACTCCATCACGATGAAGTCGACCGCAGGTGCCGCACCGGTGCCGTCGCGTCCGACGTCGTAGATCGCGCAGATGTGCGGGTGAGAAAGGGCCGCAATGGCGCGCGCCTCGCGTTCGAAGCGCGCCCGAAACGATGCCTCGCCGGCGACCGCGTCCGGTAATACCTTCACGGCGACCGTGCGTGCGAGGCGGGTGTCGCGTGCTTTGTAGACCTCGCCCATGCCGCCGGCTCCCAGGGCGGAGAGGATTTCGTACGGGCCGAGGCGGGTGCCGGAAGCGAGCGCCAAGGTTTAGCGTGATTATACGGGCGGGACCGCGACGCATCGAATGTGGTTCCGTCAGTGGCTGCTTCCCCGCGGCGAGCATCATCCGTACGTTTTTTCTTCGCTTATCAGGCCCGAAAGAATGAGACCAGCCGCTCAGTCGCCCGGTCGAGGCCGGCGGCGTCTGCGCCGCCTCAATCGAACATCCCAATCG
>Ga0068864_100001820_pt1 | contig 17515 bp, 12 predicted proteins | sample KBSSwiS72_FD_66586 | JGI IMG/M metagenome (GOLD analysis project Ga0068864, IMG submission 66586) | Switchgrass rhizosphere microbial communities from Kellogg Biological Station, Michigan, USA - KBS Switchgrass S7-2 | ecosystem: Host-associated > Plants > Roots > Rhizosphere > Soil ... | reverse complement strand
GCGCTGCGGTACGAGGAGCATCTGGGCCGCGCCGGCGCGAACTTCATGATTGAGTTCGGCGAGCGCATCAACGTCGTCATCGGCCCGCTGCTGGCACGGTCCCCGCACGTCATCTACACCAACGTCGTCGAGGCGCTGCTCCGCTTCGTCATGATCTCCCGGGGCAGCATGCTGCTGCACTCCGCGTGCGTCAGCCTGGACGGCACCGGCGTGATGCTCTCCGCCCTCACCGACACCGGAAAGACGGCCACGGTCCTGCGTCTGCTGCGCGACCACGGCGGGGAGTTCCTGTCCGACGACATGACCGTCATCGACGCGGATGGAAACGCGGTCTGCTTCCCCAAGCCGTTGACGATCAGCTCGCACACGCTTCGCGCGGTCAAGGCGAACGAGCTCACCCCGAAGGAGTGGCGGCGCCTGCGGTTCCAGTCCCGGCTGCACTCCAAGAATGGTCGTTCCCTGGCGCTCGCGCTGGCCCGCTTCAACGTGCCCATCATGGGCATCAACGCGATCACGCAACGACTGGTACCACCGCCCAAGTACGCCGTCGACCGGTTGGTCCCCTGCAAGATCGCGAGCGTCGCCGCCGTACAACAGCTGTTCATCATCGAGCGGGGCTCGCCCCACGTCCACGATCTGGACCGCGCGGCCACGCTCGAGCGGCTGATCGAGAACACCGACGACGCCTACGGGTTCCCCCCGTTCGCCTACCTGGCGCCGGCCATCACCATCAACGGCATGGGATACCAGCAGTTGCGCGAGCGGGAGCGCGACATACTCGCCTCCTTCCTGTCGCACGTCCGGACCCGGGTCATCGCCTCGGACAAGTTCGGCTGGGCGGACGAGATCCCCCGGCTGGTCGACACCGACGACACCGCACCGGCCGACGAAGCCGCCGACCTCGCCGACACGCGCCGATACGTATCGGCCGGCATCTGGCCCCGGTGGGAAACGAAGCTGGCCCGGGAGAGCGTGTGAGCCCAGCGGAACCCGAGGGGCCCGGCGCGGTCGCGGAGGCCGCACCGGTCGACGACGGCCGCCCGCGGATCGCCGGGCGCGGCCCGCGTTCGCCCGATTGGCTGGCCGCGGACGCCCTGGCCGAGCTGGTCCTGCGCAGGGTACGGGGACGACGTCCGACGGTGTCCACTGTGGTCCGTCGCCACGGTCCGATCGTGGCGGTGGTCGGGCTCGCCGCGTTTCTGCGTTTCTGGCAGCTGGCGGCGATCGGGTTCAACAGTGACGAGGCGGTATACGCCGGCACGGCGGCGTCGATCGCCGGCGATCCGACGATGCGCAGCATATTCCCGGTGTTCCGGGCGCACCCCGTGCTGTTCCAGACGTTGGTCGCGCTGACCCAGTACGGCCACCAACCCAGCGACCTGGCCTCCCGCTCGGTGCCGGCGGCCATCGGCGTTGCGACGGTCATCGTGACGTACCTACTCGGTGCCCGGCTCTACGACCGCCGGGTCGGTCTGATCGCCGCGCTGGTGCTGGCCGTCATGCCGTACCACGTCGTGGTCAGCCGTCAGGTGCTCCTGGACGGCCTGGCGACGTTGTGTGCCACCGCGGTCGTCTACTGCGTCGTGCGCTATACGGAATCGGCCGGGCTGCGCTGGATGCTCGCGGCCGGCTCCATGATGGGCCTGACCATACTGTCCAAGGAGACCAGCGTCGTCCTCCTCGGCGGCCTCTACGCGTTCTTCGCCCTTACGCCGATGGTGCGGATCCAGATCCGGCACGTCCTCCTGGCGCTGGTGGCCCTGGTCGTGACGGCCGCACCGATGCCTGTCGTGCTGTACCTCGCCGGGCGCGGCGACACCGGCCGCAGCTATCTGCTGTGGCAGGCGTTCCGGCGGGGAAACCACGGACTGCTCTTCTACGCCGACGTTTTGCCGAACGCGATCGGCCCGCTCGTCCTCGCCGTCGCGGTCGCCGGTCTGGTGTGGCTGCGCCGGGCGAACACCTGGCGCGAGCGGCTGCTGGCGTGCTGGATCGTCGTGCCGCTGTCGTTCTTCACGCTGTGGCCGGTCAAGGGGTACCAGTACCTGCTGCCCATCGCGCCCGCCGTGGCCGTCCTCGCCGCACGTTGTCTGGCCGCGTTGCCGACCCTTCAGTGGTTGCGCCGGCGAGCCTGGCTCCCCCGGACCGTCACGGTCCTGGCCGTGCTCGTCACGGCCGTGAGCCTCGCGGTTCCCGCATGGGCGCGGGTCAACCCGGCGCCCGACGGGACATTCCTCGCTGGCACCGGTGGGCTGCCCGGCGGCCGAGAGGCGGGCGAGTGGGTCCGCACCAACGTGCCGGCCCGCGCGCAACTGCTCGCCATCGGTCCATCGATGGCCAACGTGCTGGAGTTCTACGGGCGACACCGAGTCTTCGCGCTGTCGGTGAGCCCCAACCCCAACGACCGCAACCCGGCCTATGTACCGGTGCCCAACCCCGACCGATCGCTGCGCGACGGCGAGTTCCAGTACGTCGTATGGGACTCCTACACGGCCAACCGCGCCGCGTTCTTCGCCGATGAGGCGTTGCGGCTCATCGCCAGGTACCACGGGGTGGCCGTGAAGACGGTCACCGCCACCGTGCGCGGCGCCTCGGGCCAACCGGTCGTCCAACCCGTCATCGTCATCTATGAGGTGCGCGTCCAGTGAGGCACACCACCGGGATCGTCGCGGCGGCCGCCGCGGTTCTGCTCGGCGCCTTGATGGGCGCCTCCCCCGCGAGCGCCGACGCGCCGGACACCCGGACCAGCACGCCCATCCGGCACTTCATCTTCCTGATGCAGGGCGACCGCACGTTCGACAACTACTTCGGGACCTATCCGGGAGCGGACGGCATTCCCGACGGGGCGTGTCAGGCACTGGTGCTCAACCACCCGGAGAACGGTTGCGTGCGGCCGTTCGCCCTACACGGCAAGACGCCGGACCCACTCGCCCCCGGCGCTGACGTGATCGACAAGCAGCTCGACGGCGGCAAGCTCGACGGGTTCGTGGCCGCGTTCACGGCCCAGGGCCGGGACGGCAGCTCGGCGATGGGCTACTACGACCGGCGGGACCTGACGTACTACTGGAACCTCGCCGAACAGTACGTATTGTTCGACGCGTTCTTCTCGGCCGTGCCCTATGGATACCGTGCCAACCGGGACTACTGGGTGTCGGCCGCGGCACCGCCCGGCGGGGACACGGTCGCGCCCACCGGCTACGGCGACGGGCCGACCATCTTCGACCGGCTCGAGGCGGCCGGCGTGAGTTGGAAGTTCTACGTCCAGGACTACCAACCGGCGCAGACCTTCCGCACCCGCACGGCGACCGACCCGGCCCCGCAGACGGTCCGGGTGCCGCTGCTGAACTACGCGCGATTCGTCGACGACCCCCGACTGCGCGGCCACATCGTCGACCTCGACCAGTACTACCGCGACCTCGCCGACGGGACGCTGCCGGCGGTGGCGTACGTCGCGAGCTCGGGCTCCAGCGAGCGGTCGGCGCGGTCGATTCCGGCCGGCCAGACCCTCGTCCACAGCATGGTGACCCAGTTGATGCTGAGTCGCTCCTGGAACAGCTCGGCGTTCATGTGGTCCTACGACGGATCCGGCGGCTGGTACGACCACGTGGTTCCGCCGGCCGGCCTGGGCCTGCGGGTGCCGGCCGTCTTGGTGAGCCCCTACGCGCGGCGCGGGCAGGTCAACCACACCCGGTTGGACTACACCAGCGCATTGGTGTTCGTGGAACACAACTGGGGCGTCGCCCCGCTCACGGGCCGCGATGCGTCCGCGATCGATCTCACCAGCGCGTTCGACTTCGCGGCCAAGCCCCGCCCGGCCGAGATCGTGAGCATGAACGACCAGCCCGCACACGCCCCACTCGTTCGCGTCGGGCTCATCTACGGGTGGTACGGGGGCGCGGCGGTCCTCGCCCTTGTCCTGGTCGCCGTGGCGACGGGGTCGTCCCGACGGCGGCCGAAACCGGTGGCCCGGCCTAGGCCGCCGACCCGTGAGGAGGTACCCGTCCCGTGAGGCTGGTCCTGCGGCTCTGCGCCGCTACGCTCCTTTCGGCCGTGGCCATGGTCGGCCTGACCGTCGCGCCGGCCCACGCCGAGGCGGCGGCGCCGAGGCCACATCCGCACCGCAAGCCATGGCCGATCACCGTGACGGTGCAGACGGTTCCGCCGCTGGCCGGCGTGCGGCTGGAGTTCGACGCAACCTTGCTCACCACCGACGGCTCCGGACGGGCGTACTACACCCGGCAGCACAACTTCGCCGCGCACACGCTGAGCCTGGTCACGACCTCGTTGGACCTGCCTGACCGCCACTACACGTTCACCCGGTGGGCGGGGCAGCGCGATCCGGACCAGGCCTTCCGGCCCACGTTGACCGGTCTGCCGATGCGCCAGAACTACACGGTGACCGCCGCCTTCGCGGTGCAGTACCCGATCAGCGCCGCCTTCGTCGACCAGGGTGGCCATCCGTTGGACCTGACCCGGGTCTCGTCGGTCACGCTCAGGAGCGACTCTGGGGAACTTCTCACCCTCCCCACCAGCGGCCCGGTCTGGCTGGCCGGGCAGGTGCCGGAGTACCGCGACAGCACCATGGTGGGCAACGACGTCTCGTACTCCTTGCAGAGCATCATGATGAACGGCACCAACATCGTCGACGCCGGCCGGCAGCGGTTCACTCCGGCGAGCGCGACAGCGGTGACGTTCATCGGCCAGCTGCACACGCTGACCATCGACGCGGCCGACGCCGTGTACCGCGGCCGGGTCGGTGACTCCGCGGTCGTCACGTATCCCGACGGAAACGCGCGGACCGTGGCGTTTGGACCCGACCACACCGCCACCCTGACCAACCTGCCCCGCGGCACGTACACGGTGAGCGTGCAGGGTGCCCACGGCATCGTGATGCGGCAGCAGGTCGGCCTGTCCAAGGACAGGGCGCTGACCGTCGGCGTGCTCACGGTCCGCGATGTGCAGACCATCGTGGCGGTCGGCGGCGTACTCGCGGCCTCGATGCTCCTCATTGGACGGTTGCGTCGACGCACCGCCGCACTGCTCGGGCGCGGCCTGACCCGGCTGCGGTCGCGGCGATGGCGGGAGGTGGTCCCCCGATGACACCTGGCCGCCAGCAGTCCTTGGTTCGGCGCGCGGGCACGATGGCCGCGGCGCTGGCGACCGCCGTCATCATGGCCACGCCGGGCCCGGCCGCCGGGGCCCCGACGCCGCCGGCCCCGAGCCCGACGGGCGCCGCGTCGCCGTTGCCCATGTTCGCGTTCTACTACGCGTGGTTCGACCCGAGCTCGTGGGACCGCGCGAAGATCGACTATCCGCAGCTCGGGCGGTACTCCAGTGACGATCCGCAGGTGGTGCGCCAGCACATCGCCTGGGCCAGATCCGCCGGGATCGACGGCTTCATCGTCAGCTGGAAGGACACCCCGGTCAACGACCGCCGGCTCCGCCTGCTCATGGCGGTGGCCGGGCAGATGGACTTCAAGCTCGCGCTCATCTACCAGGGCCTCGACTTCGACCGGAACCCGCTGCCGGTAAGCCAGGTCGCCGCGGACTTCGCGACGTTCACCGCCCAGTACGCCGGAGATCCGACGTTCTTCCGGATGGGCGGCAAGCCGCTGACTATCTGGAGCGGCACCTGGGCGTACACCCATGCTCAGGTGCAGCAGGTGACCGCGGCCGTTCGGGACAAGGTGCTCGTCCTGAACACGGAGAAGAGCATCGAAGGGTACGCCCGGATCTCGGACGTCACGGACGGGGACGCCTACTACTGGTCCTCGGTCAACCCGGACACCAACACCGGGTACGCCGCCAAGCTGGAGGCGATGGGCCAGGCCATCCACCGCGATGGCAAGTACTGGATCGCCCCGTTCGCGCCCGGGTTCGACGCCCGGTTGGTCGGCGGCAGCAGCACGGTCGATCGGGCCGACGGACGGACGCTGCGGACGGAGTACGCGGCGGCGCTGCACTCCTCGCCCGACGTGCTCGGGCTGATCAGCTGGAACGAGTTCAGCGAGAACTCCTACGTCGAGCCGTCCCAGCGGTTCGGTACCCAGTACCTGGACATCGTGCGCGAGCTGCGGATGACCCCGGTGCCGCAGCCCACGTCCGGCGCCGACTCCAGCTCCGACCCGGTGTCCACTGTGGGCACTGCGCGAGCGAACGCCACCGGCGCGCGGTACGGGCAGGCGTTGCTGCTCGGAGGCTTCCCGGTCCTGCTGGTCGTGCTGGTAACGCTGCTGGGCCGCCGGCGACGCCGACATGACAAACGCGTCCACATAAGACAGATCCCTCACGTGGAGGAGAGATGACAACACGCCGAGCTGGCCAGATCCGCGCGCTGATCGCGGTCGTCGCGGTTCCCACCGTCGTGATTGGGTTGGCCGGCTCGCCGGCCCGGGCCGCCTTCACCGGCGGCCTGGCCGGGCTGACCCGGGCGCCCTACCTCACCGACCTGACAACCTCCTCGGTGCAGGTGTCCTGGGCCACCTCCACCCAGAACCACGGGGTGGTGCGCTACGGCCCGCCCGGCAGCTGCACCGCCAACACCGTCACCTCGCTGCCCTTGGGCAATCCGATCACCGTCAACGGCGTGACCGAGTACCGCAACTCGGTCGCGGTCAGCGGCCTGGCGGCCGGGACCACGTACTGCTATCGCGTCTACACCGACGACACGCCGGCAGTCGACCTGCTCGGCGCGAACGCGTCGCCGCAGTTCACCACGCTCGAGGCGGTGGGGAGCTCGACACCGTTCACGTTCGACGTCGTCGGCGACTGGGGTGACACCACCAACAGCGGGGTCAACGACGGCACGCTCAACGTGAACCAGGCGGGCGTGGACGCGCAGATCGCCGCCAGCGGTGCCCGCTTCGTTCTGTCCACAGGGGACATCGGCTACCCCGGCGGCACCCAGACGAACTACGGCGACCTCAACCAGGCCGGCGTCAACATGAGCGCGGTGTTCGGGCCGTCGTATTGGGCCGTGCCCGGTCAGAGCATCCCGCTGCACGGGGTGACCGGAAACCACGGGCTGAACGCGACGTTCCTGTCGGTCTGGCCGCAGAGCGCGAGCGCGGCGGCGGCGGGCGGGGTGTACGCGATGGCGTCCTACCCGTCGGTCGACGGCGTCACGGCGGCGAGCTATCCGACGGCCTACTACGCGTTCTCCACCGGCGGAGCCCGGTTCTACGTCCTCGACGCCTCGTGGGGTGACTCCAACGTCGGCACGGCGACCGGCGGTGCGTGCGGCTCGCACTGCGCCATGTACCAGGTAGACCACGACCAGCACTGGACCGCGACCTCGGCCGAGTTCCAGTGGCTCGCCGCCGACCTCGCCGCGCACCCCGGCGGCGTGAAGTTCGCCGCGTTCCACTTCCCGCTGCGCTCCGACGACGCGTCCGAGCCCGACGACAAGTACCTGCAGAACCTCCCCGGCAGCAGCGGAACGCTCGAGCAGCTCCTGCACGACAACGGTGTGAGCCTGGTCTTCAATGGACACGCTCACATCTACCAGCGCAACGTCGCACCGCCCGGCGGCGTCACCAGCTACGTGACCGGCGGCGGCGGTGCGCGGTCCACGACGGTCAGCCACTGTTCGACCACCGACGCGTACGCGATCGGCTGGTCGTACAGCAAGAACAAGGGGAACGCCTGCGGCGGCGCGCCCGTCCCCAGTGCCGACGCGCAGGTGTACCACTTCCTCCGGGTGACCGTGACCGGCTCAACCGTGACGGTCGCGCCGACCGACTCCCAGGGCCACACGTTCGACGTGCGTACCTACGACTTCGGCGCCGACACCGTGGCACCGTCGGCCCCGGGTGCGCTCGCCTTCACACGGTCCTCCTCGGGCAGCAAGGTCACCCTGTCGTGGTCCGCGGCCGGCGACAACGTCGGCGTTTCCGGCTATGACCTGTATCGCAATGGGGCTTATCTGGCCACGACCACGTCGACCGCGTCCAGCTACGCCGACACGACCGTGGCCGCCAAGCAGGGCTACACGTACCAGGTGTACGCCCGGGACCTCGCCGGCAACGCGACGGCCGCCAGCATCACGGTCCCTGGAAAGGGCGGTAACGACACGACGCCGCCGACGGCGCCGACGGGGCTGGCCGCGACCTCGACCAACCCGACCACCGCATCGCTGTCGTGGAACGCGTCGACCGACGACAACGGTGTCGCCGGCTATGCCATCCTTCGGGACGGGGCACCGGTCGCGACGGTGAACGCGCCCGCAGTGGCCTGGCAGGATACCGGGCTGACGCCGGGCACCGCCTACACGTACCAGGTGGTCGCCTCCGACGCCGCCGGCAACGCGTCGCCGCCCGGTGGCCCGGTCACGGTGACCACGCAGGCGGACACATCGCCGCCCACAGCCCCCGGTACTCCGACCGCCACCGGCGTCACGTCGACCCAGGTCGGCCTGGCCTGGACGACCTCGACCGACGACGTCGGTGTCGTGCGCTACGACGTACTGCGCAACGGTTCCGTCGTGGCGACGGTGGCCGGAACGATGTGGACCGACACGACCGTGGCGCCGGGAACGGTGTACAGCTACGCCGTGCGCGCCTACGACGCCGCCGGGAACAGCGACACCAGCTCGGCGCTCGGTGTCACCACGCCGACCAGTGGGTCCGTCTTCTACGACGGCTTCGAGACCGGTGATCTGGCCCAGTGGACGACAGTCAACGGTTTGGTGGTGAACACCTCGCTCGTGCACACGGGCACGTTCGCCTGCCGGGAGACCAGCAGCGGTACCGCGACCTACGCCTACCGGACCCTGCCGGCCAGCTTCACCGAACTGTGGATGCAGGCCTGGGTCTACGTGTCGAGCCGCAGCACGTCGGCGAACCTGTTCGGCTTCCGTACCAGCGGCGGCGGTTCGATCGTCAACCTGTACCTCGACGCGAGCGGGCGGGTCTCGCTGCGCAACAATGCCGGCGGGGTGACGACCAACAGCAGCACGGTGGTTGCGGCCGGCGCGTGGCACCGCTTCGTTCTCCACGCGGTCGTGAACGGAACCGCCAGCAGCGTCGACGTGTCCCTCGACGGGACGGCCGTGCCGGGTCTCAGCCTCACCGGTCAGGACCTCGGCACCTCGGCGATCGCGAGGCTGCAGCTCGGAGAGACCACGACTGGGCGCACGTACGACATCGCGCTCGACGACGTGACCGTCGCTCAGCAGGCCCTGTAGGAGGCGACCTATCCACAGTAGACAGTCATCGGTTCCCGTTGCCGGTGGCGAGGAGGTCTGTTAGCTTCGTCGATGTGGTCGGGGGACGGTCGCGTGGACTCATCGGCGTGCTCAGCGCCGAGGCCGCCTCCCTCACGGCCAACCGCATGCTCGCGATCGCGGTGCCGTGGTTCGTGCTCACCACCACCGGCAGCGTGGCCAAGACCGGCCTGGTCGCGTTCTGCCAGATCACGCCGTTCGTCATCGTGCAGGCGCTCGCCGGCCCGCTGATCGACCGGGTCGGGCCGCGCCGGGTCAGCATCGGCGGCGACGTCGTCTCGTTGGCCGCGGCGACGGCCATCCCGGTGCTGTACGCGGCGGACGCGCTACCGCTGTGGGCGTTAATGGCGCTGATGGCCGTACTCGGGGCCGGCGAAGGACCCGCCACCGCCGCCAAGTCGGTGTTCATCCCATCGGTGACTCGGGCCGCCGGCGTACCCATCGAGCGCGGCACCGGTCTGACCGCCGCCGTCGAACGGACCGCCACGGTCGTGGGCCCGGCGGCGGCCGGAGTCATCGTGAGCGCGTTCGGCGGCGCCCGGGCGTTCTGGCTCGCCGCGGTTCTCATCGCTCTGGCCGCCGCCATCACCATCGTCATGCTGGTCGACCCCGAACCCGACCCGCGACCCACCACAGTGGACGGCTACTTCGGCCGGTTGCGGGAGGGGGCCCAGTTCCTGCGCCAGGAGCGCCTGCTGCGGGCCATCGTGGGCATGGTCGTCGTGACCAACCTGCTCGACCAGGCCACGATCGCGGTGCTGATGCCGGTCTGGGCCCGGTCCTCCGGGCACGGCGTTGGCGCGGTCGGCCTTCTGGTCAGCGTCTTCGGGGCCACCTCTATCGTGTCCGCGCTCGTGGCCGCCCGGTACGGCGACCGGTTGCCGCGCCGGGCCGCGTACCTGATCGGCTTCATGATCGGCGGGGTGCCGCGCTTCGTCGTCATGGCGCTGGGAGCTCCACTGTGGATGGTTATGGCGACGTTCGCCGTCGGCGGCCTCTTCTCCGGCGTCATCAACCCGATCATCGGCGCGGTCCAGTTCGAACGGATCCCGGCCGGGTTGCTGGGCCGCGTGCGGACCCTTGTCACGTCCCTGGCCTGGTCGGGCATTCCGTTCGGCGGACTGTTCGGGGCGGCGACGATCGCCCTCGCCGGGATCACCGGTGCGCTCTGGATCGTGGGCGCGTGCTACCTGGCCGCCGTACTCCTGCCTGGCCTGCGGCCGGAGTGGTCGCTGATGCGTCGGGCGGCGCCGCCGGCGGCCCTCGACCCGGCCTCGCCGTGAGCCAGGGCTACTTTTTGGCGGACTCGATCGCGGCCATCAGCAGGTCCACGCCGAACCGGTAGTACCGCTCGACGTCGGGCTCGTCCTCGAGCGTGCGGGCAAACGCGACCAGCATCGGGTACTCGTCCCTGGGCAGCATCTCCAGCGCGAGCCGCTTCTGCCGGCGCCACTCGATCCCCTCCGCCGGCGTCATCGTGTTCGGACAGCCGGGCTGGGCGTCGACGAGGCCGATGCATCCGTGCAGCAGGTACGAGGCGGCCCAGTAGCCCTCCTCGAGGCCGTACCCACCGCGGGTCAGCAGCTCCAGCGCGTCGTTCGTCGCCCGGGAGAAGCTCGACGCCGACCGCATGTCCACGAAGTGGAACAGCTGCGTGAGCGACGGGTGCGCCCGCATCACGGCGAGCAGCGCCTCGACCATCGCGCGCAGCTGGTGCTGCCACGGATCGTCCGGCTCGCGGGTCGCCTTAACGCCGGCCAGGGCGTGGTCGACGATGCCGAGGAACAGCTCGTCCTTGTTCTTGAAGTGCCAGTAGAGCGCCATCGGGGTGACGCCCAGTTCCTGCGCGAGCCGGCGGATCGTGACGCTGTCCAGCCCTTCGGCGTCGGCGAGCTTCAGCGCGTACTCGGCGACGGTGGTCCGGGAAAGGCGATCAGAACCCACTTGACAACTATACAACGTACAGTGTCTGCTGTACGAAGTACATGTACGTCGTACAAGTACTCAGTACAGGTACATCGTATAGCTTCTGTGGGGGAACTCTGATGGAGAACAAGCGACGGTGGGTCGCCCTGGTCGCGGTAGCGCTCGCGACCCTGATGACCTACCTGGACAACAACGTGGTCAACGTGGCGTTGCCGTCCATCCAGCGCGACCTGCACCTCGGCATCTCCGGCCTCGAGTGGATCGCCAGCGCGTACATCCTGGTCTTTGCCGGCCTTCTGCTCGTCGGCGGCCGGTTCGCGGACGTGTTCGGCATGCGGTTCGCGTTCTTCGCGGGGCTGGGCATCTTCACCGCCGCCTCGCTCACCGCCGGGCTGGCCGGCAGCCAGGAGTGGCTGATCGCCGCCCGGGCCGCGCAGGGCGTCGGGGCCGCTCTGCTCACCCCGACCACGCTCGCGCTGCTGCCCCGACTCTTCCCGGACGCCCGGGAGCGGGCGACCGCGGTCGGCATCTGGGGCGGCGTCGGCGCGCTCGCGCTCGCCATCGGCCCGCTCACGGGTGGCTACCTGAGCCAGCACGTGTCGTGGGGCTGGATCTTCCTGATCAACGTGCCGCTCGGCATCGTGACCGCCGTGATCGCCGCGTCGTCGATCCCGGCCGGTCGCGGCAGCCGGCGCAGGCTGGATCTGCCCGGCCTGGTCACGTCGGCCCTCGCGATGTTCGCGCTCACATACGCGCTGATCGAGGGCGAGCCCAAGGGCTGGACCTCGGCCGGCATCCTCGGCGCCTTCGCGGTGGCGGCCGTGTCGGCGGGCGCGTTCCTCGTCGTCGAGCGCCGCTCCGCCGACCCGATGGTGGACCTGTCCGTGTTCCGGAACCGCGCGTTCAGCGGTGGCCTCGTGTCCATGGGCCTGTGGGCGTTCGGGGTGTTCGGCATCTACTTCTTCACCGCGATCTATCTGCAGAACGCCCTCGGCTTCTCGCCGACGGCGGCCGGCGCCGGCTTCGTCCCGATGGCTCTGGTCATCGCGGCGGTGGCGACGATCGCGCCACGGATCGAGGCCCGCTTCGGCGCCGGCCCCACGGTCGCGGTCGGTCTCGGCCTGATGGCGGTCGCGATCGGTGCCATCTCCACGGTTGGCCAGGGCTCGACCTACGCCGACCTGCTGCCGTGGTTCCTCCTGTACGGGCTGGGCGGCGGCCTGTTGATACCGCTCACCAACGTGGTCATCAGCGTGCTGCCGCCGGCGCGCGCGGGGGTCGCCTCGGGCATGCTCAATGTCTCACGCGAGGTGTTCGGACTGCTCGGCATCACGATCCTGGGCGCCATCCTCAGCGCACGGCAGAACGCGGTCACCGGGCCGGCCCTGCACCGGTTCCTCGAGGGGTACCAGTTCGCGCTCGTGGTCGCGGCCGCACTGGTCGCCGTCGGCATCCCGGTGAGCCTGCTGACCTTGGGCCGCCGGTCGCAGCCGCAACCAAAGCGGGTCGAGCGGCCGGTGCTGGAAGGCGTCTGATCTTTGGTACGAGGGGGATACCGTCGCCACCGTCCACGTCGGACGGTGGCGACGGCCCGCCTTCTCGTTCTAGTTCACCGATTGCCACGCGGTCTTGACGACGTCGGCCACGACGTCCGGGTGCGAGATCATCACCACGTGCGAGGCGTCGACCTCGGTCACCTTCGCCCCCGCACGCTTCGCCATCTTCATCACCGCGTCCGCGCCGGCGGCCTTGTCGCCGGTGGCCACGACCGCCCACGACGGGAGCTTCTTCCACGCCGGCGGGCCACTGGGCTCACCGAACCCGGAGGCCGCGACGGGCCGCTGGGTGGCGCTCATGATCTTCGTTTGCTTGTCGGGTAGGTCCGCCGCGAACGCCGTCTTGAACTGGGCCGGGTCGATGGAGAGCTCGACCGCGTCGGGCACGCCCTTGCCGGCCGGGTACTCGGTCTGACGCAGCGCGGAGTTCAGCACGCTGTCGCGGGACCCTTCCTCGATCTCCCCCAGCGTCTCGCCCTCGTCCGGGGCGAACGCGGCCACGTAGACCAGACCGACCACGTTGTCCGCGTTGGTGGCGGCGTTGGTGATGATCGCGCCGCCGTACGAGTGCCCGACCGCGAGCACACGGCCCGGGATCTGGCGCATCGCGGTGGCGACGTACGCGGCGTCGTCGGCCACCCCGCGCAGCGGGTTCACGATGGCCTGCACGGGAATGTTGTCCGCCTGCAGCCTCTCGATCACCCCGTTCCAGCTCGAACTGTCGGCGAACGCGCCGTGCACGAGGGCCACGGTCACCTGGCCGTCGGACTTCATTGCGGTCATGATCGGTCCCCCCAACCGTCATCGCGAGATGGCGTTCGCCATCCGGGCAGCGACGCTACGCGCAAGCCGGGCCGGTGTCCGAGGGTTGTCGACTTTTCCCGTCCCACCCGGAACACCAGCCGCTCAGGTACGCAGGCGAAGGGAGCGCATCCCGCCGTCGACCGCGAGCGCGGTGCCGGTGGTCGCGCCGGCCAGCGGGCTGGCCAGATAGGCGATCGCCGCGGCGACCTCCTCGGCCGCGACCAGGCGCCCGGTCGGCTGGCGGGCCTGCAGCGCCGCGAGTTCGACGGCCGGGTCGTCGGCGGCGGCGAGCAGTCGGCCGACCCACGGAGTGTCGACGGTGCCCGGGTTGACGCAGTTGACCCGGATGCCCTCCCGGATGTGGTCGGCCGCCATGTTGAGCGTGAGCGACAGGACCGCCCCCTTCGTCGCGCCGTAGAGGGCGCGCCACGGCAGGCCGGTCGTCGCGGCGATCGAGCAGGTGTTGACGATCGCGGCGTGGTGGGAGTTCCTCAGGTACGGCAGGGCGGCGCGGCTGACCCGGACCATGCCGTACACGTTGACGTCGAACACGCGCGCCCATTCGGCGTCGTCGTTGTCCTCGACCGTGCCGTGAGCGCCGATGCCCGCGTTGTTGACGACGATGTCGAGGCCGTCGAACATCGCGGCTGCCTGGTCGACCGCCGCCCGCACGGCCGCGTCGTCGGTCACGTCGGCGTAGATGCCATGCAGGGGCGGCGGTACCTCGGTGTTGAGGTCGAGACACGCCACCCGCGCGCCCCGCTCGGCCAGCAGCGACGCGGTGGCCAGGCCGATGCCGGAGGCCCCGCCGGTGACGATGGCCTTCAGCCCGTTGAACTCGGTCATGCCGTTCTCCTTCGTACGCTCATCGGCGCGGATCGACGTGAATCTTCGGGCCCGGCCCGCTGCCCGCCGGTCGCTGCCCGCTCAGCGCCGCCGCGACCTCGTCGAGGCCGACCGTCGCGCCCACCAACGGTCGCGGATCGACGGAGCCGTCGGCGTAGGCCTCGATGGTGCCGGCGAGGCCGGACGAGCCGCCGAGGATGCCCACCGCCGTGACACCGGCGAAGACGATCTCGCGAGCGTCCACAGTGCTCGGAGAGGCAGCGAGTCCAATGTAGACAACGCGACGCCCGGGCTCGACCCGGTCGAGGGCGAGCGCCGGCATCGACGGGTCGTTGGTGGCGTCGACGACCCCGTCGAAGACCCCCGGCGGCAACGTTTCGCGCGTCCACACCTCGGTGAATCCGAGCGTGCGCGCGAGACCGAGCTGCTCGGGCTCGCGGCCCAGCAGGTGCACCTCCGCCCCGTGCGCGCGGCCGAACAGCGCGACGAGCAGACCGATCGTGCCGGTGCCGAGCACCAGCAGCCGCTCCCCCGGCGCCAGGTCGGCTCCGCGGAAGGTGTGCAGCGCGTTGCCGCCCGGCTCGACGAGGGCTCGCAGCGTCACGTCCATCGTGTCCGGCACCGCGAGCAGGGACCGAGCTGGTACGACCAGCCGTTCGGCCAGGGCGCCCGGGAAGTCGCCCCGGATGCCGATCTCGTGGCGGTCGTCGCAGAGATGGTGCCGGCCGCTGTTGCACCGGCGGCACTGGCCACACCCGATCATCGTGTCGCCGATGACCCGCTTGCCGAGCCAATCGTCCCGAACGCCCGGTCCGACCTCGGTGACGACGCCGGTCCACTCGTGGCCGGGGCGCAACGGGTACGAGGAGACGCCGGTGTGCAGATAGTTCAACTCGCCGGTGAACAGCTCGACGTCGGTGCCGCAGACACCGGCCCGCTCGACGTCCACGACCACGTGACCCGCGGCCGCCACCGGCGGCGCGACGTCCTGCACCTCCGCCCGGTGGGGTCCGGTCAGCACCAGCGCACGCACAGCGGACCTCCCGAGATCCTGGAACCTGGCCTACCGTATCCGGTACACAAGCTTCCAAGATTCGACGACCGGACGGTAGACCATGCAGCGACGCAGCGCGCAGTGGTACGGCGGGGATGACCGCAACAGCTACATCCACCGGGCCTGGATGCGTCGCGGCCTGCCGGGCCACGCCTTCGACGGGCGGCCGCACATCGCGATCGCCAACACCGCGTCCGACCTCACCCCGTGCAACGCCCACCTGAACGAGGTCGCCCAGAGTGTGGCCAACGGCATCTACGAGGCCGGCGGCATCCCGCTCAACCTGCCGGCGATGTCCATCGGCGAGACGCAGGTCCGGCCGACCGCGATGCTGTGGCGCAACCTGGCCGCGATGTCCATCGAGGAGATGCTGCGCGCCAATCCGATCGACGGTGTCGTGCTGCTCGGCGGCTGCGACAAGACGATCCCGGCCCTGCTGATGGCGGCCGCCTCGACCGACCTGCCGGCCCTCGTCGTGCCCGGCGGCCCGATGCTGAACGGCACCTTCCGCGGCACTCCGCTCGGCTGCGGTACCGACGTGTGGCGCCTCTCGGAGGAGGTCCGGGCCGGAACCCTGAGCGCGTCGGACTTCCAGCGCTCCGAGTCCTCGATGATCCGCAGCAAGGGTCACTGCAACACGATGGGTACGGCCTCCACGATGGGCCTGCTGACCGAGGTGCTCGGCATGACGCTGCCCGGCACCGCCGGCCTGCCGGCTCCGGACAGCCGCCTGCTCGAGGCCGCGCACGCCTCCGGTGTCCTCGCGGTCGAGATGGCCGACGTCGCGCGCCGGCCGAGCACCGTGATGACCCGCGCGTCGTTCCTGAACGCGATCGTCGCCCTGGCCGCGCTCGGCGGTTCCACCAACGCGGTGGTGCATCTGCTGGCGATCGCCGGACGGCTTGGGGTCGAGTTGACCCAGGACGACTTCGACCGCACCGGCTCCGGCGTACCGCTGCTGGTGAACCTGCAGCCGGCCGGGCAGTACCTGATGGAGGACCTGCACCGCGCGGGTGGCCTGGCCGCCGTGCTGGCGGAAGTCCGCGACCTGCTCGACCCGGCCGCGATCACGGTCACCGGCCGGCCGCTGGTCGACTATCTCGGCGACGCCGCGGTGCACGACCGCGACGTGATCTTCGCGCGCGCCGAACCACTGCGACCGGAGGCCGGAATCGCCGTGCTGTACGGCAATCTCGCCCCGGACGGCGCGGTCATCAAGCCGGCCGCCGCGACGCCGGAGCTGCTGCGGCACCGCGGACCGGCGGTGGTCTTCGACTCGGTGGAGGACCTGCACGCCCGCCTCGACGACCCCGACCTGGAGGTGACCGCCGACTCGGTGCTGATCCTGCGCGGCTGCGGGCCCAAGGGTTACCCGGGCATGCCCGAGGTGTCCAACCTTCCGCTGCCGGCGAAGCTGCTCGTGGAGGGCGTGCGCGACATGGTCCGGATCTGCGACGGCCGGATGAGCGGCACCGCATACGGCACGGTCGTCCTGCACGTGACCCCGGAGGCGGCCGCCGGCGGACCGCTGGCGAAGGTCCGCACCGGCGACATCATCGTGCTCGACGTGCCCGCCCGCCGGCTCGACGTCGACCTGCCCGACGGCGAGTTGGAGGCCCGCGAGCCCGCGCCGGCGGCCGTGCAGGCCTTCGCCCGCCCGCGCCGCGGCTGGGAACGGCTGTACGTCGAGACCGTGGGCCAGGCCAACACCGGTGCCGACCTCGACTTCCTCGTCGGCGCCAGCGGCGACCGGGTCGCCCGCGAGTCGCACTGACCGTCTTCGGCGCGAGAGCTTGCCGAGCGCCCTTCTACTCGGCGCGAGAGCTTGCCGAGCGCCCTTCTACTCGGCGCGAGAGCTTGCCGAGCGCCCTTCTACCGTGGCGCGAGAGCGTGCCGAGCGCCCGTCTACTGTGGAGCGAGTCCGCCGTCGGTCGGGTGTACGTAGTCCTCGAGCAGCGCCGGGGTGAGTCCGGCGTCGTGGATCGCGGTCAGCGCGGCCACGACGTCCTGGGCGAACGCGGGCCGGAAGTGCATGAGGATGATGTCGCCGGCCCGGATCTTGTGTAGCGACGTCTGGTACCGGACGATGCCGGCGTCCACCGTCTC
>Ga0068864_100001812_pt1 | contig 17534 bp, 14 predicted proteins | sample KBSSwiS72_FD_66586 | JGI IMG/M metagenome (GOLD analysis project Ga0068864, IMG submission 66586) | Switchgrass rhizosphere microbial communities from Kellogg Biological Station, Michigan, USA - KBS Switchgrass S7-2 | ecosystem: Host-associated > Plants > Roots > Rhizosphere > Soil ... | reverse complement strand
GCGGGCGATTTCCTCGTACGTCGCGAAGTCGGGATTTGCTCCGAAATAGGTTCGGATGCGCTCGAGCGCCACCGGCTCGACCACGGGGCCCACGTCGTTCACCACAAGCCGCGCGACCGGGCTCTTTGGTTGCGCGGCGGCAATGATCCCGAGCAGCCCGCCCATCGACGTGCCGACCCAATCGATGCTCTCGGCCCCGCTTCGCGCGATCAGGGCGACGAGCGTCGTGAGATAAGTGGTGAACACGTAGTCGTTCGGATCGGCGAGCCATTCGCTCTGGCCGCGGCCGGGCATGTCGATCGCGAGCACGCGATGGGCCGGCGCGAGCGCCTCTCCCAGCACGTCGAAGTCCCGGCCGTTGCGGCCGACGCCGTGGACGCAGACGACGACACGCGGATTGCGCGCTTCGCCCCACTCGTAGTAGACGACGCGATGGAAACCGTGCGGCGACAGGCTCGTGAATTCCGAGCGGCGAGGGAAGGTCGAGGTGAGCGGCATTGGTGATGGTCGTGGTCGAGGAGTCGAATTGAATCGTCGCGGTCGCGTCAACCGCCGTTGTCCCGAAGCGTGCGCTCGAGGATCAGCAGCATGGCGGCCGTCGCGCCCCAGATGTAGCGCTCTCGATAAGGAATCGCCCAGAAGTCGCGGCGGGTCGTCCCCAGCATGCGGAAATGACGTTGCTGGTTGGCGGGATCGAGCACGAACTCGAGCGGCACCTCGAAGATCTCCGCGACTTCGACGGGATCCGGCCTGAGCTCGAACGGTGGCTCGACCCACCCCACCACCGGCGTGACGCGAAAGCCCGTGACCGTCTCGTATTGGGCAAGATGCCCGAGGACCGTGACGTTCGGCGAAGGCAGACCCACTTCCTCGGCCGCTTCGCGCAACGCCGCTTCGTCGTGCGAACGATCGGAAGCCTCGACACGGCCGCCTGGGAAGCTGATCTGTCCGGGATGGTCGGGCAGATCGGCGCTGCGCTGCGTGAGGAGAAGCTGCAGGCCTTCGGGTCGATTGACGAGGGGGATCAGCACGGCCGCGGCGGTGGCTTTGCCCTCGCGCCCCGGCAAGCGGAAGCCGTCGGAAAGGTCGCGCGCCGAATCAGGCGCCGGACGCGCGAGCGCACGGACGAGCCAGTCGCGCTGGGCTAGCGGAGGGAGCTTGAACAACGGGAGCGGCATCGGGGCCGGCACATGATACCGCGCCCGGCTCGCGGCAATCGCGATGGTCTTGCGCTGTTACTCGCCCCCGGCGGAAACGGGCTTGTCCGAGCTCTCTTTGCGGCGCCGGAACCACGGCTGCGGCGTGCGCGACGTCGTGGCGTAGATGCCCGTGAAATCGCGCAGGCCCGCGAGCGCCGCTGCGGCGTCTCGATCGCTGCGGATCGCGAACGCATCGAAGCCGCATTCGGCCAGCGCGAACAGCTGGTCGCGCAGGATGTCGCCGATCGCGCGAAGCTCCCCCGTAAACCCGTAACGGTCTCGCAGCAGGCGCCCGATCGAATAGCCGCGGCCGTCGGTGAAGGCCGGAAAGTCGACGGCAACGAGAGGCAGCGTGCCGACGTCGGCGGCCAGTGCTTCGGGATCGGCATCCGGTGCAAGCCACACGCCGACGTTGCCGCGCGCAATCAACGCGTCGTGATGAGCAAGCCAGGAGGGAAGGGAAACGATCTCGCGCGTGCCGGTGCCGAGCTCGGCCAACGAGCTCAGTTCGCGCCGCAAAGACCAGGGGTCGTCGACGAGCGCGCCGTTCTTAATGAGCTGTGGCATAGACCCGCTCCTTGAACGGGACGATCCCGATACGGCGCACCGTCTCGATGAAGCGCTCGTCCTCGTGCCGGTTCTCGACGTAGACGTCGACGAGCCGCACGATGACATCGGGCACGTCCGCCGCGGCAAACGACGGGCCGATCACCTTGCCGAGGGATGCCTCGTTGCCTTGTGCGCCGCCGATGGACACCTGATACCACTCCTCGCCGTTCTTGTCGACGCCGAGGATCCCGATGTTGCCGACGTGATGATGGCCGCAGGCGTTCATGCAGCCGGACATGTTGAGCTCCAGGTCGCCGAGATCGTACAGATAATCGAGATCGTCGAAGCGACGCTGGATCGCTTCCGCGATCGGGATCGACTTCGCGTTGGCGAGCGAGCAGAAGTCGCCGCCCGGGCAGCAGACGATGTCCGTGAGAAGCCCGATGTTCGGCGTCGCGAATCCCAGCTCCTGGAGACGCACCCAGAGGGCGTGAAGGTCGGTTTGCAGCACATCGGCGAGCACCAGGTTCTGCTCGTGCGTAACGCGCGCCTCCCCGAAGCTGTACCGCTCGGCGAGGTCGGCAATGGCGTCAAGGTCGGCCGCGGTCGCGTCGCCGGGCGGGGTTCCGGTACGCTTCAGCGACAGCGTGACGATCGCGTAGCCCTTGCGCTTGTGCGGCTTGACGTTGCGGTCCGCCCAGCGGGAGAACGGACGGCTGTCCGCTATCGCCGCGCGATACGCAACGCTGTCGCGCGCGAAGTCCTGGTAAGGGGGGTCCGTGAAAAACCCCGAAAGCCGCTCGATCTCGTCGTCGGGAACGGTGCCGGGACCGCCCCGAATGCGTTCCCATTCGGCCTCGACCTGCCGCGTGAAGACGGGCGGGGTCATCTCCTTGACGATGATCTTGATGCGCGCCTTGTACTTGTTGTCGCGACGTCCGTGCAGGTTGTAGATCCGCAGGATCGCGTCGAAATAGTTGAGGAGCTCGTTGGCAGGCAGGAACTCGCGAATCGTGTACGCGATCATCGGAGTGCGGCCCTGGCCGCCGCCGACGAACACGCGGAACCCGACCTCGCCGCGTTCGTTGCGCACCGCTTGCGCGCCGATGTCGTGGACCAGCGCAGCGGTGCGATCGACGGTTGCGCCGGTGATCGCGATCTTGAACTTGCGCGGCAGGAAGGCGAATTCCGGATGGATCGTCGACCACTGACGCACCAGCTCCGCCCAGGGGCGCGGGTCGACGACCTCGTCCCGCGCGACGCCGGCGAGCGGATCCGTCGTCGTGTTGCGAACGCAATTGCCGCTCGTCTGGATCGCGTGCATCTGCACCGTAGCAAGAAGCGCGAGAATGTCGGGCACGTCCTCCAGGCGCGGCCAGTTGAGCTGAAGGTTCTGGCGCGTGGTGAAATGCCCGTAGCCGCGGTCATACTCGCGCGAGATCCGCGCCAGCATCCGAAGCTGCTGCGCCGATACGAGACCGTAGGGGATCGCGATGCGCAGCATCGGCGCATGCTTCTGGATGTACAAGCCGTTTTCGAGGCGCAGAGGGCGAAACTCGTCCTCGGTGAGCTCGCCGCGGAGAAAGCGTTGCGTCTGGTCGCGAAACTGCACCACACGCTGGTCGACGACCGACTGGTCGAACTCATCGTAACGATACACGTGCCGTAACCCCCATATAATCAATGCGCCATACTAAGCCCACATTGTTATAATGGAAAAGAATAAACCGATCTGTCCTAGTCGCTCGAAGCTATAAACGTTGGTCGCCCAAGCCCCCGATGCCTGACACCGTTGCCGCCATCGTTCTTCTCGCCCACGGAGCGCGCGATCCGCGCTGGGCGGAACCCTTCCTGCAGGTCGCGAACGACGTGCGCGACGAAGCGCCGGGGCTCGCCGTCGTCCTTGCCTATCTAGAGCATCTGACGCCGAGCCTTGCGGACGCGGTTCGCGAGCTCGCGCGCAACGGCGCCCGTTCCATCCGCGTGGTGCCGTTGTTCTTCGGTCGCGGGGGACACCTGCGCGAAGACGTTCCGCGGCTCGTCGCCGCCATCACGGCCGAACTGCCGGATGTGACGATCGAACTGACGCTTCCTGCTGGTGACGACCGCGCGGTGCAGCGCTCCCTCGCGTCGTACTGCGTGCGGGCCGCGCGCGGAAATGCCGCGAAAATCTAGGCCGGCACGGTAATCAGCCGGCCAGCAGATCGGCGAGCGCGAACGCGACCACGCGCGTCGCCCTGTGCAGGTCGTCGAGCCTGAGCTTTTCGTCGGCGCGATGACCGTTCGCCTCGAGCAGGGTGTGCGGCCCGGCGCCATACAGCACGGTCGGGATGCCGGCGGTCGAATAGAGCCGCGCGTCGGTATAGATCGGCACGCCGTGCGCCGTGACCTCTTCACCCATGATCCTCGTGGCGTGACGCGAGATCGCAGCGACGAGCTTCTCCTGGCCCGGAATCGGCACGAACGGGACCGCGAGCAGGATGCGGCGAATGTTGCACGTGATCTCCGGCCACTTGGCCGCCGATTCGCGGATCTGACGTGCCAGCGTCGCTTCCGCATCCGCCGCGTTTTCCTCCGGAATGATGCGACGGTCGATCCGCAGCGTGACCTTGTCCGGCACGACGTTCGTGTTGATGCCGCCCGAGATGAGACCGACGGTGAGGTTCGGCGAGCCGATGCCGTCGATCCTGGAGACGGTTTTCGCATAGCTGCGGCGGATGGCGTAGAGATCGGTCAATACGCCCGTCGCCGCTTCCAGCGCGTCGATGCCGGTTTCCGGACGTGCCGCGTGCGCCGAGCGGCCGACGATCTCCACTTCGAGATGGAGGCATCCGTTATGCGCCGTCGTGACCCCGTACGAGAAACCCGCTGAAATCGCGAAGTCGGGACGCGAAAGCCCTTGCTCCAGGATCCACGCCGGCCCGATGCCGCCGCCGACCTCCTCGTCGTACGTGAAGTGGAGCTCGACGGACCCATTGAGCCGCGCGCCGCTCGCTTTCAGCGCCGCCAGCGCGAACGCGTACGTAGCGATGTCCGATTTCGAGACGGCGACGCCGCGGCCATACATGACGCCGTCGGCGATGACCGCGCCGTACGGATCCGTCGACCAGCCGAGGCCCGGCGGGACGACGTCCCCGTGCGCATTAAGCGCGATCGTGGGACCCGGACCGAAGCGCTCACGCACGATGAGGTTGGTGGCGGAGATCATGCCGTTCGCACGCACAGCCTCGATCGGGACCGGATGGCGCTCGACCGTGAAGCCCATTTCGCTCAGGAGGTTGGCGACTCGCTCGGCGTGCGGCGCGCAATCGCCCGGAGGGTTGTCGGAAGGAACCTTCACGAGCTCCGCGAGAAAACGCGTCTCGAGATCGCGGTGGCGCGCGAGGTAGTCGTCGATCATCGCAGCGGGTGTCGAAGGCATGGGAGGCTCGTCAGGGCTTGGGCTGGAAGTGCTCGATGAAGCGCAGGAACACGCGCGCCGACAGCTCGGCGTCTTCGATGGTGATGGCTTCCAGCGGGTTGTGGCTGATGCCCGCCTTGCAGCGGACGAACAGCATGCCGATGTCGGTAAGGTCGACGAGCGCCATGCCGTCGTGGCCGGCGCCCGAAGGCAGACGCCGTGGTGTCAGCCCTTCCGCTTCGATGGCGCTGCCGATTTGCCGCTGCAGCCACTCCGCGCACGAGGCCGTCTTGCCCTCGTGCGTCGGCTGGATGTCGACGTCGACGTTGCGGCGCGCGCAGATCGAGCGGATAGCCTGCTGGACGTCGGCGGTGGCGCGCCGGCGTTGGTCGTCCGACGGTGCACGCATATCGATCGTGAAGCGAGCGAGCCCCGGGATGACGTTGGTCGCGCCCGGTCCCGCCTCCAACTTGCCGACGGTGCCGACGAGCTCCGGTTCGCGGCCGCAGCGGGCCTCGATGGCCAGGATGCACTCGGACGCCGCTGCCAGCGCATCGCGGCGCAGGTTCATCGGGACGGTGCCGGCGTGACCTGCCATTCCCCGGATCTCGACGAGAAATCGATTCGCGCCGTTGATTGCGGTGACGACACCGACCGGCAGCCCCTCCGACTCGAGCACGGGACCCTGCTCGATGTGCAGCTCCGCGTACGCGAGGATGTCCTCACGGTGCCTCGCCGCATCGGCGACCCGTTCGGGATCGAGACCGAACGCGACGAGCGCATCCCGCATGGAGATGCCGTCCTTGTCTCGGGTATCGAGAAGCTTGGGATCGAATTCGCCGGCAACGGCCCGGCTGCCGAGAAGCGTCGAGCCGAAGCGCACGCCTTCCTCATCGGCGAACCCGACGACCTCGACGGCGAACGGCAGCCGCGTGCCGCGCGCATTGAGCGCATGCACGCACTCGATGGCCGCGACCACGCCCATCATGCCGTCGTAGCGGCCGGCATTGCGTACGGTGTCGAGATGCGAGCCGAGCATGAGGCACGGAGCTCCCGGCGAGCGTCCCTCGTAGCGGCCGACGGCGTTGCCGATCGCATCGAGGCGGGCGCTCATGCCCGCTTCGCGCATCCAACCGAGCGTGAGCTCGTTCGCCGCTCGCTGCTCTTTCGACAGGAAGATCCGGGTGAGACCGACCGCATCTTCGCTCAGGCGTCCGAGCGCGCCGCACCGCGCGTAGATTCGGGCACCGGACGGTTGCACTGCGGCCTTCGCGGTCATGACGCGCCCCCCGCGGCAATGTACGGGTGCCGCGCGACCCAGTGGCGCGCGATGTCGGCGCGGCGGCAGATCCAGACCTTCTCGTGCCCACCGATGTGATCGAGAAAGCGCTGCAGCGATGCGAAACGCCCCGGACGACCCAACAGTCGGCAGTGCATGCCGATCGACAGCATCCTGGGCCGATCGGCGCCCTCCGCGTAGAGCACGTCGAAGGCATCGCGCAGGTATTCGAAGAACTCCGTGCCGTTCGCAAATCCGGATGCCGAGGCGAAGCGCATGTCGTTGGTGTCGAGCGTGTAGGGAACGATGAGATGCGGCTGCGAGCGGCCATCCGTGGTCGTCACGACGGTCCAGAACGGCAAATCGTCGCCGTAGTAGTCGGAATCGTACAGAAAGCCGCCGTGCTCGACGACGAGACGCCGCGTGTTCGGACTGTCGCGACCCGTGTACCAGCCGACGGGCGCGCCGCCGGTCGAGCGGCGGAGGCTTTCCACGGCGATGCGCATGTGCTCTCGCTCGGTCGCCTCTTCGACGTTCTGGTACGGGATCCAGCGCCAGCCGTGACAGGCGATCTCGTGCCCCTGCTCGACGAAGGCGGCGGTCACCTCCGGATTGCGCTCGAGCGCCATCGCCACGCCGAACACCGTGAGCGGAAGCCGTCGTCGCTCGAACTCGCGCAGGATGCGCCAGACGCCGGCACGCGAGCCGTACTCGTAGATCGACTCCATGCTCATGTGGCGCGCCGGAAAGGCCGCCGCGCCGCTGATCTCGGACAGGAACTGCTCCGAGGCGGCGTCGCCATGGAGCACCGACATCTCGGCGCCCTCTTCGTAGTTGAGGACGAACTGCACCGCGACGCGAGCGGCGCCCGGCCACTGCGCGTGCGGCGGGTGGCGGCCGTAACCGACAAGATCGCGGGGATAGGAAACATTCGCCATCGGGGGGTCCATTGTCGGGAGGGCCGCCGGCAATCGTGCAGGCGTTTCGCTATAGTAGCTATGTGGGCGATCCCATAGTTGCCCAATATCAGGGGGATAGCGGTGCGAGGCCGCCTTGGGCCAAGGCATCGATCCTCTTCCCTCGATCGCGCGGAATGCCGACAATGCAGGCAACCGCAACTTGAGACTGGGGAGCAAGGCAGCTGATGGCGAACGCCACGACGGGCTCGCAGCACGAGGGCATCCGCTTTGTCCTGAACGGCAAGGTGGTCGCGGCTGACGGCGTCGAGCCCACGAAGTCGGTGCTCAACTACCTGCGCGAGGACTTGCGCTGCACGGGCACGAAGGAAGGGTGCGCCGAGGGCGATTGCGGCGCGTGCACCGTGGTCGTGGCCGAGCTCGCCGGCGATGAGGTCGCACTGAAGACCGTCAACGCGTGCATCCAGTTCGTGCCGGCACTCGATGGCAAGGCGCTGTTCACGGTCGAGCACCTGCGGCAGGGGAACGGCGATCTTCATCCGGTGCAGCAGGCGATGGTCGACTGTCACGGATCGCAGTGCGGCTTCTGCACGCCCGGCTTCGTGATGTCGTTGTGGGCGCTCTATGTCGAGCACGAAGCCGCCGGCACGCGGCCGACGCTCGCGGAGCTGCGCAGCGGGCTCACGGGCAACCTGTGCCGCTGCACGGGCTACCGGCCGATTCTCGATGCCGGCCTGCAGATGCTCGACCTGCCCGCGGTCCCGTTCGACCGCGAGGCGCTCGCGCAGGAGCTGCAGTCGATCGCGCGGCGTGAATCGTTTGCGTACGAACATGAAGGCCGCCGCTTCCTCGCCCCGCGCACGTTGTCCGAGTTGCTCGAACTTCGTGCAGCGCACCCGCAGGCGACGATCCTGGCCGGCAATACCGACGTGGGTTTGTGGGTGACGAAGCAGCTGCGCGACCTCCCGGAGATTCTCTACCTCGGGAATGTCGACGAGCTCAAGGTCATCGGCGAGCGCGACGGCAAGATTCGCATCGGCGCCGGCGCTTCGCTCACCGACGCGTATCGCGCCCTCGCGCGGCACTATCCGGAGCTGAGCGAGATGTGGGAGCGCTTCGCCTCCCCGCCGATCCGCAACGCCGGAACGATGGGCGGCAACGTCGCGAACGGCTCGCCGATCGGCGATTCGATGCCCGGACTGATCGCTCTGGGCGCCTCCGTGACGCTGCGCAACCGAGAGTGCGCCCGCACACTGCCCATGGAAGACCTCTACGTCGCCTACATGAAGAAGGCGATGACGCAGGACGAGATCGTGGAGGCGATCGAAGTGCCGCTGCCGGCTAAGACGCCAGGGCCGGTTTTGCGTTTTCGTACGTACAAGCTGTCGAAGCGCTTCGATTCGGATATCTCGGCCGTCTGCGCCGCATTCGCCATCGAGCTCGAGGGCGATCGCATCCTGGGCGCGCGCGTCGCATTCGGTGGCATGGCCGCGACGCCGAAGCGCGCAGCAGCGGCGGAAAGCGCGCTCACGGGTGCGGTGTGGAACGAGGCGACCGCCCGCACCGCAATGGCTGCGCTCGCCGCCGACTACGCGCCGCTCGGCGACATGCGGGCCAGCGCGGACTATCGCCGCCAGGCCGCGCAGAATCTCCTCTATCGGTTTTTCCTGGAGACGCGGCCGGAACATCCGCTTCCGACAAGCCGTCTCAGCGTCTTCGCGACGGCCTGAGTCGAGATGCGACGAATGCGGGACGCCTCATGAACCGGCAAGCGGAAGCGTTCATCACCGGGACCGAGACGCGCGCGGCAGCGGGCGTTGGCCATCCGCACGAGTCGGCTCACCTGCACGTCGCGGGCGAGGCATGCTATGTCGACGACATCCCGGAAATCGCGGGAACGCTGCACGCGGCGCTCGGCCTCTCGCAGAAGGCCCACGCGCGCATTCGCTCGCTCGACCTCGGCGCCGTGCGCGCGGTGCCGGGCGTGGTTGCGGTGCTGACTGCAGCGGACATCCCCGGTCCGAACGATTGCGGTCCCATCATCCACGACGACCCGATCCTCGCCGACGGCCTCGTGCAGTACGCAGGCCAGCCGATGTTCGCCGTCGTCGCCGAGACCAACGACATCGCGCGCCGTGCGGCGCGGCGCGCGAAGGTGGATTACGAGGAGCTTCCGGCGGTGCTGACGCCGCAGCAGGCGAAGCGGCAGCAGTCGTACGTGCTGCCTCCGATGCATCTCACGCGCGGCGACGCCGCCGCGGCGATGGAAAGCGCGCCGCGCCGCATGGCCGGCGAGTTCTATGTCGGCGGACAGGAGCAGTTCTATCTCGAAGGCCAGATCTCGTACGCCGTGCCGAAGGAGGATGGCTGCCTCCACCTGTACTGCTCGACGCAGCATCCGACTGAAATGCAGCACGTCGTTGCGCACGCGCTCGAGCTGGTCGCCAATCAGGTGACGGTCGAGATGCGCAGGATGGGCGGCGGATTCGGCGGCAAGGAATCGCAGTCGGCGCTGTTCGCATGCGTGGCCGCCGTCGCGGCAAAGCACACGCGCCGTCCGGTGAAGATCCGCGTCGACCGCGACGACGACTTCATGATCACCGGCAAGCGCCATTGCTTCCACTACGAGTACGAAGTCGGCTATGGCGAGGACGGGATCATCCGCGCGGCCAAAGTCGAGATGGCCGCGCGCGCCGGTTTCTCGGCCGATCTCTCGGGCCCGGTCTGCACGCGCGCCGTATGCCATTTCGACAACGCGTACTACCTGCCGGACGTCGACATCCTGGCGATCGCCGGCAAGACGAACACGCAATCGAACACCGCATTTCGCGGCTTCGGCGGCCCGCAGGGCGCGATCGCCATCGAGTACATCATCGACAACATTGCACGCGAGCTCGGGCGCGACCCTCTCGACGTGCGCCAGGCGAACTTCTACGGCAAGACCGAGCGCAACGTCACGCCGTACCGCATGACGGTCGAGGACAACGTGATTCCCGAGCTCGTCGCGGAGCTCGAGATCTCGTCGGATTACCGGGAGCGGAGGCGGGCGGTCGAAGCGTTCAACGCCTCGAGCCCCGTGCTCAGGAAAGGCCTCGCGCTCACCCCCGTCAAGTTCGGCATCTCGTTCAACGTCGTCCATTACAACCAGGCCGGCGCGCTGGTGCACGTCTACACCGACGGCTCGGTGCTCGTGAGCCACGGCGGGACGGAGATGGGGCAGGGCCTCAACACCAAGGTTGCGCAGGTCGTCGCGCACGAGCTCGGGATCAGCCTCGCGCACGTGCGCTCGTCCGCGGCCGACACGAGCAAGGTCGCGAACACGTCGGCGACCGCCGCATCGACCGGCAGCGACCTCAACGGCAAGGCGGGCCAGGACGCCGCGCGTCAGATCAGGCGGCGGCTCGCGGAGTTCGCGGCCGCAACCCACGGCGGGCGCGCCGAAGACGTTGCCTTTGCCGCCGATTGCGTGAGCGTGGCAGGCAAGGCCATCGCATTCCCCGATCTCGTCCAACAGGCGTACCGGGCGCGCGTGCAGCTCTGGTCCGACGGCTTCTATGCGACACCCAAGCTGCATTGGGACGTGAAGTCGATGAGCGGGCGGCCGTTCTTCTACTTCGCGTACGGCGCCGCTGTCTCCGAAGTGATCGTCGACACGCTGACGGGCGAGTTCAAGCTGTTGCGCGCCGACTTGCTGCACGATGCCGGCGACTCGATCAATCCCGCGATCGACATCGGGCAGATCGAGGGCGCGTTCATCCAGGGAATGGGGTGGCTCACGACCGAAGAGCTCTGGTGGAACAAGGACGGCGCATTGATGACCCACGCGCCGTCGACCTACAAGATTCCGTCCGTCAACGATTGCCCGGCGGACTTCCGCACGAAGCTCTATCGGAACAGCAACGTGGAGGACACGATCCATCGCTCCAAAGCGACGGGCGAGCCGCCCCTCCTGCTGCCGTTTTCCGTATTTTTCGCGATCCGCGACGCCATCTCGAGCGTCGGCGGGCATCGGGTGAATCCGCCGCTAGCCGCCCCCGCCACGGGCGAATCGATCCTGAAGGCGATCAATGCGGTGCGCGCCGGCGCACCGGTCGCGGCCGCATGAAGAACTGGGTGGCAAAGCTGTCATCGCACGTCGGCGCGCGGCGGCCAGCGGTTCTCGTGAGCGTCGCCTCGGCGAAGGGCTCGGTGCCGCGCCGGCCGGGCACACGGATGATCGTCACCGCCGAAGGCATCGACGGCACCATCGGCGGCGGCCACCTCGAGCACAAGGCGATTGCGATCGCGCGCGATCTGCTGGCGGCGCGCGGGCCGCTCGCGCTGCATCGCATTCCGCTGGCGGCGAGTCTCGGCCAGTGCTGCGGGGGCGTCGCGCAACTCCTGTTCGAGCCGATGCACGGCGATGCGAAATGGCTCGAGACGCTCACTGCCTTGCGCGCCGAAGCAACGACGTGCGCGCTCGTCGTGCCCGTCCACGGCGAGTCCGCGCGACACCTCATTGTGACCGCTGACTATGTGCAGGGCACGCTGGGGGCGGCCGATCACGACGCCGCCGCCACGACGCTCGCTCGCAGGCTTCTCACGGGCGAAGGCACGTCCGGCATTGTGACGCTGGCTGGTGCCTCGACCGTCGAGGTTTTCATCGACCTGCTGCGGCCGCCGGACTTTTCCGTCGTGCTGTTCGGCGCGGGCCACGTCGGGCGCGCGGTCGTGCGGACGTTTGCCGACATCGACTGCCGCGTGACCTGGGTCGATGCGCGCGACGATGCGTTTCCCTCATCGATCCCCGACAATGTCGAAGTGGTAATCACCGACACCCCGGAGGCGGAGGTTGCGGCCTCGCCGCCGGGTGCGTACTTTCTCGTCATGACGCACAGTCATCCGCTCGACGAGGCGCTCTGCGACTGCATCCTTCGCCGCGGCGACTTCGCCTATTTCGGACTCATCGGATCCGCGTCGAAGCGCCGCCAGTTCGAAAAGCGCCTGGAAGCCCGCGGGCTGTCGAAGGACCGGCTCGCGACGATGACCTGTCCCATCGGCATCGAAGGCATCACCGGCAAGGAGCCGGAGGTGATCGCCATCGCCGTCGCAGCCGAAGTATTGCGCGTGCGCAGCAGGGGCCGGGAGGCGCTCGACCGGCAGGCCGCCACAGACGCCACAAAAGACCGGCGCTGCGCGTGATCGCGCGCCGGCGGCATAACCGCAACGGGAGACGAGTGCCTTGGGGGAATCCGTGAACACGCCGGAAGCGATGGCCGGCACGGAAGGAAAGCGCCCGCGCCTCGAGCTGCGCGGCATCCGCAAGGTCTATCCATCGGTCGTCGCGAACGACGGCATCGACCTCACGGTCCTGCCGGGCGAAATTCACGCCGTGCTCGGCGAGAACGGCGCCGGCAAGTCCACGCTGATGAAGATCATCTACGGCGTGACGCGCCAGACCGACGGCGAGATGGTCTGGGAAGGGCAGCCGGTGACGCCCGAAAATCCGGCCCACGCACGCTCGCTCGGCATCGGCATGGTGTTCCAGCACTTCTCGCTGTTCGAGACGCTGACCGTCGTCGAGAACGTGGCGCTGGCGCTGCCCGGTGCACCCGACTTGGGCGACCTTTCCCGCCGAATCGAGAAAGTCTCCGCGAAGTACGGACTGCCCGTGGACCCGCGCCGCCTCGTGCACGCGCTTTCCGTCGGCGAGCGCCAGCGTGTCGAGATCATCCGCTGCTTGCTGCAGAACCCGAAGCTCCTCATCATGGACGAGCCCACGTCCGTGCTGACGCCGCAGGCCGTGCGGAAGCTCTTCGAGACGCTGCGGCAGCTCGCGGCGGAAGGCTGCAGCATTCTCTACATCAGCCATAAGCTGGACGAGATCCAGGAGCTCTGCCACACCGCGACGGTTCTGCGCGGAGGCAAGGTCACCGGCCACTGCGTGCCGTCGCAGGAGACGCCGAAGACGATGGCGCGGCTCATGATCGGCAAGGACCTCCCCGTTTGCGAGCACAGCCAGGCGAAGGAGGGCGGTGAGATCCGGCTTCGCCTCGCCGGGCTTTCGCATGCCTCCGACGATCCGTTCGGCACCGATCTCAAGGACATGAACCTGGAGGTGCATTCGGGTGAAATTGTCGGCATCGCCGGCGTCTCAGGCAACGGCCAGCAGGAATTGCTGTATGCGATCTCCGGCGAGGGTCCGCTCGCGGAGAAATTCCCGGTGCAGATCTGCGGGACCGAAACAGGACGGATGATGCCGGGCCGCCGCCGCAAGGCGGGTCTCTGCTTCGTCCCGGAGGAGCGGCTCGGGCGCGGGGCGGTGCCCAGCATGTCGCTCGCCGAGAACGCGATTCTCACCGCCGCCAGGACGCGCGGCTTTGTCCGCAAGGGTCTCCTCGACTTCGCGGCGGCGCGCTCTTTCGCGGCGGACTGCATTCACCGCTACAACGTGAAATGCGGCGGACCGCAGGCGCAGGCGCGCTCGCTCTCGGGCGGCAATCTGCAGAAGTTCATCGTGGGCCGCGAAGTGATGCAGGAGCCGAAGGTGCTCGTCGTCGCCCAGCCGACCTGGGGCGTCGACGTCGGCGCCGCCGCATTCATCCGGCAGTCGATCATCGACCTTCGCAACGCCGGCTGTGCCGTGCTCGTGATATCCGAGGAGCTCGACGAGCTTTTCGAGATCTGCGATCGGATCGCGGTGATCGCCAAGGGCCGCCTCTCGCCGGCCAAGCGTACGAGCGATACCAACGTCGAGGAGATCGGCGTCTGGATGAGCGGCATGTGGCCGGGCGCGGGGCCCTTGGCCGATGGCGTCCCGGGGGGTTCACGTGTTCCGGCTTGAGACGCGGCCGGAAGCGTCCGAGGCGATGCGGTACTGGTCGCCGGCGATCGCCGTTGCGTTGACGCTCGCCGGCGGCATGGTCATCTTCGCCGCACTCGGCAAGAATCCGGTCGAAGGCTTCCGCGTGTTTTTCGTAAGCCCGATGCGCGACCTCAATGGCATCGCGGAGCTCCTGCTCAAGGCAACTCCGCTCATGCTGATCGCCGTCGGTCTCGCGGTCGGATTTCGCGCCAACGTCTGGAACATCGGCGCGGAGGGGCAATTCCTGATGGGCGCGGTCGGCGCCACGGGTGTGGCGCTCGCGTTCAAAGGTGCGTCGGCGGTCGTGCTGCTGCCGTCGATGATCGTCGCTGGCGCCATCGGTGGCGCGCTGTGGGCGGCGATACCCGCGGTCCTCAAGACCAGGTTCAACGCCAACGAGATCCTGACGTCGCTGATGCTCGTCTACATCGCGCAGCTCGGCGTGTCGTGGCTCGTGTTCGGGCCGTGGAAGGATCCGGCCGGCTTCAATTTCCCGCAGACCGAGACGTTCGAGGATGCGGCGCTGCTGCCGATGCTGATCGAAGGCACGCGCCTCAACCTCGCGTTCGTCGTGGCGCTCGCGGCGCTCGCCGGCGGCTATGTGTTCATGGCCAAGAGCTTCGTCGGCTTCAAGATGCGCGTCGCGGGCGAGTCGGAAGCGGCGGCCCGCTACGCCGGCTTCTCGACCGTGGCCATGGTCTGGATCGGCATGCTCGTGGGCGGCGCGGCCGCCGGCATCGCGGGGATGGCGGAGGTCGCAGGTCCGGCGGGGCAGCTTACGGACAAGCTGTCGAGCGGCTACGGCTTCGCCGCGATCATCGTCGCCTTCGTCGGACGCCTGAACCCGATCGGCATCTTCTTCGCGAGCCTGCTGATGGCGCTGCTCTACATCGGCGGCGAGCAGGCGCAGCAGTATCTCAGCCTGCCGTCGTCGATCTCGAAGGTGTTCCAGGGGATGCTGCTCTTCTTTCTGCTGGGCTCCGACGTACTGATCCAGTATCGCCTGCGGCGCGTCGTGCGAGCGCACAAGGTCGCGTGATCGTGGAACAGATCATCACTTCCATGCTGTTCGCGACGATCGTCGCCGGCACGCCGCTCATCATCACGGCGCTGGGCGAGCTCGTCACCGAGAAGTCGGGCGTCCTCAATCTCGGCGCGGAAGGCATCATGGCCGTCGGCGCCGTCGCGGGCTTTGCCGTTGCGCACGACAGCGGCAGCACCACGGCGGGCGTCTTCGCCGGCATGGCCGCCGGCGCGGCGATGTCGCTCATCTTCGCGGTCGTGACGCTGACGCTCATGGCGAACCAGGTCGCGTCGGGCTTGGCGCTCTCCATTTTCGGCGTCGGGCTCTCCGCGTTCATCGGCAAGCCGTACGAGTCGGAGACGATGCTCGCCGTCCCGCCGATCAGGATTCCGCTGCTGGCCGACATTCCCATCGTCGGTCCGGCGCTCTTCGAGCAGCAGTCGCTCGTCTACCTCTCGTGGGCGCTGCTCGCCGGCGTCAGCTGGTTCCTGTATCGCTCGCGCTGGGGCCTCGTGCTGCGTGCCGTCGGCGAGTCGCCGACGTCCGCGCATTCGATCGGCTACCCGGTGATTCGCATTCGTTACCTCGCGACCATTTTCGGCGGTGCGATGGCCGGAATCGGCGGCGCCTTCCTGTCCGTGTTCTACACGCCGCTGTGGGTCGAGGGAATGGTCGCGGGGCGCGGCTGGATCGCGTTGGCGCTCGTCGTGTTCGCGACGTGGCGGCCGCTGCGCGTGCTCGTCGGCGCCTACCTCTTCGGGGGCGTCATGATCACGCAATTGTTCCTCCAGGGGTCCGGGGCGCAGATCGACATCCCGTCGCAATTCCTGACGTCGCTGCCCTACTGGGCGACGATCGTCGTGCTGGTGGTGATCTCGCGCAACCTGCAGACGATCCGGCTCAATTCGCCGGTATCGCTCGGCCAGCCCTACCGGCCCGAGTAGCGCGCTGCCGGCGGCAAGGCGAGTTACGATCACGGGCTCGCGCGCCGGGCATTCGCCGGCGGCGGCCTGAAAAGCGGAGGATCGGGGAAGTCCCAGCGGCGGGTGGCCGGCAGTTTCATCACAAGAGCAAGGAGAGCAGAATGTTCGATCGCAGAGGATGGTTGCGGGTGGCGGGTGCGCTGGCGCTTGCCGGCGCGGCGGGAGCGGTGTGCGCGCAGGCGCCGGCACAGTCGGCGCCGATCAAGGTCGCCTTCGTGTACGTAAGCCCCATCGGCGATGCCGGTTGGACGTTCCAGCACGACCAGGGCCGGAAGCAGATGGAAGCGGCGCTCGGCAACAAGGTGCAGACGAAGTACGTCGAGAACGTCGCCGAGGGGCCGGACGCCGAACGGGTGATCCGCGAGCTCGCCCAGAGCGGCAACGACATCATCTTCACGACGAGCTTCGGTTACATGAACCCGACCGAGAAGGTGGCGAAGCAGTTCCCGAAAGTGAAGTTCGCCCACGCGACCGGCTACAAGACCGGTCCCAACATGGCGAACTACAACGCGCGATTCTACGAAGGCCGCTATCTCAACGGCGTCATCGCCGGCAAGATGACGAAAACCAACATCCTGGGCTACGTCGCTGCGTTTCCGATTCCCGAAGTGCTGCAGGGGATCAACGCCTTCGTGCGAGGTGCGCGCAGCGTCAATCCGAAAGCCGAGGTGCGCGTGATCTGGGTGAACTCTTGGTACGACCCGGGCAAGGAGCGCGAGGCCGCGTTGACGCTCATTTCGCAGAACGCGGATGTGATCACGCATCACACCGATTCGACGGCCGTCGTCCAGGCCGCCGAGGAAAAGGGCAAGTATGCGTTCGGGTATCACTCCGACATGTCGAAGTATGGGCCGAAGGCTCAACTCACCGCGACGACGCATCAGTGGGGCGACTACTACACGAAGGCGGTGCAGTCGGTCGCGGCCGGCACGTGGAAGCCGACGTCGATCTGGGGCGGCTACAAGGATGGGATGATCAAGCTGGCGCCGCTCAATCCCGCGGTCCCGGCCGACGTCAAGGATCAGATCGCGAAGCTCGAAGGCGAGCTCAAGGCCGGCACGTTCCATCCGTTCGCAGGCCCGGTCAAGGATCAGGACGGCAAGGAGCGCGTCGCGGCCGGCAAGACAATGAGCGACGACGAGCTCGGCAAGATGGACTACTACGTCGAAGGCGTCGGAAGCAAGCTGCCGAAGAAGTAGCGCTGACGGCATCGCAATTCGCACGCGGGTGTCGCAAGCCTTCGGGCTTCATACCTCAGGCGCCCGCCGGCTTGCGCCACCCACGTGCGCGCGCCGGCGGCTTGTGGGTGCCGTCGCGCAGGCGGTTACTGCCGGACGGC
>Ga0068864_100001807_pt1 | contig 17541 bp, 16 predicted proteins | sample KBSSwiS72_FD_66586 | JGI IMG/M metagenome (GOLD analysis project Ga0068864, IMG submission 66586) | Switchgrass rhizosphere microbial communities from Kellogg Biological Station, Michigan, USA - KBS Switchgrass S7-2 | ecosystem: Host-associated > Plants > Roots > Rhizosphere > Soil ... | reverse complement strand
AGGTTTCTGCGGTAAATCCATTTAAATTTTTGGTAGTAACCCGTGTTCTCGCCAGCACATTTATGGTTCCATTATTGGTAATGTACAGTGGATTCATCGGCCTGTTTGGATCGTTTTTAAATGTGCACGCCAACGAGCAAACTAGCCTGGTAACTTTTATTCATGGCGCATTTGTAAAAATAAATTTCTCCGAGATCCTTTCGTCACTCGTTCGGGCATTGATCTTTGGATTTACGATTGGCATCATCGGATGCTATAAGGGCTATACCACGACACAAGGTACAGAAGGCGTGGGTCGCGCTGCGAATGCCTCCGTAGTTATCATTATGTTTTTGTTGTTTATCGAAGAGATCATCATCGTACAATTCATGAATTGGATAAACCCGGGCGGATAGTATGCGAAAACATGTCAGTCATAGCGATAATAAAGAAGTGGTGATCTCCATCACCAAATTGTATAAATCATTCGACGAAAACCACGTTTTGCGAGGGATCGATCTTGAATTGTGCAAAGGAGAAAACCTCGTGGTTCTCGGTCGTTCCGGAACCGGTAAATCTGTTTTGATCAAGATCATCGTGGGCTTGCTGAAACCGGACAGCGGCACCGTTAAAGTTTTTGACAAGGAAGTTGCCAAGTTAGATAAAAAGGAATTGAGGGAACTGCGATTGAAGATCGGTTTTTTATTTCAGCATAGCGCTTTGTACGATAGCATGACGATAAGGGAGAATCTTGAATTTCCTTTGGTCAGAAATAAGCGGCATATCTCCAGGAAAGAGATCGATGAATCGGTAAGAGATGTGCTCGAGGCCGTAGACTTATCCGATACGATCAATCAATTGCCGTCAGAATTATCGGGAGGACAACAAAAGAGAATCGGGCTTGCCAGGACACTAATCATGAAACCTGAAATTATTTTTTATGATGAGCCGACAGCCGGGCTTGACCCGTTGACGAGCGGTGAGATCAATGACCTTATCAACGAAGTGCAGGAAAAATACAAGACCAGTTCCATCATCATTACGCACGATCTTACCTGTGCAAAAGACACGGGAGACCGGATCTTTATGATGGAAAACGGAAAATTTATTCGACACGGTGATTTTGAAGAAGTATTTGACACCAACGATGAAACGATAAGAGGATTTTTTGACTACAATTTTATTCAGTGATATGAAAGCAATACAAAACAAACGGGCAGTGATAGTTGGGATTTTTATTTTGGTCGGGGTTGCCATTTTTATGGGCGCGCTGATAACTCTTGGAAAGCAGAAAAAAACTTTTACAAAGGGGATCCTTGTAAAAGCTGTTTTTGACAACGTCAATGGTTTGCAGGCCGGGAATAACATTTGGTTCTCCGGTGTGAAGGTAGGTACCGTTAAAAAATTAGAACTTACCAGCAATGCCAGGGTAATAGTCGATATGACCATTGACAAGAAATCCAAAGACTTTATCCATGAAGATGCAAAAGCAAAAATTGGATCGGATGGGTTGATCGGGAATAAGATTGTTGTCATTTATGGTGGCTCGCCAGCAGCGCCATCAGTAAAGGCCAACGATATTTTGCAAGTGGAAGCGGCGCTTAGTACGGAAGAAATGATGAACTCACTCCAGGAAAACAATAAGAACCTGCTCGCTATTACCAGTGATTTCAAAATGATCAGCCGGCGACTGGCAAATGGAGAAGGAAGCGTGGGACGATTGCTTACCGACGATAGTTTTATGGACCAGTTGCAGGCAACCGCAGGAACATTGCAAAAAGCATCTGCGAATATCCAGGCCTTGTCATCGAACATGGCCGACTATACCGCGAAACTTCAGACAAAAGGTGTTCTTGCCAATGATCTGGTTTCTGATACTACCATTTTCAAATCATTGAGGTCGTCGGTTGTACAAATACAAGCGGCTTCGGACAATGCAAAAGAATTGACGAATAATCTAAAAACTGTTTCCCAAAAAATTACCGATAGCAGCAATACAGTGGGCGTGCTACTGCATGACCAGCAAACCGCCGACAATTTGCGGGCAACTATTGAAAACCTTCAATCAGGAACTCAAAAATTTGACGAAGACATGGAAGCACTGCAACATAATTTTTTGTTCAGGGGTTTCTTCAGGAAAAAGGCGAAGCGGGAACAAGCAGAACAACAAAAGCAAACGGCTCAACAAAAACAGACACAGCAAGTGGTAGTAACTCATTAATTGCACCAGTTAGCTTGTATTGTCAATAAGCTATTTGAATTCCTTTAAGCGCCCGTCCCACCATTCTGTAAATATCATCTGCTATGGGACAAACGACAACCGGGGCTGCCGGGAACTCTGTTCCGATTCTCTTATTCACTTCATTTGAAGACAGGAATATTGGATAAGATCGGGTGCTTTGACATGTATCATTTAAGGTCGTTTTACAAGCGGTTCTTATTTTTTTACGTTTCTGTTTGTGGAATGTTTGAGAATAAGTGCTATGCATAATTAGCAAAAGAAGCAATGGAAAGAATATCTTTTTCATAAAGTTCGCTTTGAAACATTATTTGATTTTATTGTGGAGCTTATCCCAGGTCAGGGCTTGTTTTCATCGTTGGGTTTGAATCACCACCTGCATAAGAGGCTTTAGCCCGCAAATAATATATTTTAAAAACCACGGCAAGAAGAAAAATAACCGAGCCGGCGATGCATAGCCAGGCAAAGACGTCTCCTGTTAGTGGATAAAGAGTAAATGAATATTGAGCGGGAACGTCAGCATACATTATTTGCTCATCACTATTAAAGTAATCCATTGATGAAATGATCCTGCCCCGACTATCTGTCGCAACTGAAAGTCCTTGCCCTGCAGGATGTACAAGCGAAAAACCGTTTTCGATTGCCCGGATAATTGCCATGTTTGTATGAATGGGATCGATGTTCTTCCAATCGTTTGCCGGTAAAAACATCACTTCAGTCTTATTCTTACCCGCAGTGCGAATAAAGTTTGGGAAATCGCCGTCATAACAAATGGCGGCTGCAATATTTCCATATAGCGTCTTTAAGAGGGGCATCGGCGTGATCCCCTTCATGATAGGTTCCGCTCCGGGCACCGGGTTGTTCTTTACATACACGAATTGTATTTGACCATCCTGGTCAATGATGACCATTTTATTTTCAACGAGATGTTTAGGGAAATCATCGGGTACTGACCATAGCGTCATCAATAGGTATATTTTTTCCTGAGCGGCGAGCGTAGTTGCTCGTTCAATAAATTTCTTTTCTTCATTCTTTGGAATGGTGCCTGCGCATTCCTGCCACAGGATCATTTTTGCACCGGCACGTGCGGCCTGTTGCGTTTTCTCGAGGAGATTGTCTTCTATTTCGTTGTGATATTTATTAAGGCCGTTTGCGTCCGTCCATTTACAGGTTTTTAGATCTGCGGTGATATTTCTTGCTTGTACAATTGAAGCTGTGCGGATCGATCTTGTTGATGAAGCGGACAGGTTCAGACGAAGCGTACCAAATAAAAATATTCCGCCCGCTACACAAACGAATGTTATAGCTTCTTTTCGAAACTCATTCCAGGAAAAATTCTTGGCCCATATCCAATTCACAATGGATGCAAACCAGGTGATCAAAAATGAGATCCCCCAAATGCCGGTGATGGCGGTAAGTTGCATTAATGGAAGATTACCAGCCTGGGTGTAAGCGAGTGATGTCCAGGAGGCCTTTGTCGGATTCAGAGAAGACAAATATTCTGTAGTGCACCACATAACGGGAAAGACAAGAGTCGAAAAGATTCTATTTACCCGGGTCGCCAGTAAACGGTCGGCTAGAAAGCATAATGCAAATACCTGCATGATCAAAGCAGTTGTAAAAAAATATACTCGCGGTGGCGCCGGAATAATTTTCCACCAGGTAATCGTGTTTACTATAGCCATTGATAGTGCGACAAGTAAAAAGCCCTTCCAAGGTTTTTGAAGTCGCATAAAGCGGAGAAAAAAAATAGGTGAAACCCACGTTGCAAGCGGAATGATCCAACGGCCATTTGAAAATAACATCAGGATGGCTCCAATAGCCAGCACCAAATAAGATTGACGATTTGATTTCATAGCTGTTATTTTGATTAACAATAGCACAAATCTCAAATCCTAATATCAGCCTTCATTTCACATTTGTTAAAAAAATCGATCAATGGGAGTGCTCACCGATTACACTCCTACCTGCCGGCAGGCAGGGATTTCCACGGAGAAATTTTTAAAAATCTGTGTTTGTCTGTGAAATCAGTGAGATAGCCTGACAGAGCCAAAATAATTGGCTTAAGCCTTGCGGTCCGGAGCAACAGGCATTTGTTTACGAAGTCTGCTCAGCGATTGTTGGGCGATGCCAAGAAAATTGGCGACGTAGCCGAGTGGTACACGCTGCAAAACATGCGGATACTCCCTCATAAATTCTTTGTACCTGACAGTGGCGTCAAGATTAAGTAGGAAAGTTCGTTGGTGCAGCATTCGCATCGTTACATAATGATCGATGGCAGCCAAAATTTCCTTACCGCGGGGAAGTTGACGAAGCATTTTCTGCATGTCATCATAAGAGGTTGTGATCAGTTGGCAATCCGTAATTGCCTGTACATTTTTATCCGATGGCTTTTGTGCAAAAAAGGAGTCCGGGTCGCCAACAAAATCTGTTTCACACATAAAAAAACAAGTGACATCGCTGCCATCATCCCGAAACATGCAATATCGCATTACTCCTTCCGCTATAAAAGCCAGTTTGCGACAAACTTTTCCCTGGGTGACGAAATAATCATTTTTGGCAAACGACTCCAATTGAAAATATTCGGATGCACTTTCACATTCTTCTTTCGTAAGGTGAAATTGTTCCTGCTGAAATTTTATAAAATCCTGGATGTGGTCAGATTTTGAATTAGAAGTCTTCTGCATCGGAAAAGGGTTACAACCGTTTTTAAAGGTCGTAATTTCTGTTCACTCACCGTTCGGTTAAAAACTCTGACTAATTCTTATCCCCGGGGTTACGCCTTTAAAGAAGTGATCAAAATAGATAGAAGGCTCAATGGTCGTTTTTGAAAATTTCACTTTGCCTGCGCCAAAACGGAAGGTTTCCTCTTTAATGAATTCTCCGGACTGATGTATAAGGTAGCCCAGGGAAAAAACTGCGCTAAAGGAGAAATCTTTTCTTGGGTCATGGTCGGTTGTACCTCCCTGGCCATAGGTAAGCATGAGAAAATCGTTTCGGTATGTTCTTAATTTACCCTGCGGATCTTTGTCAAACAGGAAATGCGGTTCCCAGTATAGCCCGGGTTGCCATTTAAAAGTCCTTTCCCGATTCGTTATTGTAAGTTGCAGACCAAGGCTAAACGATGGAACAAAATAACTTTTATAATTCTGTATGTTTATCCACTGTTGGGCAGCAAGAAAATCTCCGGTTCCTGACGGTGTAAAACCTTTGGGTTTATCCGCCACGATGCCTTTGTCAGGCTTCAGATAATGTGACCCTCCTCCTTTTAAGATCGGCCACCTGCCATTTACCTGCTTTTGTATGGTTGAAATTTTCCCCGCCAATACGCCATTCATATAACCAGCTAATTCATCAAAATTGTTCAGGTAGAACAGGAGGTGATAATAGCGGGGATTTGTCAGACTTATTTTTTGCTGTGCCTTCGGTGGATTGGTGATTACTCCAATGATATTGATGGTATCCTGGTTTATTTTTAACGATGAAAGTTCACCATTGTTCAGGAGATAATTGTCTCCCCTGGATGGATACCGCAGGATTCTTATTTTTTTTCTTCCTTGCACATCAATAACGTAGTCTATGCGCTTTGAAGCGATCGGATCTGAAAGAGAATCTTTCAAAGGTGTCAGGTCATTCGCAAATACTCTCACTAGTGAATCAATGTTGGCTATTCTCTGCAGATCTGTTATATCAGTAAGCTCTATTGTAAGTTTGTTTCCTTTTTCAAGATCAATATAGAACCTACGGTTAATAACAATATTTTCAGGGACTTCAAATGCTTTGTCTTCTTTACTTTTCGATTGAGCGCAAAGTTCTGCCTGGATGCTTATTGAAAGCATCAATACGATAAACGTTTTTTTCATTTTAAATTAGTTTGAAGGCGGTTTTGTTTTAAGAATAATAAGTCCCGATGACTTGGAAGCAATGGGTGAAGTCGAAATGACCTCGCCGTTTCCAAATTTTAATTGGAAAGAGTGCATGTCAGCAAAGCGGGTTATATCTGAAGTTTCTATAACAGGCTCTCCCAATTCATTTATGTGAACGACATTCAATTTTTTCTTCGGAGGAATTATTGTTGCAGTCGAATTCCTATTAACGATCTGCAAAGATTTTGCAATAAGTTCCTGTTGTGGATAATTGACCGCGTCATTGAGCTGAATTTTCGTAAGAACCTTTGCCGGAACAATATGATGACTTTTTTGGATCGATTTATTCGAAGTCGAAACAATTATATTTTTCTCCAATTCAACCTCGCTCTCCTTCTCACGTTTATTGTTATCAACCTCTACAACTTTTAAGGATGGTTTCTTTAATTCCTTCGGTTCATATTGCTTTGTTACGATTTCTTTGTTCGCAGGCTCTCCGGTGGCTTTATGATAATTCAGCAGTGTGATGACCAGGCCAAACAATAAACAGGCTGCGGCGATCCAATACCAGAGCATTTTTTTACTTTTCTTTTTTCCCTGCAAGCGTCGGTATAATTTATCCCAGGCAACATCGCTGTTAAACGCTGTACCGGGAAAATGTTCCAACTCATCCAGTTTACTTCTCCATTGTGGAGTGTTATTTGGATTTTCGTTTGACATATTTAATATCGTTTTGTAATAATAATTTTTGCAACAACACTTTTGCTTTGCTGAACTGCGACCTGGATGTTCCCTCTGAAACATTGAGCATCTCAGCGATCTCCCCGTGATTCATTCCTTCGACGGCGTACAGGTTAAAAACAGTCCGGTAACCAACCGGCAATTGAACGATCAGTTTGAAAATTTCTTCTGCCGATAAATTGTCAAGCGCCTCTTCCTGTAAGGGAATTTCCTCGGCGGTTGCTTCCGTAACAATGGTAAATACGTTTTTTGCACGCAGGAACATCAGGCATTCATTGATCATAATCCTTTTGAGCCATGCATACAGGGCGGCATCACCCTGGTAGGTGAAAGAAGCGATCTTTGTAAAAAACTTATAAAAGCCATCCAATAACAATTCCTCTGCGTCCTCAGGATTCTTGACATAACGCTGGCATACCACGAGCATTTTGTCTGCAAACTGGTCAAACAAGCATTTCTGAGCCGCGGTGCTTCCCTGCTTCGCTTCTTTAACCAGTTCTGATGTATTCATAATCAGCAGTTCTGAGCTTTTAATTTATAAATGCAGGTATGAACGAAAACGTTGCCCTTAACCAGGATTTTCAGTCAAAAATAGAAACTCTGCAGGTCTATGGTCTTTGACCCGGATCAACACGTATCAAATTCTTGCTTAACTTCGTCAACTTTTCGGGAGTGAAATTGTATTTAATTTTATTTCTTAAGAAACGATTGCCGTCATCTGAAAGACCTCTAGGCCAAAGGTCGTAATCTGCACTCTAAATTGTCGTTCTAAGCACCTTTAGTTTATTTTATCAAGGGTAAATTTGCGGTTTATCTCTTTATTGACAAGAATAGCCAGGGGTGCCCTTTTCAAAGTCCAATATCAGTTAATCCGTTCGTTATAGAAATTGATGTTTTTTGGATTATTATAACACCAACATAATGCTATGGAAAAGAATTTAAAGCAAGCGGGGATTTATTTTGAATTACCAGTTTTTATTGTCATTTCAGCAGTTATTTTTTATGCCTGCAAGCAGAAAAGCGGAGATGCAGGCTATGGACAGATGCCTCCGCAGGAATTGCCTGTTATTACTCTCAGCAGTCTGCCTGCAACCACTTACCAGTATTATACTGCGTCGCTCCAGGGAAGCAGGGATATTGAGATCCGGCCGCAGGTGGACGGCTACATCAATAAGATTTATGTGGACGAAGGTGCACAGGTGAAAAAAGGGCAGCTATTGTTTAAGATAGACCCTCAACCTTACATTGAACAGTTGAATAATGCCAATGCCATTTACATGGCAGCCAAAGCGTCTTTGGAGGATGCAGAGATAAATGTAAATAAGCTTGTTCCTCTTGTCCAGAACAATGTTATATCTGATGTGCAGTTAAAGTCCGCGCAGGCTGCCTTAAATGTTGCGAAAGCTAATGTGGCGCAGACGTCAGCTGCGGTACAATCGGCACGCATCAATCTTGGCTACACATCTATAACTGCGCCGGCAAGCGGATACATCGGGAGGATTCCTTATAAAACGGGAAGCCTTGTCGGGAGGTCAACAACTGATCCGCTGACGGTTCTTTCAGAAACAAAAGACGTGCGTGCCTATTTTTCAATGAGTGAACTGAACTTTCAACAATTCAAAGAGCAGTTTCCCGGAAACACGATCGCAGAAAAAATAAAACAAATGCCCCCGGTTGAGCTGGTCCTGGCAACGGACAGCGTCTATGCGCAAAAAGGAAAAGTAGAATTGGCAGAGGGGCAGTTTGATAAAACAACGGGTACTATAAATTTCCGTGCAACATTTCCCAATGCGCAAGGTCTATTGCGATCGGGCAATACGGGGAAGATAAGATTGGTAAGAAATCTTGGTAGTTCAATTGTAATACCACAGGAAGCCACCTTCGAATTGCAGGATAAAATATTTGTTTATGCAGTGGGTGATAGTAACAAAGTGGCAAGCAAACCCATTACAGTTGCGGGCACAAGCGGTAACTATTACCTGGTGCAGAGTGGGGTAAACCAGGGAGAAAAAATTGTTTATACAGGTCTTGAAAGGCTAAGAGATGGTGCGGTGATACAACCGCAACCAATGTCAATGGATAGTTTATTAAAAGCGAAGCCGATGTTATAAACCTTGGAATCCACTCACCACAGATTACTCACCACTCACGACACAAACCAACAGGCATGATTAAAAGATTTATAGAAAGACCGGTTTTATCCACAGTAGTATCGATCTTACTTCTTTTATTGGGATTAATATCATTGTTCTCTTTACCCATCACTTTGTTTCCGGATATTGCTCCGCCTACTGTGCAGGTATCAGCCAGCTATCCCGGAGCCAACGCCGAGGTTGTGGCAAGGGCCGTTGCAACACCAATAGAAGAAGCCATCAACGGAGTGGAGAACATGACGTACATGACATCCACATCAAGCAACGATGGCTCAATGTCCATTAATGTTTTTTTTAAAGTGGGAACAAATCCTGACCTCGCTGCAGTGAATGTTCAAAGCCGCGTATCGAGGGCCACCAGTCAGGTGCCACCTGAAGTATTGCAGGTAGGGATATCAACCCAGAAGCAGCAGAACAGCATGATCTTTATCCCGCTTATCTATAGTACTGATGGACGCTATGATGAAACATTTATACAGAATTATGTCAAGATCAATATTGTTCCCGAATTGCAACGCATACCTGGAGTAGGCCAGGCTTTTGTATTTGGTGCAAAGGATTATTCGATGCGTATCTGGCTCAAACCGGAACGTTTGACCGCAAATAATCTTTCACCCCAGGATGTTTTGAATGCTATTCGCGAGCAGAATCTTGAAGCAGCGCCAGGACGATTTGGAGAAAGCAGCACTCAATCTTTTGAATATATCATTAAGTACAAAGGGAAACTTTCGAGGAACCAGGATTATGAAGACATCATTTTGAAATCAGCGCCGGATGGTTCGATCTTGCGGTTAAAGGATATAGCGAGAGTTGAATTTGGTTCCTTATCATATGGCATAAATCTCTTCGCCCAGGGAAAACCAGGAACAGGTATTGGCATTTTTCAAACGGCAGGTTCAAACGCGAATGATATTCTTATTGCAGCGGAAAAAGTAATGAAAAATTCGGCCGCGAATTTTCCCAAAGGCCTTGCATATTTTAATATGTATAGTGCAAAGGAATTTTTGGATGAATCTATCTCGCAGGTGGAAGAGACTTTATTGATCGCGTTTGTGCTGGTGTTTATCGTCGTGTTTATTTTCTTACAGGACTTCCGTTCCACACTGATCCCGGCGATCGCGGTACCGGTAGCATTGATAGGTACATTTTTCTTCATGACATTATTTGGTTTTACCATTAACCTGCTTACTTTATTCGCGTTGGTTCTTGCTATTGGCATAGTGGTCGATGATGCGATCGTGGTAGTTGAAGCCGTGCATTCTAAAATGGAACGAAGTGGTTTGCCGGCGAAAGAAGCAACGATACAGGCGATGAATGAGATCACGAGCGCCATCATTTCGATCACATTGGTCATGGCGGCAGTATTTGTCCCGGTTGGTTTTATGCAGGGTCCTGCGGGTGTGTTTTTTAAGCAGTTTGCATTTACTCTTGCTACGGCCATTTTGATCTCCGCATTGAATGCATTGACCTTAAGTCCCGCGTTGTGCGCATTGTTCTTAAAGAACCCTCATACAGACGAAGGACAAAGAACCGGATTTATAAAAAGATTGTTTCGTGGATTTAACGCTGGCTTTCGTGCCACGACGAAGAGGTATGGACAAAGTGTAAATTATTTGATGAAGAACAAATGGATCGCGATCGTAGCCCTCGTTATCATAACGCTCACTACTTTCTGGATGATGAGAAAGGCACCCACCGGTTTTATCCCCACAGAAGACCAGGGTTTTATTGTTTATTCAGCAAATCTTCCGCCGGGTGCGTCCATGGACAGGACACAAAAAGTGATGAACAAAATAGATAGCATTCTGGCGCAGGTAGAAGCCATCGAAAAGAGAGGTTCCATAACAGGATTGAACTTCATTGCGAATGCTTCTTCCTCCAACTATGGGGTTGGCTTTATACATATGAAGCCACCAGGAAAACGAGGGCCTGTAAGTAAGGTGGAAGATGTAATGGCGGTGATAAATCAAAGGCTGAGTGTAATCAAGGAAGCACAAGTATTCCTTTTTCAGTTTCCGACCGTGCAGGGTTTTGGAAATACCAGTGGTTTTGAATTCATCCTACAGGACAGGACGGGTGGTCCCCTTGACAAGCTGGCCAATACGGCATACGGCCTTATGGGTGCATTGATGCAACGAAAAGAAATTGCAATTGCTTACACGACTTTTAGCACAGGCAACCCTCAGTATTTGCTGAATATCGATGAAGCCAGGACCAAGCAGTTAGGGATTTCGATCAGTGACCTGTTGTCAACATTACAGGTTTATTATGGAAGCAGTTTTGTATCCGATTTTAATCGCTTTGGAAAATTTTATCGTGTAGTAGTGCAGGCGGACATTCCTTATCGTGCAAACCCGGCAACATTAAATGATGTTTATGTCAAAAATAACCTGGGTGAAATGGTACCCGTCAATACGGTAGTGACTCTCCAGCGCGTATATGGCCCTGAAACCGTTTTTAGAAACAACTTGTTTAACTCTGTTACTTTAAATGGACTGCCCAAACCTGGTTACAGTACGGGTGATGCTATCAAAGCGATACAGGAAGTGACCCAACAGGTTCTGCCCAGAGGGTTTTCTTACGAATGGTCTGGACAAACAAGAGAAGAAATTGGAGCCGGTTCTCAGCAAACATTGATTTTTATTCTGAGTCTTGTGTTTGTTTTCTTCCTTCTTGCAGCACAATATGAAAGTTATATTCTTCCATTTGCAGTCATCCTCTCAGTGCCGACGGGTATTCTTGGTGTATTTACATTTATTCACCTGAAAGGCCTCGATAATAATATCTACGTACAGGTTGGTCTGATCATGCTTGTTGGACTACTTGCAAAAAATGCGATCCTGATTGTTGAATATGCTATTCAACGAAGAAGGGCGGGGAAGGGGTTAATGGAATCTGCACTGGAAGCCTCGCAGCTGCGGTTACGCCCAATATTGATGACTTCTTTTGCATTTATTGTCGGGTTGCTTCCACTCACATGGGCAAAGGGCGGCTCTGCCTTAGGTGACCGCTCCATTGGCACAAGTGCATTGGGCGGGATGCTTACAGGAGTGTTGCTGGGTGTGTTCATCATTCCAGTTCTTTTCGTCATCTTCCAATGGATACAGGAAAAATTTACCGGCCCACCAAAACAAACTGACGAAGCAGTGAGCCATTTGGCCGAATAGATTTTACTAATGAACAAACAATCGATATGACGATTCAAAAGAGAAAATATCTAGCCTTCCACATTTTACCTTTTACATTTTGCCTTCTGCTTTTCATCTCGTCCTGCAAGGTCGGTAAAGAGTATAAACGCCCGGATCTTGAATTACCCCAACAGTTCAACAATGTCAGTTTTGCCGACACCAGCAGCATCGCGGACATCGAATGGAAAAAATTTTTTACCGATCCCGATCTGCAAAACCTGATCGCAAAAGGACTCACTTATAATCATGACCTGCTGACAGCGATAAAGAACATCGAAATTGCTCAACAGCGAATGAAACAGGCCAAGCTCATATTATTACCTGATTTGAATGCACAAATAACGGCTCAGACTTATAATCCATCAAACAATAGCCTGAATGGATTAAGCACAAATAGTTTTTTAGGAAAGAATCACATTGAAAACTACCAGGCGGCTATCAATCTTACGTGGGAAGTGGACATATGGGGTAAGCTTCGCAATCAAAAGGAAGCAACATTAGCTCAATATCTTCAGACCTATGAAGCCTCAAAGGCTGTTCAAACGCAGTTGGTGGCCGAAATTGCCCAGGGTTATTTCAACCTGCTAATGTTGGATAAACAACTGGAAATCGCAAAATCCAATTTGGCATTAAATGATACTTTTTTTCGGGCCACACAATTGCTTCGCGACGCCGGCCTTGCGAATGCGTTGGCTGTGGAACGAGCTTCGTCGCAAAAACAAACAACTGAACTACTGATCCCGCAACTTGAACAGGATATTGCTATTCAAGAAAATGCGTTGCAGGTATTGGCAGGGCAATTACCGGCCAGCATTTCGAGAAGCGCAGTATTACAAAATTATGTTGTGCCAGATTATCTTTCTGCAGGTTTGCCGGTATCAATGGTAAGTCGGCGTCCCGATGTCCGGTCCAATGAAATGGCACTGATGGCTGCGAATGCGCAGGTGGGCGTAGCACAGGCAAACATGTACCCGGCGTTGAACCTAACAGCCGGAGGGGGATTTGAATCATTCAAGTCGAGTAATTGGTTTAATATTCCCAGTTCTTTGTTTGGCATTGCTGCAGGCGCAATTGCTCAACCAATATTTCAAAGACGAAGATTGAAAACAGATTTTGAAGTGGCGAAGCTACAACGTGAGCAAGCCGTCATACAATTCAGGCAATCCGTTTTAGTGGCTACAGAAGAAGTGACCAATGCCCTGGTTCAATTGGATAAATTAAAACAACAGAGAAATATATCAGTTGCACAAACCGATACGTTACGACTTGCCGTTGACAATGCTAAACTTCTGTACAAAGCTGACCTTGCCAATTATCTTGAAGTGATCACCGCACAAACGGCCCGTTTGCAATCCGAACTCTATCTCGCCTCTGTTCAGCGCCAGGAGTTAGCGGCAATGGTAGAATTATATCGGTCACTGGGAGGTGGTTGGAAATAGACGTGTATTGTAAAATGGGGTTGGAGTTATTATGACTTACCACTTAGGCCCTATTCAAATTCAACTGAAGCCTGCAAAATTCTGCTAGCTGAGTACCTGTCATAACAACATTCGCAACGATTTTATCCGTGGTGACCACAAGGTCGCTGATCTCGTAGTTTAAATCGGCGAAACTTTTTCGGTTTTCAAAGGTTACTGAACTTGATCCTTCTGGATTGGGGGTCGGTGAGCAACTAAGGTAATTCTGGATTGTTGTGCAATCCGTTAGGTTTGCTTCTCTTGTTTTCCAAACTTCACCGAAGTATGATTCAATTAACTGGCTAAAGACGTCGATTGCGTTTCCCATTTTTTCAAAGTTTCTAAGTTTTGACAAATTTCATTTGTTGCAATTATTTCTAAAGAATAACCCACCAATTCGCGACGCCAGGGTCTTTGAGTGTCGTGCGTGTTTCTTGAGTGAACGGAGTATTATATCCTCATAACTCGAAGCAGAATCAGCTCCCGCGCGGCCAGAAAAGTTAAACCCAATTCTGTCTTCGGTTCTATCTCATGACAAGTAAATCGCCGGAGTGCCCTTCAAAGTCGAAAGAAACAGTTTCTTTACTTTATCATTTTGAAGTTCAATTGCGGATTGTGCAATCGTCCCCAGCCATCTTACCTGCTGTTTATGGCGCAAATTGGTGAGCGAATATTTTGAAAAAAATATTACCTCTACCTGCTTATTATTTTCCATCCTGATTTATTTTAAAATATGTGACATTCTGAGATGATAATCGCGAAGATTGTCCAAAAGGTTATTTGTCATTAAACAGTTTAAGAATTCGCTAACTTTTGGCCGACGCCAGCGACTCGTTTAGCGGTCGTCCGAATAGTGCCCGCTTTCGCACGGAGCTGAATTAGAAAGACTTTGCTGCTTGTTTAAGTTGACGACAGTAACTGATCATCAGTTCTGAACGGCTTGGCCAGTAACTTCCAGTCATCCCATCCGCTCATTTTACCGTAAAACGCGTGGTAAATAGCCCTTTCAGGCATTGGTTGTTTTTGTAATGAAATATCTTTAATGATAATCTTTAACTGTGCTGGTCATTGCTTGGACCATAGCACGAGGTGACGAAGCAATATCGTTACTTAAAAAAACAGACATGAAATTAATACCTGCACTATCGCTTGCCATTGTGTGCATTGGCCTTGCCTATTGTAATGGAAACAATAGTACTACCAAAGTCGAGGAGAAATCAACAACAGATACCACTTCTGCCGAAGTCGCAGTGAACCCACTCAGAAATTGTTACTTCGGTGATCTTCACCTCCACACGGCCCTTTCCGCTGACGCTAATTTCTTTGGGGCAACACTGCTGCCGGAAGATTCCTACAAATTTGCCATGGGTGAAGAGGTGGAATACTTAGGACAAAAAGTAAAACGAATTGCACCGCTCGACTTTTTAGCCGTCACCGACCACTCAGAATATCTTGGAGCCATTGTAGCTGTGAGAGATCCAAATGGACCTTTTGCTGGCACCGAATTATACAGGCAATATACCAGCAAGGATCAGAAAGACGTAGCCAAATCATTTGGCGGTTTTGTTGCTGATATGTCCGCAAATAAACCCAATTCTGAATTGAACAAACCCGAAGTGATCAAGAGTGCATGGCAACGTGTGATCAACGCTGCCAACACTTACAACAAGCCCGGCAAGTTCACTGCACTCGTAGGTTATGAATGGACATCGGCACCCAATAACGCAAGCAAACACTCACAGAATTTACACCGCTGCGTAATTTTTAAGGGCGATAAAGTTCCCGATATCCCCTTCAGTTCATTTGATTCCCAGGATCCCGAAAATTTGTGGACCTATTTGGAAAATGCACGCAAAACAGGCAGTGATGTACTCGCTGTCCCTCATAACGGCAATGTCAGCAACGGATTAATGTTCGACACAAAAACACTTTCAGATAAACCGCTCACGAAGGACTATGCTCAAAGAAGAATGGCGAATGAACCGCTTACCGAGGTGATGCAGGGTAAGGGTCAAAGTGAAACCCATCCTTCCTTATCACCCAATGACGAATTTGCCAATTATGAATTGTTTGAAATCTTGCTGGGTAGCAACGAACGAGGCAATTTAAAAAAAGGAAGCTATATACGACAAGCATATGGAACAGGCCAGGAACTGCAGGAAAAACTGGGCGCCAATCCTTTCAAATATGGAGTGGAGGGAGGAACAGACTACCACTCGGGCATCTCAGCCAACGAAGAAAATAATTATCCGGGCTCACATGGCACACAGGACAACGTGGCACAGAATTATAAAATGATTTTGTCTGCAGGTGAATCAGTGGCCGGCGAGCCTCCCACCCGTCTTTCAGCTGCCGGTTTAACAGGTGTCTGGGCCGAAAGCAATACAAGAGATGCAATTTTCGATGCGTTGAAAAGAAAAGAATGTTTTGCCACTTCGGGACCGCGCCTGAAGGTGCGGTTATTTGCCGGATGGAGTTACAATGCAGATCTACTGAAACAAACCGATTGGGTCAAGCAGGCCTATGCGGAAGGCGTACCAATGGGGGCTGATCTGCCTGCAGGTGCGGGCAAACCAAAATTTTTGGTTCAAGCGATTAAAGATCCCAACTCTGGTAATCTCGACAGGATACAGATCATTAAGGTGACCACAAAGAATGGCAAGAGCACAGAAAAAATTTATGATGTGGTCTGGAGCGGTGGCCGCAAACCTGATGCAAAAGGAAAATTGCCTGCAGTTGGAAATACAGTAGATATAAAAGCCGCTACTTACACGAATACCATCGGCGCAGTAGAATTGATCGGGTACTGGGAAGATCCTGATTTTGACCCTCAGTCATATGTTACGTATTATGCAAGAGTAATCGAAATCCCAACACCCCGCTGGAGCACTTATCTTGCCGCAAAGCATAATTTACCGGTGAACAAAACCGTTGACGCTACCATACAGGAAAGGGCATGGACAAGCCCGGTGTGGTACACGCCTTCAAAATAAAATTTAATTTTTCACCCACACATGCGAGGCAAACAGCTTCGCATGCTTTATTTAATAATGATCATGAAACGAATTTTTTCTGAGCCTCTATTGCAGTTTTTTGTTTTAGGCTCACTGCTTTATCTGCTCGTATCTTTTGTGCAGTCAAAGCGAGAACGGCAATCAAAGGAAATAGTTGTCGATAATGAACGGATCGGGCTACTGATCAGCAATTACAAAAACCAGATGGGCGTTTTGCCAACAAAAGAACAACTGGATGCGATGATCGAAAATTATATCCACCAAGAGATTGCATATCGTGAAGCAAAAAAAATGGGGCTTGACAATGACGACGAGATCATCCGAAGAAGACTATCGCAAAAATTTGATTTTTTAAAAACCGATCTGAAAGAAATACCTCTGCCTACAGGCCAGCAACTGAAAGATTTCTATCAAAATAATCCTTCGCTCTTTCAAACGGACGGAACAGTGAATTTCTCTCATATATTTTTCACCGCCGATAACAGCAATGACAGCATCGCGAAAGAAAGAGCCTTCTTTGTTTTACAACAATTAAAAAATAGTGCAGTACAAAGAGCGCCGGAAAAAGGTGACAAGTTTGTTTTGCAATATGACTATACCGAACAAACACCATTGGATATAAAACAAAGCTTTGGTGATAAACCGATTCTTGATTCTTTATTCAGCGCGCCTGTCCATACTTGGATAGGCCCTGTACAGTCCGGCTATGGCTGGCACCTGTTGTACATAGTGAAACGCGCCAATGCTTCTTTAATACCATTGGAGGCCAACAAGGACATTGTCAAAGCAAAATATATGGAAACAGCAAAAGACGAGCAAAACAAAAAAGCATTTGGACAAGTAGAAAAAAGCTACATCATCAAAAGGACGTACCTGGATAACAAATGAAGAAAATCCTTTGCAT
>Ga0068864_100001804_pt1 | contig 17566 bp, 15 predicted proteins | sample KBSSwiS72_FD_66586 | JGI IMG/M metagenome (GOLD analysis project Ga0068864, IMG submission 66586) | Switchgrass rhizosphere microbial communities from Kellogg Biological Station, Michigan, USA - KBS Switchgrass S7-2 | ecosystem: Host-associated > Plants > Roots > Rhizosphere > Soil ... | reverse complement strand
GGGCGGCGCGACCACGCCCATCGAGATCACGTACTTGAGCGCCTCGTCGACGCTCATCGCCAGCGGAATCACCTCGGCGCGGCGCACCATCAGGAAGAAGCCCGAGGTCGGGTTCGGCGTCGTCGGCACGTAGATGCTGAGGTGGTCGCCGTTCAGGTGCGTGGCCGCCTCGCCGCCCGGCTTGCCGGTGACGAAGGCGATCGTCCAGGCGCCGGCGCGCGGATATTCGACCAGCACCGCTTCGCGAAAGGCGTTGCCGCTGCTCGAGAACAAGGTATCCGAGACCTGCTGCACCGAGCTGTAGATCGACTTGACGATCGGAATCCGGTTAAGCAGCCGATGGCCCTGGTTCAGCGCCCACTGGCCGACCACGTTGGTGGCGAGCATCCCGGTAAGGATCAGGGCGACCAGCATCACCAGCACGCCCAGCCCGGGGATCTTTCGCAGCAGTTCGATGAACGAGTGGCTGCCTTCGGGCAGGATCGCCTGCGAGCCGTTGAGGAACCAGACGAAGACGCCGTCGAGCATGCCAAGCACCGACGCCAGCACCCAGATGGTGACGGCGAGCGGCAGCCAGACCAGCAGGCCGGCGATCAGGTATTTCTTCACCGCGGCGGCCGGTCAGTCGGCGGTCTTGCCAGGGGTGGCGGGGGCGGATGCTGCCGGCGCCGGGCTCGGGGCGGCGGCCGGGCTCGGAGCCGCGTCCGGCTTCCTGCCGGCGTCGCCGTTCTTCGCGCCAGCGTCGCCGCCGGTCGTGCCGGCCGCGGCGGCATCGCCCGTCTTGGCGCCGGCCTTGTCGGCGTCGGCCGCCGGGGCGGACTTCTTGTCGCCGCGGAAGTCGGTCACGTACCAGCCCGAGCCCTTGAGCTGGAAGCCCGCGGCCGTGACCTGCTTAACGTAGGTCGACTGGCCGCAGGCGGGGCAGATGCTCAACACCGGATCGGACATCCGTTGCAGCACGTCCTGGGCGTGGCCGCAGCTGGAGCAACGATAGGCATAGATCGGCATCGGAGGGCCCCCTTGCGGGTCCGGAAAAGGTCAACCTCGCAGTATAAATCTTTGCGGGTTTTCCCCTGCAAACCTAGTGCCAGCGCACCGCCAGCTGCATCAGGCCGAGGCCGATGACGAAGCCGATCGCGGTCACCAGCACGGCGATCAGCAGCCGGTTGGTGCGCCGCTGCTCGGCCAGCAGCGCCTCCATGGCCCGCTGCTGGTCGGGCGACGGCTGCAGGGCGGCGTGGATCAGGCGCGGCAGCTGGGGCAGCAGGTGGACGTAGCGCGGCGCCTCCTTCTCGAGCTGCAGCATCAGGCCGCGCATGCCGACCTGCTCCTCCATCCAGCGCTCGAGGAACGGCTTGGCGGTGCTCCAGAGGTCGAGCTCCGGGTCGAGGTCGCGGCCCAGGCCCTCGACGTTGAGCAGCGTCTTCTGCAGCAGCACCAGCTGCGGCTGGATCTCGACGTTGAAGCGGCGCGAGGCCTGGAACAGCCGCAGCAGCACCTGGCCGAGCGAGATGTCCTTGAGCGGCCGGTCGAACTGCGGCTCGCAGACGGCACGGATCGCGCCCTCGAGCTCGTCGATGCGGGTCTGCGGCGGCACCCAGCCGCTTTCCACGTGCAGCTCGGCGACCCGCTTGTAGTCGCGATGGAAGAAGGCGATGAAGTTCTGCGCCAGATAGTCCTTGTCGACCTGGGTCAGGGTGCCGACGATGCCGAAGTCGAGCGAGATGTAGCGGCCGAAGCTCTGCGGCGCGATCGAGACCTGGATGTTGCCGGGGTGCATGTCGGCATGGAAGAAGCCGTCGCGGAACACCTGGGTGAAGAAGATGGTCACGCCATCGCGCGCCAGCTTCGGGATGTCGACGCCGGCATCGCGCAGGCGCTGCACATGGCTGATCGGCACCCCGTCCATGCGCTGCATGACGATCACGTTCGGCGTGCACAGCTCCCACACCATCTCCGGCACGAGCAGCAGGTCGAGGCCGTCCATGTTGCGCCGCAGCTGCGAGGCATTGGCGGCCTCGCGCACCAGGTCGAGCTCGTCGTGCAGGTAGTTGTCGAACTCGGCCACGACCTCGCGCGGCTTCAGCCGCTTGCCGTCGACGAACAGCCGCTCGACCCAGACCGCCAGCTGGCGCAGCAGCGCCAGGTCGTCGTCGATCGCCGCCAGCATGCCCGGCCGGAGCACCTTGACCGCGACCTCGCGGCCGTCCTTCAGCACCGCGAAATGCACCTGGGCGATCGAGGCGCTGGCCACCGGCGCGGCATCGAAGCTGGCGAAGATGCTCTCGATCGGCCGGCCGAAGGCGCGCTCGACCGTCTCTCGGGCCACTTCCGCGGGAAAGGGCGGCACCCGGTCCTGGAGCTTGGCGAGCTCCTCGGCGATGTCGGCCGGGATCAGGTCGCGCCGGGTCGAGATGACCTGGCCGAACTTGACGAAGATCGGCCCGAGCGTCTCCAGCCCGCGGCGCAGCCGCTCGCCGCGCGGTGCCGGGAACGTCCGGCCGATGCTCAGGACCCGCGCCAGGGCGCGGACCCAGCGCTGGCGAAAGCTCGACAGCGCGAGCTCGTCCAGACCGAAGCGAAAGACCGTGACCCAGATGAAGATCAGCCGGGCGAGGTGCCTCATCGGGGCGGAGGCTCGGAGGCCGGCGTCGCGCCGGGGCGGTCGCCGCGGCGGACGAAGCCGTCGAGCGTCTTCGCGGCCTCGCGGATCGCCTTGGCGACGGCGCCGCCGAAGCGGGCGATCTCGCGCGCCGGGGCGTCGCCGACGAGCCGGGCGAGGTCGTCCTCCACGTCCCAGTGCAGGTTCTCGATCAGCCAGTTGACGTCGGTCGCGAAGGCGGCGTCGCCCTCGACCCGGATCTGCGGCCGCTCGCCGACGAGGAACTTCGCGAACGCCAGCGCCGGATTGGCGGCGGCGATCGCCACCTGCAGGTCGGGAGTCGCTTCTCCGGCCGATTCGATCCATTCGACCAGTCCCGGCGGGGTGATGCGAAAGGCGATCGGCGAAGGCGCCGGCAGCAGCGTCGGCCAGCCTTCGAGCTCGATGCGCAAGGTTCGCGCGGCGTGCGCGCGCAGCTTTTCCATCGCCTGCGGCTCGGCGGAAATCACGTGGTTGAGGAGCAGCACGACCCGCTCCATCACCGACCTTTCCGCAAGCGCCTTCATCGCCTCGAGCATGCTTCGATTGTAGGCGGCACCCCCCGCGAACGAGGCCGGCGGACCAGCCCCGCGCCCCCTCTGGTGCCGCAGCGATACCCGACAATCGCGACGATGCAGTTCACACCCACCGATATCGACGGCGTCATCGTCTTCGAGCCGAAGGTGTTCGGCGACGCCCGCGGCTTCTTCCTCGAGAGCTTTCGCCAGCAGGCCTTCGATGCCGCCGTCGGCCGCCACGTCGAGTTCGTCCAGGACAACCAATCGCGCTCGCCGCGCGGGGTGCTGCGCGGCCTGCACTGGCAGGAGGCGCCGCATGCCCAGGGCAAGCTGGTGCGCGTCGCCCACGGCGCGGTGTTCGACGTCGCGGTCGACATCCGCCGCGGCTCGCCGACCTTCGGCCGCTGGTTCGGCATCGAGCTGAGCGACGCGAACCAGCGCCAGCTCTGGATCGCCCCCGGCCTGGCGCACGGCTTCCTGGTGATGAGCGACAGCGCCGACTTCCTCTACAAGGCGACGGCTTACTACGCGCCCGAGGCGGAGCGCGCGATCCGCTGGGACGACCCCGACCTGAAGATCGCCTGGCCCGACGTCGGCGTGGCGCCGGCGGTTTCGGCCAAGGATGCGGTGGCCGGCGCCTTCGCGTCGCTCGCCTGAGGGAGGCCGGCGCGCGGGCCGGCCAGACAAGAGACCTAGAACAGCGCCTGCTGGCGCGCCAAGCGCCACGACGGCGCCTCGTCGCCCTTGCTGCCGGCGAGCATCCACAGTTCGCGGAACGGCACCTCGCCCTGCTCCGCCGATTCGCGGATCAGGCCGGAGAACTCGATGCTGGCGAGGTAGGCCGCGCCGAGCTCTTCGAGGCCGAGCAGCTCGGCATGCAGCGAGATCACGTCGGTGCGGCTGGTCCGCGACTCGCGCGCGGTGAGCACGTGCAGCAGCTCCTCGAGCATCTCCGGCGTCGTCAGGCTGCGCAGTGCCGAGATGTCGGCCGCGTCCCAGGCCGCCTGCAGGCGCATGAAGCGGCCGCGGGCGGCGTCGAGCACGGCCTCGCCGTCGAGCCCGGCGGGAATCGCAAAGCCGGCGCAGCGCGGCACGATCGCGCCCGGCACGCCACGACGGGCCGCGAACGCGGCCCGGGCCTGCTGCCGCCGCCAGATCCAGAACGCGCTGCAGACGAGCGCCGCGGCGACGACGAGGGCCGCCATGCCCGCCGCTCCGGCCGGGGCGCGGCGCACGCCGATCACCGCCCAGAGCGCGGTCACGAGGCCGAACCCGGTGGTAAGGGCGCCGACGCCGAGACCGGTGACGCCGGCGGCGGCCGCGGGCGAGCTGCCCAGCAGCAGGTGCACGCCGACGCCAACCGACAGGCCCTGGCGCCAGCGGCGCACGACGCGGCTCGACTTCAGCACTTGATCCCCACGTGCAGGGCGACGACGCCGGCGGCCAGGTTGTGCACGTCGACGTGGGCAAAGCCCGCGGTCTTCATCATCGCCTTGAGCGCCGCCTGGTCGGGATGGACGCGGATCGATTCGGCCAGGTAGCGGTAGCTCGCGCCGTCGCCGGCGACGAGCTGGCCGATGCGCGGCAGCACCTTGAAGGAATACCAGTCGTAGGCCTTCTCCAGCGGCGCCGCGACCTTGGAGAACTCGAGCACCAGCAGCCGCCCGCCGGTCTTCAGCACCCGCGCCATCTCGGCCAGGGCCTTGTCCTTGTGGGTCATGTTGCGCAGGCCGAAGGCGACGCTGACGAGGTCGAACGCGCCGCTGGCGAAGGGCAGCGTCTCGGCATCGCAGAGCACGGTCGGCAGGACCTTGCCTTCATCGAGCAGTCGATCACGCCCCTGGCGCAGCATCGCCTCGTTGATGTCGGTGTGAACGACGACCCCGGCCTCGCCCACCGGCCCGGCGAAGGCGCGCGCCAAGTCGCCCGTGCCGCCGGCCAGGTCGAGCACCTTGTCGCCCGGGCGAACGTTCGCCACCGCGACCGTGTAGGCCTTCCAGGCGCGATGCAGGCCGAGCGACATCAGGTCGTTCATCAGGTCGTACTTCGGCGCCACCGAGTCGAACACGCCGCGCACCCGCGCTGCCTTGGTCGTCTCGTCGACCGAATCGAAGCCGAAGTGGGTTTCGCTCACGCCGGACTCAATGCGAATGGCCGCAGGCGGTGGCCGACGCCGCCTGCGGCATGGCGACGTCGCGGCTGGCGCCGGCCTGGGCCAGGCGTTCCTCGTACTTCTGCCAGAGCTCGGCTTCCTGCGAGCCGAGGAAGTAGAGGTAGTCCCAGGAGAAGATGCCGGTGTCGTGGCCGTCGGAGAAGCGCGGCTGCACCGCGTAGTTGCCGACCGGCTCGAGCGCCACGAGCTCGACCCCGCGCTTGCCGGTCTGCAGCACCTCCTGCCCCGGACCGTGGCCCTGGACCTCGGCCGACGGCGAGTACACCCGCATCAGCTCGAACGGGATGCGAAAGGTCTTGCCGTCGCTGAAGCCGACCTCGAGCACGCGCGACCTGCCATGCACGGTGATGGCGGTCGGTTGCGGAGTGGTTGAAGCGAGGCCGGCCATGGAAGGATGCTCGAGGGCGCGGGAAGTCTAACGAAGCCACCCGCGCCACGGCGCCATGGGGGAGATTGGCGCGGCGTCCGCGCCACAGGCGGTTGCCGCTCGGCAGGACAGCCGTTGACAGGGCCTTTGGGCCTAGACCAGCACGCGCTCGATCCCGCCCTCGTTGGCGCGCTCCACGTACTCCACCATCCAGTCGTCGCCGAGGATGCGGTTGGCCATCTCGACGACGATGTAGTCGGCCTCGAGCAGGCCGCTGGCGAGGTCGCCCCGGTAGCGCTGCAGGCCCTGCAGGCAGCTCGGGCAGGAGGTGAGGATCTTCAGGTTCGCCTTGGGCGATTCGGCCGGCGCCGCGGCGGCGATCGTCGCGCGCAGCGCCACCTCGTCGCGGCGGAGCTCCTCGGCCTTGCGAAAGCGCACCTGGGTGGCGATGTCGGGCCGGGTGATCCCGAAGGTGCCGCTCTCGCCGCAGCAGCGGTCGCTCTTCTTCACGTTCTCGCCGACCAGCGCCTTCACCGTCGCCAGCGGCTCGCGCAGCTTCATCGGGCTGTGGCAAGGGTCGTGGAAGAGGTAGCCGGGCGCGGCCGCGTCAGGCCCGCTCGGGCCGCCGAGGGTGATGCCCTTCTCGAGCAGGAACTCGTGGATGTCGATGATCCGCGAGCCGGGGAAGATCTCCTCGAACTTGTAGCCCTGGAGCTGGTCGTAGCAGGTGCCGCAGCTTACCACCACGGTCTTGATGTCGAGGTAGTTCAGGGTGTTGGCGACACGGTGGAACAGCACCCGGTTGTCGGTGATGATCTTCTCCGCCTTGTCGTAGTCGCCGGAGCCGCGCTGCGGATAGCCGCAGCAGAGATAGCCGGGCGGCAGCACCGTCTGCACGCCGGCCTGCCAGAGCATCGCCTGGGTCGCGAGGCCCACCTGCGAGAACAGCCGCTCCGAGCCGCAGCCCGGGAAGTAGAAGACCGCCTCGGTGTCGGCGTTGGTCGTCTTCGGGTTGCGGATGATCGGAACGTATTCCTTGTCCTCGATGTCGAGCAGCGCCCGCGCCGTCTTGTTCGGCAGCCCGCCCGGCATCTTCTTGTTGACGAAGTGGATCACCTGCTCCTTGAGCGGCGTGCGGCCCACCGTCGACGGCGGCGCCGCGTTCTGCTTGTTGGCCAAGCCGCGCAGGAAGTTGTTGGCCGCGCGCTGCGCCTTGAAGCCGACGTCGACCATCGCCATGCGCATGATCTTGATCGTCTCCGGCTGGGTCGCGTTGAGGAAGAACATCGCCGCCGCGTTGGCCGGGCGGAACGACTTCTGCCCCATCTTGCGCAGGAGGTTGCGCATGTTCATGGAGACGTCGCCGAAGTCGATGTCCACCGGGCAGGGCGCGAGGCACTTGTGGCAGACGGTGCAGTGGTCGGCGACGTCCTCGAACTCCTCCCAGTGCTTGATCGAGATGCCGCGCCGCGTCTGTTCCTCGTAGAGGAAGGCCTCGACCAGGAGCGAGGTGGCGAGGATCTTGTTGCGCGGGCTGTAGAGCAGGTTGGCGCGCGGCACGTGGGTGGTGCACACCGGCTTGCACTTGCCGCAGCGCAGGCAGTCCTTGATCGAGTTGGCGACCTCGCCGATGTCGCTCTGCTGCATGATCAGCGACTCGTGGCCCATCAGGCCGAAGCTCGGCGTGTAGGCGTTGGTCAGGTCGGCGTGAAGCGGGCCGGCGCCTTCGGCCGCCGCCGCGGCGGCGCCGCGCAGGAGCTTGCCCTTGTTGAAGCGGCCGTCGGGGTCGACCCGCTGCTTGTAGTCGGTGAAGGCGGCGAGCTCCTCGTCGGTCACGAACTCGAGCTTGGTGATGCCGATGCCGTGCTCGCCCGAGATCACGCCGTCGAGGCTGCGCGCCAGCCGCATGATCCGCGCCACCGCCCGGTGCGCGGTCTGCAGCATCTCGTAGTTGTCGCTGTTGACCGGGATGTTGGTGTGCACGTTGCCGTCGCCGGCATGCATGTGCAGCGCCACCCAGACGCGACCCTTCAACACCTCGGCGTGGATCCGCTGGCACTCTTCGACGATGGGCTTCAGCGCCGCGCCGGCGAAGATCGATTGCAGCGGCGCCCGGATCTGCGTCTTCCACGAGGCGCGCAGGGTGTGGTCCTGGAGCAGCGCGAAGACGCTGCGCCCCGGCTCCTCGGCCGAGGGGCGGTCGAGGTCGGCCAGCCAGCCGCGCCACAGGCCGCCGACTTCGCGCAGCAGCGCCAGCGCCTGCTGCACCCGGTCCTCGAGCAGCTCGGCCGAGGCGATCTCGCCGGCATCGTCGCTCTTGCCGAGCGGCAGCGAGCCGGAGAGGAAGAAGGCCTCCAGCCGATCGACGAGCGCCAGCTTGTTCGCCAGGCTGAGCTCGATGTTGATCCGCTCGATGCCCTCGGTGTACTCGCCCATCCGCGGCAACGGGATGACGACGTCCTCGTTGATCTTGAAGGCGTTGGTGTGTTTGCTGATCGCCGCGGTGCGCTTGCGGTCGAGCCAGAACTTCTTGCGCGCCTCGGCGCTGACGGCAACGAACCCCTCGCCGCCGCGCGCGTTGGCGATGCGCACCACCTCGCTCGTGGCCCGGGCCACGGCGTCGGCGTCGTCGCCGACGATGTCGCCGAAGAGCGCCATCTTCGGCAGGCCGCCGCGCTTGCTCTTGGTGGCGTAGCCCACCGCCTTGAGGTAGCGGTCGTCGAGGTGCTCGAGGCCGGCGAGCAGCACCCGCGACCCGGGCGCTGCCTGCGCCGCCAGGTCGAACAGGTAGTCGCGGATCTCGACGATCGACGGCACCGCGTCCTTGGCATTGCCGAAGAACTCGAGGCAGACGGTGCGCACGTGGTCCGGCATGCGGTGCACGATCCAGCGCGCCGAGGTGATGAGGCCGTCGCAGCCTTCCTTCTGGATGCCGGGCAGGCCGGCGAGGAACTTGTCGGTGACGTCCTTGCCCAGGCCTTCCTTGCGGAACACGGCGCCGGGGATGTCGAGCCGCTCGGTCCGCTCCAGCTTCCTGCCGCTGGCGTCGAAGTACTTGAGCTCGAAGCTCGCGACCTTGGCGTCGTGGATCTTGCCGAGGTTGTGGCCGAGGCGCGTCACCTCGAGCCACTTGGCTTCGGGCGTCACCATCCGCCAGGACGCGAGGTTGTCGAGCGCGGTGCCCCAGAGCACCGCCTTCTTGCCGCCGGCGTTCATGGCGACGTTGCCGCCGATGCACGAGGCCTCGGCCGAAGTGGGGTCGACGGCGAAGACGAAGCCGGCCCGCTCGGCGGCCTCGGCAACCCGCTGGGTGACGACGCCGGCTTCGCTCCAGATCGTGGCGACCGTGCCTTCGACGCCGGGCAGCGCGACCTGCTCGACCTCGGTCATCGCCTCCAGCTTCTCGGTGTTGATGACCGCGCTCGCCCAGGTGAGCGGGACGGCGCCGCCGGTGTAGCCGGTGCCGCCGCCGCGGGGGATGATCGTCAGGCCGAGCTCGATGCAGCCGGCGACCAGCGCCGCCATCTCGGCCTCGGTGTCGGGGGTGAGAACGACGAACGGATACTCGACCCGCCAGTCGGTGGCGTCGGTGACGTGCGAGACCCGCGACAGGCCGTCGAACTTGATGTTGTCCTTGGCGGTCACGCGTGCGAGCCGGCGCACGGTGCGCTTGCGCAGGTCCCAGACGGCGCGGAACTGGGCGGCGAAGGCCTCGACGGCATCGCGCGAGAGCTGCAGCAGCTCGCCGACGACCGCGTCGCGGGCCGCGTCCGCGGCCGGGGTGCGGCGTTTCTCGACCTCGCCGAGGCGATGCTGCAGCGCCTCGATCAGCAACCGGCGGCGGCGCGGGTTGTCGAGCATGTCGTCCTGCAGGTAGGGATTGCGCTGCACCACCCAGATGTCGCCCAGCACCTCGTAGAGCATGCGCGCCGAGCGGCCGGTCCGGCGCTCGCTGCGCAGGAGGCCCAGCACCTCCCAGGCGCGCGGCCCGAGCAGGCGGATCACGATCTCGCGGTCGGAGAACGAGGTGTAGTTGTAGGGAATCTCGCGCAGCCGGGGCACGGCCGCGGCGGCGCCGTTGTCGGCGTCGGCGATGCGGGTGAGCGGCAGCGGGGCGTTCATGGTGAGGTCGGTGCTGCCGGGGCGGCAAGGCGCCGAGGCATCGTACCGCAGCGCAGCAAAACGGGCTCCGTCGTGACCCGCAGGCGGCCTGTCGCGGCGGGTATTCCCGCTTGCCCGCTCCGCGGGCCGCGCGAGATAAACGCGGCTGTCACACGAAGCCGCGAGAATCGCGTCGTCTTTGCGCCTGTCGCGCAGCCCCGTCACGGAGTCGTCATGCAGTTGAAATCTCTCGTTCCCTGCTCGTTCGCCGCGCTCGCCGCCATGGCGCTGCCGGCCCAGGCCCAGGTCGAAATCCAGTGGTGGCATTCGATGACGGCCGTGAACGGCGAGTGGGTCAACGACCTCGCCAAGGACTTCAACGCGAGCCAGAAGGAATACAAGGTCGTGCCCACGTTCAAGGGCAGCTACGACGAATCGATGACCGCGGCGATCGCCGCGTTTCGCGCCGGCAACGCGCCGAACATCCTGCAGGTGTTCGAGGTCGGCACGGCGACGATGATGGCGAGCAAGGGCGCGATCGTGCCGGTGGGCAAGGTCATGAAGGACGCCGGCGAGAAGTTCGATCCGGCCGCCTACGTGCCGGCGGTGGCCGGCTACTACACCGCCCCGAGCGGTCAGATGCTGAGCTTTCCGTTCAACAGCTCGACGACGATCTTCTATTTCAACAAGGATGCGTTCAAGGCCGCCGGCATCGACACCGCGAAGCCGCCCTCCACCTGGCCCGAGGTCGTGGCGGCCGCCGCCAAGCTGAAGGCGAGCGGCCACAAGTGTCCGTTCACGACCGCCTGGCAGGGCTGGACCCAGATGGAGAGTTTTTCCGCCTGGCACAACGTCGAGTTCGCGACCAAGCAGAACGGCCTGGCCGGCCTCGATGCGCGCATGAAGGTCAATTCGCCGCTGCACGTCCGCCATATCGAGAACCTCGCCAACATGGCCAAGCAGGGCCTGTTCGTCTACAAGGGCCGCGGCAACGTGCCCGAGGCGAGCTTCATCTCCGGCGAGTGCGCGATGATCAACACCTCGTCCGGCTTCTACGGCAACGTCGCCAAGAATGCCAAGTTCGCCTACGGCCTGGCGCCCCTGCCCTACTACCCCGACGTTCCCGGCGCGCCGCAGAACACCGTGATCGGCGGCGCGAGCCTCTGGGTGCTGGCCGGCAAGAAGCCCGAGGAATACAAGGGCGTGGCCAAGTTCTTCAGCTACCTGTCGAGCCCCGAGGTGCAGTCGGCCAGCCACAAGCGCACCGGCTACCTGCCGATCACCACCGCCGCCTACCAGCTGACCGAGAAGTCGGGCTTCTACAAGGAAAAGCCCGGCACCGACGTCGCCGTGACGCAGATGATCCGAAAGGTCACCGACAAGTCGCGCGGCATCCGGCTCGGCAACTACGTGCAGATCCGGGCGATCGAGGACGAAGAGCTCGAGGACGTGTGGGCGGGCAAGAAGACGGCAAAGGAAGCGCTCGACAGCATCGTCAAGCGCGGCAACGAACTGCTCGAGCGATTCGAGAAAGCGAACAAGTCCTGAACGGACTTGCTCGCCAACGCCGCTGCGCGGCGAGGCTGACAGGGCTGCTCCCCTCCCGACCTCCCCTCCGGGAGGGGAGGAGCAACACCAGACGAGAGCCATTGCGTGGCAGCTGAAAAACGCGTCGTCTTCCGCTCCGGCTGGCTGCCCTGGGCGCTGCTCGCGCCGCAGGCGCTCATCATCGCTGTGTTCTTCTTCTGGCCCGCGGGCCAGGCGGTGCTGCAGTCGATGCAGCAATCGGACGCCTTCGGCACGTCGGTCGAGTGGGTGGGCTTCGCCAACTTCGCCACCCTGCTCCACGACGAGACCTATCTCGCCTCGTTCAGCACGACGGCCGTGTTCTCGATCCTCGTCGCCGTGCTCGGCATCGGCCTGTCGCTGGTGCTCGCCGTCTTCGCCGACCGGGTGGTGCGCGGCACCACCTTCTACCGCACCCTGCTCGTCTGGCCCTACGCCGTCGCCCCGGCGATCGCCGGGGTGCTCTGGCTCTTCATGTTCTCGCCGTCGATCGGCGTCATCGCCTACGCCTTGCGCCACCTCGGCATCAACTGGGACCACCTGCTCGACAGCCGCCAGGCGATGGCGCTGATCGTCATGGCCGCGGTCTGGAAGCAGATCTCGTACAACTTCCTGTTCTTCGTCGCCGGCCTGCAGAGCATCCCCAAGTCGCTGATCGAGGCCGCCGCGATCGACGGCGCCCGGCCGTGGCGGCGCTTCTGGTCGATCCAGTTTCCGCTGCTTTCGCCGACCACCTTCTTCCTGCTCGTGATCAACGTCGTCTACGCGTTCTTCGACACCTTCGGCATCGTCGACGCGGCGACCCAGGGCGGCCCCGGCAAGGCGACATCGATCCTCGTCTACAAGGTCTATTTCGACGGCTTCAAGGCGCTCGACCTGGGCGGCTCGGCGGCCCAGTCGGTGGTGCTGATGCTGATCGTGGTCGCGCTCACGGTGCTGCAGTTCCGCTTCGTCGAGAAGAAGGTGAACTACTGATGCCCCCACGCTCACCTCGTTCGCTGCCTCCGACGGGGGCGAGGCCAGCCTTGAGGCGGCCCCGCGGCCGGCCGTGATGGTCGAGCGCCGCCCCGCCCTCGGCGTCCTCGCCCACGCGATCCTGCTGCTCGGCGTGCTGGTGGTGGCGTTTCCGCTCTACATCGCCTTCGTCGCCTCGACCCATACCGCCGAGGAGATCGTCCAGGTGCCGATGCCGATGCTGCCCGGCCCGCACCTGATCGAGAACTACCACGACGCGCTGGTCGGCGGCGGCAAGGGCGCCGGCTCGACCGCGTCGGTTGGCCGCATGATGTTCGTGAGCCTGGTGACGGCGCTCGTGATCGCCTTCGGCAAGATCGCGATCTCGCTGCTCTCGGCGTTCGCGATCGTCTACTTCCGCTTCCCCTTCCGTACCTTCTTCTTCTGGGCGATCTTCATCACCCTGATGCTGCCGGTGGAGGTGCGCATCCTGCCGACGTACAAGGTGATCGCCGACCTGCACATGCTGAACAGCTTCGCCGGGCTCACCGTGCCGCTGATCGCCTCGGCGACCGCGACCTTCCTGTTCCGGCAGTTCTTCCTGACCGTGCCCGACGAGCTGGTCGAGGCGGCCCGCATCGACGGCGCCGGGCCGATGCGCTTCTTCATGGACGTGCTCATTCCACTCTCGAAGACGAGCATGGCCGCGCTCTTCGTCATCCAGTTCATCTACGGCTGGAACCAGTACCTGTGGCCGCTGCTCGTCACCACCGAGGAGAACATGTACCCGGTGGTCATCGGCATCAAGCGGATGATCGCGGGCGGCGATTCGCAGAACCAGTGGAACCTAGTGATGGCCACCGCGGTGCTGGCGATGATCCCGCCCGCGCTGGTCGTGATCCTGATGCAGCGTTGGTTCGTCAAGGGCCTGGTCGACACCGAGAAATAGAAAAGCGGCAACTCATGGGCGCGATCTCCCTACGCAACGTCGTCAAGCGCTACGGCATCGGGCCGAAGGCGAACCCCGTGATCCACGGCGTCAGCGCCGAGATCGCCGACGGCGAGTTCGTCGTCATCGTCGGCCCTTCCGGCTGCGGCAAGTCGACGCTGCTGCGCATGGTCGCCGGCCTGGAGGAAATCTCCGGCGGCGAGATCTGGATCGCCGGCAAGGTGGTCAACGATCTCGAGCCGTCCGAGCGCGACATCGCCATGGTGTTCCAGAACTACGCGCTCTATCCGCACATGACGGTCTTCGCCAACATGGCCTACGGCCTGAAGATCGCCAAGGTGCCCGAGGGCGAAATCCGCGCCCGCGTCGACAAGGCGGCGAAGATCCTCGAGCTCGGACCCTTCCTGCAGCGAAAGCCGCGCGAGCTGTCGGGCGGGCAGCGGCAGCGCGTGGCGATGGGCCGGGCGATCGTCCGCCAGCCGGCGGTGTTCCTATTCGACGAGCCGCTCTCCAACCTCGACGCCAAGCTGCGCGCCCAGACCCGGCTCGAGATCCAGAAGCTGCACGGCGAGCTGCGCACGACCTCGCTCTTCGTCACCCACGACCAGGTCGAGGCGATGACGCTGGCCGAGCGCATGATCGTCATGAACGCCGGGCGCATGGAGCAGATCGGCACGCCCGACGAGGTCTACCACCGGCCGGCCACGACCTTCGTCGCCGGCTTCATCGGCTCGCCGCCGATGAACCTGGTGCGCGGTACGTCCGAAGGCACCGGCTTCAAGGCCGGCGGGCAATTGCTGCCACTGCCGCAGCCGGCGCCGCGCGCCGGCGAGCTGGTGCTGGGGGTGCGGCCGGAGCACGTCGAGCTGTCGTTCGACCTGAAGGCTTCGGGCTGGCCGGTGCGCGTGCAGGCGCTCGAGATGCTGGGCGCGGAGCGCCTCGTCTACGGCACGCTCGGCGAGACCCTCTTCACCGCCCGGCTCGACGCGACCGCGCCGCACCCGAAGGTCGGCGACATCGTCAACATCGGCGTGACGCCCGAGCACATGCACTGGTTCGACGCGGCGACGACGGCGCGCGTCGGCAAGTGAGCCGCGGATCGATGCTGCCCTGGCCGTATCCGCGCTGGATCGCGCACCGCGGCGCCGGCACGCTCGCGCCGGAAAACACGCTCGCCGCCTTCCGCCTCGGCGCCCGCCACGGCTATCGCGCCTTCGAATGCGACGTCAAGCTCGCGGCCGATGGCGTGCCGTTCCTCCTGCACGACGCGACCTTGCAGCGCACCACCAACGGCCACGGCCGCGCCGCCGATCTCGCCTGGAGCGAGCTGGCGCGGCTCGACGCCGGCTCGTGGCACAGCCGGGCCTTCGCCGGCGAGCCGCCGGCCTCGCTCGAAGCCGTGGCGGCGTTCTGCCTCGAGAACGGCCACGCCCTCAACATCGAGATCAAGCCCACGCCCGGCAGCGAATCCGAGACCGGACGGGTGGTCGCCGAAGAGGCCACCCGGCTCTGGCGCGGCGCCGCGCTGCCGCCGCTATTCAGCTCGTTCCGGAGCGACGCGCTCGCGGCGGCGCAGGCCACGGCACCGGACATCCCACGCGCCTTGCTGCTCGACAGCCTGCGCGCCGGCTGGCTCGACGAGGCGAAGAAGCTCGGCTGCTTCGCGGTCGTCATGGCCTATCCGCTGATGGACGACGCGGTGCTCGCCATGCTCCATGCCGCCGGCCTGCACGGTGTCTGCTACACGGTCAACGATCCGGCCGAAGCAGCCCGGCTCTCGGCGATCGGCATCGACGCGCTCATCACCGACGCGGTCGACCGCTTCGCGCCCTAGCGCCGGGCCACGCCCGTCGTCGATGAATGGCCTGCGTGCCGTGCCCCGCTGGATGCTGATCGGTCTGATCGGCATCGCTGCCGTCTATGTCGCGGTGTGCATCGTCCTGTTCCTGCTGCAGCGGTCGCTGATCTACCACCCGCAGCCGCGCACCGCGCCGGCGGGCACGCCCCTCCTGCGCCTGGCCGTCGACGGCCGGGAGGTGCTCGCCACGATGCGCGAGCACGAAGGACCGGACGCGCTGATCTACTTCGGTGGCAACGCCGAAGACGTCTCGGCCAATCTGCCCGGCATGGCCGCGATCTTTCCCGATCACGCCCTGTACCTGCTCCATTACCCGGGCTACGGCGGTGCCCCGGGCCGACCGAGCGAGACGGCCCTCGTCGCCGACGCGTTGGCGCTGTTCGACCAGGTCGCCGCACGCCATCCGCGCGTGACGGTGATCGGCCGCAGCCTCGGCAGCGGCGTGGCGATCCAGGTGGCGAGCGCCCGCCCGGTCGAGCGCCTGGTGCTCGTGACGCCCTACGACAGCCTGCTGAAGGTCGCGACCGGGCGGTTCCCGGGGCTGCCGATCGGCTGGATCCTGCGCGACAGGTTCGAATCCGATCGCCATGCCCTCAAGGTGACGGCACCCACGCTGCTCATCGCCGCGGCGAACGACAACGTCATCCCGCGGGCCAGCACCGACCGGCTGCTCGGCCGCTTCGCCGGCGGCATCGCCACGCTCGCCACCGTTGCCGGCGCCGACCACAACTTCCCGGACAGCGATCCGCAATACGTCCGGCTGCTGCGCGGCGCGCTCGCCCCCGCCCGCGAGCCCGCGTCCGCCCCTTCGCGCTAGGGGCCTAGGCGCCGAACGGCTCCTCCGCGCCCCGTACCCGGGCGTAGACGCGCGTGCTGCGCGGCTCGCCGCGCGGATTGACGGCGTCGAAGCGAAGCAGCGCCTCGAGCGTGAAGCCGGCGCGCTCGGCGACCTTCCAGCTGCGCTCGTTGCTGTCGTCCATGCGCAGCTCGACGCGGCGTGCGCCGAGCGAATCGAAGGCGAGCCGCGCCATCGCCTTGGCGGCTTCGGTGACGATGCCGCGACCCTCGCAGCCGGTCTTGCGCCAGTAGCCGATCTCGAAGCGGCGCAAGGTCCAGTCGATCCGGTGCAGGCCGGTGCCGCCGACCAGCTCGCCTTCCCGGCCGTCGGCCTCGCGGGCGAAGATCAGGAAGACGAAGTCCTCGCGCAGCATGAACCGGGCCTGCTGCCGGCGGCAGTTGGCCTCGGACTCGTCGACGCTCAGCCCCGGGCCGGCCCAGGGCAGCCACAGGACGAGCTCGTCGAGGGAAGCCTGCACCGCGGCGTTGACCGTCGCCCCGTCGCCGCGCCGCGGGCTGCGCAGGACGAGGTGGTCGGTCTCGATTCGCTCGGGAACGTCCATCAGCACAGGATCCATGCTTTCCTTCTCCTCCTAGGTCGCCGCCGGTTGCGGCCGCACGTCGGCTTCCGCGCCCAGCCAATCGGACTCGCGCTCGGGCTCGGGCAGGCTCTTCAGGTTGCGGATCACGCCCAGGCGCATCGCCGCCACCGCCAGCAGCAAGGCACCGCCGCCGGCCACGGCCAGCGACGTGCGCAGGCCCGAATGTTCGCCCAGCCAGCCGCCGAGCAGCGCGCCCGGGCCGGCGGGAATGAGGATCAGCCAACGCATCGTGCTCGTCATCCGGCCGAGCAGCGGCGCCGGCGTCACCGACTGGCGCAGCGCCAGGAAGTTGATGAAGATCAGCACCGCGCCGGTAGAGAACATCATCAGCGTGGCGGTGAAGGCGGCCACGCCCCAGGCGTTGGCGGGCGCGACCGAGAGCACGAGCCAGCCCGCGCCGCAGATCGCGATGCCCGTCACCAGGCTCGGCCCCGGGCCGAAGCGGCGGCTGATCCGGTTGCCGAAGACGCTGGCCAGGACGGTGCCGGCGCCCATCGCCGTGTAGCTGAGGCCGATCGCCTGCTCCGAGAGGCCCAGCGTGCGCGTCGCGAACAGGATCTGCACCACCAGGGCGGCATGGTGGCACGCCTGCCAGGAACCGACGACCAGCGCCAGCGCGACCAGCAGGCGGTGGCGGGCGACGAAGCGGACGCCGGTGCACAGATCGGCCCAGAACTTCGCCATCGGCGAGCCTTCGCCGCTCGCACGAGCCAGCGGCTCGCGGACCGGCACGCCGCGCAGGATCGCGGCCGAGAATGCCAGCAGCACGGCGTCGACCAGCAAGGCCAGCGGCGCGCCGACGACCTTGATCAGCGCACCCGCCAGCCCGGGCCCCAGGACCTCGGCGCCCGAGCCCGCCAGGGCGTTCTTGGCATGCGCCTCGACCAGGCGTTCCCGCGGGACGACGTGGGTCAGCACGATCTGCGCGGCACTGCCGGCCACCGTGTAGACCGTGCCGATCAGGAGGCCGATGACGTACAGCCAGCCTATCGTCAGCCAG
>Ga0068864_100001803_pt1 | contig 17572 bp, 10 predicted proteins | sample KBSSwiS72_FD_66586 | JGI IMG/M metagenome (GOLD analysis project Ga0068864, IMG submission 66586) | Switchgrass rhizosphere microbial communities from Kellogg Biological Station, Michigan, USA - KBS Switchgrass S7-2 | ecosystem: Host-associated > Plants > Roots > Rhizosphere > Soil ... | reverse complement strand
GACGAGGTGGTGCAGCAGGGCGCGGCGATCGCCGACGTGGTCGCGCAGTCCCAGGCCGGCGGTCTGGAGAAGGGGCCGGTGACCCCGGATCTGCTCGACGCGGCCGTGCAGGGGCTGGGCAAGGGGTTCGACGAGACCTACGCCGGCTTCGGTGGCGCGCCGAAGTTCCCGCCACACCTGGTGCTGCTGTTCCTGCTGCGTCACCACCAGCGAACCGGCGACGATGCCAGCCTGGAGATGGCCCGCGCGACGTGTGAGGCGATGGCCCGGGGCGGCATCTACGACCAGCTCGCCGGGGGCTTCGCCCGGTACAGCGTGGACGAGCGCTGGCTGGTGCCGCACTTCGAGAAGATGCTCTACGACAACGCGCTCCTGCTGCGGGTCTACACCCAGCTGTGGCGCCTCACCGGGGACGCGCTGGCCCGGCGGGTCGCGTCCGAGACGGCGGCCTTCCTGGTGCGGGACCTGCGCACGCCGCAGGGAGGGTTCGCGTCCTCTTTGGACGCCGACACCGACGGCGAGGAGGGCCGCACGTACGTGTGGAACCGGGCCGAGCTCGCCGCGGTGCTCGGGCCGGACGACGGCGACTGGGCGGCCGACCTGTTCGACGTGACCGTCGCCGGCACGTTCGAGCACGGCCGCAGCGTGCTGCGGCTCGCCCGCGACATCGACGCGGCCGGGGAAGGCGCGGCCGAGGACACGGTCCAGCAGCGGTGGCGCGACGTCCGGGCCCGGCTGCTGACGGCCCGGGACGCGCGACCGCAGCCGACGCGCGACGACAAGGTGGTCGCGGCGTGGGCCGGCCTCGCGGTCACCGCGCTGGCCGAGTTCGAGGCGCTCACCGGGGAGCACCCCGGGGTCGCCGCGCGCGCGGCCGATCTGCTCGACACCGTGCATGTCCGGGACGGCCGGGTACGGCGGGTGTCGCGCGACGGCGTCGTCGGTACCCCGGCCGGGGTGCTCGACGACTACGGCTGCCTGGCCGAGGCGTTCTGCGCGGTGCACCAGTTGACCGGTGAACGGCGCTGGCTGACGCGAGCCGGTGAGCTTCTCGACGCGGCGCTGGAGCACTTCGAGGACGGCCGCGGCGGCTTCCACGACACGGCCGACGACGCCGAGCGGCTGATGGCCCGACCGGCCGACCCGACAGACAACGCGACCCCCTCCGGCATGTCGGCGCTGGCGGCCGCGCTGGTGACCTACTCCGCGCTGACCGGGGAGAACACGTACCGGGAGGCCGCGCAGCGGGCGCTCGAAACGGTCGCGGCCGTGGTCGGGGGCCACCCCCGCTTCGCCGGGTACGCGGCGACCACGGCGGAGGCTCTGGTCAGCGGCCCGTACGAGATCGCCATCGCGACATCCGACCCCGAGGACGAACTGGTCGCCACGGCCCGCCGCCTCGCCCCGCCCGGCGCCGTCGTGGTCGCCGGCGCACCAGGGACGACCCCGCTGCTGGACGACCGGACGATGATCGACGGCCGGCCCACCGCGTACGTGTGCCGGGGTTTCGTCTGTGATCTTCCCGTCACCTCGGTCGAGGCGCTGACGCAGCAACTCATCCAACAGCTGCGAAAGGGCGGCTGAGCGCGCCCCGGCGCGTCCGCGATCGTTGGCCAGGGTATGGCTGGTCTCGCCGCAGCGCTCAACGCGCCCGGCCGCATCGACGTGCTCCGCGACGGTCTGGCTCCGCGCGGAGCCGATGCGGCCACCCTGCAACTCGACGGCTTCGACGGGGCGACGATCGATCTCGCCGTACGGGCGGTGCTGCCGGCCATCCCGCGGGTGGTCAGCGACGCCGGAACCGACCACGCGCGGGTGGTCGCCGGCCTGGCCGTTGATGGGATCGCGTCGGTCACCGCGCTCGACGCCGGCTACGCCACCCGCGGCCCGGATGGGCTGTTCGGCGGCGACGAACCGTACGCGGTGATCATGGCGGACGCCGAACACGACCGCCTCGTGCTGGCCCGCAACGGCGATGGCCCAGGCCTTTACTACGCGCGGTACGACGGTGGGTGGCTCGCCGCGTCAGAGCCGATCGCGCTGCTGCGCGCGGGCATCCCGGCCGACCCGGACCCGGAGGTGGTCGCCCGGTTCATCCAGACGGGGGCCAGCGACGACACACGGCACACGTTCCTACAGCGGATCCGCCGGGTGCGCCCGGGGGAGGCGGTCACGCTCACCGCGGACGGCGCGGCCGAGCCGGTCGGCGAACCATCGCCGGTCAAGGGCACCAACGTCGCGGTCGCCCTGGAGACCGCGGTGGCCGACGGACGGGTCGGCGTCCTGCTCAGCCCGGGGCGGACCGGCGCCGCCCTGCTCGGCGCCGCGCTGTCCCGACCCGACCGGCTCCGGCCGCTGCCGGTGCACACGTTCGAACACGAGACCGCGCTGCTGGTCGCCATGGACCGCACGACGCTGCGCCATTGTCCGCACGAGCTTGACCTCCGCGGCCTGGACCTGGACGCGTTCCTGGTCGAGGTCGGCGAGCCGGTGCCCGACCTGGACCTGTACCTCGTGTGGGCGGTCGCGCGCACGCTCGGCGGCGAGATCGACGTGCTGGTCGACTCCTCCGCCGGCGCGCTGGCACCGGTGAGCCGGCTGCGGGACCGGATCGAGGCGCGGTACGGGGTGGTCGTGCGGACCCCCTTGCGTGAGACCGGCCCGGTGCACGAGCGGGTGCTGCAGTCCCTTGTGGACATTTCGTTGCCGGCACCGGCGGCGCGCGTCGTCGCGGCGGGCACCGGCACCACGGTGACCGCGGCCGAGCTGCTGCTCGCCGCGCCGGAACCCGTCGCGGCGGCCCTGGCCCGGTCGCGGCCGTGGTCGGACCGGACCGTCCTCATCGACTCATTACGACGCCTCACCGCCGGTGAGCCGGTCGACGCCGACCTGTTGCTGCGCGCGTACCTGGTTGAGCGGTGGCTGGACACACTGCCCGCGCCCGAGCCCGAGCCGGATCTGGAGCAGCCGCCGGCGGAGGAGCCGAAACCAGCGCAGGTGAAGCGGCCGACGCTAGGCCCGCCGCCCGAAGAGGTGCGGATTGAAGGCTTGTCGTGGTCCCGGCTGCGGGTGCGTACGGAGGTGTTCGTCCCCGGCGACGCGGTCGTGGCCAAGGCGGCGTGGCACGCGGCCAACGCACTCGCCGAGCTGAGCGCGGACAGGTCGGCCCGGGAGGCGTTGCGCGGGCCCTGGTTCGCGATCCTGTCCGGCCGGGCGCTCGCGGTCTCCCAGAGTCGCGCGTGTCCACTGTGGGACATCAAGCCGGGACCGGTCGCCCGCTGGTTGGCCCCGATCGCCCGGCGCCGGCTGCCCCACCTGGGCGAGGCGTGGACCATGCAGGTGGCGTTGAACGAGTCCGAGCGGGCCCGGGTCGCGGCCGCGGTCCTGCTCACCCGGGCCTGGCCACGGCGCGGCGCCAGGATGCTGCCCGAGCCCGCCGCCTCGCTCTACCCGCCCCGTGAAGGGGCGGTCCCGCCGGGCGACAGCGCGGTCGTGCGCGGGCCGGTGCACGCCGACCAGACCGCCGCCGCTCTCGTCGGCGCGCTTCGCTACGCGGCGCCGCCGTCGCTGGTCGCAACCCTGGCCGGCTGCGCGGTCGTTTCGGCCGACGAGCACGGGTGCCGACTGCTGGGCTTCGCCGCCGGACCGTACGCGGACGCGGTGCCAAATGCCGAGTCGGTCGTTTCCCAGCTGTGCGTGGACAACCCGGCCGGCCAGAACCACGAGCAGACCCCGGTCCTGCTCGCCTACGCGGCCCCGCGTTGGCAAGCGGCCGACAACGGCCAGGAACGGTTGGACTTCCGCATCAACGCGAAGCCCACCGCGGAGACCACAGTGGACAGACGCGGCGCGGACGAGACGACGGCGTCACGGTAGCGACTCGCGCAGGGCGGCATCCTTGCGCTCGATCATGGCCCGCAGGCCGTCCTGGAACGCGGCCATCTTGACCCGCAGCTCAGGAAACGCCGCGCCGAGGATCCGTACGGCCAGCAGGCCGGCGTTGCGGGCCCCGCCGATGGAGACCGTCGCCACCGGTATGCCGGCCGGCATCTGCACGATCGACAGCAGCGAATCCATGCCGTCGAGGTACTTCAGGGGTACCGGTACGCCGACCACCGGTAGCTCGGTGACGCTGGCGACCATCCCGGGCAGGTGGGCCGCCCCGCCGGCGCCGGCGATGATGACCCGCAGCCCGCGGTCGGCCGCGGTCCGCCCGTACGCGAGCATCGCCTCCGGGGTGCGGTGGGCCGACATGACCCGAACCTCGAACGCCACCCCGAACTCGTCGAGCGCCTCCGCCGCGGCCTGCATGATGGGCCAGTCCGAGTCGCTGCCCATGATGACGCCGACCAGCGGTGTGGCCGACTCACTCATAGATCTCACCGTCGCCATCCGAGAGCCATCGCGCGGCGACCGCCGCCCGTACCCGCAGATCCTCGAAGTCCTCGCCCAGCACCGTCACGTGTCCGATCTTCCGCCCCGGGCGGACCTGCTTACCGTAGAGGTGGACCCGTGCGCCGGGATCGGCCGCGAACAGGTGGTGCACCCGTTCGTCGATGCCCATCCCGTCTGTCCGTCCACCGAGGACATTCGCCATCACCACGGCCGGCGCCGTCGGCGTGGTCTCGCCGAGCGGGTAGTCCAGCACCGCCCGCAGGTGCTGCTCGAACTGCGACGTCCGCGCCCCCTCGATGGTCCAGTGGCCCGAGTTGTGCGGCCGCATCGCGAGCTCGTTGACCAGAATCGCTCCGGAGGGGGTTTCGAAGAGCTCGACCGCGAGCACGCCCACGACGTCCAGCTCCACCGCGATCCGGATCGCCATCTCCTGCGCGGCCAGGGCCACGTCCTCGTCGAGGCCGGGTGCGGGCGCCAACACCTCCACGCAGATGCCGTCGCGCTGCACGGTCTCCACGACCGGGTAGGCGGCGACCTGCCCGAACGGCGAACGGGCCACCATCGCGGCCAGTTCCCGCCGCAGCGGCACCTTCTCCTCGACGATGAGGTCCAGCCCCTGGTCCAGCAACGGCCGCGCCTGTTCCGGGTCGTACAGCACCCAGACGCCGCGGCCGTCGTACCCGCCGGCCGTCGTCTTCACCACGCACGGGCTCCCGACCTCGGCGAAGGAGACGAGGTCGGCCACGGACGTGACCGGGCGCCAGGCCGGCACGGGGACGCCCAGCTGCGACAGCCGTTCCCGCATGGCCCGCTTGTTCTGCGCGTAGCGCAGGGCGTCAGCCGACGGCAGCATCGTCACGCCCTCCGCGGCGAGGGACCGGATGTGCGCGCCGGGCACGTGCTCGTGGTCGAAGGTGACGACGTCGCAGCCCTTCGCGAAGGCCCGCAGCGCGTCGAGGTCGGTGTGCGCGCCGATGACCGTGTCGGCTGCGACGAGGGCGGCGCCGTCGTCCGGGGAGGTGGCCAGCACGCGCAGCGACTGGCCCAGCGCGATCGCGGCCTGGTGCGTCATCCGGGCGAGCTGGCCGCCCCCCACCATGCCGACAACGGGAAGACCGGTCCTGGAGTCCATCGACGCCAGCTTAGTGGGCGTCCCAGGCGGCTCAGCGCAGCGCGCTGCGCAGCCTCTGCTCGGAGATCGCCCCGACAACGATCAGCACGACTCCGGCCAGCGCGACCAGCACCGCGCCGGCCGTGCGGCCCTGCACCAGCAGCTTGATCATCTCGGCCAGGGCCACCACAAGGGCGATCGCCGCACCGGTGACCACCGGCGCCCGGAGGCGGTAGGCCGCGCCAAGGATGACGGTCGCGATCGCGGCCAGGAACACCGTGACCCACCGCCAGCCCGGGTCCTGGCCGAGCAGCACCAGGGCCAGACTCGGCAGGAACCCGCCGGCCAGGGCCGGGCCGTACGCGACCCAGGACGACAGGTCGGTGCGGCGGCGCATCTCGATGGCGCCCAGCAACAGCGCGACCGCGGCGAACGGCAGCGTGTACGCCTCGGTGAGCGCGACCTGGACCGAGTACAGCAGCAACCAGCACGCGCCGACCTCGGCACCGAGCGCGGCCCGGACGAGCCACTGCCGGCGCTCGGCCGGCCGATCGCGGCGCAGGGCGGCCGCGCCGAGCAGCAGCCCGCACACGGTAAGCACCGCGGCGGCGTTCTGGACCGAGCCCAGGGTCAGCAGCAGCGCGAAGGCCGCCCCGATGCAGGCGGAGAGCTCGACGATGGCCGCCTCCGGCCGGCGGGCGGGGGCCCGGGCCAGCAGCAACGCCGTCCCGACCAGTACCGCGCACACGGCGAGGAGACCGAAGGCGGCCGGCCGGACCGGTCGCCCGGCGGCGGCGAGCGCGGTGACCGGCAGTCCGTACGCGGCGGCGGAGCCGACCATCCAGGCCACCATCCGCACCGCGGGATCGCGCCCGGAAAGGGCGGCCAACGCCGCGGCCGCGAGCACGACCGCGAGCGCGCCCAGGGTTCCGGCCTTCGTGGCGAGGCTGTCGGCCAGACCGGCGGCGCCGGTGATCGCGCAGACGATGCCCGCGGTGCCGCGAAGCAGTCTGGCCGCGTCCGGCACGGTCGGCGGGGACAGCGCGGCGCCGAGGCCGGTGGCGACGGCGACGGCGAGCGCGACCCAGGTGGTCGCCGCGCGCGGGGCCTCCAGCGCCGCGGGGGCGAGCAGGGCCAGCGCGGCCAGCGGAGGAAGCACCGCGGCAAGCACGTACTTCTGGCCGCCCAGAGTCAGCGCCGCGGCGGCGGCCGCCAGGGCGAGCAGCCACAGCGTGAACATGGCCATCGGCGCGTCGTGCGGCGCCGGGGCCGCCGCGTACCCGTGCCAGATCTGGCGAAGCGTGCGGTACGGGCCGAACAGCGCGGTCAACCAGGCCGGCGCGCTGGCCGCGGCGGCCACGGCGGCGGCGGGCACGGCGGTGGCGATGATGACGACCAGGGCGGAGCGCCGGATCGTACGCAACGTGGCGGCAGCTCCGACGGCGATCAGCGCGGCCGCGGCCGCCCACAGCTCGGCCGCCGCCTGGGGCAGGGCCGCGACGGCGACGGTCAGCGCGGCCGCCCCCACCCCGAGCGCCGGGTAGAGACCCCAGCGGACCTGGGCCGCCCGCAGCAGGGCGAGCACCGGTACGCCGAACGCGGCGAGCACCAACGCCGTACCGAGCACCGCGGTCGGGCCGGCCCCGCTCGCGATCGCGATGGTGGCCGCGGCCCCCGGCGCGGCGACGAGGCTGGCCGCCGCGGCCACCCCGGGCACGACGGCGGGAGCTCCGCGGGCCTGCCCGATCGCGGCGATGATGACCCCGGCGGCGAGGATCGCGCTCAGTACCAGCGCAGTCGAGCCGGTCGTCGCGGCGCCGGCCGCCGTCGCGTACAGGCCGAGCACGCCGGCGAGAGCGAGCCGGCGGTGGGCCGTGTCCACCAGGCCCCGGGCCACCCGGTCCGCGAAGTCCTCATCGCCGGTGGCCGGCGGAGGTAGCGGCGGGCCGGCCACCGTGACCGTGACCGTGCCCGGCGAGGTGTCCCCGCCCGGGCTGACCACGAACGCCGGCGCGTCTACGCGTACCGGTTCCGGCGGCGGTGGCGGGGCGGCGACCGGCGGTACCCGCAGCGAGGCCGGCAGGTCGCGCGGGCTGACCAGGGCGGCTCCGATCCCGGCCGCGACCGCGAACACGAGCGCGATCAGCGCCGGCGACCACCAGACGAGCCCGGCGGTGGCCGGTAGGGACAGGCCGGCGATCGCCAGCGTGACGAAGCCGACGTCCTGACCGACCGGGTGCGGCAACAGCGCTACGGCGGCGGCCGCCGCGAGCACGAGCGAAGCCGGCACCTGCCATCCGTATGGCGCGAAGCCGGACACCCGGCCGGGCCACTCGGTCACGTCGGCCGACCAGAACGGGGTGTTCGCGGCGACGACCCGGCCGGCCTCGGTCACCGCGATCGCGGCAGTGAACAGCAGCAGCCCGCCGCCGACCGCCCCGGCGCCGTAGCGCGGCCCGGACTTCAGCCGCTCTGGCAGCGCGTGCACACCGAGCGAGACGACCAGCACCATCGCCATCGAGGTGACCAGGCCGATACCGGGCACGGCGACGGCGAGCAGCCGGGCCATGGCCACGATGAGGGCCGCCGTGCTCAACGCCGCGCCGACCAGGATCCCGTTGGCCGACACCCGGCGCGGGGTGGGCCGCTCGGGCCGGTCGACCTGGTTGTCCACCGAGTCGATGAGTGCGCTGACCGCGGCCGGGATGGCCTCCACGCCCTCGACCAGACCGCCCGAAGAGACCTCGAACGCCCGCGATGCCGCGCTCACCGCAGCGGCCGCCAGCAGGAGCAGAGCCAGGCCGATGTCGGCGGCCTCGGCGCCGGTGAATCGCAGGCTGAGGATGACGTCACCGGCGGCGGCCGCGAGGGCCCCGCCGGCACTCGCGGTACGGGGAGTGCGCGCGGCGACCTGGGACAGCGCGGCGGCGAGGACGGCGACCGCGGTGGCGAGCAGGGTCGCCGGCAGCAGCACGCGGGCCGGCGCTCCGGCGAGGTGGGCGAAGGTGCCGACCGCGATCGGCAGCGTGAACGCGGCCGCCCCACCGGCCGCGTCGGCGACCCGGTCGGAGTACGGGCCGAACCGTTGCGGCCGCCGGATGGCGAGCACGGCGGTGGTCACCGCGACGGCGGTCAACACCGCGCAGATGATCGCGGTGAGCTCGGCCCGGGCGAGGCTGGTCGCGAGGGCGAAGACGCCGAGCACGGCGGCCGTGCCGGACCGGATGAACGCGCTGCGAGCCGTCCGCGCGTACAGGGCGGTCGCAGTGCCCACAGTGGACGCCGCCGCGGCCAGAGCCGGCACGGCCCACCACTGCACCCCGCCGGTGCCGGGCAGGGTGAAGACGACCACGGCGCCGCCGATGATGGACGCGTCCACTTTCCATGACGGCGGGCTGGCCAGGAAGCCCAGCGCGGCCAGCAGCACCGCCGCCGCCGGGAACTGCCAGTCGGCCATGTGCACGCGGCCCAGGTAGCCCGCCAGGTCGGCGTTCCAGATCTCCGGCGTGACCGCGGTCCGGACCAACGAGGCCGCGGTGCGCAATCCGTCCGCGGTGACCACGACCGCGGTGAGGGCCGCCCCGATCAGCGCGCCGATCTGTGGACCGCGGCGCTCCCGCTCCGGCAGGTAGTTGGTGGCGATCGCGATGGCGGTCGCGGTCGCGGCGGTGACGACGAGGATGTAGTCGGGCAGGGCCTGGTAGTTCACGCCGGAGACGGCGACCAGGATCGCGATCGCGGCGCCGCCCGAGGCGATCTCGCGGACGCGGCGCCGCCCGGACACCCGGCCGCCGGCCACGCCGACCGCGGCGGCGAGCAGCAGCGGCGCGGCGGCCCGGACCGCTTCGGGCACCGTCGTGGCCGAGACCAGTCCGGACAGCGACAGCCCGACGGCGACGGCGAGCGCCGCGCCGAAGAGGATCCAGGCCAGCTCGCGAAGCATCCGCGGCCAGGCGCTCTTGTCCGGGGCGTCGTCATCGACCGAGCCGGTTCGACGGGCCGATATGCGAGGCCGGATCGGGAGGAACAGGTCGGGGTCCTGGCTCAGGATTGCGACCGAGGCGAGGTTGAGCGCGGCCACGATGCCGAAGACGGCGGCGAATCCGTCCGCGCCGAGCTTGAGTTGGACGCCGATGAGCGGCAGCAACGGCTGGACCGTCAGCAGCGTCGCGAACTGCGGCGCGCGCAGGTGGGTGGCGAGCCGGTACGCCGCGGCCACCGTCGCGACCAGGGCCAGCAGGATCGCGGAGAACAGCGGCGGCGGCACCGAGCGGATGCCGGCCAGGTCCTCGCGGTAGGCGGCGTACCCGTCCAGTGCGACCAGCAGCAGGCCGATCCCGGCGATCGTCTCGGCGGTGGCGGTCAACCGTTGCCGCGCCAACAGTACGGCGATGCTCAGCGCGACCGTGGTGGACAGGGCCAGGATCGCGGCCCGGCCACCGGTCGCGGTGGTGGTGTAGAAGACGGCCGTGATGATGATGGCGGCCAGGCCGACCAGCACACCGCCCAAGGTCAGCAGCGCGTTCTGGGCCGACCTGGGTGAGGTCTCGGCGCCCACCGGGACCGTGTGCTCGGTGCGGGGCGGTGCACCGGTACGGGTGGTGGGGCGCAGCGGTCCGGGATCGGGCGTGCGCTGTCGGGGTGGGGTCGTACCAGCCGCCCGGGGTCGCGGTTGGGAACCGGTCGGGCGGGGGCGCGGCGCGTTGGGGCCGGGCTGGGCCCGCGGTCCGGACGGCGTCGGCGTGGTCGGTGCGGTCGCGCTGCGCGGAGCGGTCGGACCGGTCGGTCGCGTCGTCCCGGGCGGTGGCGTGTGCGGCTGCGGCGGCATCCGCAGCGTCGGCGGGTCCTCCCGCTCATCGGCGAGCCGCTGGCTGATCGCGGCGATCAGGGCCGCCCGCTCCTGTTCCAGACGGGCCCGCCGATCCGTCAGGTCGGCCTGGTCCGTCTCGAGGCGACGGGTCTCGTCGTTGAGCCGGGCCAGCGCGGCGGCGTTCGGGTCATGCGGCCGGCCGCACGACCGGCAGCCGACCTCGGCGTCGGCGACGCCACCGCAGACCGGACATGGATACGTGTCCACAACTGACACTGTGCCGGGTCGGGCTGCCCCACGCCATTACCGGCGCGTGTCAAGATCGAGCGTCGCTCGGGTCAGGGGTTGGGGCGCCCCATCCCGCGGAACTCCCAGCCGGCCGCGGTCCACAGCGGCTGGTCAAGGCAGTTGCGGCCGTCGATGACCCGCTTGCCCTTGACAAGCTTGCCCAGCTCGGTCGGGTCGGCGTACCGGAACTCCTCCCACTCCGTCAGCACGCAGACGAGGTCCGCATCCTTGACGGCGTCCACCATCGTGTCGGCGTGCTCGGCGTCGGGCAGTTCCCGGACCGCGTTCTCCCGGCCCTGGGGGTCGTAGACGACGACCTGGGCGCCGGTACGGACGAGCTTGCGGGCGACCGAGACCGCCGGCGAATCGCGGGTGTCGTCGGTGTTGGGCTTGAACGTCGCGCCCAGCACGGTGACCCGCAGGCCGCTCAGGTCCGGCCCGGCCGGGCCGTAGGTGCGACCGAGCAGCTCCGCGGCGAGTTGGACGACGCGGGCCCGGCGGCGCTGGTTGATGAGGTCGACCTCGTGCAGGAAGCGCAGCGCTTCGCCGGCGCCGATCTCCTGGGCCCGGTCCTGGAAGGCGCGGATGTCCTTGGGCAGGCAGGCGCCGCCGAAGCCGATGCCGGCGCGCAGGAACTTCTTGCCGATGCGGTCGTCGTACCCGATCGCGCGGGAGAGTTGGGTCACGTCGGCGCCGGAGGCCTCGCACACCTCGGCCATCGCGTTGATGAACGAGATCTTGGTGGCCAGGAAGGCGTTCGCGGCCACCTTGGTCAGCTCTGCCGTGGCGAAGTCGGTCACCACCACCGGGACCTCGCGGTCCTCATTGACGGCCAGGTCGAACACGCCCTTGTGGGCGGCGAAGAGCATGGAGTGGGCCCAGGCGCTCTTCAGGCCGAGGACCAGACGGTTGGGGCGCAGCACGTCCTCGACCGCGAAGCCCTCCTGCAGGAACTCCGGGCTCCAGGCCACCTCGATCCCGAGGTCGGCCGGGGCGAACTTGCCCACGAGCTGCTCGACCCAGTCGGCCGTACCCACCGGAACGGTCGACTTTCCGACCAGCAGCGCCTTGCGGGTCAGGTGTGGCACCAGCGACGTGACGCATGTCTCGACCTGGCTCAGGTCGGCGCCCAGGCCGTCATACCGCTGCGGGGTGCCAACGCAGATGAAATGCACGTCACCGAACTCGGCGACCTCACGGTAGTCGGTGGAGAAGCGCAGTCGGCCCGCCGCGAGGTTGCGGCGCAGCAGCTCGCCAAGGCCGGGTTCGTGGAGCGGGAGGTTGCCGGCCGCCAGCTTCGCGATCTTCGGCTCGTCGACATCGAAGCCGATGACCTCATACCCCAGCTCCGCGAAGCAGATCGCGTACGTCGCACCGAGGTACCCCGTACCGAGGAAGGTGAGCCGGGGGCGCTGCGATCCGGAAGGAATCGCGACCGGGGTCGGCTGCTGTGCCTGGGGTGGAGGGTAGGCCTGCGTCGGGGAATAGGGGAAGCTCACGCAATCTCTCCGCTCGCTACGCATCCGGCTGGATGCTTGGTGCCCACGATCTGTTCGGGGGTTTGTCCGACATCGTGCTGGAACTCCACCGCAGGGACGTTTCTCGCCGCACAGCGGCTGGTGACCACCTCACGGTGGACCCCGCGAGGATAGTCGTTTTGATTTTGCCATCGTAAGGGGACGGTCGTTGATCAGCCCCGACACCCGCTACTCTTCGGTAACTCGAACGGCCGTTTAGGAGTAGCGGAGCATGGCGGACGACGCGTACGGAATGTACCAAATACCCGAAGAGCACGAGGCGGTTCGAGCCGCCGTGCGCGATGTCTGCGAGGGCAAGGTGGCCCCGAACGCCGCGTCCGTCGATGAGTCCGGCGAGTTTCCGCAGGCGTCCTACGACGCGTTGCGGGCGGCCGACTTCCACGCTCCGCACATCCCGGAGCAGTACGGCGGGGTGGGCGCGGACGCGCTCGCCACCGTGATCGTGATCGAAGAGATCGCCCGGGTCTGCGCCGCGTCGTCGCTGATCCCGGCGGTGAACAAGCTCGGTACGATGCCACTGCTGCTGGCCGGTTCGGATGAGCTCAAGCGGCGCTACCTGCCGCCGGTCGCTGCCGGCGAGGCGATGTTCTCGTACTGCCTGTCCGAGCCCGAGGCCGGCAGCGACGCCGCCGCGATGAGGACCCGGGCCGAGCGGACCGGCGACGACTACATCTTGAACGGCGCCAAGCGGTGGATCACCAACGCCGGGGTGTCGGACTACTACACGGTGTTCGCCGTCACCACGCCGGGAATCGGCGCCAAGGGGATCTCGGCGTTCGTGGTGGAAAAGAGCGACCCTGGCGTGAGCTTCGGCGCGCCCGAGCGCAAGCTCGGCATCAAGGGCTCGCCCACCCGCGAGGTCTTCCTCGACAACGTCCGCGTCGGCGCGGACCGGCTGATCGGGGCCGAGGGGACCGGCTTCGGCACCGCGATGCGCACCCTGGACCACACCCGGGTCACGATCGCGGCCCAGGCCGTCGGCATTGCCCAGGGGGCACTCGACTACGCACTGGGGTATGTGAAGGAGCGACGGCAGTTCGGCCGTGCGGTCGCCGACTTCCAGGGGATCCAGTTCATGCTGGCCGACCTGGGCATGAAGCTCGAGGCGGCCCGCCAGCTCACCTACGCCGCGGCCGGCAAGTCGCAGCGCGGTGACGCCGACCTGACCTACTTCGGGGCGGCGGCGAAGTGCTTCGCCTCCGACGCGGCCATGCAGATCACCACCGACGCGGTGCAGTTGCTGGGCGGGTACGGCTACACCAAGGACTACCCGGTCGAGCGGATGATGCGCGACGCGAAGATCACCCAGATCTACGAGGGCACCAACCAGGTCCAGCGCATCGTGATGGCCAAGCAGCTCCTCAGGGGCATCGCCTAGCTCGGTCCACTGTGGACTTACCACAGTGGACGGAGGGGCGGTAGCGTCGGGCCGGCGAGCTCGCGGACGAGGCGGGCCAGGGTGTGCCGCATGGCGGCGAACTCGGGACGGCCCAGGCGCTGGGACAGCTCCGCCTCCAGGCCGTGCAGCACCTGCCCGGCCGCGACGAGGTGGGCCTGCGCCTTGTCGGTCAGCACGACCAGCCGCCGGCGGCCTCCCTCGGGGTGCGGCTCGCGGCGTACGTAGCCGCGCGCCTCGAGGTCGTCCACGATCTGGCCGGCCGCCTGCTTGGTGACACCCAGCCGGTCGGCGAGCTCGGTGCTGGTGAGCCCGGTTCCGCGCAGCGCCTGGAAGACGAAGCCGTGCATCGGTCGCAGGTCGTCGTACCCCTCGACCCGGCGGAGGAACTCGCCGATCACGAGCTGGTACGCCAGCCCCAGCAGGAACGTCAGCTCGGTGCGGTACAGCGGCTCGTCGGTGGTCATGTCCTCCAGTTTGACAGGTGCGGGTCAAGCAGCTTTACTCGTATGAGTACGAGTAAAGGAGCTTTACACAGGAGGACGCCATGCGCATCGTGAGCCCGAGCAAGGACCAGACCACCACCACGCCGAACGCGACCATGACCACCCTGGCCGCGCCGAGCCGGGGCAGCGTCGAGCTGTCCGCCTGGGTGGTGCACATGAACGAGGGCACGACCGGACCGGTCCATGCCATCGATCGCGAACAGGTCTGGACGACCACGCTGGGTCGGTTGTCGTTCACGGTCGACGGCACCGTCCACCACGCCGACCCCGGCCAGGCGGCCGTCATCCCGGCTGGCGTGCTGCGTCAGATCAGCGCCGTCGATGGGCCGGCCGAGGCGATCGTCTGCATGGCCGCCGGCGGCACGGCGAGCACGCCCGAGAACCCGGGACCGATCCCGCTGCCGTGGGCGCAGTAGCCAGGATCTCCCGGCGAGGAAAGGCTCAGGAGCCGTCGTGCCCGTAGGTCGGGCTGGTGATCGTGGTGTCGGCCGGCGAGTAGGTCGGGGACGAGTACGACGGCGGACTGTAGGACGACGAGCTCGGCGTGCTCGGCGAGTACGCCGACGTGGTGTACGAGTTGGCCGGCTGGTAGACCGGGGCCGCCGTCGACGGCAGGGTGCCGTAGCTCGGCGAGGCGTCGAACTCGTTGCTCGCAGCCGAATCCGCGCTCGCCCGCCAACGGCGCGGGCTGAACACCGTGGCCACCAACGGTACGGCCGCCAACAGCAGCGTCGACGAGGCGCCGAACGTGAGCGCTCCCCGCACCCCGAGGAAGCTCGTCGGCAGCAGGTCGGTGAAGCGGGTGGCGTCCAGCAGCGCCCACACGGACGGGACGGCCAGGATCGCACCCGCCACCATCGGGCCGACCGGGGAGAGCCGGATCAGGATCAGGACCGAGTACAGCGCCCCCGCGGCGACGATGCATCCGATGGCGAGCCCGAGGGTCGTGAGGTCGTTCTTGTGCAACAGGACGTGATCGGAGGCTTTGCTGTTCGAAACACCGGCGAGGACGTAGATCACCGGCGCCAGAACCACACCGAGGACGAGGCTGATCAAGTGCCGCATGTCCACTCCATTCGCTGGGAACCGCTCGCACCGTAGCGTGTCCCGGCCGGCGGCGCCTCCCTAGGAAGGATCAATGCGAGGTTTGGGGCAGGATGGGGCGACCGCCCACGGCCCAAGGAGAACCACGATGACCGCCGGTGACGTGCTCTGGACCCCCGCCCCCGACGCCGCTGAGCACACCCGCATCGGCGACTTCATGGCCTTCCTGGGTCGTACCCGGGGGCTGGAGCTGCCCGACTACGACGCACTGTGGCGGTGGTCGGTGGACGACCTGGCCGGGTTCTGGTCGGCCGTCTGGGACTACTTCGAGATCATCTCGTACGACGCCCCGACCGCGGCCCTGTCCGGCGCGATGCCCGGTGCGCGGTGGTTCGAGGGGGCCACCCTCAACTACGCCGAGCACGTGCTCCGGGTGCCGGGGCGGGCCGAGGACGATCCGGTCGTACTCGCCTGGTCCCAGTCGCGGCCGGCCATCAGCCTGACCGTTGCCGAGCTGCGCGAGCAGGTCCGCCGGGTCCGGGCCGGCCTTGTCCGCCTCGGCGTGGTGGCCGGCGACCGGGTCGCCGCGTACTCGCCGAACATTCCCGAGACATACATCCTGATGCTCGCCACGGCCAGCCTCGGCGCGGTCTTCTCCAGCTGCGCGCCGGAGTTCGGCACCCGGTCCGTGGTGGATCGGTGGAGCCAGATCGAGCCGACCGTGCTGCTCGCGGTGGACGGCTACGGGTACGGCGACAAGCCGGTCGACCGGCTGCCGGAGGTGGCCCAGATCCGGGCCGCGCTGCCGTCGCTGCGCCACACCGTGCTGCTGGGTTACCTCGAGGCGTCGGCAACGGTGCCGGGGTGCCTGCGCTGGGACGAGCTCGCGGCCGAGACCGACGAGCCGATGGCGTTCGCGCCGGTGCCGTTCAACCATCCGCTGTACGTGCTCTACTCCTCCGGTACGACCGGGCTGCCGAAGCCGATCGTGCACGGCCACGGCGGAATCACCTTGGAACACATGAAGAACCTGGCTCTGCAGGCCGACCTCGGCCCGGGCGACCGGTTCTTCTGGTTCAGCACCACCGGCTGGATGATGTGGAACTTCCTCGTCTCCGGGCCGGCGGTCGGCGCGAGCATCGTGCTCTTCGACGGCAACCCGGGCTGGCCCGACCTGACCGCGGTCTGGCGGCTGGCCCAGGAGTCGGGCATGACGATGCTCGGCACGTCGGCACCGTTCCTGTTGGCCTGTCGTAAGGCCGGCCTGGTCCCCCGCGAGCTGGTCGACCTGTCCCGGTTGCGCGCCCTCGGCTCCACCGGCGCGCCGCTTCCGCCCGAGGGATTCCGCTGGGTGTACGAGGCGGTCAGCGAGACGCTGCAGCTGCAGTCCATCTCCGGCGGTACCGACGTGTGCACCGGATTCGTCGGCTCCTCGCCGCTGCTGCCGGTGTGGGAGGGCGAGATCTCCGGGCGCAACCTGGGTGCGAAGGTGGAGGCGTTCGACCCGGCCGGGAAGCCGGTCGACGCAGGCGAGGTCGGCGAGCTGGTCATCACCGCCCCGATGCCATCGATGCCGGTCGGTTTCTGGAACGACCCGGACGGCGCGCGCTACCGGGAGGCGTACTTCGACGTGTTCCCCGGGGTGTGGCGGCACGGGGACTGGATCACCTTCACCCCGTACGGGTCGTGCGTCATCTCCGGCCGGTCCGACGCGACCCTCAACCGGGGCGGGGTGCGGCTGGGTACGGCCGAGTTCTACTCCGTTGTGGAGTCAATGGACGAGGTGCTCGACTCGGTGGTGGTCCACCTGGAGGACGCCGAGGGCGGGCCGGGCGAGCTGCTGCTGTTCGTAGTACTGGCCGACGGGCTCAGCCTCGACGACGCGATGCGGGCCCGGATCGCCCGGGAACTGCGCACCAACCTGTCGCCGCGGCACGTCCCGGACGAGATCTTCCAGGTACGGTCGGTGCCCCGCACGCTGTCGGCCAAGAAGCTGGAGGTACCGGTGAAGCGCATCCTCACCGGCACCCCGCTGGAGTCGGCCGCGGCGCCCGGAGCGTTGGCCAACCCGGAGTCGCTCGACGCGTTCGCCGAGCTCGCCCAGCAGCGCTCGTACCATTGACCGATGCGGGTGGCTGTCTGCGGGCCGGCGGCGTGCACGGATGAACAGGCGCGGGCAGCGTTCGAGGTCGGGCGCCACCTGGCCCGGCGCGGCGCGATCGTCCTTTGTGGAGGCGGGTCGGGCGTCATGGCCGCCGTCGCGGCCGGCGCCCGGTCGCTGGGGGCCCTGGTGGTCGCGATCGGTCCCGGGCCGGAGCCGGACGTCGCCGACGCCACCGTGGCCATCACCACCGACCTCGGCCAGGCCCGCAACGCCGTACTGGTGAACAGTGCCGACGCCGTCATCGCGGTCGGCGGGTCGTGGGGAACGCTGTCCGAGGTGGCGATGGCGATGCGGCGCCGCCAGCACCGGCCTGACCTGCC
>Ga0068864_100001802_pt1 | contig 17573 bp, 16 predicted proteins | sample KBSSwiS72_FD_66586 | JGI IMG/M metagenome (GOLD analysis project Ga0068864, IMG submission 66586) | Switchgrass rhizosphere microbial communities from Kellogg Biological Station, Michigan, USA - KBS Switchgrass S7-2 | ecosystem: Host-associated > Plants > Roots > Rhizosphere > Soil ... | reverse complement strand
TATGTGTGCCAGCTTCCCGGCGCGCCGGCAACCGTCGCCGAGCACATGGCGACGGCGCTGTTCGCGGGCCACGCGCGATTCGTCCGCGATCGTGTGGGCCGCTGGATGCTCCGCGACGGCTCCGTTCTCGCCGACTCGGCCGCCAGCCGGACGCTGGAACAGGAATCGTTCGTCGTCGTTGATTGCGAGACGACCGGTTCGCGATCGATCGCCGGGGACCGGATCACGGAGGTAGCCGTCGTCCGCGTTCGCGACGGACGGGCGGAGATGATCTTCGAGACTCTCGTGAATCCCGACCGTCCGATCCCGCCCGCCGTGATGGCGCTGACGAACATCACGTGGGAGATGGTGCGCCACGCCCCGCGCTTCCCGGACATCTGCGACCAGCTCCTCGGTGCGCTCGAAGGGAGCGTCTTCGTCGCGCACAACGCGGGATTCGACTGGCGTTTCCTGTCGAATGAGATCACGCGCGCGACGCGTCGTCCGCTCGTCGGCCAGCGGCTCTGCACCGTGCGCATGGCTCGTCACTTTCTCCCGCAACTCCGTCGCCGCAACCTCGATTCGCTCAGCGACTATTACGGCATCGTGAACACCGCGCGCCATCGCGCCGGCGGCGACGCCATGGCGACGGCGAAAGTGTTTTTGCGTTTTCTGAAAGAGGCCCGCTCGCGCGATTGCGACACCCTCGACGATCTCCAACGCCTGCTGCGCGGTCCGACGAGCCGAAAGAAGAAACGCGGCCGCCGGCCACCCGCCATGCCCCACAGCGTCTCCGACGATCGAACTGCCTAACCTCGATGATCCCAACGCCTCTCGTCGAAAGTCGAACGATCGGACGCTTGCGCGTGCATGCCATCCAAGCTGGCGGCCAGAAGCTGGATGGCGGCGCGATGTTCGGCGTCGTGCCAAAGCCGCTCTGGGAGCGCCGCATCCCAGCCGACGAGCGAAATCGCATTCAGCTCGGCATGCGCTGCCTGCTCATCGAGCATGACGTGGGCCTGGTGCTCATCGACACCGGCGCGGGGAACAAGGAAAACGAAAAGTTCTACGACATCTACGGCATCGAGAACGCCGGGTCGCCAACGCAACTCGAGGACGGGATCCGGGCGGCGGGTTTCGAGCCGTCCGACGTATCACTCGTCATCAACAGCCATCTGCACTTCGACCACGCCGGCGGGAACACGACTCGTGCCGCGGACGGTTCGATCCAAAGGTCCTTCACCAACGCACGCTATGTGATGCAGCGCGGCGAATACGAGTATGCCACGCACACCAACGAGCGCACGGCGGCAAGCTACTTCGCGCACAACTTCGTTCCGTTGGTCGAGGCGGGGCTGGTCGATTTCATCGAAGGGGACCGGGAGATCGTCACCGGCATTCGCGGCATTCCAACGCCCGGCCATACCCCATACCATCAGGGGCTTCTCATCGAATCGGACGGCGAAAAGGCGTTCTACATCGCCGACCTCGCCCCGACCACGGCGCATTTACCACTGGCCTGGATCATGGGGTACGACGTCGAGCCGCTCGTGACGCTCGAGACGAAGCGTCGGATTCTCAAACGAGCAGTCGACGAGCGGTGGCTCGTTGTATTCGAGCATGACGCATCTACGCCATGGTCGCGTTTGGCGCATGACGGCAAGAGCTACGCGCTGTCGGGCACCGGCTGAATAGGGACGGCTTGCGGAAGTAGGGATTTGACGCACCGTGGCGCGGGATAACGCTATTGCCGTCGATGTGGTATTCTGGAACATGATGCGAACATGATGCGACGACTGCGCGGATTTCTGGGAACGATGGCCGTTTGGGCCGTCGCCGTGGTGGCGCTTGGCCTTGCGAGCACCACCATTCTGTGGGGCATCGGTCTCCTCCCACGCTTCGTGTTCCACTGGCTTCCGTGGGCGACAACTGGCGCTACGATGGGGCTCGCCTTTGCCACCGCCATAGTCCTCGGCGAACGCCGGAAAACCATCGACGGGCTTTCGCCGCGCCGGTTAGCCGCGTGGGGATTCTTGGCTGGAGCTACGGTGCCATTCGGCGTTGTCGCCGTCGATAGGTGGGGATGGCACGCGCCCGGACTCAGACTGTGGAGTGCAGTTTTGTGGTCTGGCATCTTCGGCGTCACCAGTGCGGCCCTTGCGATTGCGAACTTGCGAGCTGCACGCCGCTCTCGTGGTGTAGCAGTGTAGCACCCTAAATCAAAGTTCGTGGCGCTACGGTTTGGGGAACTAGCTACACGGACATGGAGGAACGGTTTCCACGCCGAACCGGATTCTTGCGGCGCGCGAAGACGAAGGAACGGGTTTTCGAGCGCGTAGATAACCCGGACTTTGCGTATCAGGATTAGGGCCGCCTGACGGCCCCATGACGCCCCCCCCCCCGCTACCGTGCGCTCGCCGGTCAGCTTCCACCCCCGGAACTGGCCGGTTTTTGTTTTCGGAATCTTCCCTAGCGGGATCGCCCGTTTGCGGTAGTGTCACAGACACCCCTGCACAAACGTGGTGCACGATGCCCGACGAACGACTGCGGCAGCAGCTTGCGACGGTCGAGTTCCCGCTAACCGACGAAAGGCGCGCCGACATTCGTCGCGCCCTGAACGCCTACGTCGATTCCATGAAGTCCGCAGGCTGGCTACCTGAGCGCGTGATCGTGGACCTGAAGCGCATTTCGGCAGCCGCAGGCATCCACGGTTCGGCCCTCCCGACCTTCGCGACCCGTGCCTCCCGCTCTGACCTGTTAATGGATCTGGTCGCGTGGAGCGTCGAGCGGTATTACCGCGACGTAAAGCCGGATTCATAGGCCCTCCGGTTTCCTGTGGGTCAAATCCATAGGTCCGGCGACTTGACCTAAACTCCGCCCAAGCCTACATTTAACGCACAATTCGTAAAGCGGACCATCAAAGGTCCCACCCTTTGGCCCTCGTGCTGACCGCGAGGCGTGCTGCAGGAGTCCAGTGAACAGCCGGCGACCCACATCGTGGGAAGTCGGTTCGTATGCGTGGACTCTTCGGCGTCCGCGCATTTTTTGTTTTCTCCTTTCGAGGATTTCGGTATTCAGGACACAACGAAGCGCGTGCGGGTCAATCGCCAGATCCGTATCACTCCAGTTCGAGTAATTGGCTCCGACGGCTCGCAGCTCGGGATTCTCGAGGTCGACGCCGCTCTACGAATGGCCGAAGACCAAGGGCTGGACTTGGTGGAAGTGGCCGCAACTGCCCGACCGCCGGTGGTCCGCATCATGGACTACGGCAAGTACAAGTTCGAGATGGCGAAGCAGGCGCGGGTAGCCAAGAAGAAGCAGCACGTGATCGAGCTCAAGGAAGTGAAGTACCGACCCGGGATCGACGATCACGATTTCGACACGAAGACTCGGCACGCGCGCCGGTTCCTCGAAGAGAAGAACAAAGTGAAGGTCACCATGATGTTCCGCGGCCGTCAGGTCGCTCACCCCGAGCTCGGCCAGGCCGTGCTCGAACGAGTGGCGATCGCTCTGGCGGACGTTGGAAAAATCGAAAGCGCGGGACGACTGGAAGGGAAGTCGATGACGATGATTCTCGCGCCGAAATGACGCGTTAGCGTCGTCCTGAGTCGCCGTAGGCGGCGAAGGATCTGCTCATATGAGGATGTTCAAATGAAAATGAAAACTCACAAGGGCGCGAAGAAGCGCTTCAAGATCACGGGCACGGGGAAGGTCCGCCGTTACAAGGCGTTCAAGAGCCACATCCTGACCAAAAAGACGTCGAAGCGGAAACGCCGCCTGCGCCAAGCCGGTCTCGTCGCCACGAACGGCGAAGTGAAGCACGTCAAGCGCCTGCTTCAGGCCTAATCGGAGACCGACATGCCACGTTCCGTATCGAACGTTCCGCGCCTGAAGCGGAAGAAGCAGGTCATGAAGGCCGCGCGTGGCGCTTTCGGCGCGCGCAGCAAGCTGTGGAGGCCCGCCAAGGAGACCGTCGAGCGCGGGTGGAAGTACGCGTACCGCGATCGCAAGAACAAGAAGCGCGATTTCCGTCGCCTCTGGATCACGCGCATCAACGCGGCGGCCCATCAGAACGACATGAACTACAACACGTTCATGAACGGCTTGAAAGAGGCCGGGATCGAAGTGAACCGGAAGATCCTCGCCGATCTCGCCGTTCACGATCCCGCCGCGTTTACGGCGCTCGCTGACAAGGCGCGCTCCGCGTTGAACGCAGCGTAAGTTTTCGCTCGTCACCAGCGGCGGCAGCGCGACGATCCTATCGCGCTGCCGCCGCTTCGCATTGTTGGACGACGTCCGTTAATTCTTCCGATATGAACCTCGATCAGTATCTCGGCGAAGCAGAAGTCATCGAACGAGAAGGGACAACGGCCCTCAACGCGGCCAACGATCTCGACGCGCTCGAGGCCGCGCGCGTCGCGTTTCTCGGTGACAGACAGGGTCGCGTCAAGGCGCTTCAGGAATCCTTGAAGTCCATCTCGAAAGAAGACAAGCCGGCCGCCGGAAAGCGCTTCAACGAGGCACGCACTCGCCTCCAGTCGCTGCACGACGAGCGCAAAACGGCTCTTGGTCGCGCACGTCATGCCGGCGCACAGGACGATCTATCCCTTCCCGAGCGCCGCGTCTGGAAAGGCGCCAAGCACCCGGTCACGCTCGTCATCGAGGAGATCGAAGGCATCTTCCGCGAGCTCGGCTTCACGGTGGCGCAGGGACCCGAGGCCGAGACCGAGTGGTACAACTTCGGCTCGCTGAATTTTCCGCCGAACCATCCCGCGCTCGACGCCCACGACACGCTCTATCTCGAGGGCGGCGGATTGCTGCGCACGCACACGTCGCCGGTGCAGGTTCGAACCCTCCAGCGCTACGCACCGCCGATCCGCGTGCTCATTCCAGGCACGGTATATCGCCGCGACTTTTTCGACGCGTCGCACGCTCCCGCGTTCGCCCAAATCGAAGGTTTGTGCATCGACGAGGGGATCAGCTTCGTCGATCTCAAATCGACGCTCAATCTTTTCGCCGAGCGCTTCTTCGGGGCGTCGCGCACGCGCTTCCGTCCGTCGTTCTTCCCATTCACTGAGCCGTCCGCCGAGATGGATGTGCAGTGCGGCATCTGCGGCGGAAGCGGCTGCCCCGCGTGCAAGGGAACAGGTTGGATCGAGATTCTTGGCTCAGGGATGGTGCACCCCGCGGTCCTCGAGTCCGCCGGCCTCGATCCGGAGCGGTACACGGGTTGGGCGTTCGGTATGGGACCGGCGCGCATCGCCATCAGCCGCTATGGAATTCCGGATATCAGAATCCTCTACGACTCGGACGTGAGATTCCTGGAGCAAATCGCCGGACCTGTCCTGAGCGGAGTCGAAGGATGAACGTTTCGTATCAGTGGCTGAGGGCGTTCGTACCGTTCGACGAGACGGCCGTTCAACTTCGCGAGCTGCTCACTGCGCACGTGGCGACGGTCGACGAGCTGGTGCCGTTGCGCCAGGATCTGGCGTCGATCGTCATCGCGCGCGTCATCGAGGAAGCGCCGCACCCGGACTCCGATCACCTGCACGTCACCAAAGTGGACGCGGGCACGGGCACGCTGCTCGACGTCGTGTGCGGTGCGCCCAACGTGACCGCGGGCAAAGTCTACCCGTTCGCCCCGACGGGTACCGTGCTGCCGAACGGTCTCAAGATCCAGAAGCGAAAGATTCGCGGCGCCATCTCCGACGGAATGCTCTGTTCGGCGCGCGAGCTTGGATTGGGCGACGAGCAGGATGGGATCCTCGAGCTCGACGTCGACGTTCCGCCGGGAACGCCGTTTCTCAAAGCATTGCCCGTCGGCGACACACAGATCGTTCTCGACGTTGGCGCGAATCGGCCCGATCTGCTCTCGCACTTGGGCGTCGCGCGCGAAGTGGCCGGTGTCACGGGCAAGCCACTGTCGCTGCCCGTGCTTCCCGACATCGGTGAGATCGCGCTCTCTGCTGCGTCGCGCGCCGCTCGGTCCGCGGATGCGTCGTCGGTGAACGTCTCGGTCGGCGAAGATGGCCTCGTGCGCCGCTTCATGGGCGTCGTGATTCGCGGAGTGCGCGTGGGGCCAAGCCCCGATTGGCTGGTTCGCCGGCTCGAAGCCGTTGGCTCGCGCTCGATCAACAACGTCGTCGACGCGAGCAACTACGTCCTCCACGAGCTTGGCCAACCGACACACGCGTTCGACCTCGGCAAGCTCGCTGGTCCGGCGATCGTCGTGCGTCGCGCGAAAGCGGGTGAGAAGCTCACGACACTCGACGGATCCGATCGATCGCTGAACGAAGAGATGATCGTCATCGCCGACGCGAACAGGGCGCAGGCGGTCGCGGGCGTGATGGGTGGACGCGACAGCGAGGTCACCGACGCAACGACGGACATCTTCCTCGAGGTCGCGAACTTCGATCCGCGGCGCATCAGGGACGCGCGGCGCGCCCTCGGCATGTTTACCGATGCGAGCTATCGCTTCGAGCGCGGTGTGGATGTCGAGATCGCGCCGACGGCGCTGGAGCGGGTTGCACGCCTCATCGTTGGACTGGCCGGCGGACGCATCGACGGCGCGCCGGTTGACCTCGTCCACGAGCCGGTACCGGCACGCCGCATTCAGCTGCGTGAGTCGCGCGTCGCCGCGTTGCTCGGCGAGGCGGTGCCGGCCGACGAGATCGCAAAGCTGCTGGAGAGCGTCGGGTTCAAGGTCGGGTCGAGTTTATCGGTGCAGGTCCCGTCCTGGAGGCTCGACGTCGCCGGCGAGGTAGATCTCATTGAAGAAGTCGCGCGTCTTCGAGGCTACGACAGTTTCCCTGTGGAGCTCCGTCCATTCCGCCCGACCGCGGTCGGCGACGATCCACAGTATCTGACGGCGCGTCGCGTCCGCGACATGTTGGTCGGGCAAGGCATGATCGAGGTGCGTCCCATGCCGTTCGTAGCGGGCGGAGCGAATTACGTCCGTGTGCTCAATCCCCTCGCCGAAAACGAGGCGCACCTGCGGCGCGACGTCCTCGAGACGCTGGCGCGCCGAGCCGAGCACAATCTCGCGCGGATGGAGGGCAACCTTCGTTTGTTCGAGATCGGCTCCGCGTTCGAGCCGAGCGAGGGAGAGCTGCCAACCGAAGAACTGCGCGTCGCTGCGTTGGTGATGGGCAGGCGGCATCCGGCTCATTTCACCGATCCCAAGACGCCGGAGTTCGCCGGTTGGGTCAGTTACGGCGAGTGGGATGCAAAGGCCTTGGGCCATCTCATCTCCACCACGGCTTACACGGGAGCGACAATCGAGCTCGCCGCATCCGATCGAGCCGACGTTCTCTGGGAGATTCGCGTCGCCGGCAAGCCGACGGGAACCGTTCGAAGGCTCGCGCTCGACGCGCCCGTCTGGGCGTCGGCTGCCTATGGCGTCGAGCTCTCGCTTGGCGTTCTCGCCTCGGACGCTGTCGCCCCGCGCGGCGAGTCGGCGCATCGGAAATTCGAATCACCGAGGCCGGTCGTCACCCGGTACCGCGAGCTTCCGACGACGCCGGCGTCCGAGTTCGATCTTGCCCTGTCGGTCCCGGAAGCCGTGCGAGCCGAGCAGGTCGAGGAGGTCATGCGACGAGTGTCCGGCCGCCTCCTCGAACGCGTAGAACTATTCGACCGCTATGTTGGCTCAGGCGTTGAAGCTGGGCATCGGAGTCTCGCGTGGAGGTTGACGTTCCGCCACGCGGAGCGCACTCTACGCGATCGGGAAATCGACGCCCGACGATCGGACATCCTTCGCGCCCTCGCCGACGAGCTCCATGTCAGACAACGCACAGGCTGACAACCACGCGGTTAAAGAGCTGGACACCCTCGTTCGGCACCTCGCCGACGAGCTGGCTGCGTTTCGCCGGCGGGCGTTGACCGCCGAAAGCCGCCTCAAGGAGGTCGAGAGCCACGAAGGCGGTGCGATGGCGCTCGACCTTTCGGCGCGCGTCAACCAGCTCGAGGAAGAGAACGAAAAGTTGCGCGTGAGGCTCGACGACGCCGCGGCGCGAACGAGACAGATGCTCGACCGTGTGAGATTCCTGCGCCAGCAGGCGCAAACGGGAGGCTGACCGGAATGGCGACGAAGAAGAACACGACCCGCGTCACGATCCTGAACGAGGAATACAACCTCCGAACGGACACCTCGCCGGAGCATGCGAGAGAGGTCGCCGAGTACCTGGACCAAGCCATCCGCCGCGTGATGTCGAGTGGAGCTGTGGTTGAGTCGAATCGCGCCGTGGTGCTGACCGCCCTCCAGATCACCGCGGAGCTGTTCGACGCGCGCGCCGCGCTCGACGCGAATAACGGCTCCATCCAAGCCATCAGCGATTATGTCCGCCCGCTCCTCCCGCCGGCGAAGCGCCACGCCACGAGCCATCGGTAGACGCCGCTTCATTGCCTTTTGCGATTGGCGAACATAGCTTAGCCCAAGAGCGGGGCTTCTCTGTAGGTACAAGCGTGCTTTGTAGTTAGCGGAACCCAAGCCGAGCCCTTCGCCGGCACGGCCCGGTTTCGTGAGCTCTCGCGCGCAGACAGTGAGCACGTGATTTCCTCCCAATCCTGCGGCGCAGTCGCCGCGGTGGAGCATAGATCAATATGGACGTGATCGCGATTGCAGCCGCGCTTGGCGTATTCGTTGTAGCCGCGCCGGCTTTTTTTATATTCGGACGTAATGCAGGCCGCCGGGCGGAGCGAGAGCGACAAGCGGCCGCGAAGGCGACGGCGGAGGAAACCTCGAAGCGAATCGTCGGCGACGCCGAGCGAGAAGCCGAGACGCTCCGAAAGAGTGCAGTCGTCGCCGGTAAAGAAGAGCTCATCAAACTCCGCGAATCCTTCGAGCTCGAGGTCCGCGGCCGCCGCGAAGAGGTCGAGCGGGAAGAGCGTCGGATTTCCGAGCGCGAAGGCGTGCTCGACCGCAAATTCGAGGTCCTCGAGCAACGCGACAAAGAGCTCGGCCGTCGAGCCACGGAGTTCGGCCGGCGCGAAAAAACCATCGGCGAGCGCGAGCAGGAATTGGAGCGCCTATTCGCCGAAGAACGCCGCCGACTCGAGCAGATGGCGGGAATGTCCGCCCAGGACGCGAAGTCGGAGCTGATCCGCCGAATGGAGGAGGAAGCTCAGGCCGACGCGGCCAATCGAATCCGCGAAATCCGCGAGACCGCCAAGCGGAACGCCGAGCGCGAAGGGAAAAAGATCGTCGCGCTGGCGATCCAACGCATCGCCGCCGAACACACCGCGGAAACGACGGTCTCGGCCGTCTCGCTCCCCAACGACGAGATGAAAGGGCGCATCATCGGACGCGAGGGGCGCAACATCCGCGCGTTCGAGCTTGCTACCGGTGTGGACGTCATCATCGACGACACGCCTGACACCGTGGTCGTATCCTGCTTCGATCCGGTCCGCCGCGAGGTCGCGCGGCTCGCGCTCGAGAAGCTCGTTTCGGACGGACGCATCCATCCGGGGCGCATCGAAGAGGTGGTCAACAAGTCGCGCAAGGAAGTCGAGACGCAGATCATCGAGACCGGCGAGCAGGCGGCGTACGATGCCGGTGTCCACGGCCTGCATCCGGAGTTGGTGAAGCTCGTTGGACGCATGCGTTGGCGAACGAGCTACGGACAAAACATTCTGCAACACTCGAAGGAAGTAGCCTGGCTCGCCGCCATCATGGCCACGGAGCTGGGGCTCGACGTCAACATGGCGCGCCGTGGCGCGCTGCTACACGACGTGGGCAAGGTCCTCACGCATGAACACGAGGGCACACACGTTCAACTCGGCGTGGAGGTCGCGACCAAATACGGCGAGAACCCGCTCGTCGTGAACTGCATCGCCGCGCACCACGACGACGTCCCGCACGAGAGCGAAGTCTCGGTGCTCGTTCAGGCCGCCGACGCCATTTCCGGCTCGCGGCCCGGCGCGCGCCGCGAGGCGTTCGAGACGTACGTGAAGCGTCTCGAGGGCCTCGAGAAGATCGCGTCGAGCTACAAGGGCGTTGAGAAGGTCTTCGCCATCCAGGCGGGGCGTGAAGTGCGCGTGATCGTGCTGCCGGATGACGTGGACGACGTGCGCATGACGTCGATGTCCGAAGAGATCGCGCGGCGGATCGAGGCGGAATTGCAGTATCCGGGGCAAATCAAAGTGGTACTCATTCGTGAAACGAGGGCGGTAGACTTTGCGCGGTAACGGAACCGGCGTGTCGGCGGAGAAGAGCAACATCATCGACGGAACGGCGCTCGCGGAGACCGTAAAGGCCGACGTCGCATCACGCGTGGCGGCGCTCAAAGCGCGCGGCGTTACGCCGGGGCTCACGGTCGTTCTCGTGGGGGACGATGCGGCCAGCGCGGTCTACGTCGGGGCCAAGGAGCGAACCTGCATCGAGCTGGGAATGAACGGCGAGACGATTCGCCGAACCGCTGACATCACGCAGGCGGAGCTGATCGAGATCGTCGACAAACTCAACGCCGATCCGGCGGTTCACGGCATTCTCGTCCAAATGCCTTTGCCCAAACACCTCGACGCCGACGCCGTCGTGCGGCGTATTCGTCCCGACAAGGATGTCGACGGCTTTCATCCCGTCAACGTCGGAAAGCTCCTCATCGGCGAGCGAGATGGGTTCGCACCGTGTACACCGGCGGGCGTGCTGTACATGCTGCAAGCGCACGGCGTTCAGACGGCCGGCGCGAACTGCGTCGTCATTGGCCGCAGCAACATCGTCGGCAAGCCCATGGCCGCGCTGATGGTGCAGCCGGGCGTCGATGCGACGGTCACGATCTGCCACAGCCGAACGCGCGACCTCGCGCGCCACACACGCGACGCCGACATCCTCATCGCCGCTGTGGGCCGGGCCGAGATGGTCACGCGCGACATGGTGAAGCCGGGCGCTGTCGTGATCGACGTCGGCATGAACCGCATTCCTGACGCGAGCAAGAAGAGCGGTACGCGCTTGGCCGGTGACGTCGCCTTCGGCCCGGTGAGCGAAGTGGCGTCACTGATCACGCCGGTGCCGGGTGGCGTCGGCAAAATGACGATCGCGATGCTGATGACGAATACGGTCCGCGCCGCGGAGCAGCTTTCGTCGTGAACCCCTCCCGCCGCCGTGGCGCGCCATCCGAGTCCGGCTCGGAGCTCGAGTTGTTTCCGGCCGCGGAGCCCCCGGCGTCACGCGTCGTCGAAGAGCCGTTGCCCAACTACCGAGGCGCGGCGAGCTACCCCGGCGAGACCGCCGAGGCGGCGATAGCCGTCTCCACACTCACTGAGACGGCCCGCGACATTCTCGAGGGCGCGTTTATTCCAGTCTGGGTGCGCGGCGAAGTCACCGACTTCAAGGCGCACCGGAACGGACATTGGTATTTCGCTCTCCGCGACTCGAGGTCGCAGATTCGTTGCGTCGTGTGGAACCGTGATCAGCGGCGGATTCCCGCGCCGCCCGATGACGGCATGCTCGTCGCCGCGTTCGGACGCCTCACGGTCTACCCGGCGCGCGGTGAGATGCAGTTCACCGTCGTTCGCATCGAGGCCGAGGGCGACGGCCTTCGTCGCAAAGCGCTCGAGATCACGCGCGCGCGTCTCGCCGCCGACGGCCTGCTCGCTCCGGAGCGAAAGCGGGCTCTCCCCCGATTCGCGCGCGTCATCGCCGTCGTCACGAGTCCCGACGGCGCGGCGCTGCACGACATCGTCGCGGTCATTCGCCGGCGTCGCGCACAAGTGCGGCTCGTCGTTGTGCCGGCGGCGGTGCAGGGCGATTCGGCACCGCAGGAGCTGTGTTATGCGCTCGACCAGATCAACCGGTGGAGGGGCGCGGATCTCGTCATCGTGAGCCGCGGCGGTGGCTCACGCGAGGACATGTGGGCATTCAACAACGAACGTGTCGCGCGCGCCGTTGCCGCCTGCTATGCGCCGACGATCTCCGCCGTCGGCCACGAGGTCGATCTCTCGATCTGCGATCTCGTCGCTGACCACCGGGCGCCCACGCCGTCCGCCGCCGCCGAAACGGCGACGCTGTCAAAGACCGAGCTCGAAACGGAGCTCCGTCGCGCGGGGCATCGGCTGCGTGCATCGATCGCCGCCAAGTTCTCCGCCGATCGCGATCATCTTCGCCACGCGGCTCGAGATCTCGTCTCCGCGGGCGTGCGACAAACCAGCATGCGTCGCGCCTCGCTCGAGCGAGTTTCCGGTCGGCTGCACGCGCTCAGTCCTGTCGCGACGATGGCTCGCGGCTACTCCGTTGCGCGCGGAAGCGACGGTCGCGCGCTCACATCGCTGTCGCAATTCACCGAAGACATGCCATTCGACCTGGTGCTGCGTGACGGCACCGTTCCCGCCAAAGCATGGCCCCGCCCGCGAAGCGAGCCCGCACCCTGACGTTCGAGGAGCGCCTCGCGCGCCTCGAGGAGATTGCGTCCGAGCTCGACGCCGAGAACGTCGATCTCGCGAAGGCGCTGTCGCTGTTCGAAGAAGGCATCGAACACCTCCGCAGTGCCGCCGCCGAGCTGGCGTCCGCCGAAGCGACGGTGCAGCGCCTCGTCGAGCGCGCCGACGGAACGTTCGGCGTCGCCGACGCCGAGTAGGGGCGAATGATCGACTGGTCGGCCGATCGAGCGGCCGTCGATCGTGCACTCGTTGAGGCGTGCGATGGCCTCGCGACGCGACTTTCGCCAAGACTGTTTGACGCCGTCAAATACAGTCTGGTCGGCGGCGGCAAGCGGTTCCGCGCTCTGCTGCTGCTGTCGTCCTACCGTGCGGTCGGCGGCAGCGCCGATGCGTCGAAGCTCGCGGCGGCCGTGGAGATCGTCCACTCCTACTCGCTGGTGCACGACGACCTTCCATGCATGGACAACGACGACGTCCGCCGTGGCCGGCCGACCGTACATCGTGCATTCGACGAACGCGTGGCGACTACGGCGGGTGTGGCGATGGTGCCGTTCGCCGCGCGCACCGCATTCGATGGCGCGATCGATGTCGGCCGCTCGCCCGTCGAAGCCGCGGCCATCGCGTGCGAGGCAATGATCGCGTCCGGTGCGGGCGGCATGATCGGCGGACAGTTGCTCGACCTCGAGAGCGAGGGACAGGTGCTCGACCTCGATGGCCTCGAGCGAATTCATCGCGGCAAAACGGGTGCGCTGATTCGCGCATCGGCGCTCATCGGCGGATTGGCGGCTCGTGGGACTGCTGCGCAGTGCGACGCCCTCGCCGCGTTCGGGGAAGCGATCGGCCTGGCGTTCCAGATCGCCGACGATGTGCTCGACATCACAGGTACCACCGAACGACTTGGAAAGACGGCCGGACGTGATCTGGATCTCAACAAGGTCACCTATCCGGCGTTGTTGGGCCTCGAACCGGCCGCGGACCGCGCCGAGCGCCTTGTCGACGACGCTACGGCGACGCTGGAGAGGGTAGGTCTCTTGACCCGGGAGCTGGATTCCCTCGCGCGCTTCGTCGTCGAGCGTGAGTCCTGATTCGTCGCTAGCTTTCTAATGCCAAACGCATGAGCCTCCTCGACCGAGTCCAGCTCCCCGCCGACCTCCGCGGCTTGGCCCGCGACGACCTGCCCCGACTCGCGGAGGACATCCGCGCGCGTCTCGTCGACGTGTGCTCGCGAACAGGTGGCCACATCGGCGCCGGTCTTGGCGTCGTAGAGCTTACCGTCGCGCTCCACTACGCGTTTGATACGCCTCGCGACCAGCTGGTCTGGGACGTCGGGCACCAGGGCTATCCGCACAAGCTGTTGACTGGCCGGAACGAGCGCATGGAGACCCTTCGCCAGGAAGACGGCGTCTCGGGCTTCCTCAAGCGCAGCGAAAGCGAATACGACACCTTCGGCGCGGGGCACGCGGCGACTTCGATCTCCGCGGCGCTTGGCATTGCCGCCGGCCGCGACGTGCGCGGTGAGGACTTCAAGGTCGTTGCGATCCTCGGCGACGGCGCGCTTACGTCCGGACTCGCCTATGAGGGCCTGAACAACGCCGGCCACTCCGATCGCGACATCGTCGTCGTGCTGAACGACAACGAGATGTCGATCGCACCGAACGTCGGGGCGATGTCGAAGTATCTCAACTCGGTTCAACGCAACTCGCTTTACAATCGCGTGCGTTCCGCGATCGGCGAGTTCGTCGATCACGCTCCAGGGCCGCTGTCTTCCATCAGCACGCTCGTGCGCAAATGGGAGGAGAGCGTCAAGACGTTCCTCACGCCAGGCGTGTTGTTCGAGGAGCTCGGCTTCAGATACTTCGGCCCGATCGACGGCCACGACATCAATGGTCTGGTCGATACCTTCGCCGCCGTCCGGGCGCTCAAGGGCCCGCGACTCGTTCACGTGATCACACAGAAGGGGAAAGGCTTTCCCGCCGGCGAAAAAAGTCTCGAGAAGTGGCACGCCCTTCCGCCGGGGCACGATCCCGCGACAGGCGCTCAACGAAAACCGTCGACGGCGAATCCGGGCTACACGAAGATCTTCGGTGCCGGTTTGGCGGAACTCGGCGCCGATGCGAAAGACCTTGTCGTAATAACCGCGGCCATGCCGAGCGGCACGGGGACCGACGCGTTCGCGAAACAATTCCCCGATCGTTTCTTCGACGTCGGAATCGCGGAAGGTCATGCCGTCACCTTCGCGGCGGGTTTGGCCACACGCGGCATTCGTCCCGTCGTCGCCATCTATTCGACGTTCTTGCAACGTGCCTTTGACAGTATCGTGCACGACGTCGCGATTCAGTCGCTGCCGGTGATCTTCTGCATGGATCGCGCGGGACTCGTCGGCGAAGACGGCGAGACGCACATGGGGCTGTACGACATCGCTTATATGCTCGCGGTGCCCGGGATGACCGTCACCGCGCCGAAGAACGGCGAAGAGATGCTCGGCCTCCTCCGCACAGCGATTGCGCATGACGACGGCCCATTCTCGATTCGTTATCCGCGTGACGCCTCGCCCGATCGCCCGCGTAACGCGGTGGCGATCGACCCGGTTCCGTACGGCACGTGGGAGGTCCCGCGTCGCGGCGGCGACTTCGCCATCTTTGCCGTCGGGACGATGGTGTTGCAGTCGCTGCAAGCCGCGGAACAGCTAGCGGCAGAAGGGATCAATGTCACCGTCGTGAATTGCCGTTTTCTCAAGCCTTACGACGAGGTCACGTTGTCGGCCGTCCTCGCCGACCACAAACATGTCCTCGTCGTGGAGGAAGGAACGGTCGTCAACGGGTTCGGCGCATTCATGTCGACAGTGATCGCGCGTCACGATGGGACCGTTCGCGTGTCCGTGCACGGTGTGCCGGACCGAATCGTCCACGCCGCTCCGCGCGCGCGTCAGCTCGCGGCATGCGGACTGGACGCGGCGGGAATCGCCGAGCGGGTTCGGGCGCTGCACGAGAGCGAGGCGATGGCCGGGTGATCCGCCTCGGCGTCGTCGGGCACCTCGGTTACAGCGATCTTCCGGCGGTGCTCCGAACGCTGGGCGATCTCGCTCCCGCCCTCAACCTCGAGCTCTGTTACGAGGAAGAGCTTTACAACGTCGCCGGCGGCAACCGGCTCGACGATCCTTCGGGCCTCGACGCGCTGCTCACGCTCGGCGGCGACGGCACGCTCCTTCGCGGCGCCCGCATCATCTCGCCGCACCCTGTACCAATACTCGGCGTGAACCTTGGAAGGTTGGGGTTCCTGACGTGCTGCAACGCCGACCAGCTGTCCAACGCGCTGATGCGGTTCGCACGACGGGACTACGTCGCGGAATCGCGCATGGCATTGCACGCGCGCGTGATCGACGTGCGCGGCGCCGATCGGCGCAGCTGGATCGCGCTGAACGATGTCGTGTTGCACAAGGGCGGGTTTGCTCGCGTCGTCCGCTTGACCGTCACTGCCAACGGAGAACCAATCGCGACCTACGGCGCCGACGGCGTCGTGCTCTCCACGCCCACGGGCTCGACGGCGTACAGTTTGTCGGCCGGCGGGCCGGTCGTTTTCCCGACGCTCGAATCGATCGTGGTGACCCCGGTGTCGGCGCACACGCTCGCCATCCGCACGGTGATCCTTCCGGCGACGGCAGAAGTCACGTTGCAAGCGGATGCTGGTCCGGAGGAGCTTTTGGTGACGGTGGACGGACAGGTCGGCACGAGTTTCCTCTCCGGGGAAACATTGACCGTGCGTCGCGCCGATCGCGGTGTCCTGATCATTCGATTCCCGGGAATGGGTTTCTTCACGACGCTGCGACAAAAGCTCGGTTGGGGGGGACTCGCCGACCGAGACGGATCCACCTAGATGCTGACCGAGCTCCGGATCAAGAACTTCGCGATCATCGAGACGTTGACTCTGCCGCTCGCGCGCGGGTTCAACGTCCTCTCCGGAGAGACAGGGGCGGGAAAGTCGATCATCGTCGGAGCGCTCGGCCTGCTGCTAGGTGAGCGCGCCTCGGCGGACCTCATCCGGACAGGCGCCGAGCGCGCGACCGTCGAGGGCGTGTTCGACGTGAGCGATCGCCCGGAGATCGGGACGACGCTCGACGAACACGGCATCGACGTCGAAGAGGGCACGGTCGTGCTCAAGCGAGAGATCGCTCCCGGACGCGCCCGCGCGTGGATCAACGGCACGACCGTAAATGCGGGACTACTCGCCGAGGTCGGACGACAGCTCGTCAACCTGCACGGGCAGCACGAAGCGCAGACCCTGCTCGACTCCGAGGCGCAACGGCGCATCCTCGATGCCTTTGCCGGCGCCACGGAACAGGCAGCCGAAGTCCGACAATCGCACGACGAGCTTTCCGCGATCATCCGCGAGATCGCCGAGCTCACCAAACGCCGATCCGAAGCCGAGCGTCGCGCCGATTATTTGCGGCACGTCGTGAAGGAAATCAGCGACGCCAAGCTCACCGATGGTGAAGACGTTCGCCTCGAGGACGAAGCTCGCCGGCTCGAACATGCGGAGGAGTTGCGCGCGCTCGCCTCCGGCATTGCCGCGGCGCTGGACGGAGAAGAGGAGAGCGTCCTCCCCAAGCTCGCGTCATTGTCGCGCCAACTATCGTCGATTCAGAAGATCGATCCGACCCTGTCCAAGCTGCAGGAGTCGTACGACGCTGCGTACTACGGGCTCGAATCGCTGGCCCGCGAGCTCGAAGAGTACGAAGCGACGGTCGAGCTGGATCCCACTCGGCTCGACGAGGTACGCCGCCGGCGCGATCTCATTTTCCGCCTCACGAAGAAGCATGGCGGCTCGCTTGCCGACGTCATTCGGGCCGGCGAGGATGCGCGGGCCGAGCTGGATCTCGTCGACTCGGCGGGACTCGACATTCGTCAGCTGGAGACGCGCGAGCGGGAAGCGCGAGCGAAGCTCAACGAACGAGCGGTGGCGCTCACCAAGTTGCGCCGCGCGGGCGCCAAGAGACTCGCCGACGCGGTCGACACGATCCTGCCGGACCTCGGGATGCCGGACGGACATTTGACGGTCGTGCTGAATCCGGCGAAGACCGTCGGCGCTTCCGGGGCGGAAGACGTCGAGTTCTGTGTCGCGCTCAACGTCGGCCATGAAGCGCGTGCGCTGTCGCGGGTTGCCTCAGGGGGCGAGCTCTCACGAGTCATGCTCGCGCTCAAGACGATTCTCGCGCGCCTCGATCG
>Ga0068864_100001797_pt1 | contig 17610 bp, 18 predicted proteins | sample KBSSwiS72_FD_66586 | JGI IMG/M metagenome (GOLD analysis project Ga0068864, IMG submission 66586) | Switchgrass rhizosphere microbial communities from Kellogg Biological Station, Michigan, USA - KBS Switchgrass S7-2 | ecosystem: Host-associated > Plants > Roots > Rhizosphere > Soil ... | reverse complement strand
GCATGCAGGGAAGTCAGGGGTGAAAGCATCGCGAATCCGACTGTAGAGCAAGATGCGGCCTGAGGCGGGGGTGTCTGCGTCGCACGTCCACATCAGAGAAATTGGCGAAATTCGGCCAGCGTCGGCCTTCACACGCGCTTGTAAGGCCCGGTGCAAGGGACTAGCTTCGATTCGAATTGTAGCTCTGGAGTAAATCCTTGCCTAAACCCGTCGTCCGCGTACCTCGCGCCATCTGGCGGGATAGCGGCCTGTCTGGGGGCGAGCGCGCGATACCGGAGGAGACAGCAGTGGCCTTCACCTTCAACACCGCTTCCTACGCGGTGATGATGGCAACGCCGCAGGACCTCGAAGACTTTGCAGTAGGCTTCAGTCTGACAGAAGGCGTGATCTCCTCGATTGATGCCATCGACTCTATCGACATCCTCGATGAGGAGGTCGGCGTCGAGCTGCGCATCTGGCTGAAGGCGCCGGAGGCCGCCGAGTTCCTCGGGCGCCGGCGGAAGATGGCGGGCCCGACCGGCTGTGGACTATGCGGCATCGAGAGCCTTGTAGAGGCGATGCGCCCGCCGCCAGAGGTTGGAGAGGGCCGCATTCTCACGCCGGATCAGATCATGACGGCGGTCGATTCTCTTTTCCACTTGCAGATCCTTAACCGAGAGACGCGCGCAGTCCATGCCGCCGGCTTCTGGACGCCCGAGCGCAGCCTCGTCGCCGTACGCGAGGACGTCGGTCGTCACAACGCTCTCGACAAACTCGGCGGCGCACTTGCCCGCGACGGCGCGACCGCGCGTGAAGGTCTCGTGGTGCTGACGAGTCGCGTCTCTGTAGAGATGGTGCAGAAATCGGCCGCAATCGGCGCGCCGATTATCGCCGCCGTGTCGGCCCCCACAGCCTTGGCGGTGCGAATGGCCGAATCCTGCGGCATGACGCTGGTCGCCATTGCGCGGAAGGATGGGTTCGAGATCTTCACCCATCCGCACCGCGTCAAGGGGGAGCTCAAAACCCACGTTGCATAGGGCTGAATCGTCGTGGGGTTGCCGCAATTTTAAGCTGAGCTTGGCTCGCGATTCTGGGGAGGGTTTCATCATGCAGACAGCGCTGAGAGCGATTTGCCTCGCTCTGCTCGCGGTAGGGCCGATCCTTGCCGAACCGCAACGAAGCGAAGCGGCTTCTGCCGCCGAGATCGATCGCGACGCGAACAACACACTGCATAGCTTCGTCAATCAAGTTCCAGGCGCGCGCGATCTTGCCAACAAGGCGGCTGGGATTCTCGTCTTTCCTTCGGTGGTCAAAGCCGGAATTGGCTTTGGCGGCGAGTATGGCGAAGGCATCATGCTCAATCAGCAAAAGGTGGTCGGATACTACAATCTGATCTCGGCCTCCTTTGGCTTCCAGCTCGGCGTGCAAGAGCGCTCAGTCATCATTATGTTCATGACCCGGGACGCGCTGGACCAGTTCGACCGCATCGCTGGCTGGAAGGTCGGCGTCGACGGATCGGTGGCGATCATCACGGTGGGGATCGGCGGCTCGATCGACACGGACAAAATCACGCAGCCGGTCATCGGCTTCATCATCGATCAAAAGGGGCTGATGTATAATTTGACGCTGGAAGGCTCAAAGATCAGTCGCATCAATCCTTGAGGGCAGCGCGAAGACCTGCCCAGTTCGCCTCAGGGCACCATGCCGCAACGGCTGTCCCAAATGCGATCGACGCAAGCGCGGGACATCAACAGCAAGATGCGTCAAGTTCCCCAAGCGCACGCTTCCTATCTCCGCAACCAGCTGATGCAACGGGCTCCCGCGTTTGGCCCGTTCGGAGCATCGCTCAATGACGGAGATCGGCCATGAAAAAAGTTCTCATTGCGCTGCGTAAGGGATGCCTCGGAAAATTTCGATACTTCCGTCATCGGAGAATTGGCCTCGCACTAACCCCGAGGTGGTAGGCACCGTTACAGTCGGCTGCTTCGAAAATCCCGACTGTGGGATGCACATCGCAGCGAGTGCCACGGTTACAAACGCGCACAAGGTACGACGAGCGCGCGAACCCAGACCCGCAGCCCTGGCGGACCGCAATGAGAATTGCAATGCATGATAACCCTCCTCCGGCGTCGCACTCGGTCAGTGCGCCGTGCGCGGAAGACTAGGATTTTGGCGAGCGTAAAATCTTCCAGAATGTTGCCATTCTTTCACTATCTTGCCGGGTTTGTGCAAATTGGTGCTAACCTGACCTCCACGGTTAGCACGGACCAGGAGCGCTGTTGGGCATCGAGCTGGCGAGAGACCGGGAGCAATCAAGGAGGCGCAGCATGTCTGACACTACCATCAAGAAAGTTGAGGCTGCGTCGTCCCCCAGGGGAGAGATGGGTCAAAGATATCTTGTTGCCGGGAAGCGCGTTTCGATGCGTATCTGGATTGACGAGCCCGGCGGAAAACTCAAGGGACCTTCTTCGAGGGAATATGAGACGGTAGGGTACGTGATATCCGGCAGCGCGAAGCTCGATATTGAAGGTCAAACTCTGAACCTAAAGCGCGGAGACTCGTGGCTGGTGCCAGCAGGCGCCATGCATCAATACACGATCATAGAGCCATTTACGGCTGTGGAGGCGACCGCTCCTCCGGCCGAGGTTCATGGTCGTGATACCCCTGAATAAAAGGCGTGATCGCTTGTTGGAGGTTGAGCTGTTTTGGGTGCGAGCCACCACAATCGCCCGGAGGCGACTGTAAACGTTCTTCTCCAATCTTGGCTGCCGGCATCAGACAAAAAACAAAAAGAAGCCCGGCCTACGGGGGTCAGGACCGGGCTTCTACTTTTTACTTAGCCTCCCTGACATGAAGCGCGTGGCCCATGACTGCGAGCCGCGCGCCCAATGCCAAAAGACTTAAATTTGGCAGCCCCGCTTTGGTTCCCGGGACGCATGCCCCCGGGACTAATCCTTGTTCTGTTGTGTCTGGTTTGGCGGGCTACGATCTTGGTGACCGCTCGCCGTCGACAGGCGCTTCAAGAGCGTAGCCAATTTCTCCGGAAGCGGTGCCTCTGAGGCATGGCCTAGGAAATTCCGTAGCGCGCGAGCGATGCCTTGAAGGCTTGCGCGGAGATCTACTTTGCGTGCCTCTCGTGACATGAGGCGGCTCCAAAACGCCTGCCTTGGTTCTGCCAAAATCGCCGCCGGGCGACCAAGTTCGATCAGTCGCGGAATTTTTTTTGCCGGGGGCTTTTCGCTCATTGGTCAAAACACCAGCGACGTACCAATTGGATTGGCGCTCGGCAGACAGTGATCGGCTGCGCTCAAGCGAAATTTCCCGTGGGCACGCTCATGTGGGCGATGGAAGATTGCCTTTCTGGTTCCGTAGCCGGGCGTCGCCCTCGTTCTTCGCCATCGCGATGGACGCGGCATTCGTTAAGCAACTCTGGGAGATGGAATTCGATCGGGCCGACGATTTTGAACTCAACACCGCAATCGGCGTGCGCGACCCAGTGATTAACCGCATTGGATTGCTCGGTCGGGAAGAACTGAGCGAAGGCGGAATCAATGGTCGATTGTATGGAGAAAGCCTCAGCGCTGCGCTGGGAGTACATCTTCTCCGGCAGTACGGCACCTTTTCGAGACTACCCGCAATTCACAAAGGCGGCCTAGCATCGGGACCCTTGAAGCGCATCATCGAACACATCAACGAGCATCTGCAGGACGAGCTTAGTCTCGTCGAGTTATCAAGGATTGCCAAGTTAAGCCCGCATCATTTTGCGACCGCCTTCAAGGTGAGTACGGGAATATCGCCACACCGCTATGTCATCGAGCGGCGCATAAATCGTGCCCGCGATCTGCTACTCCGGAAAGAGAAGACCATATCCGAGATCGCCGGTCGCCGTCGGGTTCTCGAGCCAGAGCCACCTAACGGTGAATTTCCGCCGGAAGATGGGAGTGACGCCGCGGAAGTTTCGCCAGTCCCTGGATTGAACCAGCACATGTTCGTTCTGGGTGAAAATGCTGGCGCGTTCCCAACGCCGCTTGTGCCCGATTTGAACCCTTCAGCAGAACGTCTTGTGCTGAGGCGCCCTGATGTCTGCTAAGTGCCACAGAAGTCCTTCGATCGACACGTATCCGTCGAAGTAAACATGTGATGCCACGGACCCCCGACCCATGGGATAATTCGGAAGGGATCGGTCCAACGGGTTCTCCATATAGGAGGCGAGCTCCCCAAGCACCATTGAGTTGGTCGGTCATCACGTTTGACCTCAGTTTGCCTCAGTGAATTGACGGGGCACTTGGCGATTTCGTCATCGAGCATATCGGGACGGCACAATGGGCAAAGTCATCGTCAAAAGAGATACGCCTCAGCAGTGTTTTGCCCGCCTGGAACTCAATAACGGCGATCAGGTAATGATCTCGGTCGCTGAGGCGGAAGTAAAGGTGACCAAGATGAATTGGGCGGGCATGCTGCCGGGCCCGACCCTTTGGCAATCAGGAAGCGGCGCGGAAATAGCCCAAAAGTTTTTCGATGAGACGAAGCTGCCGCAAAGACTTATCGATGCGGTGATCGACAGGATAATCGACTGCCGCAGTGCCGGGGACATTGCGGCCAGGCTCTCAGCCAAACCAGATGAGGTGCTTAGTCGGTATGCGGCTGTTCTCGAAAAGGCGGCCGATAGAGCCATAAGAGATGTCTCCGAAGTGGCCTATCCAAAGGATCTGATCAAATCTGCCCTGCGGCATCACCTGAAAAACGTGAACAAGACGGACAAGAAAGCCATCGCTACGTTGGAGGCGGCCTATCTCTCCCTGTCGAATTTTCAGCCTCTCACAACAGAGGAGCGAGACGCGGTCCTAATAATGGAGGGTTCCGGCGACGCCTCGGCGGTGGAACGCGTCAGACATGGAGATGTGTACGGCGCCTTGCGGACTCGATGCCAAGCCGAGCGGGCCGCTCTTCTCGATGAGCTGTACTCTTTGTCGAGATCCCGATAAACGACACTGATTGGCTTCGGCGCCTGATTGCCAGGGCGATGTTTCGGCGATGAGTGCAGCTCTAGATTAGAATCATCACTCCCCGCGCCAGTTTGTCAGTCAGCGAAACAAAGGCCGGTTACGTTGAAGGAACTAATGATCGGCCTCTTGCCTAACTGTGCGGGCGCTAAGCCCTCCCTTCGGCGGCGAGCAGTCCGGCGTGTCATGCTCTCCGACCTTTCCATCATGGGAAGCGGCTTTGTCGACGCGTTCAACTCATTGCCATTGATGACAATCGTGATGCTGCGGAGCTCTTAAGTTTTGAAGGTAGTTCGCGCAGTTTGGGCGGGTGGGGCAAACGCGATAGAAAAGGAGCTCTTTTAAGCCAGGTCAGATCGGGAGAATTCATGCGCCTGCCTGATCGGGGCTCAACCCCATACCAACCCTATCGGCGGCGTGTTCACCGACCAGGGGTTGGGGGCCCTGCCAGGCGCTCCAGGATCTTCCACTTACGATCCCTTCGGAGTGCTGCCATCGCTCAATAATCCGGGCTCTGCCCTTGCACCCACGCCTGGAACGTCGGCTGCCGGTATAATACGCCGAGCACAAGCAGCGGAACGACGAGTGGCACGACAGGTGGCATGTAAAAAGCTGCCACCGAGGCGACATCCCGAGGCGCCGTTTACGAAAGCCTGACGATCGTCGGAGACGGCTATCGACGCCCGTCCCTTAGGCTTAGCCAAAACGCGATGTATGCCGCCACAGTAAAAAGACACAGCGGCACAACCGCGCCGAGGATGACGCCTGCGACGCCATACTGAGTGTAGAGACCCCAGTAAGCGATATGGCCAAGCGGGTCATAGGCTCCGTAGAAAATTACTATCGGGGTCCAGTTGTCGTGGCCAAACTGGCTAGTCCAGTCCAGCAGGTTATAGGCGAGCACGAGCCCGGTCACCACGAGCAACGCAATAAGCAATTTCTGGGCGTCGGTCATTCTTGATTTCCCGCTACTCTTCCCAGCGGTCGAGAAAACTAGGCATCGGAAGTGCCAAAGGAGGACTATCGCGTCCGGTTTAGACGATGTACGATCAGAGCGCAGATGCGACAGGGCGGTGTAAAAGCTTTAAAACTCAGAGGTTGGGCGCGTGCTGTAAAGCGGGACGTGCACGCGATTTTTCTTGCAGCACAAGACCCTCGGGTTCCTTGGCACGCAAAGGCGCTTGCCATTGGTGTGGCTGTTTATGCGCTAAGTCCCGCCGATCTCATACCGGACTTTATTCCGGTGTTGGGTTATCAGGACGACTTGATGGTTTTATCTCTGGGCACCCTAGCCGTCGCACAGCTCATCCCGCCGGAGATTCTGGCCGAACATCGAGCCACCGCTGCGATGGCGTTGGAGAAGGCCGATAAGCAAAACGGCTGAAGCGACAGCCCAGCGATGACAAACCAGATCCGAACACCCTAATGCTTATGAGTTCAGATCTAGCCCGATGCCCGGCGCCTATCTCGTCAGATCCTGAAAATCGACCTTGCCGTCCATGACTAAGGTATTGTCGCCGTAGTTAATGTAGGTGTGCCAGCCTCCGCGAGCTCTTTAGGCTGACTCCCTTTGTTAAGGAATCGGAGATAGCGCAGGTCCCTATCATCGTCAGAACTGTTCGATTTCGCCGGGGGCTTGGAGGGACTGCCTGGAGCAGGCAGGGGTGCCGGTAGGGGCGCCGCGTTCTCGGCCACAGAGGCCGCCGAAAATGCAAAAACGAGAAACAATGCAGGAGTCATGAAAGGCATGCGTCGGGCATGCATCGCAGCTCCTCCCATCCGGGTCGTGGTAATCGCATCATCGCTCACGTTGTGGTGGAATTCCGCAAATCAATGATGCGTCCGCCGGCTGGCGGCTTCTGCAATCTTACGATGACACTGAGAAGTCAGTAGGAAACTGGGGCTTAGTGGACCTACCGGGCATCAGTCTGGGCGAGTTCGGCGGCGCAGTCCTCTTGTCCAAATTTTAGCCACGAGGAAGAGCGTAGCTAGCTGATGCGCAGGGTTCACATAACGCTATGGATCGTGCCTGTCCTCGCTGGCTGCGCCACCACATCGGACGCGGGACAGGTGAAAGAGGTCTCCCCTGGGACCTACAGTGTTGGGGTCGCTCACGGCAGCTCTTCAGTGGCATTTGGCGGGACAGAGGGGGCGAAAGAGGCCGTCGATCGGGCAGGCCAATTCTGTCACGCAAAAGGGCAGAAACTCGTAATCCTTCCGGACAAAGGTAAGGACGTGACGTTCCAATGTGGAGACAAGCTTAAGCCCGACGAGCAATGACCTTCTCTCGGCGGATTGCCCTTCTTCAATCGATTACCGCCGCGCGGCTACGGATGGCCGCGACGGCGAGAATGGCGCGAGAGAAAATTCGCCGGGCAACGGCTCGTTGATCGTTTGCGATCCGGCGAGCGACTGCAGGAAGCGCGAGCTCCACACCGTACCGCCGTTACACGCAAGCGCTGCGAGGTTCGCATTGTGGCGCTCGCGACGCTCCTCCAGGGGCATTTCGAGAGCGCGCGCGATTGCGCCGGCGACGGAATCTGCGTCATAGGGATTGACCAGCAACGCGCTTTGGCATTCCGCCGCGGCTCCGGCGAAGCGCGAAAGAATAAGCACGCCGGGGTCATTCACATCCTGTGCGGCAATATATTCCTTTGCGACAAGATTCATGCCGTCGCGAAGCGGCGTCACCAAGGCCGCGCGCGCCGAGCGATAGAGGCCGGCAAGGCCGGAGCGGCTATAGGCGCGGTTGAGGTAGCGGATCGGGGTCCAGGCCACTTCGCCATATTTGCCGTTGATGCGGCCGGCGGCGGCACCCACCGCCTGTTCGAGGTCGGAATATTCGGGGATTTCGGATCGGCTCTTCGGCGCGATCTGCAGATAAGTGACCTTGTTCTGCCACTCCGGATGCAGCGCATAGAACCGCTCGAAAGCCTCCATGCGCTGGATCAGCCCCTTGGAGTAATCCAGGCGATCGACGCCCATCACCAGCGCCCGCCCAGCGAGGCTATCCACGACGTCGCGTACGAAAGTGGACTTCATCGCCCGTTGGGCGAGATGCTGAAATTCCTCGGAGTCGATGCCGACGGGAAAGTTTCCGATCCTGGTCTGGCGGCCTCCGCAGGTGAAGACGAAGTGATTGTCGGTTGCCTCGAACACATGGCGGCTCGAGCCGCGATGCTCGGCGATAAGGTAACGGACATAGTTGCCGACGTCGGTGTCAGTTTGGAACCCCACGAGGTCATATTGCAGGAGCAGAGGCAGCAGCCGCTCATGGTTGGGGAGAACGGTTGTCACCTCCGGCGCCGGAAACGGCACGTGAAGGAAGAAGCCGATGCGGTTAGCGTGTCCGCGCCGGCGCAGCTCCTCGGCGATCGGGATCAGGTGATAATCGTTGACCCAGATGATGTCGTCGGGCAGGACGATCTTCGACAGCTCTTCGGCGAAGTGCCTGTTCACGCGGAAATAGCCGGTAAGATCGCGGCGGCTGAACTCGGTCAAGTCGATGCGGTAATGCAGGACCGGCCACAGCACGCGGTTGGCAAAGCCGTTGTAGTATTCCTGGTAGTCTTCCTCGGAGAGGTCGGTAACGACGTAAGTGGTGTTCGCGCGCTCGACCGTCTGCGTCATGACCTTGCCCGCCTCGACCACGTTGCCACTCCAGCCGAACCATACGCTCGGGACCTCTTTCAGGATCGGCTCGAGCGCGACCTCGAGCCCGCCGGCGCGCTGAGCGCCTGCGCCGCGCGGAATGGCAACCCGGTTGGAGACAATAATTACCCGCGCCAATAGCGGTCCTCCCAGCTTCGCGACAGCCGCATTGCCGTTAGAATGAGTCCGGCCATCGAGTAGGTCTGCGGAAAATTGCCCCATAGCTGTCCAGTCTCCGGGTGGATGTCTTCGGCCAGCAGGCCGTATCGATTGCGGTGCCTAAGCGAGTCGACAAAGAGGTCGCGAGCTTCCTCGCGCCGGCCGAGCCACCACCAGGCGTCGATCAGCCAGAACCGGCAGGTGAGGAACGCGGCCTCGGGCATGCCGAAGTCATCCTCGTTCGCGTAACGCATCATGTGGTTGCCGCGGAGAAGCTCGCGCTCGATGGCGTCAACGGTACGCACAAATCTGGGATCGTTCGGCTCGATCAGGCCGGTCTCCGGCAGGAGCAACACGCTCGCATCGAGAACGTCGAGGCCGAATCCGGCGGTAAAGGCTTCGCGGGTGTCGCTCCAGGCCTTCTCGAGCAAAGTGTCCTGGATCTTGGCCGCCTCATTGGCCCATCGCCCTGCCTGATCGGCGAGACCGAGATGCGATGCGATCGCCGCGAGCCGGCTACAGGCCGTCCAGCACATCGACGCCGAGTAGGTGTGGACATGCGCCCGGCCGCGATATTCCCAGATGCCCGCGTCGGGGGTGAAGGCAAGCTTCGCCGCCTTCTCGCCGAGATGCTCCAAGAGATGGAACAGCGCCTCGTTTCCCGGCCGCGGCAGGCGGCGGTCGAAGAACATGGGCATGGCCGCGAGAATGATGCTGCCATAGGTGTCATGCTGGTTCTGGTAGGCCGCGGCATTGCCGACCCTGACTGGCCCATCGTTGCGATAGCCCTTGAGGTTGGGCGCTGTCATCTCGTCGAGCGGCGTGGTGGGAACCACGCCGTAGACTGGCCGAACCACCTCTTCGGAGGCGATGCCGAGGATGAAGGAGATGAAGCCCTCCATGGTCTTCGTGGCGCCCAGCCGGTTCAGGGCCTTCACCACGAAATACGCATCGCGCATCCAGCAATAGCGGTAGTCCCAGGTGCGTCCCGACCCTGGGGCTTCCGGAATCGAGGTCGTAAGCGCGGCAACGACGCCTCCGGTCTCTTCGAAATTGGATAGCTTGAGCGCGATCGCCGCGCGAATGATGGCGTCTTGCCACTCATAGGCGATCGAAAGGCGCCTGACCCACTCGACCCAATAGTCACGGGTGCGGTCGGCGAATTGGCGACAGGTGGTGGCAATGTCTTCGACGAGCGGCTCGTCGGGACCAAACACCATGTGAATCGGCTTGGTCAGAACGAATGTGTCCTCGCGCTCGATATAGGACAGGGGTCCGTCGGTGGTGAGCCTGACGGCGAGGCCGTTGGCACGATAGCTGATGTGGTTGCTGCCGACCGAGCGATCGGTAATCGGGCTGCCATAGTCCGCGGTCGGTCGCACGCGAATGGCGATACGCGGCAAGCCGGCGACGGGCTCGATGATCCGCATGAGCTGCGGCGGCCGGAAGATGCGCTCAAAGTTGCGGAAGCGAGGCGCGAAATCCGTGATCTTGACTGAGGCGTTCTGGCTGTTGGTCAGGACCGTGGAGACCACCGGTGTGTTCCGCTCGTAGTCGGACGAATAGTCCACCATGTCGTCGAGAACGATGTCGCAGAAGCCCTTCTCCTCGTCTCCGGCGAGCAGACGCGAGAAGACAGGGTCGCCGTCGAAACGCGGGTAGCACCACCACACGAGGCGGGAGGCCGGCTCAAGCAGCGCCGCGGTTTGGCCATTGCCGATGACGGCGAGGTCAAGTCCGAAGTCGTTGAACTCATTCATCAGGCACGCCTCGAATGGATGGATAGCCTCGCAAGCCAAGACCGGACATGTTCGGGCGATCGGAAGGTGCCCTGCACGCCGGGTATGGTCCGGCCCACCGAATAGCCGATCCCCGCGAGCTGCGGCAGAAGTCCGAAAACCGACTCGTCCGTAATGTCGTCCCCAATGAACAGCGGTGTCCGTCCGGCAAAAGGGGGATGGGTCATCAGCTCACAAACGGCTGATCCTTTGCTGAAGAGCCGGGGCTTGATCTCGATCACTGCCTTGCCGAACAGGATCTCCACGTCACTCGGGTCCGCCGCAGCGATGGCGGCGACCTCCTGCTTGAGAAAATTCTCCTGCTGTGCCGCAAGGCGATAATGAAGAGCGATGGAATGCGACTTATCCTCGACGATTACCAAGGGGTCCACCTTGGCAAGCAGATGAAGCTGGTTGCGCACGGACTCGCTGAGTGTCCCCGGGCGCTGCTTCAATTTCGGGCCTTTGGCGGTGAGCCTTATCTCGGCGCCGTGGCCGCCGATGGTTGGAGCGCTCAACGGCGCGAACAGCTCGTCGATAGCCTCGATGGTCCGTCCGCTGACAAGCGCAACGCCGCCTCCTGATAGTTCGAGCAGGCTGCTCAGGGTCTCGCGCAGAGTCTGCGGCACCACAACACGGCACGGCGTGTCGGCGATATCGATGAGCGTTCCGTCTATGTCGAGAAGCAGGGCGGTGCTCGCCAAGTCGATGGACTCGGGCGCTAGGAGCGACCCGGGTCGATGGTGGGCCTCGGCATCCATTTGCATTTTGTCCTTAAGCGGTTCTGGTCTCGGCATGCCAAGTGCTATGGCACGGTGGGCTCCCGATTATTGGAACGACGACACCAAGCGGACCGTTCCCTGCTGCGGCATCCTAAGCGGCCAAATCATTGGAAAATTTCGGGGAAACAAGGACCGAGCGTAAGATCCGCTTATCGTTTAGCCGTCGTGCTGCCTCATGCCGGCGTTAGAACGGCTCGAACAAAGGGGAGCGTAAGTGTCGCAGCACAAAATAAAGGCACATTGGAGTCTGCTGGCTGGCTGTGTGCTCGGAGCGTGCGCCATAGGTTTGGCCGCGCCGGCGATCGCGCGCCAAGCATGTGTCGAAGCCCCCACTTCAGCTCTCGTGATCAACGTCAGAGACAAGGGCGCGAAGGGGGATGGCGAGACCGACGATACCGCAGCGATTCAGGCAGCAATTGACGAAGTTGGCGGCACCGGTGGCACAGTGCTCGTGCCGAAAGGCACCTATACGGTGGACGCGGTGGGCAAGAAGCGGTTGACCCTCAAAGGCGATATGACGCTCAAACTTTCAGACGATGCAACTCTCAAAGCGATTCCCAACGACTCCAAGAAATATTCGGTTCTTTCGATCTCTGGCGTCTCGCATGTGACGATAACAGGTGGCACACTCGAAGGAGAGCGCGACCAGCATAAAGGCGAAAAAGGTGAATGGGGCATGGGCATCCACATCGATGATGACGCCAGTCACATTGTCATAAACGGCGTGACAGCGAGGAAGATGTGGGGCGACGGGTTCTACGTCCAAGGGGCGAGCGATGTGAAGTTTTGCTCCGTGATCGCTGACGGCAACCGCCGCCAAGGGCTGTCGATCATCTCCGCTGATCGCGTGATCGTGCTGAACTCGATTTTCAAGAACACGCAAGGAACGCGGCCGAGCGCCGGCATCGATTTCGAGCCTGATGACGCCGATCAGAAGGTCACGGACGTTCGGATCGAACGGTCCCAGTTTCTCGATAATGCAGGCCCCGGCATTCTCATTGCGGGAAAGCGCGGGGCGGTTGCCAAGGTCGAGTTGACGGGCAACGTGTTCAAAGGCAACCGGCCGATCGTGGTCAAGAATGCGCCCGAGGTCCTGTCCACGGATATCTGCAACAACCGGCAGATCGCATCAGAGTTGGCCCCTTCACAAGGGCTCAATACCTTCACGGAGCCAATTGACCTCGTCATGCACCAGAACGATTGCCGCGAAGGCCAGGATCTTCGCTTCGAGGCAAAGAAAAACACCGCGAAGAAGAAGAAAAAGGCGTCGAAGCCGTCCGGATAGCGCGCCCGTACTCAGGCAAGACTGCGGTGATAGGCGGTGGGGGTCAGTCCAGTCGCCTTGCGGAACGCTGCCGTGAACGAGCTTGTCTCGCTGAACCCGACCGTCAAGCCGATGTCGGTCACCGAAAAGGCAGGTTTGGCGAGAAGCGTCTTGGCGTGCTCGATCCGCTGGCTGGTGTGATAGCGGTGCGGCGGAAGGCCGAAAGACTGCTTGAAGGCGCGGCAGAAATGGTACGTGCTCAACCCGGCAAGCTCGGCGAGCTTGGCAAGCGGCACAGGCTCCGCAAGATGCTCCTCGATATAGGAGGTCACGATGCGCTGCTGCCAGGCGGCGAGCCCGCCTCTGACCGCAGCCTTGCCTTTGGTGGTGCCTTGGTTGATGCGCACGAGCTCGTGCGAGAGCACGGCGCCCAACGCCTGTAGATACGAACAATCGTCAGGCTGAGGGCCTTCGATCAGCGCCATCAGTTTCTGCGCAGTGGCGAGCAGCGCGGTGTCTTCGAAGAAGAGGCGAGGCGTAAGAGCCGTCTCCCCCCCGCTGGAAGACAGCGGCAGCACCTCAGGCGCAATATAGAACAACGCCATGCGCGCGGGCGTGCGCGGATCATGCCAATCGTAGTACTCGTGACCTACCGGCACGAAGCTGAACTTCCGCGTAACGTCACGCAGCGTGGACGAGGGAAGACCCTCGATGGAAGTCTCGCCATCCTTGCGCGCTCCGCGCTCGCAGAGAACCAGCATGTGGACGTGCGATCGAGCACGATAGGCGATCCGCTCGGAGCTTGTGGCCTGCACAATCTCGGCGGTGAGGCCGGGCCAGCTCAGCGCTCTGCGCTTCACGCTGTTGACGGGAGTGATTTCGACGGCAGCGTCCGGTGCCTCAAGCCTCTCTTTCTGAACAAAAAGGCTTGGGCGGTCGGCTGACTGGATACGACCAGCCGGGAATTCCGAATGACAATCGACCAGACGCAGATTGGTCTTCCGTCGTGCCGTCGGCATACGCCCATCAAAGAACGTGTCCGAGGAAAGCGCCGTCGAGAAGGAGCTCATCGCCATGTCGTCACCTTTCGCTATCCCGCTGTTGGCTAGAGGATAGGAAGGAGAGGGCCGTTCGCTCCATTCTACGAAGGGTCAGCAGGGACGCGGATTGGTTTGAGGCGCCTATACTTAGGTGTATGAGACATTCTCCTGCGATATAGCGTTTCGAGTCGGCGAACCTCGGAAATTCTGCGATCCGATCGCGGGTATGACAGTGTCGTGACGCTTTTTTATGCAGACGTCACTTGGTCACGTCATCGCTCTCGCGGCGGAGGGCGAGATCGAGGCATTCGATCAGCGTCGCGCTGTCGAACGGCTTATCGAGATAGCAAATCGCGCCGGCTTGCAGCGCTCGAGCGCGTGCTCTTTCTTCCGGGTAGGCGGTAATGAAAATAATTGGCGGTGTGCGACCTTTCTCGCGCAAGCGGTATTGCAGTTCCAACCCGCTCAGGCGCGGCATGTTCACATCGACGATCAGGCAAGCCGCCTCGTCCAGATAAGGCGAATTCAAGAACTCTTCGGCCGAGGCGAACGTGCGCACGACATGGCCTACCGACCGCAGCAGACATGTTGTCGCCACACGGACAGATTCGTCATCGTCAATGATGCAAACAGTTTGCAATGCCCTAGCCCTGGCTCGCTCGCGCGGCGGCTCTCAGCCAGACCAAAATTCGCGCGTGCTCCTGGGACCAAAGTGGCCCGCAAAGTCGCGAGAGAGAAGACATACTTAAGTTTATCCGAAGGAATCCCGGGTGTTCCCGCCCAGGTTTAACCACTGGCTGGGCGTGTTTCGCGCGAGACACCTAGCACTTCGGCCATCCGCACGAGATCGGCGAGCGAGCGAGCACCCATTTTGCGCATCACGTGGCCGCGGTGGATCTTCACGGTGATCTCGCTCACGCCGATCTCGCCGGCCACCTGCTTGTTCATCAGACCGGCGGTGACGAGAGACATGACCTCGCGCTCGCGCGGCGTGAGAGTCTCGAGCTTGGCCTTGAGCGCGGCCATGCCCTTCTCCTCCTCCCGCCTCTTGCGATCGCGTTCGAGCGCATTGGCGACGGCGTCAAGCAGGTCTTGATCGCGGAATGGCTTGGTGAGGAAATCGACCGCGCCTGCCTTCATCGCCCTCACCGACATAGGCACGTCGCCATGGGCAGTAATGAAGATGATGGGGATCTTGATGCTGGCCTTGATCAGCTCGTTCTGAAAATCGAGGCCACTACGCTTCGGCAGTCTGATGTCGAGCACGAGACAGCTTGCGACGTCGGGCAGGGGAGCTTCCAGCATTTCCGGTGCCGAGCCGAAGACCTCGACGCGCAGACCCACAGAGCGAAGGAGACTGCTCAAGGCGTCGCGCAAAGAGGGGTCGTCATCCACTATCAACACGACTGGATCGTCGGGAGGCGGCATAGCGCGCGATGTGGCAGAACGGGCCATCACTTGGCGACCTCCTGCCGAGGGCGTTCTTGAGCGGCTCCCGGCTGAGTCTGCACGGTGAATGAAAAAGTCGCGCCGGGTCCGTCATTGGGCGACGCCCACATCTCTCCCCCATGGGCCTCGACAATCGAGCGACAGATCGACAACCCCATGCCCATGCCGTTGGGCTTGGTGGTGAAGAAGGCGTTGAACAGCCGATCCATATTGTCCGGATCGAAGCCGGTGCCGGAGTCCTGCACGGCAACCAGCGCCTGATCGGGTTCATGCCGGCGGGAGCGGATCACCAGCTCGCGCGGCCGGTCCGTCACGGCACCCATCGCTTCAATACCGTTCATGATCATGTTGATGATGACCTGCTGTAGCTGAACGCGGTCAGCGAATACCGTCGTCAGCTTCGGGTCAAGGTCCAACCGCAATCTGACACGATGGTTAAGCACTTCACGCTGCACCAACGCGACCACATCCTGGACTACGTCGTTGATGTCGAGCGGCATCTTTTGCGGGTCGGATTTCCTGGTGAGGGCGCGTAAGCGGCGGATCACCTCGCTTGCGCGATTGCCGTCCCTGATCATGCGGGCCACCGCGCCGCGCGCCTCTTCGAGATTTGGAGGCTCGTTTCTCAGCCATCTGAGGCATGCCTCGCCATTGGTGATGATACCGGCGAGCGGCTGGTTCACCTCATGGGCGATCGAAGCGGTCAGCTCGCCGAGGGTGGTGACGCGCATGACGTGAGCAAGCTCGGCTTGCGCCTGTTGCAGCGCCCCTTGGGCATGCTTGGCGGCGGTCACGTCCATCAGCGCGCCGACATATTCCAACCGATCTCCGGAGTCGCTCGCGGCATGGGCGACGACTTGGATATGCTTGATGCGGCCGTCGGGGAACAGCAATCGATGCTCGATGGTCCAATTTTGTTTGGCTGCACAAACCTGGTCAAGGAGCCGCTTTAGTCGCCCGCGATCGTCGGGATGGGTGCGTTGCATCGCGAGGTCGAGCGTCGGGGCGATTGTCGGATCGTGCTCGAAAATGCGGAACGCCTCGTCCGACCAGCCGATCCTTCCGCTCGCAACGTCCCAGCCGAAGCTTCCCGTGTGGCTCAGCGCTTGTGCCTCTGAAAGGTAGGACTGGCTCCGGCGGAGAGCATCTTCCGCCTGTTTGCGGTCTTCGATGTCGGTGTTGCTGCCGTACCACTTCACGATGGTTCGGTTTTCATCGCGAAGCGGCGCGACGCGAGTGAGGAACCAGCGATAGATGCCATCGAAACGCCGGATGCGCGCTATATGCTCGTAGGGTGTACCGGGACCGAGACTCGCGGTACGGATTTTCATCACCGCCGGCAGATCTTCGGGATGGTAGGCCTTCTGCCAACCCAATCCCTGGGCTTCGGCGAGAGAGAGGCCGGTATAGTTGAGCCAACCCTTGTTCAGGAAATCGGTCCAGCCATCGGGCCGCATGCTGTAAACGAACGCGGGGATGGTATCGATGATGAGCTGAAGCTCTTTCTCCTGCTGTTGCGCTTTGGCCTCAGCGCGCTTGCGCTCGGTAATATCGTTGTTGGTTTCGAGGATGGCGATCGGCCGGTGTGCCGCGTCGCGTTGCACCGACCAGCGGCTTGCCACCACGACTTGAGTGCCGTCGCGCTTGGTATGCGTGAGCTCGACCTCGAGCCGATCGGCATGGATCAGCGTCGCCTTGAGATCCTCAAGCCCGGCCGGAAACACCGTGCGCAACAGGTCGTGCGAGACCCTGCCGGTCGCTTCCTCTCTGGTCCAGCCGTAGAGAAGCTCCGAGCCACGGTTCCAGTAGGTGATGACATCGTTCATGTCGCGCACGAAGACCGAGTCGTGGGTGAGATCGAGAAGGCTCGCTTGCTCGCGCAGCACTTTCGCCGCCGCTTGGCTCTTCAAAGCGAGGAAGGTGGTGAGCGCGATGGCGAAGATGCTGACCAGGCACCTGACGAGCGATGGCCCGTAGGTGAGGCCATGCTGAAACAGGAAACTCAGTGCGGTGACGGCGATGCACGCCCCAGAGATGAGCAGCAGTCCGCCGCGCTGCACGAAGCGGCCAGCCATCAATACCACCACGGCATAGAGAACCGCGACGGCGAGCCCTAACGGGGTGAACGTATCGATGATGAAGATTGCGACGGCAAAGGCGATGGCGACGGCGGTGAACATCACGCGTGCGGCAAACTCGCGCGAGCGGGAGCTGGGGTCCAGTAAGGCGCTACCGGAGATCATCGCGCCAGCTTCTCCCGCCACGGATAGCGGTCTGTCAACGGTTTCGCGCTCCGGATGCCGTGCTCAGCGCGCTGGATTAGCGCAATTCCTCGACAGGATCAGCAACGGCCGGCAAGCGGTTTGCCGGGCTTCTGTCTACAAAAGGGACCAAAGAGATGGGGGCGTACAAAAAAGGACATCAATCCATGACCTCCGTCGAACATCACTTAGAGGACAATCACCTGTGCCGTTACGCCCCGGCCCTGAGACACTATGAATCCCC
>Ga0068864_100001794_pt1 | contig 17621 bp, 18 predicted proteins | sample KBSSwiS72_FD_66586 | JGI IMG/M metagenome (GOLD analysis project Ga0068864, IMG submission 66586) | Switchgrass rhizosphere microbial communities from Kellogg Biological Station, Michigan, USA - KBS Switchgrass S7-2 | ecosystem: Host-associated > Plants > Roots > Rhizosphere > Soil ... | reverse complement strand
CGGTGTGGTGCTGCTGGTGGCCAGCAACCCGAAGCTGTCGCTGATCGTGCTTGCCAGCGCACCGGTGGTCGTCGCACCGATCGTGCTGTTCGGTCGGCGCGTGCGCTCATTGTCGCGTTCGAGCCAGGACGAACTGGCGCGCGTCGGCAGTTATGTCGGCGAATCGTTTCGGCACATCAAGGTCGTGCAGGCGTTCAATCACGAGGCGATCGACATCGAGACGTTCGGTGCGCATGTCGAGACCGCGTTCAACGTGGCTGTCAGCCGAATCCGACAGCGCGCCTGGCTGGTCGCGTTGGTGATGCTGCTGGTGCTCACCGCCATTGCAACGATGTTGTGGATCGGCGGGCAGGACGTGCTCGCGGGACGCACCTCGGCAGGCGAACTCGCGGCGTTCATCTTCTATGCGTTCATCGTAGCCGGCTCGGTCGGCTCCATCAGCGAGGTCGTCAGCGATCTGCAGCGCGCGGCGGGCGCGACGGAGCGGCTGGTCGAGTTGTTGGCTGCTACCAGCCCGTTGATCGATCCCGCCGATCCGGTGCAGCTCGCGTCGAACGGGCCCGCAGCGCTCGAGTTCGAAAGCGCCGACTTCGTTTATCCGACGCGGCCCTCGGTAACGGTATTGAAACAGGTCTCGTTCCGCGTCGACGCGGGCGCCACCGTCGCGTTGGTCGGGCCTTCCGGCGCCGGCAAGTCGACGCTCTTCGATCTGGCGCAGCGCTTCTACGATCCCACTGCCGGCCGCATCCTCATCGACGGGGTCGACCTGCGCCGCGTCGCGCTGCGCGACGTGCGGCTCCAGATCGGCTTCGTGCCGCAGGATCCGGTGCTGTTCGCCGGCAGTGTCCTCGACAACCTGCGCTATGGCGCGCCCGATGCCGATAGCGCCGCTGTGCGCGAGGCGCTGGCGGCAGCCGGTGCGCTCACGTTCGTCGATGGATTCCCCGACGGCGTCGCCACGCGCGTCGGCGAAGGCGGCGTGGGACTCTCCGGTGGACAGCGGCAACGCCTCGCGATCGCGCGCGCGCTGATCAAGAAGCCGCGATTGCTGCTGCTCGATGAAGCCACCAGCGCTCTCGACGCGCAGAGCGAAGAAGCGATCCGCGCGACGGTGCGTGCGCTGCAAGGACGCACTACGGTGTTGATCATCGCGCATCGCCTGTCGACGGTGATCGAGGCGGATCGCATCGTGGTGCTCGATGCGGGCGTCGTGGTCGCGGAGGGCACGCACGAAGAACTGCTCAGCACGAGCGCACTCTACCGCGAGTATGCGCAGATTCAGCTCACGGGCGGTGAGATGGTCGATGTGGTGCATCCACTACCGGGCGCTGCAGCGCGACGCTGACACGTTTGAACTGTCGCGGCTAAGCCGCTGATTATCGGGTTGCGTCGATCTCCTGTTATTTACCGCACGTAACGCGAGGCTTTGCGTTTACAGACAGTTCCCTTAAGCCGCAAAAGGGGTAAACTACCGACCCTTGCGGACGGATAAAAAAGGGAGAGTGATGTGGGACCGCTGAACGGCCTGCGAATCATCGAGCTTGCCGGCATCGGGCCTGGCCCGTTCTGCGGCATGATGTTGTCCGACATGGGCGCGGAAGTAATCAGGGTCGATCGCCTGACGGGCGCATCGAGTCGGCCGAAAGACATCCTCGCCCGCAACCGCCGCTCCATTGCCGTCGATCTGAAGAAGCCCGAAGGCGTCGAGGTCGTGCTGCGCCTCTGCGAATCAGCTGCGGGTCTCTTCGAGGGTTTCCGGCCCGGGGTCACCGAACGTCTCGGCCTCGGTCCTGACGATTGCATGGCGCGCAATCCGAAACTCGTCTACGGCCGCATGACCGGCTGGGGCCAGGAAGGTCCGATGGCGCAGGCGGCCGGCCACGACATCAACTACATCGGTCTGTCCGGTGCGTTGCACGCGATCGGTCGTCCCGGCGCGAAACCGGTACCGCCCCTCAATCTGGTTGGTGACTTCGGCGGCGGCGGCATGTTGCTCGCATTCGGCATGGTCTGCGGATTGCTCGAAGCACAGCGTTCCGGAAAAGGTCAGGTCATCGATGCGGCAATGGTCGACGGCGCGGCGACGCTGATGGCGATGTTCTTCACCTTCCGCGCTACCGGCGGTTTCACCGACAAGCGCGGTACCAATCTGCTGGACGGCGGCGCCCACTTCTACGACACGTACGAAACGAGCGACGGAAAACACATCTGCATCGGCTCCATCGAGCCGCAGTTCTACGCGTTGCTGCTCGAAAAAGCCGGTCTCGACCGCGAGCGGTTCAAGCCGCAGATGGACGCGAAGCAATGGCCTGCTCTGAAGGACGAACTGACGCGCGTGTTCAAGACGAAGACGCAGGCGCAGTGGTGCGAAATCATGGAAGGCACTGATGTCTGTTTCGCACCAGTGCTGTCGATCTTCGAAGCGCCTGACCATCCGCACAATGTCGCGCGCAACAGTTTCGTCAACGTCGACGGCGTCGTGCAGCCTGCGCCGGCCCCGCGCTTCAGCCGAACGAAGCCCGAGATTTCGCACGGTGCCCGGCGTCCCGGCGAGGACTCCCAGGCCGTTCTGAAAGATTGCGGATTCTCCGCGCAGGAGATCAGGTCGCTGCAGACGTCAGGCATCCTTCCTGCGGCGTGAATCGGGCGGAACCACGTACTTAACGAGGTAAAAAGAATGAGTGTCGAACTACTGGATACCCCGCGGTTTCACGGCTACCGCGTACGACGACAGATCAATGGCAAGACGTACCAGGAGTACTTCTCGCTGAAGGAAGACGGCAAGCGCATTCGTGGTTCGAAGCGCGCTTCAATCAAGAAGCAGGCCGATGCGCGCGACACCGAGCTGGCGCGCAGCCAGATGGGCGCGAAAGAGAAAGCGGCGCGCGAGGTTTACGTCGACGACAAAGGACGGGTTCGCGGCATTCTGTTCCGCATGAAGACGGAGAAGAGCGGAACCAAGACGCCCGTGTTCCAGATCGGCATCATGTCGACACTCGAATCGAAAATCGTCAACACGACGGTTTCGATCAATCTGCATGGCCTGAACGGCGCGTGGGGAAAAGCAGTCGAGTTCTACGCCAAGCACAAGAAGATCAACCGCAAGTCTGCGTCGTACAAGCAGCTGATGAAGGCGAAGCCGTCGAACGCCGATCTGCAGAAACTGATGAAGAGCCGGCCGCGCCGCGGCTGATGCGTGAGTGCCTTGCGCGCGTCGCGCGCAGGGAGCCATGAGTTACGCAATCGAATATCGTCGGTCGATCGATGACCCCGAGGGTTTCTGGCGCGAGCAGGCCGGAGCCATCGAGTGGTTCGATTTTCCGAAGACGATCCTGGACCAGGACCCGAACGGTGCGTCGCGCTGGTTTCGCGGCGGCAAGCTCAACAGCTGCTGGCTCGCGCTCGATCACCACGTCGAACGCGGACGTGGTGATCAGACCGCACTGATCTACGACTCTCCGGTCACCGGAACGGTCCGCAAGTATTCCTTCTCCGAACTGCGCGACTGGGTCGCCCGCGTGGCCGGCGGTCTGTCGGACCTCGGCGTGCGGAAGGGCGACCGTGTCATCGTCTACATGCCGATGGTGCCGGAAGCGGCAGTTGCAATGCTCGCGTGCGCTCGCATCGGCGCCGTGCACTCGGTGGTGTTCGGCGGATTCGCCGCGCCGGAGCTCGCGCTGCGCATCGACGATGCGACCCCGAACGTGATTCTGTCCGCGTCGTGTGGCATCGAGTTCAGCGCGCCGATTCCGTACAAACCGCTTCTCGACGAAGCGATCCGGCTGGCGCGCCACAAACCGACCGCATGTGTGATCCTGCAACGACCGCAGGTGAGCGCAACGCTCGATCCCGCCCGCGACCTCGACTGGCGTGCATGGGAGAGCGCGGCGAGACCGGTCGACGCGGTACCGGTCGATGCGACCGATCCGCTCTATATCCTTTACACGTCCGGCACCACCGGCAAACCGAAGGGCGTTGTGCGCGACAACGGCGGCCATGCGGTTGCGCTGAACTACAGCATGCATGCTGTGTACGGCGTAGACGCCGGCGACGTGTTCTGGGCCGCGTCAGACGTCGGTTGGGTCGTCGGGCACTCGTACATCGTCTACGGTCCGCTGATCAAAGGCTGCACGACCGTTCTCTACGAAGGTAAACCGGTGCGCACACCGGACGCGGGGGCGTTCTGGCGCGTCATCGCCGAGCATCGCGTGAAGACGTTCTTCGTCGCGCCGACGGCGTTCCGCGCGATCAAGAAGGAAGACCCCGACGCGCGTCTGAAGTCGGCACACGACATCTCGTGTCTGGAGTATCTGTTCGTGGCCGGCGAGCGGCTTGACCCGCCGACGTACCACTGGCTGAACGACATGCTGCCGATTCCGGTGATCGACCACTGGTGGCAGACCGAGACCGGCTGGCCGATGTGCGCGAACATGGCCGGCATCGAGCTGATGCCTACGAAACCCGGCTCGCCCACGTTGCCGGTGCCGGGCTACGACCTGCGCATTCTCGACGACGACGGCGAACCGGTTGGACCGAACGTGGAAGGTAACGTCGTTGCTAAGGGGCCGTTGCCGCCCGGCGCGCTGCCCACGGTATGGGGCGATCACGCGCGCTACGTCGAGTCGTACTGGTCACGCTTTCCCGGTTTCTATCTGACCGGCGACGGCGGCTACTTCGACGAAGATGGTTATCTGTACGTAATGGGCCGCATCGACGACGTCATCAATGTCGCGGGTCACCGGCTGTCGACCGGCGCGATGGAAGAGGTGGTCGCATCCCATCCGGCGGTGGCGGAGTGCGCGGTCATAGGCATCGAAGACGCGGACCGCGGGCAGGTGCCGCTGGGATTACTGCTGTTGAAAGACGGCGCGAACATCGACGAAGCTGCGCTGCAATCGGAACTCGTTGCCATGGTGCGTCAGTCGATCGGCGCGTTCGCAAACTTCAAGCGCGCGGTCGTCGTGAAGCGCCTGCCGAAAACGCGGTCAGGAAAGATACTGAGGCAGGTGTTGCGAAAGATGGTCGACAAGCGCCCCTTCGCGGTTCCGTCGACCATCGACGATCCGGCGATACTGAAGGAAATCGAGGGCACGCTCCGCGTTCAGCGGATCATGGACTAACGCTGTCCCGCGGCAATACCTTCAGAAGGATCCACGCGGTAACGAACGTTCCGAGTGAGAACACCACTTCGAGGATGCCGAACAACCGCACGTTCGGCGAGTTCCATTGCCAAACGCCGTGCACGAAGTAGAGCAACATAGCGAGGCAGATCCACAACGGCCCGCGTGCGCCGCCGCGAAGCGCCGCCGGTGTGACGACCAGCAGCGGCGCGACCTGGCCGACGAACACCGCAATCGTGGCAACCATCGTCGCAAGCGGTTCGGCGAAGAAGCGCTGCATACCCAGCAACGCGAACAGCGATCCGATCCAGATCAGCAGCGCCATTCGCAACGCGGTCTGTACGTTCATGAGAGCGGGAACAACCGATCGGTGACATCTGCCAACCGACGCCCCAGGGCGCGCGCCAGATCCCGCTCGGTGGGGTCGATGGCGGCATCGCCGCGGATGCCCGATACGTGCGATGCGCCGTAGGGCGTGCCGCCGAGCGTCGTCGCATTCAGCCCCGGCTCGGTGTACGGCAACCCGACGAGCAGCATGCCGTGATGGAGCAACGGCAGCATCATCGTGAGCAAGGTAGTCTCCTGTCCGCCGTGGTGGCTGCCGGTAGACGTGAACACCGCGGCGGGCTTACCGGCGAGCGAGCCGCCTATCCACAGATCGGCCGTGCCATCGAGGAAGTGCTTCATCGGCGCCGCCATGTTGCCGAATCGGGTCGGGCTACCCAGCGCGAGCGCCCGACATTCCGCGAGGTCGGCTTTCGTGCAATAGACGGCGCCTTCCGGCGGAATCGGCGGTGCGGTCTTCTCGGTCGTCGATGCGACAGCAGGTACGGTACGCAGGCGCGGTTCGAACCGGCCGTGCGCCGAAACGCCGTGCGCAACGCACTCGGCCAATGCGGCGGTGGAGCCCTGTCGGCTGTAGTAGAGGATCAGAATGTGGTCGGACACTGCCGTGCTCGCGTGGATCGAGTCGTGAGTCAAATGATCTGCAGAACGTTCTCGGGAGGTCGGCCGATCGCGGCCCGTCCGTTCGCTTCGACAATGGGCCGTTCGATCAGCACCGGGTGACTCATCATTGCCGCAATCAACTCGTCGTCGGTACGAGCGGCATCGTCGAGTCGCAATTCCGCATACGGTGGTTCGTGCACGCGCAGCAGCTGCCGCGGACGCATTCCCAGCAGCGTCAGCAGACGCTTCAACGTTGTCGCGTCAGGCGGAGTGTCGAGGTAGTGCACGACGCGCGGTGTGATTCCGCGGGTCGTGAGCAGCGCGAGCGTCTGCCGCGACTTGGAACAGCGCGGGTTGTGGTAAATCGTGACTTCGCCCATTGGCGCGGGACTCTATAATGGTCGCCATATTGTAGCCGCATCCGGATGCATCGTTCGATGCTCGCCAACGTCGCCGTAGAGTTTCGCTGGTTTCTCAAACAGATCGTTGCGCAGTTCGGCGCGCACGGACTTCTGGACAGCGCGGCATCGCTGACATACACGACGTTGTTCGCCGTCGTTCCGTTGATGACGGTCTCGTACACGATCCTCTCGATGTTCCCGGATTTCTCGACCATGGGGCAGCAGATCCAGGAGTTCGTCTTCGAGAATTTCGTACCGGCGAGTTCGGCGGTGATTCAGGAGCGGCTCGAGGACTTTTCGCACCAGGCGCGCGATCTGACGATTGCAGGCTTCGCGTTTCTGCTGGTCACCGCGTTCTTGATGCTGGTGACGGTGGAGAAGGCGTTCAACGAGATCTGGCAGGTGGCGGAGCCGCGGCGCGGAATTCAACGGTTTCTGGTGTATTGGGGCGTCATGACGTGCGGTCCGCCGCTGGTCGTCGCGGGTCTGCTGCTCAGTTCGTATCTGATTTCGCTGCCGCTGCTCACGAACGCCGACACCGCGATGGCGCGTCAGGCTCTGCTCGGCTGGCTTCCGTCGCTATTCAGTTTCATCGGCTTCACCGTGTTGTTCTTCGCGATGCCGAACTGCCGCGTGCGTCTGCGCGATGCGTTGGTCGGCGGTCTGCTGACGACGGTGTTCTTCGAGGCCGCAAAGCACTTCTTCACCACCATCGTCGGAAACGCGAACATGCAGCTCGTCTACGGCACGTTCGCCGCGGTGCCGTTGTTCCTCACGTGGGTGTATCTCGTCTGGGTGCTCGTCCTGTCCGGCGCCATCGTCGTCCGTACGCTCGGCATCGAACGCGACGACGTGCAAAGCGACGGCGCGCCGATGCTCGTGCAGTGCATCCGGCTGTTGGCGTTCCTGCGTCGCGCGCACCTCGAAGGGCGACCAGTCACTCGCACCGATCTCAACGACGCAGTGAAGCTGTCCGGCGTCGAGCGTGAAGAAGTGTTGGCCGTATTGGGAGAGTTCAAGTTGGTAACGAGCGGAAATGGCGACCAGCTGTTGCTGGGGCGCGATCTGCGCGGCATCTCGCTGCTCGATCTGTATCGGCGGCTGCCCTGCGGACTCGATGCCGACAGCCTCGCCGCGGTCAACGACATGCCACGGCTGATCGAACCGCTGCGCGACTACGCGCGGTACGGCGATTCACACCTCGACATCGATCTCGATTCGATTCTGAGCGACGGCGAAGAGGCGCGCGCGTGACAGCGACCAAATCTGCCGGGTTGTTCCTGCTCATCGTCGTCGCCAGTTGCGCGCCGATCGATTTCGAATACGCCGACGGGGCCGCCGGCCGTTATTCCGAATGGCGCGGCCATTGGGTTTTCATCAACTACTGGGCCGAGTGGTGCGCGCCGTGTCGCTACGAAATCCCGCAGCTGAACGCTCTCAACAAGGCGCAACCAGCCAACGACTTGCGTGTGGTCGGCGTGAATTTCGACGGTGTGGAGGGCGATGCGTTACGCGCGTTGATGCAACGGATGAGCATCGAATTCCCGGTGACGACGAAAGACCCGCGCGAGCGCTTCGGCTACGAACTGCCGGTGGTGTTACCCACCACGGTGGTGATCGATCCGAACGGCGAGGTGGCGGCGACGCTGGTCGGTCCGCAAACGGAGTCGACGCTGCGCGCGGTCATGGAAGTCAGTGCCGCGCCGACTTGACCGCGTGGCACGCCGCCAGACTGTAGGCCTTGCATCCAGCCTGCAGCTTTGGAAGGTCGTCGGTGGTTTGCGTCTGCCAGCGCGCGCGATAGGCATACACGACGAGTTCCGGATAGTTCAGCCGTCCACGGCTGCCGTTGTACCGCGCCAGCGCGTCGATGAGATCGCCGCGCGCCTCCGTCAGATACTGCGCGAGGATCGCGGTGCCGTAGCGTACGTTGGTTTCGATCTGGGTCAGGTTGTCATGCGGCCGGCCGATCTCGTTTCGCCAGAACGGCATCACCTGCATCAGACCTTGCGCGCCGGCGCTCGACACCGCGAAGCGGTCGAAACGGCTTTCCACCTGCATCACCGCCAGCACAAGGTCCGGATCCATGTCGTGTCTGTTCGCTTCGCGATACACCATGCGGAGGATCAGTTCGCGTTCCTGGTCGTTCGACACATAGCGAGCGAGCTTCGGTACCGAACTCAGCAGCCACACTTGTGCATCGAAATGATCGCCGTGTTCCACCTCATCCGACATGCTGCGCGCGAGTGCGTCGATGACGAGAGGGTCGACCGGCTGCTGCGCCGGTGCCGCGGCAAGGGCGACCCACGGCAGACATAGCGCAACGAAGAAGTAAGTGCACCGCCATGACGACCTTGGCGAGCTGCGTGTGACGGTGTCGGGTTCAATACGGCTGCGATCAATCATCCAGCGATTGCGGCGCGCACGTGGGCCGTCACTGTGTCGACGTTGACCGCGAGCGTATCAGCAGACCGGCGCGTTCGATACTCGACCTGACCCGCTTTGAGATTCCGTTCACCGATCACGATTCGATGAGGTATCCCGATCAGGTCCGCGTCGGCGAATTTGACGCCTGGCCGTTCGTCGCGGTCGTCCAACAACGTTTCGATGCCGAGCGTTTCGAACTCGGCCAACAGCCGGTCCGCCGTCGCGCGAACGCCGTCCGACTTTGCGTAGTTCAAAGCGACGAGATGCACCGCGAACGGGGCGACTGGTTGCGGCCAGATGATGCCGTCGGCGTCGTGGCATTGTTCGATGATGGCGCCGACGAGCCGCGTAACGCCCATGCCGTACGTACCCATGATCAGCGTTTTCATGGTGCCGTCCTGATCGAGCACTTTGGCGTCCAGCGATTCGCTGTACTTGCGGCCAAGCTGGAAGATGTGTCCCACTTCGATGCCGCGCATGATCGACAGGCGTCCCTTTCCGTCCGGCGACGGATCACCGTCGACGACATTTCGCAGGTCGACGACACGATCGTCCGCCACTTGGGCGTCGCGTCCCCAATTCGCCCCGCGGTGGTGATAGCCGTCGTCGTTCGCGCCGCAGATGAAGTCGACGGCCGCGCGCGCACTACGATCGACGTAGGTCGGTAGAGCCAGTCCGATCGGTCCGAGCGAGCCGACGCCGCACGCGACGCTGGCGCGGATTGCCGCGTCGGTCGCGAACGTCAGCGGCGACGCCACACCAGGCAGCTTCTGCGCTTTGATTTCGTTGAGTTCGTGATCGCCGCGCAGCACGAGTGCGACCGGTCCATCGGTGCCGATTACGATCAACGTCTTCAGCGTTTGCGCAGCGGGCACTTTGAAGAACTCGGCGATCTGTTCGATCGTATGCTGGCCCGGTGTTGCGATCTTCTCGAACTTCGCTGTCGATTTGGCAGAGCCGACCGGCGGCGCCAGCGCCTCGGCTTTCTCTACATTCGCGGCGTAGTCGCTCGAATCGCTGAATGCAATGCGGTCTTCCCCGCTGCTCGCGAGCACCTGGAATTCGTGCGACAGGCTGCCGCCGATGTTACCGGTGTCAGCCAGCACGGCACGAAAATCGAGTTGCATGCGTGACAGAATCCGTCCGTAGCACGCGTGCATCTCGGCATACGTTTCATCGAACGACGCTTCGTCGAGGTGAAACGAGTAGCCGTCCTTCATCAGAAACTCGCGCGCGCGCATCACGCCGAAGCGCGGCCGGATCTCGTCGCGGAACTTCAGGTTGATCTGATAGAGGTTGCACGGCAGTTGTTTGTAGCTCTGCACTTCGCGCCGAACGATGTCGGTGATGACTTCTTCGTGCGTGGGTCCGAGGCAGAAATCCCGCTGGTGGCGATCCTGCAGACGCAGCATTTCCGGCCCCATCTTTTCCCAGCGATTCGACTCGTGCCACAGTTCGGCCGGTTGGACGAACGGCATCAGCACTTCCTGTGCGCCGCTGCGATTCATCTCTTCGCGGATGATTGCCTCGACCTTACGCAGCACGCGCAGACCGAGCGGCAGCCAGGTGTAAATGCCGGCGGCGAGTCGGCGGATGAGTCCCGCGCGCAGCATGAAGCGGTGGCTCGGAATGTCGGCGTCGGCCGGCGTCTCTTTCAGAGTGGGAATCAGCAGCTGACTCGCGCGCATGGTTCTCTACGGGTCCTGAACGGCTGCCGGCATTCTAGCGATCCGCGAGCGATTCGCGATCGGCGAATCGAAAACGGCGAAAAAAAGGGCCGTCTTACCGGCCCTTCAAATCGGAGCGGATCAGCGATCAGCCGACCATTTCCTTGAGGCGCTTCAACGCAGCGACGCGGACGCGAATCGATGCCGGCTTCGCCGGAATCATGATTTCTGCCCCCGTTGCCGGGTTGCGGCCGAGACGTTTCTTCGTTGCAGGGCGTTTCACGGCGCGCACCTTCAGCAGACCCGGCAGGGTGAATTCACCCACGCCTTTCTTGCTGATGTGACGCTTGATCAGCATTTCCAGTTCTTCGATGACCGAGTCGACCTGTTTGCGCGTCAGTGCGGTTGCGCTGGCGATCTCATTCAGAATCCCGGTCTTCGTCATCTTCTGAGTGACTGGACCTTTGGATGCTTTCGGAGCGGCTTTCTTTTTCGCGGCGGATTTCTTGGCGGCGGATTTGCGGGCGGCGGCTTTGCGGATTGCCTTGCGTTTTGCAGGGGCTTTCTTCTTCTTGGCGGGCGCCTTTCTCTTCGCGGGCGCTTTCTTCTTAGCAGCTTTCTTAGCAGGAGCCTTTTTCTTTGCCATTCGATTTCCCTTATCTAGTTGCAGTCGGGGCTGATTGAATCGGCGCCTACGCGACGGACATCCAACCCATCACTTATGAGGATCCTGAGCGAAAACAGCGTTCATCGGCTCCCCAATGAGCGCGCTTTATACTGCATTCAATTATGCCTAGCAAGGAACGACACGCCTTTTTTCAATGTTTTCGCGGGCTTTTTTCATTATCCTATGCGCCGCTCCACGATTGCCGGTGTCTGCGATACGTTTCTTCTGAATGTGCACCGAATCGCCGGACCTGATTTTTCATTGGTGAAATGCTTCCAACGTTTGACGAGTCATCGAAGGATTTTCTGAACATGCCGATCTACGAGTACCAATGTGAGGGCTGCGAATACGAATTCGAGTCGTTGCAGAGAATGAGCGAACCATCGCTCACGCAGTGTCCTTCGTGTGGAAAAGACCTTCTGAAGAAGAAGATCTCCGCAGTTGCGTTCCGCTTGAAGGGTGGTGGTTGGTACGAGACCGACTTCAAATCCGGCGACAAGAAGAACGTCGCGAGCAGCAGTGATTCGGGTGGCGAATCCGCTTCGAGCGAATCGAAGAGCGAGTCGAAGAGTGAGTCGAAGAGCGAGACGAAGTCGAGCGACGGTGCTACCAGCAGCAAGACCGACAATTCGACGAAGTCGAGCGAGCCTGCGGAGAAAAGCCCCAAGAAAGGCGCCAAGAACGGGTCGCCGAAGAGCGCACCGAAGAACGAATCGAAGTCGAAGGGCGGTAGCGACAAGTCGTCCAAAACCTGACGCCCGCTGCGATTTCCCAATGCATTCATTGGTCGAGCGCAGGCGGCAGGCCCTTCACATGTGATAGGCTGCCGCCCCGCGCGACATTTCCCCTAGGACGTTTTTCATGCGCAGTCACTACTGTGGCGATCTCGACGCATCGCAGGTCGATCGCGAAGTCGAACTCTGTGGTTGGGTGCATCGACGCCGCGATCACGGCGGCGTGATCTTTCTCGACGTGCGTGATCGCACCGGCATCGTGCAGGTCGTCTACGACCCCGACGTCGAAGACAGCTTCGCAACCGCCGACAAAGTCAGAAACGAATTCGTGCTGCGCATCACCGGACGCGTACGGCTGCGTCCGAGCGGAACGGTCAACCCGGACATGAAGACCGGCGAGATCGAAGTGCTCGGCCGCACGCTCGAGATCCTGAACGCATCGCTCACGCCACCGTTCCAGCTCGATGATTACTCCGATGCCGGCGAAGACATCCGTTTGCGCTATCGCTACCTCGATCTGCGCCGACCTGAAATGCAGCATCGCTTGCGGATGCGCGCGACGATTCTGTCGGTAGTGCGGCGCTATCTCGAAGCGGCCGGATACACCGAGATCGAAACGCCGATTCTCACGCGCGCCACGCCGGAAGGTGCGCGCGACTATCTCGTGCCGAGCCGCACGCATCCGGGTCAGTTCTTTGCTCTGCCACAATCGCCGCAGGTGTTCAAACAGCTGCTGATGATGTCCGGCATGGACAAGTACTATCAGATCGCGCGCTGCTTTCGCGACGAAGACCTGCGCGCCGACCGCCAACCCGAGTTCACGCAGATCGACATCGAAGCGTCGTTCGTCGACGAGCACGACATCATGACGTTGACGGAAGGCATGGTGCGGAGCCTGTTTTCCGACGTGCTGCGCGTGGAGTTGCCCAAATTCCCGGTGCTTTCGTTCGAAGAGGCGATGCGGCGCTACGCCAGCGACAAACCCGATCTGCGCAATCCGCTCGAACTGGTCGACATCGCCGATCTGGTGAAAACGGTCGAGTTCAAAGTCTTCAATGCGCCGGCGAACGATCCGAAAGGTCGCGTGGCAGCGTTGCGGGCGCCCGGCGCGGGTCGGCTGTCGCGCAAGGAACTCGATGGATACGCCGATTTCGTCGGCCGTTACGGCGCGAAAGGTCTTGCCTATATAAAGGTGAATGAACGGGGCGCCGGTTCGGCCGGCCTGCAGTCGCCGATTCTGAAGTTCCTGCCGGAACCGGTGATCGAGGCGGTGCTCGATCGCGCCGACGCCGTTGCGGGCGACGTCGTGTTCTTCGGTGCCGACCAGTCCGACATCGTGAACGGTGCGCTTGGCGCGCTCCGCAATCAGCTCGGCGCAGACCTCGGACTCGTCGAAGACCGCTGGGCGCCGTGCTGGGTCGTCGACTGGCCGATGTTCGAACGCGGCAAAGAAGGGCGCCTCGAAGCGATGCACCATCCGTTCACCAGCCCCGCGTGCACCGTCGAAGAATTGCTGGCGAATCCCGAGGCCGCGCACGCGCGCGCGTACGACGTCGTGCTGAACGGCTACGAACTCGGCGGCGGCTCGATCCGGATGCATCGCAACGAGATGCAGAAAGCGGTGTTCGAGTCTCTGCAGCTTGGCCAGGAAGCGGAATCGCGCTTCGGCTTTCTGCTCGACGCGCTGAAGTACGGCTGTCCGCCGCATGGCGGCATCGCGCTCGGCGTCGACCGGCTGGTGATGCTGATGGTCGGGGCCGGCGCGATTCGCGACGTGATCGCATTTCCGAAAACGCAGACCGCGGCGTGTCCGCTCACCGCGGCGCCGACCGCGGTCGACGAACATCAGCTGCGCGAACTGCACATCCGACTTCGATAGGCGGATCACGATATGACGCGAATTCTCGGCATCGATCCGGGATCGCGCGTCACCGGTTACGGCGTGATCGAAGTGCGGCGTGGTAAATCTGTTTACGTGGCGAGCGGCTGCATCCGCACCAGCCGCGTCGACGTGCCGTCGCGCCTCGGCGAGATCTACGACGGCGTCGCGTCGCTGATCCGCGAACTCGCGCCCGACGGAGTTGCGATCGAACAGGTGTTCATGGCCCGCAATGCGAGTTCGGCGCTGAAGCTCGGTCAGGCACGCGGTGCGGCGTTGGCCGCGGTGGTAGCTGTCAGGCTTCCGGTCGCGGAGTACGCAGCGAGGCGCGTCAAACAAGCCGTGACGGGAACCGGCGGCGCAACGAAATATCAGGTGCAGCACATGGTGTGCCGTTTGCTGAATCTCAACGCTTCACCGTCTGCAGACGCGGCCGATGCGCTTGCCATTGCCATTTGCCACATCAATACTCTCGGCACGCGGAGCGTCGGCTGACAAGGATGATCGGGCGAATTCGAGGCAAACTGATCTCGCTGGACGAACACACGGTGTTGGTCGATGTCGCAGGGATCGGGTATGAACTGGATGTCACCGCGAATACGCTGAGCAAGTTGCCCGGCGTCGGCCACGACGTCGTCCTCTTCACCCACCTCAGCGTCCGCGAAGACGCGCACTCCCTTTACGGATTCGAAAGTCACGGCGAACGCGATCTGTTTCGCATCCTGATCAAGATCAGCGGCGTGGGTCCGAAGCTCGCATTGAACCTGCTGTCCGGCATGGACGTGGTCGATCTCGCGCGATGCATTCGTGATTCCGACATCGCGCGATTGGTGAAGCTCCCCGGCGTCGGTCGTAAAACGGCTGAGCGGCTCGTCGTAGAACTGAAAGACCGCATCGAGCGCCTGGTGCTGATTCCCGACGTGACGCGGCCGAAAGTCGCCGATGCAACGCGGCACGTGATCGAAGAAGCGGAACGCGCGCTGATCAAGCTCGGCTATCGGCCCGCCGAAGCGAGCCGCGCCGTCGGAAACGCGTACGTGCAGGGTCAGTCCACCGAAGACGTCGTGCGCATCGCGCTGAAGCGAATGATCGGGCAGGAAGCATGATGTGCGCGCCGCTGCGAAGCTCCGTTCAAGGAGCACGTCTCACGGTGTGCTCGTGACGATCGAGCCGGACCGCCTCGTTTCCGCCCGCGATGCGGGGGAGGAGGTCGCCCTCGATCGCGCGCTGCGGCCGACGACGCTCGCCGGGTACATCGGTCAGGCCGTCGTCAAAGAACAGATGTCGGTGTTCATCGAAGCGGCGCGGCGCCGCCGCGAACCGCTCGATCACACGCTGATCTTCGGTCCGCCGGGTCTCGGCAAGACGACGCTCGCGCACATCATCGCGAATGAGATGTCGAGTGCGCTGAAGAGCACGTCGGGACCGGTGCTGGAGAAAGCCGGCGATCTCGCCGCACTGCTCACGAACCTGGACGCGGGCGATGTGCTGTTCATCGACGAGATCCACCGCTTGAGTCCGGTGGTCGAGGAAATCCTCTATCCGGCGATGGAAGACTTCCAGATCGATATCGTGATCGGCGAAGGTCCGGCCGCGCGCTCGATCAAACTCGACGTGCCGCCATTCACGCTCGTCGGTGCGACAACGCGCGCGGGTCTGCTGACGTCGCCGCTGCGCGATCGCTTCGGCATCGTGCAGCGCCTCGAGTTCTACAGCGTCGGCGAATTGACCCAGATTGCGATGCGGTCGGCAGAAAAGTTGGGTGTGCGTCTCGAACATGACGGCGCCGTTGCGGTGGCGGGACGATCGCGCGGCACGCCGCGCATCGCAAATCGCTTGCTGCGGCGCGTGCGGGACTTTGCGGAAGTTCGCAGTGACGGCCGTGTCACCGCGAGCATCGCGAATCAGGCGCTCGACATGTTGAGCGTCGATGCGGAGGGGTTCGATACGATGGACCGTCGTCTGTTACTGACGATTCTCGAGAAATTCGGCGGCGGTCCGGTCGGCATCGATTCGTTGTCGGCGGCGATCAGCGAAGAGCGCGACACCATCGAGGACGTGCTCGAACCGTTCCTCATCCAGCAGGGTTTCATCATGCGGACGCCGCGCGGCCGCATCGTGACGGAGAAGGCTTACCACCATTTCGGACTGGCGCGCCCCGCGCCGCGCGGTGTCGACATGGCGCAGGTGAGCCTCGACATCGATCCAACCTGAACAATAAGTAAGAGGATTCGAGATTGACCGAACCGTTGTCGATCCTTCAGCTGGTGCTCAATGCCAGCGTACTCGTGCAGATCGTGCTGCTGTTGCTGCTGTTCGCGTCGCTCACGTCGTGGGTGATGATCTTTCAACGCATGTTCGCGCTCAGACGCGTGCAGCGGTCGATCGACGCTTTCGAGGAGTATTTCTGGTCCGGCATCGATCTGCGTCAGCTCTACGACGAACTCGAGCGGTCCGATCAGGATCTCGGCGGCATGGAGACGATGTTCGTTGCGGGATTCAAGGAATACAGCAGGTTGTCCGAACAGGACGCGGACGCGGAAGCCGTCATGCAGGGCGTGCAACGTGCGACGCGGGTGGCGCTGGCGCGTGAGGAAGAAAAGCTCGAAACGCATCTGCCGTTTCTTGCCACGGTCGGATCCACCAGCCCCTATGTCGGCCTGTTCGGCACCGTGTGGGGAATCATGAACTCCTTCCGCAGCCTCGCGAACATGACGCAAGCGACGCTGGCGTCGGTCGCACCCGGTATTTCCGAGGCGCTGGTCGCCACTGCGATGGGTCTGTTCGCGGCCATTCCGGCGGTGATCGGTTACAACCGCTTCTCGGCGCGAGCCGAATTGCTGATGACGCGATACGAAACGTTCACCGAAGAACTGACGAGCATCCTCTACCGCGCGGTGCACACGAAGCGATGAACTCACAACGTCCGAACCGCCGTAAACCGATGTCCGACATCAACGTCGTGCCGTACATCGACGTGATGCTGGTGCTGCTGGTGATCTTCATGGTGACGGCGCCGATCCTGACGCAGGGTGTGCAGGTCGATCTGCCGAAGGCGCCGTCGGAGCCGGTGTCCGAGCATCAGGAAGATCCGTTCGTCGTCACGATGCGGCAGGACGGTGCTCTGTTCGTCAATCTGGGTGTTCGCAAATCGACCGAAGGCACGCGCGTGACAATCTTCTCGCTGGAGGAGCAGGCAGCGAAGATTCTCGGTACGCGCCCTGACGCCCCTGTTTACGTGCGTGCGGATCATCGGCTCGACTACGGTCAGGTCGTCCGCGTCATGACCGTTCTGCAGAAGGCCGGCGCGAAAAGCGTCGGACTGATCACGGACCCGCCGGACGTCGGCTGACGGCATGGATGGCGAGGGTCGCAACTACGGGATGTCGTTCGTGCTTGCGGTGCTCGTGCACGCGGCCGTGGCATCGATGTTGTGGATGAACTGGACGCCGATCGCGAAAGACTCGCTGCTGGTGCGACCGAACATCGTGAAGGCCGAGCTGATCGTGATGGAGGCGCCGAAGCCGAAAGCCACACCGAAGCCCGCGCCGCTGGCGCCGCCCGTGGAGACGAAACCGAAGCCCGAGCCGAAGCCGGAACCGAAGCCCGAGCCGAAGCCGGAGCCCAAACCGAAGCCGGATCCGACGCCAAAGCCGGAACAGAAGCCGAAGCCGGATACCGCGAAAGAAGCGGCGGCAAAAGCGCAAGCGGAAAAGAAGAAGAAGCTCGACAGCCTCGCCGATGCGTCGTTCAGCGACGCGATGGCGCGCGAGACCGA
>Ga0068864_100001791_pt1 | contig 17626 bp, 21 predicted proteins | sample KBSSwiS72_FD_66586 | JGI IMG/M metagenome (GOLD analysis project Ga0068864, IMG submission 66586) | Switchgrass rhizosphere microbial communities from Kellogg Biological Station, Michigan, USA - KBS Switchgrass S7-2 | ecosystem: Host-associated > Plants > Roots > Rhizosphere > Soil ... | reverse complement strand
GCTCCGTAAATAGAAAATGTAAACTCCTCGCTGATCGGGATTTTCGGACTACGTTTTGCACATGCCATACGTCGATCTTGTTGCTTCCATCCCGTTTTTTTGCGATTTCGGTGCCATCTTTTTTCTGGTTTACCGCGATACTTTGGTTTCCAAAATAATTTCATTGTTTTCACAACGATATTTATTTTTTTTTTGCGACGTTGTTTTTTTTTTAAAGAAAAGTCAGTCATCTTGGTAGTCATGACATGACTTTTCATCGGACGAATCGTCTGTGTGTTTCGATTGTTCCGAATCATCTGATTCAGACTCGTGATAATATGAAATCTCACTGCCATCATATTCTTGAAAAGATAAACATAAGCGAGATCGAACATAATGAAAGACGACGATGGATGATGTAGCAAGAAACAAAGGACTGGGCATCTTCCAAGGGTTGTTGCTGAAATAATACCATAAAGTCCCATTATTGCGTTCGATTTCCTCAAACACTTCAGTGTCATTTTCATTTGAAATCCAACACAATGATTTTGTCCATGTCTCAGTTTGGAGATCAACATATGTTTCGGATTGTAATTGATATGACTTTGCATGGTCTTTAATTAATGGTATATTCGATGGTGAGCAAGTACCACATTTCATGCAACCAATAGCTTTTGGCACCATCGTTGCACATAAATGACAATATACCAATGAGAAGTAGGGTTCAAGAACATGCCTTACAATACCTTCTGGAATCCATGCCGACAACATACGTACAAGAGGACAACGATCAGACTCACATACTAATTCAGATCGTTTTGATGCCTTTGATTTTTTCTGTGCATCAAATGCAGGTCGTTTTGATGCCTTTGATTTTTTCTCTGCATGTTTGCGTTTCATCTCTGATCTGAGATTTACAAAAACAAAATGATTGGTGGTCAGAATTTTGTTGAAAAACTTTTTTGTGCCATCTTGAGCGTCCAACGTTCATCAGGTGATGCACGAGTCATGTTGTAAAAGGTGACAAATAAGCAGTGTAACAGGTCATCTGGTTCATGTTGACGCATTCGCTTCGAGGCATAATGTCGCCAGGACCTTACCAGATGCTTGGTGGTTTCGCCCTCCCCAGCTTGAAACAGTAAGCAACCAAGTACAACGCCTGCACCATAGACATCCACGCCACACCCATAGGTTGGAGCGGGAAGCATACGATTGCCTTCATCATGTGCCAACAACTCTGGTGCCTGGAACCCATCCGTACCAACAACACCATTATGTCCGAGTTCCCGAAGTTTTGTCGCTGTATCAAAATCAATCAATGTGAGATGTCCACCATGATCGTCTGTCCACAAAATATTTGAGAGTTTGACATCACGAATCAAAATATGCTTCGCATGACAAAAACTGATGGCTTCAACCAGTTGTAACATATACTTTGCAATTTTACGACACACAAGATCTGATTCAGTCGTGTACCCGAACTTCAAAAATGAATTATTTTCGCACACATATTCGGTCATGATCACACAATAATCTTCAAAACAAAAACAACCAATGAGTTGCTGAATGTGTGGTGCACCTTTCAATTCCGACAACATGTTCAATTCTTGACATGTGCGTAGTTTAGGAACATGGAGACTCATCTCTGTTCCAGCGCCTTCCACTACATCACACAGAACTGGTTTTGTGTCCATTATATCGGGACTTTGCGGGTGGTCCCACCTCTGAAACTTAACCACGACATCACGTTCAAGTTGTTTGTCAAAACACAAATATGCCTTTGCACTTTTGCTCAATCTTTTGCGAAAAAACAAGCGATCTTGCAGCAGGAATATTGTTTTTTCACGACGAGTCATCCAGTTTTTTTTTAATTCATCAACTTTTCAAACAAATATTTTTTTTTTTTCATTTGAATAAACGGGGGGGAAAGTCAGATCCAAAAAAAATTGCAAACATGACATCGAAGCAAGAACAAACTGCATCATCCAAACCATCGAAAGTAAAAATTGCAAAAAAGCCTGTTGCACGATGCTTAAATTGTGGTCAGGAATGTAACATGCATAGTCAGATGTGTGGAGTATGTCATCGTTTGCTAACATTCAACTACGTTCCTCAAGAAGAAAAATGAAGCAATTTATGCAAATAAAAAAAAGGGTGAAATGCCAGTCGTGATTGAAGTGGATTTATTTGACGACAAGCGACCTTTGAAAGCAAGTTCTTCCGCGACATCCTTCAATGGGTCTCCAAAACGTAAATATGATTCCGATGAGAAGATCAATGAGAACAAAGAAACTCGAACATCAGCCACACTTGTTCATGCAGGGGGTGAGATGTTTCCTCCCATGGACACACCCCAAACACAGAGCATGGTTACTGTTCCAGATATTACTCCCATTCGGCCCTTGTCCATCATACCTATTCCAATTACCCCAATCAATTTGGTGCCATCTCTCGATTTATTGAAAGTCGAAAAACCGACATTTAACCCATGTTGGCTTTCGGCACAGAACCCACATCCGCTTGACATAACGGTCATGTGTTCAAAACACCAGTATTCTGTGCGATGGTGTGACTCTCCACAATTCACAGAAGAATCTATTTCAGTGACAACACTCCTCTCAAAGCACTTCAAGCCGTTTATTCAGGAGAATGTAGTGGCTCGTATGCCAAAACATAAAGACGGTACCCACATGGGGGAATATGAAGGTAAGACAAGTGAAGAAGTAATTGAATGTTGGAAAAAAGCGTGTAAACTGGGCAAACGGGTTCATCTAGTCATTGAGTGTTTTCTCAATGGTATGGATTTAACCCCTTATATGCATTACAATGTAATAGCACAATTCGCTCGCTGGTATCGTAGTTACATCATCCCGAATCGACTGCAACCTTTTCGAACAGAGATGAAGATACGATCGTCCGCTATGTTTAAAATTACGGGTGCAATTGATTCACTTTGGATTAAGGAAAATCATCCTCCACCTTCTGAATGTGCCTCCACACTCGAATTGGAAATGATTGACTGGAAAGTGAAAAAAACATTGGATGATTTTGCCTGGAAGAACGAATGTGGGCTCGGGCCATGTGTCGTGGTGCCAGATTCCAAGTTGAATCATGATAGATTACAACAATTAATCTACAAGTACATGTTAGAAACATTTTATTATGATTTTCCGTACAATGGGTTTATTTACAAGAAAATACGTATCGCCAAACTGTCATTACTTCAATTACATGATCGAATTAGTGAAGCGCGTATGATCCCCATTCAGATGACATTCGAACCCGTTGTTCGGAAATTATTTGATGAACGATGTGATGAGATTTCTGCCCAGAAACACGAAGGTTAGCCTTCCTCATAGATAACTTCCTCCCAAACGAGTTCACGGTGGGATTTCTGTGTTTTGATATGTTTTCCATATTGAAACCAATATCGTGTTGCACAAGATAGATCGCATTCACTACATTCCAAACGCAGAACAATACCTCCGGCTTCTTTGGACACATTGATCGCGGCCTGCAATAAAATATACAACAAACTAGAATCTGCCTCCAGATCATCTTCATATAATTTTGGAAGCCGATGATTTCCATCAGCTATGTCCGGATCTTGGCTCAATCGTTCACATTCTTTTCCAAGAAGTCGAGTAAAATGATTTGTGACGACATAGACACCACTTTCTGGCCATAGACGTGCAGTTATTGTTGTATCCCAAACCATCAGTGAATTTTTTTTTCCACCTGACAAAATGCGACTTTTTCTTCAACCAACACACGCAAGAATAGAAAAAAAAACAGAAAGTATGAATCAAGACTCTGATGTTCCTTGTTTACCACAAACATGGACTACAAAACCGGCAACGCCAAGTGTTGAAAGTAAACTATATGTGTTTTTCAGTGATTTTTGGAATAAGATTGGAGCACTGTTTGCATTGATCATTGTTTTATTTTTAATTTATTATGCCTACATGAGCTGGCAACGACCTTCTGCAAAATCACAAAAACGGACAGCTCGATTTGAAGAAACTTTTTTTGGTGCTGATGTGTGATGGTAGGTAAGGTGCGAAAGGGGAAAAAAAAAGACATGCCAAGTCGTAAACCAAGTCGCAAGCAAAGCCGCAAACCAAAATCGGCGAGGGCTTTAAAAGGACGGGGAGAATGCGAGATGCCCTGTTCAAATGGTAAATGCGCAACAGCAAAATTGGCCCGGACGTTAGTTGGTTCTCAACGCACTTTGAATGTTCGTCTTTCCGGTAGTGGAGAACGACTTCATTTCAAAGGTTTTCAGAACAAATCAGAAGTGGAAGATTATCTCCGAGATAAATTCCCACGCTTTCATTTCACTTTCGTGAAAAACAAAGATGCACAATTTATTGTTATTCCAAATGAGGCAGTCAACGCATCGGATTCCGCTCTCGGAGAGTCACGTGCACGCGTGTACACATTACATGCCTTTGAAAGATTGCTTCAGCATGTTTAGGAAAACGGATTGAGTGGTAAATCCTCCGCTGTAAACTGGCAGTATTTCTGTATCTTTTTCCATCGTTCTTGTGATTCTTCAGTTGTAAATGTCAGAGCAATACCTTTTCGACCATATCGTCCACATCTGCCTACGCGATGAACAAAGTTTTCGGAAAAGGGAGGTATCTCATAGATAATCACAACAGAGAGTTGTGGAAAATCAACACCTCGTGCTATACAGTCTGTCGAAACAAGGATTCTTGGAAGATAAGAACCTTCGATGATCTGTGTTCGCCTTGCAATATCAACATCGTTATGCAATGCACATACACTGCCGATATTTTTTGTTTTCTCGACAACTTTCACGATCATATCAATAGTCACTTTTTTGTTGCAAAACACAATAACATTTTCGGTGCGAAACATGTGCATCAATAAATCAATCAGTGTCACGAGTTTGTTTTGCTCCTCTCCAACATCTAACTGATATTGTTTGATTCCTTCCAACATAACTTTTTCCTGATTCATGAGTACTCGCACCTCGTTTCGAAGAATTTGTTTCTGTTCAACGAATTCGATCAACCGATACGATATTGTTGCAGAGATCAGACAAATCTGCATGTCTGGTTGTGTTGCGATGATTCCTTCAAATAACGCCTTGACAAAGGTAGCACGGTCGGGAGAAAGCAACAAATCATCTGCCTCGTCCAGAAAAAGATGACGTAAACAAAAATGTTTCATACCTCCACGTTGCGTCACATTCAAGACTCTTGAACCTGTACCAACTACGACATGGCTTCCTTTCAGACGATTCACATCCTCATCAATAAGTCCTTTTCCCACGATGGACTCACAACGAATTCCTGTTTTACTGTTGAGTTTGCGCAAATAGTTCACCACTTGAATTGTGACCTCGTAAGTTGGAAGGATGATAAGAACCGAATTTCTTTGATTGCCACGATGCACTTCTGTCAAGGCGAGTTGAGTGGCGGCAATGCAATAGGCAAACGTTTTGCCCATTCCTGAACTACATTGAATCAGCATATCTTTTCCATCACACATTGGACGAATTGTTTTTGCCTGTATTGAAGAAGGTTTTTCAAAACCAAAGGCCTGAATCGCCTTGACAACCTGGTCAGATAAACCACATTCGTGAAAAGTGGTTGGATCCTGTTTCTGGTCCACTTTTGGTGGTGGTGACGATGCTGCCGACGATGCTGCCGACGATGCTGATGACGATGCTGCCAACGATGGTGGTGACGATGCTGCCGACGATGGTGCTGATGACGATGCTGGTGGTGACGATGTTGCCAACGATGGTGCTGATGACGAAAGGGATGACGGTGTTTTTGCTTTTTGACAGTAAGTGTCCGTCACTTCAAGAGCAACTTTTTTGGGTTTCGCTTTCTTCGATACAGTCTCTTTTCGAGGCATGTGCACATCATCATCCTCAAGCACAGCAAAACGGTTCATCTTGTCGGCTTGAAGAATAGTGGCCATCCCAACCCCGCTTTGTTCGACAGAGAAAAAAAATTTTTTCTTGTAAAAAGTTTTTATAGACACAAACGTTGAGCTACGTGTTTGAAAGTGATACGCTTCGAATTTTGCAAACAATCCAAAACAAGGTAAGCAAGTAAATCCGCTTTGTCCTTGGCAATGCAACGAAATGCTTTACGAAGTCCAGAAAGTGTCAAATTTGGCCGATCATGTTTGGTCTTGTCTGCATCCACACCACCATCGAATACATCTTTGTCTAACTGACACTTTCTCACAACCCAATGATGTTCACTAAATATGTAAAGAAGCAATAATCCAAATCGCAACACGTCATGACATTTTGGTGTTTTGTGCAAAAACATCACGTCTGGATGTTGAACCCATGGTTCCAATTGTGATTGATAATCATAACGCATAAGAATATCGTTTCGTTTCAAGGGTATTGGGTATAAGTCATGTTCATGGAGTTCTACACAAACATCGCAAATGCGAATGGCAATATCCCACCACTCAAATTTGTGCCATAACTTAAACGAATCCAGAGAACCCAATGTGAACAGATCGTTAAACCACTTTAGCATAAAGCCTAATTCGTTCGAGTGAACCAAAAACCCATAAATGGTCAGCAGCCCTGGACATGATATTGGTGTATGATTCGCAATACACGGTAAAAGACTTCGCACCACACCGTGATGACATGTGATTTGTTTGTACCTGACATATTGATCTTTATGAGTATAAACGTCAATTGTGTCCAAACATGTTTTCCAGTGAGTGAGGTCAGAACGTCGAATGTTTTCTTGTTGAAAACCACAGACCATGCAAAAGGAAGTGTTGTTGGAACGATTTAGGATTTTATGTAATCGTTGGACATCATCATGAGCTCGGGTTAAAAGTGGCAAATGCACAGAAACGTGCACCCAATGTCGCCATGGTGGATCATCGAGCTGTGTGTACATCTGTAAAACGACATCTGTTGATGGATAGTGCCATTTCATAATCGATCCAAAGGTTTGTAAAAATGCGAGCACTTGTTTTACTTCAGATGCTTTTTGACATATCAGTTTGATGTGGTACATATCATCTTTTTCTGAACATGCGAAATCCACGAACGGTAGCTTTTTATGCAGCGTACTCATCTGAGCATCAAACGCACCAGGGTCCGACAACAACACATCAATGTCATCATCGTGACACACACATGGCATCGGTGATCCAACTTGATCGAACAGCTTTTTTCGAAGGTCGTGAAAAAGATGTTCCGATTGTTGAAGTAATGAGTGCAGTTCACTGGTCTTGATCTCACGACCAGCATGAAACGATTGACATATTTCTTGAAGTTTCTGTTCCATTGAGGTAAGTAGTGTGTCGTTGGGATAGATGTGTGTGTCTTCGAGATAGAAGAATTTTTTTATTTTTTTATAAACACACACACACACATCTAGAAACCATATTCGTCCGTTTTTTGCTGTTTTGACGCCTGGTCACCTTCGTCCTCACGTGTACGCTTGGAGGTTGTTTCCTCGTAAGGATTGATGAATTCACCAACATCATCGTATTCAGGCGCTACCTCAAAATTACGGGCGAAGCCTGCTGTGCCTTGCACAACAACTGTGATTTGACTCACTTTGTATCCCCCACCTCGACCCGATGTCAGATCATACATATCATATTCTAAATCAGCAAGTACAAAATCCCCGGCTTTCGTCATCAATTTGTTGGGATCTTTCGGATTCGGAACTGGCACAAAATCCCTTCCCTTTCGACCAAAAACAGACACACGGCGATGTCGTAAACCCTGCATCAAGGTACTTTTAAACTTTTCATCAATGGCATAACCGTGCGGCGCTGGTCTTGCAGCCAAGGCCTCATATTCTTGGACTGCTCGAACATTTTCATCTGGAGTTGGCTTTTTCGCTGGTCGATACCATGCTTTGCTCGTTGCATAAATACCAAGATGCTTGTTGGTAGTGTTTGTAGTTTGTGCAAAGTTGCCAGGGATTTTCACTTCTGCATGTTTTTTGATGCGCCGATTGTATTCTGCTTCCAACGCATCTTGTTCCGTAGCATCCTTTTTCAGTTCGCGCATATTATCAAAAAGTTCTTGCTTTTCTTCCGGCTTGAGAAATAATGGATGAAAAAACCGTTTTCGTTCCAACACACGTGGATAACTCATCAATAACCGATATGCTTCCATTTGTTTTTGCTCCAATTGCTCTTTTCCACCAAAAGTGGCCATGAATTCTTCTGTCAATCCTTCTGTTGTGGCCACAAAGAAAAACTTGTGAACAAACTGTGTTACGTCGGGTGTCTGGCCTTCTCCAAGGCCAGCAATTTTTGCACGAGAGGATAACAATTTCATGGGAGGAAGACGAAAAATCGACTTTGGGTATTCAATACCTGGTTTTGTCAGGTCTTTGATGTTGTTCAAAAGACGTAAAGCGTCTGCGGGTGGGTCAGGAATTTGCTGGTGTGGTGGAATAATGCTAACCCGCCAGACTTGGTTTTTGGACTGATCATGTTTTGGAAGTAAAACAACCAATGTCTTTTCCATTCGTTCTTCCGTTAACACATCAAACACACTCAGTGTTTTAGGATCCGAAAACACATCTGATTTCTGCTCCTTTGTAGTCAGGCTCATTTTTATCACGTCGCAGCGACCGTTTTTTTTTAAACACCGAAAAAAAGTAAACAATTTTTTTTTGAGGGTGGGTGTGTGGATGTTTGTGGTTATTGTGATAAATCTACAGAAATCTGAATGCTTTTCGATGCTTCTTTTGGTTCTTTTGTATGAATACATTTGGTACATATCGCTTTGTATGTTGTCACAACCATTTTTCGATAATCCGAAGATTGATAAAATACAGATACTGGGAACATCCAAGAAAATGATACACCTCCAACACCTACTCCTGTCACTAACCATTCTGGTGATCGACCAAACCCCAATTCATAAACAGATGCAATTGCTGCAAAACCCCATCCTACCAGTAAAACACAACCAAAAATAATATAATTGAATTCTAACAAATGATATTCGCGGGTTGCATTTTTTCGGAGAAATCGCCACAATTGCATGTGACACGTGGCGATTGTGACGAGAGCAAGGATCAAACCTGGAAGTAACCAACCAGCAATCGCAAAGGAATCAAATGTGAAAAAGCAGTATGTGCCTGCAGATACCAAATATATGGGCGAATCTAAACTCAATAGACCAGTAATTAAAACACACACAATCCACACACCGATTGTGGTTCGAAATGCAATCACATCGGTAAGAATCGGTTTTTTATTATGATGCCATACAACAATATCCCAGAAGGCAAGGGCCATGAGTGTGACGTTAAAAAATTGTGTTAGAATCGAACTGACATGTGCAATTGCCTCGATCTGGCAGGCAGGATCTTCACCATAGAACATATTCATCGCAGAATTGGTCAGGCATTGTACTCCACATGTAATACTTAACATGACACAGCCAGAACATACTCCACCAATAAAGTAGTCTATGATTCTGCGTTCTCGATTACACTTGATCATACAAAGCAACATGAAGGACAGCACCGCACCAATCAGATTGGAGATGAAATAAAAGATCCATATGCCCTGCTTGTCGAATGTTCCGATGTTCCAATTCATTGTTTTTTGCCCAAGATTTCGTTTTTGGTCTCTAGTACACACAAAAAATAAAATAATTTTATTGAATTTTTTTTTATGCAAACAGAGACAATAGATATTCCGTTTTGCCGGATTTGCATCGCACAAACAAATATTCGTTTAGGATATCGCATATGGGTAAAGGTAAATAACGTTTGACAACAACACATACAATTAACTCAACCAAATGCCAGGCAATGAATTGTGGCACGTCACGCAAATCTGCCTGAATGGGTCGGTATCCTTGAAACCATAACTCGACTGAACGTAAACATGGCCAGAAGAAAAATGGTGTCAATGTGCATGTTTGTTTCATTGGTTCTGGCTCGGTGAAATTTTGAATCAGTTTGTTGCGATGAGGTCCAAGGGTAGATGCATTTCCTCGAATGCGATTGAGTACGTAATAATATGAATGTTGTTTTGACACAAGGGCGCCATTTTGAATAAGAAATCGAAATTGATAATCCCATGGCTTATCCATACTTAAAAAGTAACTCAATGTGTCTTTTAAGTGCTTTTTAGTTGGACGTAAGACTTGCAACATAGAGACACTCCGTACCTTGTACAACAATCCACACTTGAGCAAGGTTTTTCGCACATACGGCAACAAGAAACGTACAACATCAACACAATCTCGACGCAATAACCTGTGCACCTGTGTACGCCATGTTTTTCTCCAACATAACACCAATTCTTCTGTAAACATTTCTTTCACTGTCTGAAGATCATTTAGTAAACAAGCTTCATGGAACGTTTTTGTGAACAGCTTCAGCATTTTGAGAACCAAATTTTTTTTAATGTGATGACTTTCAACAAAATTTATTCGACAACAAACACTTTCTGGTCCCATCTGAGTGCATTTACTGTTGCGTAGAATTTGCTTTGGCGACAGATTGGACACACTTCTTTTGCCCGCGCCGCGCAGAAATCACACACACAACGATGACCACATGGAACAAACACCGCTCTTGACGCCTCCTTGTCCATACAAACACAACACACGATTCGTTTCTGGAGATGCAAGGCTTTTGTCAAGTACGCAATCAGAATGGTACAGTAGACTCGCTTACGACCCTGGTTAAGCATCTCGAGCCGATTCACTTCATCTTGCAAGAATCCAGCTTTGCATCGCATCGCCAAACGATCAATATCCACATATCCAGCAAACTTGTAGCTGTTTTCAACACAATATAGTTTATGCGTTTCCCAATCCATTTGTTGACATTTGACGCAACAATAACGTCTGATTCTACATCGACCGCAAAACGAATGTGTTGCTTCTCCACACGTCAGACAAAACATCGAGTTCCACGAAGTCAAATCTTTTTCATGCTCCCAACATGTTTTACACCGTGTTGGTTTGTGTGTGGGAAGTATTGCATCGTTTGAGCAATACTCACACTGTATCTTGCTTTTTGCGGGTCTTTTCCAATCAAAAAACGGTGCATCATCATACACTGCGAACCCAGAACTCATATAAACATCCGGTCGGGATGTTGGGTTCTCGAATGGCACATTCGTCGGCAAATTCATCTTGTGAAGATATTTTTATCAAACAGAAGTCAACGTAAAATTTGCAAAAAAATTTTTGTTAAAATTCATGTTGAAAAATCAATAATCAAACCCACGCGTAACCTGAATACCAGCTGGAATCACTCGAGGTGAACGGGGAGATGGTGATGTACGAGAGGGACGAGGTGACTTTCGAGATGATTTACGAGATGTCTTTTGTGAACCGGGACGGATTTCATGTGTGTACTGTGAGCGACGTGGTTTGCGCGAAAGCCGAGGATTGATGGATGGATTCATGGATGGATTCTCGCTTGGTGCCAGTATTTTAACATGCTTGACATGCTCCAAATCCGTGTCTCGCACTTTTCCCATGAATGGTTCATATTTCTGACGGAGTGCGGCAAGTCGTAAAGTGCTGACTTCCAATGGTCGATATTCAGGACCACGAATCTGCTTAAGCATCTCATTCATCGCGGAAAGAAAGATGGGATAGATTCCTGGAGCGTCCGACTGCAAATCGGGGTCGGATTGCATATTCAACAGCAGCGAAGTAGCATCAAGCTCTGGATAAGGCACTGTGCAGGATCCATATGTCCAATCGGCACAATTCAATACAGCCTCTTGTTTGCCATCAATGTCCTGATATCGAACAAATAGACTTTTCATGAGCAAATTTCCATGAGTGATATTTGCATCAAACATGCGCAACAACATCTGTGCCAGTTGATAAGCAACAGCCTTCACGACATCCACTTTGTCCTTGATGCAGTACAAATATCCCATGAAATCAAAAACGACCTCTTCCATCTCAAAACAATGGAGTTTAAAACCTTGACGATGAATGTTTTGCATTCCTGTGATACTCAAAGCTACGTTTTTACCGGCAGCGATTTGTTGCATGATTGGCATATTTTCCGTGAAAATTCGTTCGTCAATCATTAAAAAAGGTTTCAATTGCTCTTTGCGTTGAAGAAGCAGTAACATACGTTTGTCTTCCTCTTTGTCGAGAACCGCGGATACAAACCATTCTTCCGCCTGAAGACGTTGTGGAAGTAAAGAGGACATCACAATGCAAATCCGGTTTTCTTGTGGACCGGAATACAGTGCTCCAGATTTGATAACCTTGTAATAACGACCACTTCGTTGTTCTTCCATTAAAAATGCGTTAACTTCAGCTTGTGACTTGACCTGACCGTTTTGGTCCACGAGTGCAAAACCAAGTGCCGTGAGAACACTATTGAGACTCATGTCGCCGATCAGTTCATCGTAATCACGATTCGATACCTCTACGCCATGACGTAGGCGGTACAAAGAGCGAATTTCCATCTCACGATCAATCTTGCACCATTTGACCTCATTGTCCTTTTCAGCTGAGGGACGATCGCATCGCAACATTTTTTTTCCCTCTTTTTGACTTGTATTTGAAAACTTCCACGAGGAAAAAAAAATGTCAAGCGAAATGACTTGGGATTTTGGAGATCAGGAACCACCTGTGCCAGAAGTACAAGAAGGTCCTGATACAACAAAAATCGCTGTTGCATGCGGAGTGATCATCATTGCATTTCTGTGGTTTATTCTTATTGTGGTTGCTTTCAGTTATTTATCCAGATGTTCTTATCAAGACGCCGAGAGATTTCGAGTGAGTCTTGGATTTTCCATCGCCACAATCTTTTGCCCATTTTTTGTCGTCGTGCCAGTGTGTCTGAATGTACGCTAATCCCCAGTGTGCAAGGTTGAAAACGGAATACATTTTTGACTTGGTATTGCAAGACTTGGAAACAGTTCACGTTGCCAATTACGTGAAGTTTCTTCGCGAACACCAAGATGATAAATATAGTTTTTGTTGTCCACTGCAGTAATATATAATTGAAAGTGGCCAACCAGTGGATCATAACTCGTTTTTAAAACGGTTTCCACAGGAAAGGGGTGAAACAAATAATCAGAGACAATCAAACTAACATCAACAGTAATCATTAGTGTCAATTCGGTTAACATGTTATTCTTCATACATGAGAGGCAGCAATAAAGTGCTTCTGGGCGATGACCTATGCATTTGTGTGCAGCATCATCAACAACTGAACCTCTCATGCACAAGTCACACAAACTGATTTGGTTAACCTTGTAAGTTCCTGAGATCGTCGGCGTTAAACAAATACAACAAATTTTCGTTTCGTAGTTCCGAAACCAGGATTTTTTGCGCAAAAAATGCATGAGACACAGTTTCGGATTCTTTAAGGGATACATTGGTTTGTTGCCACATTTTCCAGAGATACAGCATGGACAAGAATCGTTTCGGTGTTTCCAATGATTACACCAAAAGTCTTGCACATAATGTGCTGGACATAAAAGACAATACGACGCCATCGCTCGAAGTGGACATTTACTGCAACACCACAACGCGGGTATATCATTAAATGACATCGAGAATGTCATTTTCGTTTCGAAAAGCTATAAACAAAAAGCTATTCAAATGTAGCACCTGTTTTTTTTTATTTATTATTTTGTCAAACTTGGTGCAATACTGAAAACGGAATACATCTGTCTGGCTCTTTTATTCGCAATAGAGTGCATTTAAAACATTTAGACTGATCATCGTTCAATAAAACCAGTCAACGACATTTTTCGGCGGGTGGTGGTTGTAAAAACAAGCCAAATACACAGATTTTCTTTTCGAATTTAAAATTCCCAAATTACACATCAGTATGTAATATCGCAAAAGGAATACAACCATGAGTTGTAAGTATTGGTATGTTGGGATATTGGCACTTTGGTGCTATTAAAACCATTCGACTATCAATATGATAAGTGTATGTCTGCTCGTCGACAGTTTTGATATACGTTTCATACCATTGTTGTGAATTGACACGTTGAATTGTTCCTAAGATAGTGCCGATTTCAAGTGGTTTGAACAAGTAATCGACGACGATTAAATTGATACCCGTAATTGGAATGGTTTGCATCAAGGTATCGAGTGTGTCTTTTTTTGCACACAAAAGACAACAATATAGTGATTTGATTTCGTTTTGTGTGTACGTACCAGAAATGGTTGGAGCAAAACAAACACAACATAACTTCATTGGATCTAAAAATTTACTTACCTCGAGCTGAGTGAAATGAAAAAGACAATGTTTGGGGTCTTTTAATGGATAACGAGGTATTACATAACAAGGACAAAACCCCTTGCCTTCCATGACGTCTCTATAACCTTTTTCACAAATATTTCTTTTTCTGCAATTACATAATTTAACACTACTCAAACATCGGTTGCATTGCAGAGCAAGAAGATAATGCGGTCCACAATAAGATGGTTCTGACTCTGGGAACCTTGCTGAAATAGGACATCGTTGACATCTGTTGTAAAGATTAAACATGATTCGAATTCTGTTTTTTCAACCCATAATATGTTTACCTTTTGGAACATGGTTTTTTTTTGTCAAAAATATACTTAACTTTTCTTTTCAGGAGCAACAGGGGGCACTGTGCGTCCATATCTTTGATAGGTTTTCAACTGTCGATATTGGTTTTCATCAAGCACATTTACACTTTGCTTCAATGCAGATTGTGTTGAATCAATTAAACCTTTGTCCTGGAAATCCGCAAGCTGAAATGTAAATTGACTGCGAGCTTCGAATCGTTTTGGTGTGTTTATCCTCACGATATCAAATATTCGTGAAAAGACGTCATCCATCAATTTTGTGATACTATCATGTGTCCACCCAAAATGCCTACGCTGAACATCAGGCATTTTCCGGTTTTCGGGAGCAATCTCAGTTTCCACCATTTTATCAATTGTCTCCATATCAGGGGAAATTGGCAACCATCCATTGGTTTTAAACTCCTCGATCCCGGCTGATGATATTCCGGTCAGAAAGACCATTTCATCCAAATATGCTTTTAGACTTCCTGTAAATGTTTCCTTCTGTTTCGTTTTGAATTGTTGATCTGAAATCTCGACATTTTGATTTAGGACGGTCAGGATGCTGTTTGCAATAATAAACTCTCGTGTTTCCTTGGTTGGCAAATCAACCATGATACTGTTTTGAAATCGACGTGCAATGGCAGAATCAAGCTGCCAAGGAAGATTAGTGGCTGCAATGGTAATCACGTGTGGATAGGTCTTGATTCCTTGCATTACTTGCAACAACGTGCTAACGATATTTGATAAGTCTTCCTGTTCACGTTTTCCAGCAATGGCTTCTATCTCGTCCACAAACAAAATAGATAAAGACTCTACACCTAATCGCGCATTATTTTTTTGCCATTGAATAGCTTCTTTTTCCAACTTATCATACGTCTCAACAATACGTGTCTCCGTTGCACCAACCCATTTACTTTTGAATGTTCCACCAGGGACAAAAAACAAACGAACTTTTGTTCCTGATTTTTCAAAGGCACTTGGAATCGCCTCGGCAATCTTCGTCTTGCCCGTTCCAGGCGGTCCATATAACAATAACGCAGTGTCACGTTTCAGTGCTTTTGGAAAAAGAAGTGGGGATACAAATTTTCGCTTAATAGAGGTAATAATTGGGTCCACTCCAAATAGTGTCGACTGTGCTCTTGGTAGATACTCAGAGATTGTTCTTAAAAAATCCACATTCTCCGATTCTTTTGTCTCTGTTGGTAATCTCATTCTCAGTGAAAAATACAAAGGTTTCGACGCACCCAATTCACGGTCCAAACATTGATCAAAATCGCGAGTATTGGCACATGTCAGTCCAATACTGTTTAGAATCGCTTGAGCGCGATCAAACTTGCCAACCGCGAATGATGCACTTGCCTGTGTCAACATTTCCATATTTGTTGGCACTCGAGGTAATCGAATCAATGTGTTTATAAAACTTCTGAGATCATCTGATTCTGCTGCTGCTTGAAGCATTATTATTCTTTTTTTTTACCCCCTGTTTTGTACACAAGCCATTCTGAAACACGGTTCCGATAATGGTGCTTCACTTTTGTTCGACTTATCCTACGACTCACACACATCTGTCAAGTCGTCTAAAGTCATTTTGGATGTCCGATAAGATGAAAATGAACATGATGAACATGAAGAAGATGAAGAAGATGATGAAGATGATGAAGATGATGAAGATGATGAAGATGATGATGATGAAGATGATGATGAAGATGAAGATGAAGATGATGAAGAAGATGAAGATGATGATGATGAAGATGATGATGAAGATGAAGATGAATAAGAAAGATCACCGGCAGAATAACGACACGCTTTGCTTTGACAAGTACGTAAACACGGCAACGAGTGCTTCGTGTGCAAACATTTGCCGCAGATTACGGGAGGTGTTTGCGGCAACTGGTTTGGTGGACTTGACACTGAAAACTTGCAAACATGACCATGTCCACGAATATGTGATGGAAGAATGTCACATAAAATCACTGTGTGACCGCAGGACGGACATTTTTGTACCTTGACAGCCTTCATTCCAGCGATGACAAGTTTGTTGTTGTGGTGTGACGAAAAAAAAAATTTTTATATGAGAAGATTTTTTCGGTGCTCAAAAAAAATGTCGGAGAAACAGATCCAGCTCAAACGGGCATTGACGCATTCGGCGAATCTTTATCTTGATTCACTCAAAAAATCGTTTCCTGACTATTATCGGGGTTCGCATTTTTACACGGAAGACGACTGCTTTGAGCGATTGAACGAAAATGTGACAGAAGACTTTTTGAACCATCTGTGTAAACGAGAGAAGCCGTATATTTTTGGTCGTGACAATGGTATATCAAGATTGCTTGGCAAACCTGATTTCTACAAAGACATGGATCGCGAGGAAAGGGTGGCGTGGTGGACATCGCTTGAGAATATGTTAAAATTCTTTACAATCGTTCGTTCTGCCGGTGACCGAGTGTCATTGTTCGAAGACATGGCGCTTGCATGTCGCGCTGCTGGTACGACAGCAGTCGAACAAAAGATGCACCCTTTTGCTGCGGTTACAAATCTTTTGAAAAACAGTGAGATGCGTACAAAAATGTCTGATGGTTTCAAGGATACAACATCTATTAAGCAGATGCTTGGATCTGTGGGGCCGTTGCTTGCGACCATGACAAACCCACCCTATGACCCGGATCAGGATTGTGATGAATGGGAATTGTTGCCTGATGAGGTGGTGCAAGAGGTTAAAGAGCAAGGAAAAGAGGAAGTGCAAGACAAAGTCGAGATAAAACAGGAGGTCACACAAAAGCCTGAAAAACGCGCATATGTGGAAGAAGAAGCATGTGAAGACGATTTGCCGCGTCCTCCTTCGGAGATGTTTCGATCCTTGAATTTGGGCGGAGACAAATCTAATGTTGCTGACCAAGTAAGTGGCTTGATCAAAGATATGCTACCAAAAGTGAATCTCGAAGAAAGTTGCAAAATGTTTCATGAAGCATTGTCTGGAAAAGGTGATAATCCGCTGCTCGAACAAGCAAGCAATTTTTTGACAAACGGTGACACTTCTGGATTGATGAAAATGATGATGAGTGATCCGAATATTCGTGGGTCTAAAAGCACATTGGACAAAGTCAC
>Ga0068864_100001789_pt1 | contig 17634 bp, 16 predicted proteins | sample KBSSwiS72_FD_66586 | JGI IMG/M metagenome (GOLD analysis project Ga0068864, IMG submission 66586) | Switchgrass rhizosphere microbial communities from Kellogg Biological Station, Michigan, USA - KBS Switchgrass S7-2 | ecosystem: Host-associated > Plants > Roots > Rhizosphere > Soil ... | reverse complement strand
CGGCGTCAGCCTGGCGACGTCGGCGACGAGCCGCCTGACGTTCTCGACGGTGCCCTGACTCTCGGCGATCAGCACGCCGGCGGTCGTGATCACGATTAGATTGTTGACGGTGACCGTCCGCTTGGTCGGATCGATCTGCTCGTACGCATACACGTTGTCGGCGAGTTTGGTCACACGCGGAAAATCGGCCGATGTCAGGCCGCGCAGGGTGATGTCCGCGGTCCGGGCTGCCGCCTGGCCGAACAGGCTGACGATCAACAGCGCTATCGCGCCCATATGAACCTCTGCACGCGTTTGCCCTCGTAGGTCTCGGTGATATACAGACTACCCTTCGAGTCGACCGCGAGGTTGTGCGCGCCGTAGAACTGGCCGGCCCAGTGGCCGGCGCCGCCGAACGTGCTCACGACCTCGAGCGTGCTCCGTCGCAGCACGTAGACCTGCTGATTCGTCCCATCGATGACGAATGCATATCTCTGTTCGGGATCGGTTGAGAAGCCGATGTCCCACACGGATCCGCTGCCGAACGTGTTTTTTGCGATGAAAGCTTCCTGGACGAACGTCCCGTCCTTCTTGAACACCTGCAGCCGGTCGTTCGTGCGATCGCAGACGTAGACCAGGCCGTCCTTCGCGATGCGCACGGCGTGGACGATGCGGAATTGCGGCGGGGGAGGGCCGTTCGGATCGTACTGGCTCGGCTTGTTTTCATGCTGCACGGTGCCGCTGAACGGGCCGGGCAGCACCTCGCCGGCACTGGTGAAATAGGAATCGTCCGGCTTCCTGCCGTACGCGCCCCAGTGGCGCTTGTAGGCGCCGGTCGTCGCATCGAAGACGATCACGCGATGGTTGACGTAGCCGTCTGCGACGTAGAGTTCGTTGGCCGCGCGGTCGACGACCATGTGCGCGGCGGCGCCGAGGTTCTGCGTGTCGTTGCTGCCTTGACCTTTGCCCTGACGGCCGATCTGCAGCAGGAACTTGCCCTGCCGCGTGAACTTCAGGAGGTGAGCGTCTTTGTCGCCGCCCGCGCCGAGCCACACGTTGTCCTGGTCATCGACGTGGATCCCGTGCTCGAGCTGCGGCCACTCGTAGCCGGAGCCAGGGCCTCCCCACGAGGAGACCAGAGTCCCTTCCTGATCGAATTCGAGCACCGGCGGCGCCGCCGTCCAGAACGATCGCGTCTCGTTCGGCTGCAGCGTCGACGGCCGGTGTGTGATCCAGATGTGATCGTGTGAGTCGACGGCGACGCCGACCACCGCACCCACGATCCAGTGGTTCGGCAGCGGCTTCGGCCACGAGGGATCGACGGTGAACCTGGGAACGTCCATTGATGTTTGCGCAGCGAGCCCGACAACGAAGAAGGCCCACGGAAAGTGGCGCAGCGCTTTAGCGCTGCGGGAGGCGCGCGATCGCAGGGCTAAAGCCCTGCGCCACAGGACATCAGCCCGCAGGGCTGAAGCCCTGCGCCACGCTTTCATTTCTTCTTCTCCTCATCGTGCTCGCCGTCGGTCAGCATCGGCATCGACGATCCCAGCGAGGGCGCGATCAACCCGGTCTTCACGTAGGTGAGCAGCTTGTCGCGGGTGTCGGTGATGTCGAGGTTCCTCATCGTCAGCTGACCGATGCGGTCCTGCGGCGAGAACACGCTCTCGCCCTTCTCCATTGTCAGTCGCTCCGGTTTGTACGTGAGGTTCGGGCTCTCCGTGTTGAGAATCGAATAGTCGTTCCCTCGCCGCAGTTGAACCGTGACCTCGCCGGTGACCGCCCTCGCGACCCAGCGCTGCGCCGATTCGCGGAGCTTCAGCGCCTGCGGGTCGAACCAGCGCCCCTGGTAGAGCAGGCGGCCGAGGCGGCGGCCGCTCTCGCGGTAGTCCTCGATCGTGTCCTCGTTGTGGATGCCGGTGATCAGGCGCTCGTAGCCGATGAAGAGCAGGGCCATGCCGGGCGCCTCGTAGATGCCGCGGCTCTTGGCTTCGATGATCCGGTTCTCGATCTGATCGGACATGCCGAGGCCATGGCGTCCGCCGATCGCGTTCGCCTCGAGCATCAGCTCCACCTGGTCGTCGTACGGCTTCCCGTTGAGCGCGACAGGCCGCCCCTCGTCAAACCGTACCGAGACCGTTTCCGCTTTCACCGCGACGTCGTCGCGCCACGACGCGACGCCCATGATTGGCTGGACGATCGTGATGCCCTTGTTGAGGAACTCGAGATCCTTGGCTTCGTGGGTTGCCCCGAGAATGTTGGAGTCGGTCGAGTAGGCCTTCTCCGTGCTCATGCGGTACGCGAAGCCGGCCTTGTTCATGTACTCCGACATCTCCTTACGGCCGCCGAGCTCGTCGATGAATTGCTGATCGAGCCACGGTTTGTAGATGCGGAGATTCGGGTTGGCGAGGAGACCGTAGCGGTAGAACCGCTCGATGTCGTTGCCCTTGAACGTGCTGCCGTCTCCCCAGATGTGGACGTCGTCTTCTTTCATGGCGACGACCAGCATGGTGCCGGTTACCGCTCGGCCGAGCGGCGTCGTGTTGAAGTAGGGCACCCCGGCGGTGGAGATGTGGAAGGCGCCGCTCTGAAGCGCCGCGATCCCTTCGGCGACCATCTGGGCGCGACAGTCGACAAGGCGCGCCTTCTCGGCGCCGTACTGCAGCGCCTTGCGCGGGATCTCGTCGTAGTCGGCTTCGTCGGGCTGACCGAGGTTGGCGGTGTAGGCGTAAGGGATCGCGCCCTTGGCCCGCATCCAGTGAAGCGCCGCGCTTGTGTCGAGACCGCCGGAAAATGCGATGCCGACCTTCTGGCCGGCGGGGAGACGCTGGAGGATAGTGGCCATCAACTAGTGTGGGAGACCGGAAGGCGCCTTCGGCGCAGGGGGCTTGAGCTTGTACACGAGCCTGAGCTCCGGGACGTCGGCGCGGGCGCGCCCCGCATCGTCCAATTGGATGCGCAGCGCCATCTGCCGGGTTGCGGGCACGAGGATGTAAGTGAACACGAGATCGTGCGACGGCCCGATCGTGTAGACGGTCACTATGTGCGGGCCATCCCATTTCGTGACGGCGTCGATCGTGGTGCTGCCGAACGCTTGCGGCGTCTTCGTGCCGTCGGTCGGAAACAGGTGTGACCGCCCCAGGCCATCGGTCACCGTGAATGTGGAGTGATCGGTGTGCTCGATCACGAGGGAGGCGAGCCCTCGCACATAGAGCGCCAGATCGCGCAGGCGCGCTTTCTCTTCGTCGGTCAGCGGTACGGCACCGGCGCTGCGGCCCTCGGAGGTCCCGCCGGATCGCCGGGTGCCAGCGCCGTTGCGTCCACCAAATCCGCCGCGCCCGCCGAAGCCGCCGGTGAATCCGCCGCCATTACGCGGCGTCTGGGCCGGCGGCGGCTCGAACGAGGCCTTCGACAGATCGCCGCTGATGTCGCGATCGAGCGTCCACGTGCCGGAGAAGTCGGTTTGCGCGAAGGCTCGCGCTCCCGACAGTCCGAGCAGACCGAAGGACAGCACGACGGCGGTCAGCAGCTTCATGGCTTTATCTCGACCAGTTCGATCGCTTCGTGACTCGGACCTTCGACCATGATCGCGCGCGTGTCGCCCACCCGGACCGGGTTTAAATCCGGTCCGGCGCCGAGAAACTTCACGCCTTCACTCCGCAGCTTCGCGATCCACGCGTCCAGATCGGCGACGCTGAGGCCGACGTGATCGGCGAGGTGGCCGCGCGTGCTGACCAACGACGCATCGCTCTGCCGCGTGTAGCCGCCCATCGAGACGTCGCTGAAGACCAGCGGGATCTGCGGCGCGCGGTGCATGCCGTCGACGTCGAGCGCCGGAAACGTCTTGTCGGCGCCGCGCGGCACCTTGCAGTTCGCCTCGGTGCGGGCTTCGGCTGGCGCCGCACCGCGGCGGCCCTGCGGCACTGGCACGTTCAGGTGCTTCTGATACCAGAGCTGCGCGCAGAACGGCTCCTCGTGGTACATGTGCACGTGGTTGAAGCGCTCGGCCGGCATGTCTCCCTGCACTTCGATCAGCGCATCGTCCGGGCCGCGAATGTAAGCGAAGCCGGCGCCGCCGGCCGGCTTGACGTTGCTCTTCTTCGCTTCGTCGAGCTGCGCGCGGGTCAGGCCGAGGACGCCTCCAGTCCCTGGAAAGGTGTCGCTGTTGATGTTGACGGTGGGGCGATCGGGGTCGCCGGTGTAGAGGGGCAGCAGCGTCACGCCGTCGGCACGCAACCGCGCCATCGTCGCGCGCTCGTTCGTCACGTGCCAGCCGAAGTGCCAGAACGCGGTTTGCGGCTGGGTCGCGGGCGGTTGATCGACCTTCGAGAAGAGGACGAGCACGTTGTTCGGAGATTTCAGCGCGGTCATGCCGCCCCAGGTCGTCTTCGACGTGCTCGGGAACGCCTTCGCGTACCACGCCGCGGCCGTCTCCGGGTTCATCGAGTTCAGGTGCAGGTGATGGAAGCCCGGCGCCGGCAGCGCGCCGGGCTGCGCGGCGGCCGTCGCCAGGGCGGCCGCGACGCCGGCCGCGAACAGGAAGGCCTTCATTCGCATAGTTTACTTCTTGAGCTCGTCGTACACGGCCTGGATGGACGCCTTGAGGCGCTCGTTCTTGTAGCCCGGGTACTTGTCGATCTTGAACGACGCGAGCGCCTCGTCCACGCTCTTGCCGGCTTTCATCGCGTCGATCGAGTGCGACAGAAAATCAGCGCAGAATTTCTGGTAGGTCTCGAGATCCTTTGGCGTCCCGACCGGGCTGTGACCCGGGATCACGGTGTCGACGTTCTTGATCCCGGCGATCACCTTCTGCAACGTGCGCGGGAAGGAGACGCAGCTGCCGCCGTTGGCGCGGTCGCACCCGGGGCCGTCTTTCCACGCGAACGCATCGCCGGTGTGCAGCACCCGCAGAGCCGGGAAGACGATGAACGCGTCGCCGTTGGTGTGGGCGGCGCCGAAGTAGTAGAGATCGATGCGATCTTTGCCCGCACCGAGCGTCAGTTTGTCGGCGAACGTCTTCGAGGGCAGGAATTTCGCGTTCTCACCCTTGAACGCGTCCATCTTCGTCATGTTCGTCTTGGTGTTGTCCTGCGCCACGATCTCGACGTTGGCCCCGAAGAAACCGTTATTGCCGGTGTGATCGCCGTGCGTGTGCGTGTTGATGATGCGCGTGATCGGCTTGTCGGTGACGCTCTTCACCTTGTCGAGCACGGCCTGGCCCCAGCCGGCAAGCTTGTCGTCGACGAGCGTGACGCCGGCGTCGGTGATGAAGACCGCGACGTTGCCGCCGCTGAACGTCGCCGCATTGCCGGGTGTAGAGCTCGTGAGGACGTAGAGGTTGTCCTTCAGCTTCAGGATGTCGATCACTTTCGGCGCGGTGGGGGTCTGCGCCGCCATCGACGCGGCGCCGGCCGCCAGCAGGATGCCCAACAGGACGCTTCGTTTCATGCCGACTCCTCCAGGGAAAAGACGACTTTACCCCGAACTCCGCCTTCGGGGTCAGACCCCGTGGCACTTTTTGCCACGGGGTCTGACCCCAGTCTCCGACACTAATCTCCGACACCGGTGACGTGGTAGCCTCAGTCGCGTCTGTGGATGTAAAGACACTGAACCTGTGGAAGCAGGAGCTCGGAACCCTGCCTGCATCGCTGTGGGAAAAGACCGCCCTCGAAACGCTGATCCTCGCCGACAACCGCCTGACGGAGATCCACGATGGCATCGGCGCTTTGACGAATCTGCGGACGCTGGATCTCGGGCACAACCTGCTTGCCGATCTTCCCGAGTCGCTCGGACAGCTGACCGGACTCACCGACTACCTTTACCTGCACGACAACAAACTCACCGCGCTCCGCGAGTCGCTGTTCGCGTGTCTGCCGAAGCTGCGATACCTGAACGTCAGCGACAACCAGTTGACGCAATTGCCGGATTCGATCGGCGCGCTGCGAAGCCTTGAGGAATTCCGTGCTGATGGGAATCAGCTCGAAACGCTGCCGGCCTCGTTCAGCGACCTCGGGCGGCTCCACGAGCTCCATCTGCGCAATAACCGGTTTCGCGAGGTACCGATGGCGCTTCGCGGACTGCCGCGTCTGTCGTATCTCGATCTGCGTGGCAATCCGTTGACCGAGCTGCCTCCCTGGATTGTGGAGTGGTCGCAGCTCCAGAAGCTTGATCTGAGATGGGTGAAGCTGACGTCGATTCCGTCGGCGGTCGAGACGCTCGAGGAACGCGGTTGCCGGGTATTGTTGTAGGCCGGATCTGAAAGGACCCGGCCTACATACGTGGGCTGTAGGGCGGGTCCTTTTGGACCCGCCGGAGAAGAGCATGTCTGACATGAATCGTCGTGATTTCGGGCGCTCGGGTCTGCTTGGGGTTGCCGGCCTCGCTCTCGGCAGGGCGGACACACGGGTCCGCCCCTACGTTCCCGCTCAGACTGGCGACGGCCGCGCGTATCGCTACGTCCATCTCGACGTGTTCACCGACAAGCGGATGCAGGGCAATCAGCTCTTCGTCTTTCCGCAACCCGCCGGCCTCGACACCGAGACGATGCAGACGATGACGCGGGAGTCGAACCTGTCGGAGTGCACATTCGTGTTTCCTCCGGAGGCGGCGGGCACCGAGCATCGTGTCCGCATCTTCACGCGTACGGCGGAGACGCCATTTGCCGGACACCCGACGATCGGCACGGCGTTCGCGCTCGCGCACGCCGGGGTGCTGAAGGCGGGCGTCGCCCGCACCACCTTCGGCCTCGGTGTCGGCCCCATCAATCTGGATCTCGACTGGAAGGACGGCCGCCTCGCGTTCGCGTGGATGACTCAACTGAAGCCGACGTTCGGCAAGACGGTGACAGACGGCGCCGCGCTCGCGGCGGCGTTGGGGCTTGATGCCACAACGTCCGCAGTCCGGCCAAAGCCGGACACTACAGGAGACACGAGTCCGGCGGGCCAGGAAGTCAACTGTGGCTCGAACTTCTTCATCGTGCCGCTGGCGACGCGCAAGGCGGTCGATGCGGCCGTGCTCGATCGCGCGAAGGTCGACGCCCTGTTTGTGGCGGCCGGCATCCAGCGCCGCGGCGTCTATGTCTTCAGCGTGGAGGGCGGGGCGGACGGCGCCACGGCCTACAGCCGTCTCCTCCCCTCGGGAGGCCTCGAAGACCCGGCGACCGGATCGGCGGTCGGCCCGGCCGCGTGCTTCGCCGCGAAATACGGCATGGTGCCGCGCGAGCGGATCGGCGCGATGACCTTCGTGCAGGGCGTGCTGGCGCGGCGCCCGAGCCGGCTGCACATCAAGGTCACGATGAGCGGCGCCGAGGTGACTGCCGTGCAGGTCGGCGGTGCATCGGTGATCGTCGGCGAAGGCTCGATGACGGTGTAGAGTAGCGGACCGTGCGTTGGAAACCGCTGTCGGTCTGCGCTGTCGCGCTCGTGTGTGGCACGGCCCTTCAGGGTTGCCACCGCCGGGTTGACGCCCAGCGGTACGGCCACCAGGTCTCGACTCTGGTCGCGGCCTCGACGAGCCCGGTGCCGCGATGCGCCACTACGCGGAGCGGCGGTTGCCGCCGGGCGCACCGCTCGACATGCCTGAGCGGTACGAGCGCGCCGCGCGGCAGCGCGCCCTCATGCCGCACTTCTCCTCGCGCATCGGTCGAAGCGTGCCCGACGCGATGGCGCTGAACGGGCGGCTGTCGCCGACCAGCGTGCTCGATGCATGGACGCCGCTCGGCCCCGGAAACATCGGCGGCCGCACGCGCGTCATCCGCTACCACCCGATCGTACACACACGGATCTTCGCCGCCGGTGTCTCCGGCGGCGTCTGGCGGAGCGACGATGACGGCGGATCCTGGCGGCCGATCGCCGACGGCCTCACGAACCTCGCCGTCAACACGCTCGCGATCGATGCGCGCGAGCCGGACACCATGTACGCCGGCACCGGTGAAGGCTACTTCCGCGAGGAGATCCGCGGCACCGGCCTGCCGCTGCGCGGCAGCGGTATCTTCGTCTCGCGCGACGGTGGATCGACATGGCAACGGCTCGCCTCGACGGCAAACGACGACTTCCTGTGGGTGAACGACATCGAACTTGGCGTCGGCGATTCGCGCCGCGTTTACGCTGCCACGCGGACGGGCGTGTGGCGGTCGACGGATGCCGGTCTGTCGTGGACGAATCTGCTGACCACGAACGTGCGGGGCGGCTGCCTCGATCTCGCGATGCGTCCCGATCGCGACGAGGACGTGCTGCTCGCCTCGTGCGGCAGCTATGAACAGGCGACTGTGTATCGAATCAACGCGGCCAGCGCAGGAGCGATCGTGGAAGCAGTCCTGCAGGAGCCGGGCATGGGCCGCACCTCGCTCGCGATCGCGCCGTCGAACCCGAACGTGGTGTACGCCCTCGCCGCCAGCAACGATCCGGGGCCGTCGGGGAATTACGAGCAAGGCCTGCTCGCGGTCTACCGGTCGAGTGCCGGCGGCGCCGCTGGCTCGTGGCAGCCGCGCGTCACCAATACGGATCCCGCGCGCATGAATACGCTGCTGCTGACCAATCCGCTGCCCGCGACACTCCAGGTTTGCAACCCGACGTCCACCACCGTGCGCGACGACTACACCAACATGGGCTGGTACAACAACGTCATCGCCGTCGACCCGCGCGATCCGGAACGGGTGTGGGCTGCGGGCGTCGACTGGTTCCGATCGGACGATGGCGGACGAACCTGGGGACACGCGTCCTCGCAGACCGGATCGCCAACTTCGAGCGGCGCGTACGCGCACGTCGACCAGCATGCGATCACGTTTCATCCGGACTACGACGGCCAGAACAATCAGCAGGCGATCATCGGCAACGACGGCGGCCTGTTCCGGACCAGGAGCGCGCGCGGACGCATCGTCACGGGGATCAACGCGGCGTGCGCGCAAATGGTGTCGACGATCGAAGTCCACTGGGCGTCGCTCAACAGGGATTTCGGCGTCACGCAGTTCTATTACGGCCTGCCGTTCGCCGACGGCGCGAGCTACGTCGGCGGCGCGCAGGACAACAGCACGCTGATCGGCACGGACGCTGCGGGCGTGAACGGCTGGACCACCGCGCTCGGCGGCGACGGCGGCTACGTCGCCGTCAATCCCACCGATCCGCGCGTGCTCTTCGCCGAGTCGCAGTGGCTGAACATCGGGCGATCAGTCGACGGCGGCAAGACATTCGTGAGCACCACCAGCGGGCTCGATCCCGTGCGCTCGAGCACCCTCGGTCCGGACGCAAACTATCTGTTCGTCGCACCCTTTGTGATGGATCCCGGCAATGTCGGCCGCCTCTGGGCCGGCGGCGAATTTCTCTATCGGACGAGCAACTCCGCCGGCACGTGGACCAAGGCGAGCACGGCCATGCCGGACGGCGCACTCGTCAGCACGATTGCGATCGCGTCCGGCAATCCCAACGTAGTCATCGCTGGCACGCATCGCGGGCACATCGTGTCATCGCGCAGCGCGCTGACCACGACGGCCGTGACGCCATGGAGCGTCGCGCAGCCGCGCGACGGATGGGTCACGTCGGTGGCCTTCGATCCGCGCGACGCCAACACCGTGTATGCGACCTACGGCAATTTCGGCGGGGCACATGTGTACCGCAGCCGCGACGGCGGCGCGAACTGGACGGTGCTCGACGGCATCGGATCGGCGAGCCTGCCCGACATTCCCGTGCACTGCCTGGTCGTCGACCCGAACGATTCCGCGCGGATCTATCTCGGAACGGATCTCGGCGTGTTTGTGTCGGTGGACGGCGGAACGCGGTGGCAGGTAGAAGAGACGGGATTCGGCTCGGCGGTCACCGAATGGCTGTCGCTGTGGCGCGATGGGGCAGGACGCGTGCGCCTCTTCGCCTTCACGCACGGCCGCGGCGCCTGGCGGGTGGAGCTACGCTAGAACGGAGTGCCTCTTCGCGCTCGACCATCCGGCAGATAGTGCCCGCGCACGACTATCGCGCTGAACCGCGAAGGCAGCGGCCGCGTTCGCCCGAGACTGGGTAGCAGGGGCAGGACAGGGCAGGAACGGAGGAAGGCCTGCTAAGCTTCAAGTCCCAATGTACCGCTATGTCAGTTTGTTGTTTGCCTGGGTCGTCCTTCTCCCAGCCATCATTTCATCATTCCGAGATCGCCAACGACCAACGGGTCTGATGATCGTTGCCGGTCTCAATCTGCTGGCGGCAATCAACGAAGCGTACCTGTCGTTCGTGTGGTCGAGGACCGTGCAGGTTCCGATCCGCCTCGATATTCCTGTTGTCATCGCCGTCCTGGCAATGATGAATACCTTGACCGGTATCAGGCTTTTGCTGCCGTGGTATGAAACCGGGATCTCGACGCGTTCCGTGTGGATTTTCAGGGGCGCGGGAATGGCCCTCGTCGCGATCTCACTAAGCGCCGCAACCGTATTGATGAATCTGTCCGGTGGCGCACGAACAGATCGTGCCGAGTACGAGCATGCGAAGCTGCTCCAATTCCAAACGATGTTCCGCGACGCTGAAGCCGTGCGGCACTTCTTCGGCGATCTGGGTGATGACGCGGGGCAATGGGCCGGACACTACGTTCCAGCATCCGCCGGGACCTGGCTGACGCGAATAATCGTCAATCGGGAAGGCAGAGTGTGGGTCTTTTCCGGCGGCGGACGAGAGGCCGAGTTCGTGTGGGCCCACGGCCAGGATGTGTCGTTGACGAAACCTGACGATTCCGCCGGAGTCCGCCTGAACTTCGACATTGGGTCGACAACCAATTCGTTGGCCATACGAAGACGTCCTGATGGTCGAATCGTTGTCGCCCTAATGACACCCGGCCGATCTGAACCGGTGACGACGGCTGACTTTGTCAGGTCCGTGCCGCCTGAATTCACACACGCATTGCCCGCAGGAGAGGTTGAATACCTCGGCGTGTTTTCTAATGGTTATGTGAAGGACCACGTTTTGTTCGCCGTTCAATTGTGGTTGTGGCGATACGACGGACACGTCTTTGGCAGATATCTCCGTCAGTCGGGACGCCTTGGAACGGAAAGTGTCTTGATCTTCACGAAACCCTTCACCGGACGTTACGACCGCGACGGGAGTCGAATGTCCTTCACAATTGATGATCACGAATCATTTGCCGGTGCGTTGAGCGACGATCGATCACTGAACGGCGAAATTCTCTGGCTCGGCCGTCCGCTCGAAACGATCCGGTTGACGAACGGAAAGGAACTGATTCCCGGACTTGACTTTTACCTGGCGCCTACCGGCAGCGAACAAATCACCAGGGATTGGCTAGAGATGTGGTCTCGCCGACGATCGCCACGATGGCAGGTGCCGTCATCATTCGATCCATCCACGTGGTGAGCGCATCGGCGCGATAACGGGCCCGCCGGCGTCCTCGCGCGGCGTCGGAGCCGGCTGCACGTGAAGGTTGTCATGACCGGCGGTGAGGTGATTGCCGTTCAGGTCGGTGAGCGTCGGTAGTTGTCGGCAGAGGCTCGATGCAGGTGTAGGCTGTAGATATGCACCGAACTATAGGCGCGACGCTGGCTCTACTGTGTGCGCTCCTGGCCCCTGCCCGGCCGGCGGCGGCGCAAGGGACGCCGCCGCCGATCCAGGGCGTGACCGGGACGATAGCGACCGACGAAACGATCAAAGGCGAGCACAAGGCTGCCGGCAAGGCTGCGCAGGGCGTGAAGAAGATCCTTCCGGGCGGCAAGAGCACGAGTGAGAACCCGCTCGACGCGCTCATCACGGGTAGCCGCGTAGCGGTGCGGGACGTGGCAGACGGCGGTGTCGCCGCGAAGACGACGACCGAAGGCGTGGTGATCGACGTCAACCGATCACGCAAGCAGATCACTATCCGATCCAGCGACAAGAAAACCCACACCCTGCGCGTGATGGATGCGGCCGGCGCATCTGGCTCAGGCGCTCACGTCGTCGTGTCCCTCGCTGACCAGGCCAACGCAAAGGCCTACGACTTCAGGCGCGTCTCCTGACTGTCCGCCGCCCGTCGCCTTCGCAGCCGCGAGGACGAATCCCGCCGCGGCGGTGAGACCGCTCACATCTTGAGGCCGGTGATGCCGTCGACCTTGAGCGTGCGGTCCTTGACGTTCCCGGTCACGCTGACCTTGCGGCCGAGGAACGGCGTGATTTTGGTGACCGAGGCCTTGTCGAACGTCAGGATCTTGTTGTCCTCGGTCACGAAGACCGCCTCCGAACCGTCCTTCACGCATGTCTTGACGCATTCTTCGAACGCCGCGGGTTTGATCCACTCGGCGGCGGTCTTCGCCTTCGCGCCGGCGGTCGCGCACTTGTTGTCCGAGACATAGCCAACGATGGCGTCACCGGCGGGAGCGGCGCCGAGCGTGGAGAGCGATGCGACAGACAAACCAGCGGCGGCGATCAGCATTCTCATGTGACAACTCTCCCTTCACGACCACGTGAGCGACAGCGGCGCAGTATACCAAGAACGTTTGTCAGAGCGGTCGCGACGGCCAGAACGCGGGGTCCGCGGCGATCCATTCCTTCGCCGGAAAGCTCCAGTCTGGACGAACCGCAAGGATGTGGGACTCGGCCGCCGCGAGCGCGGCTATGGCGTCGGTCTCGCGACGCGTGTCTGCCGGAACCACGATGAGCCGAATGGCTTCAGCGGTCTCGAAGACGGTGCCGTCGACCTGGCGTGTAGAGGTGGTCGCCGTAATCACCAGAAAGCGGCTGGTGCCCGGCTCCCACGGCACGCCGCGGCTCAGATCCGGACGATGACTGGCGAAGATGCCGACTGGTTTCGCCGTCAGCGCGCTCTTTGCCTCGCTGTTTCTTTTGAGCGCCGCCATGAGCGGGGCGTTCTTCGCATACGCCTCGATCACGTGCTGCTGTTCCGCCTGCGAGGCGAAGCCGTTCAGAAACCACACCTCGGGTGATCCGGTAAGGGCCGTCAGCGCGAGATACGGGTGCGGGCAACCGAGCGCGGCGCACAGACGCGCGGTGTCCGCCTCGATCGCGTCATACGCAGCTTCTGCGCCGGCCTGCAACGCTTCGCGATGAATTTGAAGCAGGTTGGGCGGCTGCGCGCGCATCGGGACGCCGTTACACGATCTCGCGCACCGCGATCGAGTACGTGAAATGCTCGGGATCGAGACTGTCGATAATACCGTCGGCGGTTTCGCCCTGCGGATACATGAAGTAGCCGAGCGGTTTGCGATCAGATCCGCGGAGAGACACATCGTGCGCGAAGTTGTAAGCGATCCAGTTCATCTCCCACGATCCGAACAGCCGCTCGCGTGCCATGCGCACCCGCTCGTCGTCCTTTGCGAGATGGCCGGGCGGCTCCTCCAGGACGACCTTACGGACGTCCGCCGGATCGACCGGCACCCACCCGTACCCGGTGAGGTAGACCTCCGCGCGGCAATGTTGTGCTTTCGTCGCATCCGCTGACGACAGGCCGAGGCTGCGAAAGCCTCGCTCGGACCGGGCGACGCGGAGACCGTAGACATCCCGCGCGGGAATCCGCGCGGCGCGGCAGAGGCCGACGAACAAGGCGTTCAGGTCCGCGCATTTGCCGCCGAGGTTTCCCGACTCGAGCATGAACCGGATGTCGCCCGTGCCGCAGCCCTGCGTCGCCGAATCGCGGAACGTGTTGTCGACGATCCAGTTGTAGATGGCGCGCGCGCGCTCGATGTCAGTGCCGGCGCCTTTGGTGATCTCGTCGGACTTCGCCCGGACGATGCCGTCGGTCGGCATGAGGCGGGTCGGCTTCAGGAATCGCGCGAGGGCCGAATCGGGCAGGGGCGGGACCGTCGGCGTCTCGAGGTTCGCGGCGTAGTCGGTCGTCGCGACGCGGCTGACGAGGGTCACCGAGGGCTCGATACCTTCGTCCCACGAGCAACCGAGCATATCCGGCTCGTCGGCGTTCGTCTCGATCATCACCGCGGTGCCGCTGCCCGGGTGATAGTTGTCGCCCATCGTCTTCTGGTACGGCGCGGCGGCCAGCGGCGTCGGCAACCAGACGCGAGTGGCGCCGCGCGGGCGGGAGACCTTGACCGTTGTTGTGATCTCGAACGTGCGCCAGCGTACGGTGTCCGTTTGCGCGAACAGACGGCCCTGCCTCGGCAGTGTGAGGCCCGCGGCGATGATCCCGGTCCGTCGGAAGAAGTCGCGCCGATTCATGCGGAATCGATTCTACAGCGCGGAGTAGAATTCGCGCATGCAGCAGCGCTTCACACGCTCGCTCGTCGCGGCTCTTCTGGTCGTCTGCGGCCTGACCGTCGCCGGGGCCAGAATCAATGCTGGCCCCGAGTACACGCGGCGGATGAACCTCGCGATCAATGCGTGGGACGTGCCCAGCGTCAACTTCCTTGGCGCGGTCGACGATGGCACAGGGAAGTGGGCGAAGGGCTTCTGGCACGACTCGCTGCACACGAACGCGGCGGGCCACGAGGAGCTGCTGCGGACGTTTGTGCCGACACTGTTCGAGGCGCTCGAACAGGGCAAGCCTGCGCCAAAGCGATCGACCGCGACGGGCTTCGCGCGCCTCGAAGGAGACTCGAGGCAAGTCATGTTCGCGCCCGCTGATTCGATGCATCCGTTTGCCTTCGGCGTGACGGTCCGGGGGCGCGCAGCGGTTACCGGGGAGATCCAACACATCGACAAGTAGGGATGCCATGGCGGACTTCCTTCGCGACCTGAAGCACTCGCTGCGCATGTTCCGGCAGACGCCGGGGTTCACGCTCGCGGCGGTCGCCGCGCTGACACTCGGCATCGGCGCCAACACCGCCATCTTCTCCGTCGTCAACAGCGTGCTCCTCAGGCCGCTGCCGTTTCCTGATCCCGATCGGCTCGTCCTGTTTCTCAACGTCGGACCGAACGGGAGCGGCTCGGGGGCGTCGGTCCCGAAGTTCAACGTCTGGCGCGAGCAGACGCCGGCGTTTCAGGATGCCGCCGCCTACAACTTCGGCGTGATGAACCTGACCGGCGGGGAGAGGCCCGAGCAGCTGCCGTCGGCGCGCGTGACCGCCGACTTCTTCCGGCTGTTCGGCGCGCAGACTGCCGTCGGCCGCACGTTCACCGTCGACGAGGACCGGCCCAACGGCGGCAAGGTCGTGGTGCTCAGCTATGGATTCTGGCAGCGCCGGTTCGGCGGCGATCCGCAGGTCGTCGGCCGCACGCTGCCGCTCAGCGGCGATTCGTACGCTGTTATTGGCGTGCTGGCGCCATCCTTCAACAGCACGCAGTTCGATCCGTTTGCCGACGTGTGGACGCCGTTCCAGATGGATCCCGCCAGCACCGACCAGGCGCACTATTTCACCGCCGCGGCGCGCATGAAGCCGGGCGTGACGCTGGCGATGGCGAACACGCAGATGCAGGCGGCGGCGGAGCAGTTCCGCGCGAAGTTTCCCGCTCAATTCGGCCCGAAGGCCAGCTTCGGCGTGCAGCTGCTCCAGGAGCGCATGGTCCGCAACGTGAGGACGTCGCTGCTGATGCTGGCGGGCGCCGTCAGCTTCGTACTGTTGATCGCGTGTGCGAACGTCGCCAACCTGCTGCTCGTGCGCGCGACTGCGAGGAAGCGGGAGATTGCGATTCGCGCCGCGATGGGCGCCGGGCGCGGACGCATCATGCGCCAGCTGCTGACGGAGAGCGTGCTGCTGTCCGCCGTCGGCGGCGCGTTCGGCCTCGGGCTGGGCATTACCGGCATTCGCGCGTTGCTCGCGGTGAACCCCGGCAACATCCCGCGCATCGGCGCGGACGGTTCCGGCGTCACCGCCGACTGGCGCGTGGTCACCTTCACGATAGTGGTATCGCTGCTGACCGGCGTCGTCTTCGGCCTGATCCCCGCGCTCCAGGCGTCGCGCGTCGATCTCAACCTGACCCTCAAGGAGAGCAGCGGCCGGTCGGGCAGTGGCTTCCGCCAGAACAAGGCGCGGTCGATCCTGGTCGTCGTCGAGGTGGCGCTCGCGCTCGTCCTGCTGGTCGGGGCCTCGCTGCTGATTCGATCCTTCATGGCGCTGCGGGCGGTGAATCCGGGGTTCGCGTCGCACAACGTGCTGACGATGCGGATGTCGCTGACCGAGCCGCAGTACACGAAGAGCGCCGGCGTCGATCAGCTGATCCGGGCCGGCGTGGAGCGACTGAGGGCACTGCCCGGCGTCGAGGCGGTGAGCACGACGTGCTGCGTGCCGCTCGAAGGCGGCTACGGTCTGCCGTTCGAAATCGTCGGACGGCCGCCCGACGCGTCGGCGACCAGCGCGGCGAACAGCGGTGCGGGCTGGTACACCATCTCGTCCGGCTACTTCGACGTGTTCAGGATTCCGGTGCTGCGCGGGCGTGACTTCTCCGATCGCGATTCGGGTGGCGCGGGCGGGGTCGTCATCATCAACCAGGCGATGGCCAAGCAGTTCTGGCCGCAGGGCGATCCGCTGACGGACCAGATCGTGATCGGGAAGGGTGTCGGGCCGGCATTTGTCGAGGGACCGCGCCAGATCATCGGGATCGTCGGCGACGTCCGCGACGGCGGGCTGAACCAGGAACCCCAGCCGGCGATGTACGTGCCGTTCGCGCAGGTGCCCGACGGCGTCACCGCGCTCAACTCGAAGCTGAGCGCGCTCGGCTGGGTCGTGCGGACGCGCGGTGAGCCGCACGCGCTCAGCGTCGCGATTCAGAAGGAGCTGCGGGAGGCGAGCGGCGGGCTGCCGGTCGCGCGCATCAAGTCGATGGACGAGATCGTCGTGCGGTCGACGGCGCGCTCCGATTTCAACATGCTGCTGCTGACGGTCTTTGGCTGCGCCGCGTTGCTGCTGGCGGCGATCGGCGTCTACGGGCTGATGTCGTACTCGGTCGAGCAGCGCACGCAGGAGATCGGCATCCGGCTCGCTCTGGGCGCCGAGCTCGGCCAGGTGCGGAACATGGTCGTCGCACAGGGAATGGGTCTCGCCGCTGTCGGAGTCGCGATCGGCATGGTGGCGGCGTTTGCGCTGTCGCGGCTGATCGAAACGCTCTTGTTCGGCGTCACCGCGCGAGATCCGGTGGTGTTCGTCGCGGTCCCCGTCGTCCTTACGGTCGTCGCGCTGCTGGCTGTGTGGCTCCCCGCGCTGCGCGCGACGCGCATCGACCCGATCGACGCCCTCCGCTGCGAGTGACGGAACACGATGTAGACGGTCTACGTCCAAGGGGAGTAGACTGCCTACATGCCGAAGCGATCCGCCCCCGGTGATCCCCGCCTCGACCTCCTCCAGGGCACGCTGGACATGCTGATCCTGCGGATTCTGCAATGGGGCCCGCAGCACGGCTATGCCCTTGCCCAGGCCATTCGCTCGCACTCCTCCGAGGTGCTCCGGATCGAGACCGGGACCCTGTACCCAGCGCTCCAGCGGCTCGAGACCCGCGGCTGGGTGACCGCGGAGTGGCGGCAGACCGAGGCAAAACAGCGCGCCAGGTACTACCGCCTGACGGCGAAGGGCCGGAAGCAGCTGTCCCACGAGCGCGCGCGATGGACCGAGATGGTGGCCGCGATTGGCCGGATTATGAACCCGGATCTCTTGAAGGACTGACCATGACGCTCTGGCAATGGCTCGTCCACCAGCGGCGCACCGACGAGGACGTGCAGGAGGAAATCCGCAGCCACCTGACGATGGCGGCGCGGGAGCGCCAGGCTGAGGGCGACGACCGTGACACCGCGCGGCTCGCG
>Ga0068864_100001783_pt1 | contig 17681 bp, 18 predicted proteins | sample KBSSwiS72_FD_66586 | JGI IMG/M metagenome (GOLD analysis project Ga0068864, IMG submission 66586) | Switchgrass rhizosphere microbial communities from Kellogg Biological Station, Michigan, USA - KBS Switchgrass S7-2 | ecosystem: Host-associated > Plants > Roots > Rhizosphere > Soil ... | reverse complement strand
CGCCACGAGCGCGCCGGCGGTGAGGACGGTCAGGCTGATGCCGAGTTGGATCGCCGGCACCAACAGAGGCAGGGCATGTGCCTCCGCATGAGTGAGACGGCTGCGTCGGGCGAACACCAGAGGAAGAATTCCGGCAAGCACCAGCACGGCGCTCACGAGGGAAAGGCTGAGCGGAATCATGGGCGGACCTCCGGGGCCCATCGGGCCGGGCCACCCACGAGCAGCCACACCGGCTGCAACTGCACCAGCGGCACCGCCGAGCACGAGCACAACCGCAGCGACCAATCCAGCCTCGAGTAAGGCGGACGCCAGAACGCCGCGCCGCGAGGCGCCGACCGAGCGGCGTACCGCGAGTTCCGGGGCGCGCTCCGAAGCACGCGCAGCGGAGAGCGTAAGCATGGTGAGTGCGGCGGCGGCAAGGGCAGCAGCGGCCGTGCCCAGCAGAAGCCGGAACAACTGGGTGAGGGCCGCCAGCTGGCTCGCCGCCGGTGTCCGGGCATCCGGGTTCCAAGGCATCCCGAGATCGGCTCCCCGCACGCTAGAAAAGGAAAGCCGTGTACTCTCGCCGCCGGGAATCCAGAGCGAGGTCACCGGGAGCAGCGCGATCAGGATCACGATTCCGGTCGCGGCGAGTAACAGTGCGGTCCCTCGGTACATCCGAAGCGCCGCGAGCGCCGGAGAAACCACCCGGATCAGTCTTCCCCGTCTATGCATCCTGGAGCCGATCACTGCCTCTTGTTGGGCTTCGGGTGTCACGCCGATGGGTTACTGCGCGGACGTTGGCGCCGGTTGCATCAGCAGGCGAGTGAGCTTCCACTGCCCTTCCCGTGTCCGGCGCCAGCGCGCTACGTACCGGCCGCCAAACTTCGCCGGTGGCTGATCCCGCACCCTCGCAACCTGGGAGAAGGATCCCCACTGATAGGCCGTGCTCCCGAAGACCTCGACCTCGTCACTACCGTGGAAGCCCAATCCACTAAGACCTTGCCATCGAATTGGGCGAGAAACTCCCGGATCTCTTTTGGTCCCCGGAGCGGTGCCAAGCCGGCTTCGAGCAGCTCACCGTCCTCGGTATACATCGCGGCGATTGAATCCGACGCTACCGCTCTGATCAAAGCGGTGTAGTGCTCCATCGCGACGACGATCTCCTGACGGATCTTGGGATCCGAAGGGTTTGGCTGCCCGTTTGAACATGCCATGGCGAGCCCGAGGAAGGTCAATGCGACCCAGAGACGGCCTTTCATCGAATCCCAACCTCATCCATCCACCTCCGCCGGAGACTGGCGATCGGCTCACCGGCGAGTTTCTCGATCCTTCCACTCCACCCAGCCGCCGGAATCTCCGGAAACAATCCCACGACGGCTTTAACCCCGATCCGATCAACCAGATACTTGGTGAACGACTGGCTGCAGGCATAGTACGTGGGCGCCACGACCTTGCGCTCCTCGGTAAACAAGGCATTGAGCCGCCCCTGGCCACCGATCTTGGCCAGAATTTCGTCGCGGCGAGAAGTACTAGTGAGACGCGCGGCGCAGGTGCTGTCGACCTTGTCCAGTCCACCGACCTCGAACACGTCCCCCTCGGGAAATCCGGTCGCCTTGGCCACCGACTGGGCGAGATAATCCGGAAGACCTTCGTTGAGCCACTGGGGGAACTGGGCGGCCCGTCGGTCCTGCTCCACGCTGTCGGGATACTCGTCGGCGAAGAACGGCCCTTTCGGGGTTAGCAGCTCGTGCGCGGCCTCATGGAGAAATGGCGCCTCGCCTCGGCGGATCCGGTTCAGAGATATGAAGACCGTATCCTGCCCCGTCGCGTGGGAGACGAAGCGACCAGGACTGAAGAAGAACACGACCGGACGGCTGCCGATTCGCTGCCAGGAGTACGGGCCACCGACCAGAGCCCGCAAGTCGTGGAGGCCCTTGTCCAGCGTATCGCCGAAGGCGGTGAGCCACCGCGCGTCGATCGAATCTGTGGGTGCCCAAACCACAAGTTGTGGGTGCCGCTGGGCCGTGCCGTGCGCGGTGACGAACGCGACTCGGTTGGAATCATCACCCCACCAGTCGAGAGGGCTTGCACTCGTGTCCTGCGCGAGCCCAGCCGGCGCGCACACCAAGGTGAGAGCGGTAAAGAGCGGAGGGAACACACGAGGCAACCTACACTCGCCGAGCCGCTTGGGAAGCGACGCGCCGTTTCAATCAGAACGTAGACCGCTTCCACCCCGGGACGAAGAGCGGAGTGCTCGCCACCCGGCGGGCGACCTCGAAGTGCGGCGCCACCAGGTCGGCGAGCTGCTGGGCGACCGCGAGGTCGGTCCGGCCGAATGCAGTACCCGGAGAGGTCATTGCCATAGCGCCGATGATCGTTCCGCCTACCCGGAGTGGAACCACCAGTACCGACAACGGCGGGGAGTCTTGCGAGCTCACCAGGTAGGGAATCTCCCCCCGCACGACCCGCGCGACGCCGGTACCTTCGATCGGTTCCTGCGGAAGGTCCACCAGCGGAGTGGCTTGACCCGGTTTCACTACCGCCACACGGCCCTCGTTGGAGAGCCTCACCGCGAACTCGATCGCGTTGACCGGCAGCAGCTCCGAAGCCGATTTCACAAAGCGCCTCGTCGCTTCGCCGAGTAACGGCGTAGTCGCCAGCTCCTCGGCGATTCGACTCAGATGCATCGGGATGTGGCGGAGCATGTCGAACTGTCCCCGAAGGACCTGGTGTTGCCAATCCATCACGAAGACATCGACCCGGGGCGCAGTCAGCGCTCCGATTGTGTCGAGCAACATCAGGTCGCTCTCCTCGTAGAGGCCCGGCCCGGCACTGCCGAGGAGCAGGTAACCGACCGGCCGCTCCACGACCCGCAGTTGCACTCCGATCAGCGACCGGGCCCTTTCCTCACCCCCGGCAACGTGTGCCAACTCCGGCATCGGACCCCGGGAATCGGACCCACCATCGCGCACCAGAACCTGACCGATACCGCCGAACAGGCGATTCGGATCAAACGCGTCGAGCGAGAGAACCAGGCTGGGATCGGCCCAAAGCGGGCCGTGGCCATGGAGGCCGAGGCGGTAGTGCTGGTCTCCTGGCGAGTTTCCGATGATCAGCTCGATACCGTCGTGCGGGAGCACGTGCTGGATCGCGAAAGAAACCGCGAGCATGAAATCTCGAGGCGTGCCCGCGCCCGTGGTGGCTTCCGCGAGAGCGCCGTAGAGTGCGTTGAGTTCCTGGGCCTCCTGATCCTCCCCGCGTAGGGGAGGGGTCGCCGCCTGAGTCTTGATCGTCTCGACTTCAGGGTCGCTCGCGGCATCGGCCGCGACCGGCTCGTCGGCTGATTCAGACGAATGACCTGCCCGGGAGTAGCGCGCCAGCATCGGCGCCATCGCCTCCGCCGCCGATTCGATCACCGCTACTTCCCGCATCCCGTAGAGGTCGGGTCGGAAGCCCGCGATCAACAGGAGCCCCACGTCACTGGGGCCGTGACGAATCGGGCGACAAACCACCGACCCGTAGTGGGCGGACTGCACGCGGTCTTCGATCCGGGCCAGCTCATGCGGATCGAGAAATGGGTTGGGATGCGGAATTCGCAGATCGTCTGCGGCCAGCTCTTCGGGCGCGATCAGCGACGGTTCCCCACTCGGCGAATACACCCACAGGGCGAAGAGATCGTGGGGAACCTCGAACTGCAACGCATCGGACACGGCCTCATACCAGGTCCGCAGCGCCTCCAGGTCCGGGACCCGGTTGCGGCTGTGAAGGATCGGGAAGAGGAAGGCAAAGTCCGCTGCATCTTGGGACATAGGCCCTTAAAGGTGCAGGACTTGTGCCCCCCATCGCTATCCCGGAAGCCGATCCGGCTGAGGGTGCCAGCCTGCCCCAGACGAGGCAACCACAGGGCCCCATTGTGCTGCTGGCCCCGATACCATAACCCATTGAGAACAGTGAAGTTACGGCATCAAGTCAGGAGGTTCTTCCCCGGCAGCTCCAAGTATCTGCCACCCAGGCGGCCCGCACCCAGATCCGGCAACCAGGCTACCCTGCGTGACTCTTCTGCAGGCAGGACCCGTATTCTACGCCAGTCCCAACTAGCACTCGCGAGGTTCCATGTTCCGCCGCTTCATCCCGGCAGCAATCGGGCTGCTCGCTGTAGCTCCCCTACAAGGGCGTGCGCAAGACAGTCTGGTGGCGATTCGCGCCGGCCATCTGTTGGACGTCCAGCAGGGCACTCTGGAAGGAGAGACGCTCATCCTGATCAAGGGTGCGCGGATCGTTCAAGTGAGCCCAGGAGGGACACTCCCAGCTGGAGCCCGGGTTATCGATCTCTCGAAACTCACGGTCGTGCCCGGGATGATCGACGCCCATGTTCATCTCACGATTGGAACTCCGGACAGTACTGCGCTGGCAACGCTGCGTGCGGGTTTCACTACCGTCCAGGACCTCGGCGCCCTCAATCATGCCAATCTCGATCTACGTAAAGCGATCGAGAGCGGGAAGACGATCGGGCCGCGCATTCACTCTGCCGGATCCTGGATCGGAGTGAAAGGCGGGATCTGTGACTTCGATGGACGGGGCGTCAGGGGGGAGAACGAATTCGCGGCCCGTACGCGGGAAGACATCACCAACGGCGCCGACCTGATCAAAGTCTGTGTCACCGGATGGCCGGCCGATGGCTACCGGTTTCCGGACTCGGTTGAGATTACCGAAGCCGAGCTGGCCGCAGTGGTGAGGGAGGCGAAAGCTGCGAACAAAAAGGTGATCGCCCATGCGATCGGACGCCGTGGAGCCTTCATGGCTGTCTCCGCCGGTGTACAGGCCCTTGCTCACTCGGCATTTCTCGACAGTACTACGATCGCAATGATGAAGGCTCGAGGGGTCTACCTGATTCCTACCCTTCTCTCATTCCAGGGCGACCGGCCGGCGTTGTTGGCACTTCAGAAAGAGATGCGAGTGATTCTGGCGAGCGGCATTCCCATCGCGATGGGGACCGACGCGGGGGTTACGCCTCATGGCGGGAACGCAGCGGAGCTGGAGACGATGGTCGAAGCAGGAATGGCTCCCCTCTCCGCTATCCGCTCTGCCACCATCGACGCTGCTGCTCTCCTCGGAATGTCGGAGTCGATCGGGAGCGTTACTCGGGGGACGATGGCAGATCTGATCGCGGTCGAGGGCAACCCGCTGGAAGACGTGCGCACGCTCCAACACATCCTTTTCGTCATGAAGGCGGGGCGGACCTACCTCACGCCTTAGCTTCCTCGGCGCGCTGATCCCGAAACCGGAGCGCGGCCTGGTACTCCCGCGTGAGGCGAGCCATCATTTCCTCTCTCTTCGCGTAGAGGCGTTTGGGAGACCGGGGTTTGTGCCGAGCGAGGGCGTAGCTGGTGAGGAGCGGGAGCGCGACCGAGTTGTCGAGATAGCAGACGACCGTCCCCGGGAGCATCGTCGGATCAATCTTTCCCCAACTCACCGCTTCGGCCGGGGTAGCGCCGGACAGCCCACCGGTATCAGGCCGCGCATCGGTCAGCTGCAGGAAGAAGTCGTGCCCCTTCTCATCGATCCCTAGCACTTCCTGGATTTGCGGCTCGGTCTGCAGCAGGAAATTCTTGGGACTCCCACCGCCCACGATGAGTGCTCCACTCTTGCCGCCGATACGTTTGGCGTGGAGTACGATCGCAGCCGTCTCGTTTACGTCGGCGCTTACGTCGAACCGGAGCTGGCTGCCGGCCAGGGCCTGCTCTGCGACGTTCATCCCGATCGAGCTGTCGCCCGGAGAACTAGTGTAGATCGGCACCTCCAGCGCGTGAGCCGTCGAGAGCACTGATCGTCGCTCCAGCCCCAGCGCCTTCTCCCGCTCGCGCAGGTACCCGCCCAGCAGGTAGTGATACTCCGCCGTGCTCATGGAGCGCTGGAACTCCGCCCGAGCCGACACTTCGCGCACGAATGCGTCGGTGGAGAGGAGCACCGAGTAGTCGAAAAAAATGTCGTAGATCCGCACGACCCCCTTGTCTCGGAGCTCCACGTCGTCGGCATGGGGAGTCCCCTGATGCATCGCGAGACCCAGCGCGAAGTGCGCGTCGTGATAGAGATTGGCGCCAGTGGAGATGATCCAGTCCACGAAGCCGGCCTCCATGAGCGGGATGAGACTGCTCATCCCGAGCCCAGCGGGGGTCATCGCCCCGGTAAGACTCATCGCGACCGTGACCTCCGGCTCCAGCATCCGCTGGGTGAACAAGAGACAGCCTTCCCGAAGCCGGCCGGCATTGTAGGCAAAGAACGCGTTGTCGATCAGGTCGGCCACGGATTCATGGCCGGTGATTCCCGTCGGGTCGATCCGGCGGCCGCGCAGGTACTGGGCGCTGGGTCGTGTCATCGCTTATCCCACACGATTGGTAGTACCGTTTGCCTTGGCCGCGGCGATGATGCGTACTACCTCGCGCGGATCGTCGGTCACATGAAAGAGCGCGAGGTCGGCCTGGTCGATTTTCCCTTCGACCGCCATGGGAGACTTGAGCCATGCCACCAGCCCCTCCCAGTAAGAAGAGCCGAACAGCACCACCGGAAAACTGCTGACCTTCCCCGTCTGGATCAGCGTCAGGGCCTCGAACAACTCGTCGAGCGTGCCGAACCCACCAGGGAAGACCAGAAAGGCCATCGAGTATTTCGCGAACATCATCTTCCGCACGAAGAAGAATCGGAAATACATGCTCCGCCGAACGTACTGGTTGGTGCCCTGCTCGTGCGGCAGTTCGATGTTGCACCCGATGGAGAGACCGTTTCCTTCGACTGCTCCCCGGTTGGCCGCCTCCATGATGCCGGGTCCGCCTCCGGTGATGATCGGGAAGCCTGCCTCGGCCAGCAGCCGGGCCGTTTCTACCGCCGCCGCATAGTGGGGATCGTTGATCGGTGTGCGGGCCGATCCGAAGACCGCCACCGCATCCTGAACATCGCCCAGTTTTTCAAATCCTTCGACGAATTCCCCCATGATGCGGAGTACTCGCCAGGGATCAGTCTTCCGCAGCGCATCGGGCCGTTCCTGGACCTGAGCGCTTTCCAGGATTTCCTCATCGGCGGTGGGACCCCGAGGGCGATCGCGGTGCAGCAGGCGGGGGTCGAGCGGTTTACTCACGGGGCAGACACTCGAGCAGAGCCCGGTGGTCGTCGGGCGTGTTGTAGAAGTAGGGCGAGACGCGGACGTGACCGGGCCGCGAATCCACGATGAATCCCTGAGCCGCGAGCCGGCGCACGTCCTCCTCCGGCGCCTTCCGCGGGAACATCACGATCGCGCTCCGTTCATCCGCCCGCGCAGCTACCCGCAGCACGAAGCCTCGAGAGCGCGCTTCGTTGATCAGGTCGTCCGTCAACGCCTGCGTTACCTCACGAATCGCCGGTAAGCCGATTTCCCTTAGCACTTCCAGCCCACCAAGCTGGGCATAGACGGCGGCCATACCGGGGGTCCCCGTGTCGAAGCCCCTAGCACCGGGGCGCCGCTCGAAATGCCGGACATCGAAACGGAACGGATCGCCGTGGGCAAACCACCCGGTCACTCGCGGGGTCAGCCGGCTCGTCAAATCGGGGCGCGCGTAGAGGAACGCGATGCCGGACCCACCCAGGAGCCACTTGAGCCCGCCCGAACAATAGAAATCGACTTCCGCCGCATGGACATCGACCGGCAGCTGTCCCGCTCCCTGATAACCGTCGATCAGCACCAGCGCTCCCCGGCGATGGGCGATCTCCGCGACTGCGGCGATATCCTGAATGGCACCGCTGGTGAAGAAGACGTGGCTCGTGGCCACCAGCGCCGTGCGATCATCGACGGCCCGCTCGAGCAGCTCGAGCGGGACGTGAGTGCCGTCTGGACTGTCTACCACCACTAACTCGACACCCTCCTGCTGCTTGGCGAGCCACTGGTACGCGACAGTGGGGAAGTCCAGACTCGTTACCACTACCTTGGGCCGGTCACGATACTCCAGAGACTCCCCGACGACGCCGAGCACCGATGAGAGCGACGGATGAAGCGAGATGTCCTCGGCCCTGGCGCCCACGACCCAGGCGTAGTCGGCACGCAGCACTTCGAGTGCCGGCAACCATTGATCGTACCAGGCCGACGCGCCACGCTGCTCCCAAAGATCGAGATACTGATTGACCCGCAGGCGGGAGCGCTTCGAAAGGGCGCCGAGTGAGCAGCTGTTGAGGTATCTCGCGTGGCCGAATACCGGGAATTCCTCGCGGTATCGCAGCAGCGCGTGTGCGGGAGCCGCGGCTACGGACATGGGCGGGGAATATACCGTCGGGCTCGGTGATTCGCCCGGCACGATGTATCTTTGCGCCCATGGCGGCGCCGGATTCCTGGTGGTCCCTCATTCCGCGACTGGCCGGTCGTGCCGTGCTCCAGCCGCGAATCGCGTGGGACCTGCTGACGCTGACGTGGGCCTTCCGGCGCCGCCGCTGGTGGGCCACTCCGCCTTTCCTTCCCCTCCCCGATCACACCTATCTCGAGTGGCGCATGCACACCGCCTACGGGGACGAACGCCGAGTCCCTCCCGTGGATGACGTCATCAGGTTCGCTCGCTGGCGGCGAGAGATCCTCAAGCTGTGACCACACCACCCAATGTCGTAATCGTTGGCGCGGGCTTCGCGGGGATCTATGCGGCCAAGAGCCTGGGCAAGGCACCGGTCAAGATCACCGTGGTGGACAAGCACAATCACCACCTCTTCCAGCCCATGCTCTACCAGGTGGCAACGGCGGGTCTTTCCGAGTCCGATATCGCCTCCCCGATTCGTTCTGTCCTTCGGCACCAGGCCAATACCCAGGTCCTGCTGGGTGAAGTCACGGAGGTGCGGCCAAACAAGCGAGAGATCAGTTTGGGCGATGGTAGTATTCTTAGCTACGACTACCTGATCCTTGCTGCCGGAGCCCGGCATTCGTATTTCGGCCACGACGACTGGGAAATCCTGGCCCCTGGCCTCAAGAGCCTTGAAGACGCGGACGAGATTCGTCGCCGGGTCCTCCTGGCCTTCGAGCGAGCCGAGCGGGAGCCAGACGCCACCCGGCGCCATGCCCATCTCACCTTCGTCGTGGTGGGGGGAGGTGCTACAGGCGTGGAGGTTGCCGGAGCTCTCGCCGAGATCCGGTCCTACGCTCTGCGGCGAGACTTCCGCCGCATTGATCCACGAGAAGCAACTGTGATGCTGCTGGAGGGCGGGCCGCGGATTCTCCCGACCTATCCTCCGGAACTGAGTCAGCGCGCCAAGGAGCAACTACGGCGGCTCGGGGTCGAAGTGCGGGAGTCGATGTTGGTCACCGACGTGCGTCCGGGCTTCGTGTCTGCCGCGGGTTGGACAATTCCGACGGGAACCGTGGTGTGGGCTGCGGGCAATGTCGCGAGCCCGTTACTGAAATCGCTCGACGTTCCACTCGATCGCCAGGGCCGGGTCCTGGTTGAACCCGACTGCACCGCTCCGGGTCATCCGGAAATCTTTGTACTGGGTGACGCGGCGGCCTACGTACACCAGGGAGAACAGATTCTGCCCGGTATCGCTCCCGTCGCTATTCAAATGGGCCAGTACGCGGCCCGCACCATTCAGGGAGACCTCGCCGGTCGTCCCAGGGTGCACTTCTCCTATTGGGACAAGGGGCAGCTCGCCGTCATCGGCCGGGGACGCGCCGTGGCGGATCTGGGCCGGTTCAGGTTCGGTGGGTTCTTCGCGTGGTTGGTCTGGATTTTCGTTCACATCTTCTTCCTGATCGGGTTCCGTAATCGTCTCCTCGTACTCTTCGAGTGGGCCTGGGCCTATTTCACCTACGAGCGCGGCGCACGACTGATAACCGGCACCTGGGTTCCAGCCCTACAACTCCCTCCCTCACGCCCGAGCGGGCATTGAACCGCACGACTCGGCTGTTGATGCCGCTGGGCCTTGCCTTGTCTTCCCCGGCGGTACCCTCTCGGCCCAGACCAAGCCGCCATCTCCATCCGGGATCCCTTTCTCATGAAGCCGCTGCGCCGGGGAGACCAGTACTTCACCGGCGGCGATATTGACCTCTACCCGCTCGAGCTGGCCCGGCATCTGGCGTCCGAGATCGTGATGACGTTCAATTCCGGTATGGTCAATTTCGAACTGCTCGCGATCGACGTGACGCTGGGCTACAACATGAACGACAGACTACGGACCATCACGTGGCGGATCGTCACAGCCGAGATGGAGTTCATGCGGCGCGCGCTGGTCACCTATGATCGTGGATTCGACCGCGCGATTGAAGCCCTTGCAGAGGTGACCCCTCCGCACGCAGCCCAGTGACCCCGGAGCCCCCCGCGCAACCCGCCTCGACCCTTACTGCAACCCAGGTCAAAACCGAAGCAATTCGACTGGGATTCTCGGCCTGCGCCATCACCTCGCTCGAGCCCCTGCCCCATAGTCAGGAGCTCGATCGTTGGCTGGCGAGCGGGAAGGCGGGGAACATGCGCTACCTCCATCGACAGGCCAAAAAGCGGAAGAATCCGCAGGCAACAGACAAGACCGCGAAGAGAGTCGTAGTCGTTCTTGATAGCTACTACTACAAATCGGGCAAGGAAACCAATAGCCCGAAGGTGGCGAGGTACGCCCGCGGAACAGACTACCACACCGTCACCCGCAGGCGATTGGAGATCCTGGCAGATTTTCTCCGCCAGAATGGCGCTCAAACGGCCCGCGCTTACACGGACTCCGGCCCGCTAGCTGAACGGGAGCTCGCGCAACGAGCCGGGTTGGGCTGGATCGGCAAGAACACCATGCTCATCCGCCCAAACCAAGGGTCATGGACGTTCATCGGGACCGTTCTCACCGACCTCGAGCTTGAGATCGATCCCCCATTTGAGACCGACCACTGTGGGTCATGTACCAGGTGCCTCGACGCGTGCCCCACTCAGGCCTTCGAGGCTCCGCGAGTCCTCGACGCGACGCGCTGCATATCGTATCTCACCATCGAGCATCGGGGACCCATTCCAGCCGACCTGATCGACCGGTTCGAAGGCTGGGCCTTCGGATGCGACATCTGCAATGAGGTCTGCCCCTGGAATGTCCGCTTCGCCACCGAGTCGAGCGTGCCGGAGTTCCGGCCGCGCGCGAGCCTCGACGATGCTGCGCCCAACTTCTTCGATAAGCTGGATGAGCCGGCCTTTGCGGCAAGCTTTGGGGACACGCCGCTTCAGCGACCGGGGCTCGAGCGAATGCGTCGCAACTGGCGGGCAGCCTGGACTTCTCTGAAACCCTGATGCCCATGCCGCCCATCCTCTATAGCGTGGCCATTTTTGTCACCGACATCGAACGGGCCAAGACCTTCTATCGGGATCACCTCGGACTCACCCTCGTCAAGGAGGGAAGCTTCGGCGCCGAGTTCTGCGAAGGAGAGACCCGTCTCGGCGTTCATCCAGCAGTTCACCCCGACTCGCGAGCGATGGTGGGCCGCCACACCGGAGTGACACTCAGAGTCTCCGGGCTCCTGCCCTATTGCGAGCGGCTGCATGAATGTGGAGTGCGCTTCGTGACCGAGCCGACCCGGCAATCGTTTGGCATCATGGCGATGATCACCGACCCGGACGGCAACGTGTTCGCCCTCTGGGATGAAACGGTGCCCGAGTAATGGAAGGCCTGATCACGACACTCGTCTCGATCTGGACCTGGACGGTCCTCGTCGCCTGCGTCGTGATCTGGCTGCCGATCATGACGCTCATGCGCGTCGCGCTCGCTCCCTTCGACCGAGGCCGCTACTGGACCGGACTTTTTTTCCGGAAGGTCGCCGTCGTCACTGCGACACTGAATCCCTATTGGCGCTTCCGCACTGCGGGGAACAAGGTTCTCGATCCCCGACGTCCGTACGTCGTGGTCTCCAATCATGAGTCCTTTGCCGATATCCTCCTGATCAGTCATCTGCCCTGGGAGATGAAGTGGCTTTCCAAGGTTGAGCTCATGCGGATACCGGTGATCGGCTGGGATATGTATCTCGCGGGAGATATCCCGGTCGAGCGCGGAACTGGGCGGAGTGCGGTGAAGGCCATGCAGCACTGCCAGGAGGTGCTGAAGACCAGGGTTTCAGTGATCATCTTTCCGGAGGGCACCCGCTCGGCCAGCGGCGAGATGCTTCCCTTCAAGGACGGAGCGTTTCGCCTCGCGATCGATGCCGGTGTGCCGATTCTGCCACTCGTGGTCTCGGGAACCAGCACCGCGCTCCGCAAGCACGACTGGCGCGTAGGAAAGGTGAATGCGGTGGTAAAGGTGCTGGACCCGATTGAAACGACCGGCCTCACGCACAAGGATATCAAGCCGCTGCGGGACCGGGTCCGGGCCCTCATCCAAGCCGAGCGCAGTAAGGTTTCTCCGGAGGCTATTCCCGTCCCAGCTCAGCCGGAGCCCTGACTCTCCCCACTCCCCCCGCCAGCACGAGCAGAGTCAACAGGTAGGGAAGCATCAGGAAGAGCTGATAAGGCAGGTTCAACACGATCGATTGGAAGAGAAACTGAAGCGCCATCGCCGCGCCGAAGAAGAGCGCTGCCCCCGCCACTCTGCCCGGCCGCCAACCACCGAGTACAACGATGGCTACCGCCATGAACCCGCGGCCCGCTGTCATCTTTTCCGCAAACGTTCCCACTTGGGCTAGCACCAGGCTCGCACCGGCAATGCCGGCGAACATGCCTCCCAGAACGAGGGCGACGATTCGAATGCGCTTGACCCGTACCCCGGCGGCAGTAGCAGCTTCCACCGATTCTCCGGCCGCTCTGAGTGCCAGACCCCATCGAGTCCGGAACAACAGGAACCAGAGCGCCGGCACCGCAGCATATCCGAGATAGGTAAGAATCGACTGCTCGAACAATGCCGGACCGAGCAGAGGGATTCGATCAAGGCCTGCAATGGGAAGAACAGGAAAGGTCGGCAAGCTGAGTCCCACGCCCGCGGAACCGTAGACCTCCCGGTAGATCGCTCCGGTTGCACCTACCGCACCAAGTGTGATTGCGGTGCCGCTGATGATCTGGTTCGCTCCTGCGGCTACGGCGATGAGCCCAAACCCGAGAGACAGCATGGCTCCCGTCGTCACCGCGGCGAGAGTCCCCGCCCAAGGACCACCCGCGGTGGAGCCGATGGCTGCGGCGAGAGCACCGGCGAGCATCGCTCCTTCAATTCCCAGATTGATCACCCCGCCACGCTCGGCCAGGGTCTCTCCCAGCGCAGCGAGAAGCAGCGGTGTTGCTACGCGGACTGCGCTAGTCAAGAACGAGACGAGCAGGTCTGCGTCCATATCTCAGAACCTCCCGTCGCTGCGCCGCCGCGCGAAGGCATCGGACAACAGCACAACAATGATGATCACCGCCTCGATCAGGTAAACCAGGACGGCCGGGACACCGGCCTCCCGCTGAAGGCCTCCGGCACCCGCTTCCAGCGCCGCGAAGAGCAGGCCGGTTGCTATGGTGCCCAGCGGATCAAGGCGCGCGAGCAACGCCACGGCGATGCCGGTGAAGCCGTAACCAGGCGAGAGATTCTGAAACAGCGCGTAGGACACGCCCGACACCTCGATCCCGCCGGCGAGACCAGCGATCCCACCGGAAAGCAACAGGGCCGTGGCAATCATCTGCTTGGTGTCGATCCTGCCGGCGATTCGAGCAGCGAGAGGGCCCGCGCCGGTGGCCCGGAGCTGGAAACCCCACAAGGTGCGGCGATAGATCAGCCAGAGCGCCACGGCCAGGCTGATCGCAAGCAGCACTCCCAAGTGCAGCCGGGTTCCCGGGACCTGCGGCAAGCGGGCGCTCGCTGCGATCTGATCGCTCTGCGGATAGATCCGCTTGGTCTCCTGTAGCGGCCCCTGTACCATCCAGCTTACCAGCGCATCGGCCACGAAATTCAGCAGCAGAGTGCTGATCACCTCCAGCACGCCGAAGCGGACGCGGAGCAGCACCGGCACGGCGACCCATAACACGCCGGCCAGTATCGAAGTGATCAGCAGGGCAGCGATAGCCAGCGGACCCGGCCACCCGTTCAAATGAAGACCCGCCCACGTGGCCGCTATTGCGCCCGCGTAGAATTGGCCTTCGGCACCGATGTTGAGCGCACCGGTCCTGAAGGCCAGGCCGATGCCCAGTCCGATGACGATCAGGGGAATCGATCGGGGAAGTACGGCAGAGAGAATGGTGTCCCACGAGCCGAATGCCCCCCGCCACATGGCACCAAGCGCGACGATCGGATCGTGCCCGGTCGCCACCAAGGTGACAGCGAGAACCGCAATGCCGGCCGCGACGGCACTGATCAGCGGCAGGGATCGTTCAGCCCGCACCCGGCACCTCGACCAGCATCCGTGCGCCGATCTCCTGGCGAGTAGCCCCGTGCGGGAGCTCGATCACCCGGCCTTTCCTGACTACGAGCACCCGGTCCGCCAGCTCGACTACTTCATCGAGGTCGCTGGAATGGAAGAGGACAGCCACTCCCTGGTTCGCGGCTTCTCTGAGTCTTGCGTGAATCTCGGCGGTCGCCTTGATGTCGAGCCCGCGAGTCGGATTTTCCGCGACGAGGACCATCGGGTGACGCTCCAACGCCGCCGCCAGAACCATCCGTTGCTGGTTACCCCCGCTGAGCGCCATGGCCGGAGTCTTCGGCCCTGGAGCCCGCACGGAGAACTCGCCGAGCAGCTCAAGTGTGCGCCGCTCGACCGCTCCCCAGTCGAGCCACGGTCCCCGGACCCACGCACCGCTCTGGCCCTGACTCATCGCCAGGTTTTCGGCCAGAGTGAACTCACCGATCAAAGCTTCGCTGGTGCGATCCTCCGGCACGAACGAAACGGGGGCGGAGACTTCGAGTTTTCCTTGTGACGGCCTGAGCAGTCCGGCGACAGCGCGTAGCAATTCCCGTTGTCCGTTGCCTTCAACCGCGGCGATTCCGACCACTTCACCCGACCGGGCGCCGAAAGTGGCCTCCCGGAGTGGGGCCCCGCTCGGTCCCGACCGCTCTACCGCGAGCTCTTGGGCCCGCACCCGGACCTCGCCCGCCGAAGCCGAACGGCTCGCCCGCTGTGGCGCCCACCCCGGGTCACCGATCATCAGGGCGGCGAGGCGGGCGGGGGGCTCCGCATTCGCCTGACCGGTGTGAACTACCTCTCCGCGCCGCAGAACCGTGACCCGGTCAGCGACCCGGGTGGCCTCATCGAGCCTGTGGGTGATGAGGACCGCCGACATCCCTCTGGACCGGAAGCCTTGTATCCGGGTGAGAAGCGACTCGGCTTCGGCGGGCGACAGGACAGAGGAGGGTTCGTCGAGCAGGAGAATCCGCGCGTCGGTTGCGAGGGCCTTGAGCACCTCGAGCCGCTGCTTAAGCACGGCCGGGAGGTCCTCCGCGCGGGCGGCGGGATCGATGGGGAGCCCGGTTTGCTCGCCAAGGTCCCGCACCCGCCGATATAGCGGTCCGGGGGAAACCGACCACCCCGCAGTCAATCCGATGTTATCTGCTGCGGTCAGTGCGGGAACCGATGTGAAGTGCTGGTGCACCATGCCGATGCCCAGCTGGCGGGCATCGAGTGGTCCCCGGATCTGCTGCGGGTTCCCACGCACCAGGATCTGACCGGCATCCGGCCGAATCAGGCCAAAGGCGATTCCCATGAGGGTGGATTTCCCCGCGCCATTCTCTCCCAACAGCGCGTGGATCTCTCCCTCTTCCAGAATGAAATCGGCCCCGCGGAGAGCCTGCACGGGGCCGAAGTGTTTGATGATGCCGCGAAGCTCGAGAACCGGAGCCATGCGTGCTTACATCCCGGTGGGATGGTCATGAAATTCCCAACTCAAGCCGAATCGGGATGCGAGATGAGTGGCGAGCGCCCTCACGCCAAGGGTTTCGGTCGCATAATGACCCGCGTAGACAACGTTCAGTCCCCATTCCATCGCATCGAAGTAAGTGTGGGCTGCCCCTTCCCCCGAGACCAGCGTGTCGCAACCGGCATCGCGGGCGGCGGCCATCATGCTCCCGCCACTTCCAGTCACAACGCCAACCTGAACGGGTTGCTCCGGCCCGCCGGGTACCATGCGCGCGGAGCCGCTTGCCCCACCGACAGCGCGCTCCACCTCCGCGAGCAGAGCTGTCCGTGAGGCTACCGAGGTTTTCCCAGCGACACCCAACGCGATGCCTCGATAGTTCCCGAACCAGCTCAGATCGCGCAGTCTCAAGGCACTAGCCAGCAGCGCGTTGTTCCCCACCTCGGGATGGACATCGAGCGGAATATGGGCGGCGTAGAGCGCAATGTCGCGATCGAGCAGCGCCTTGAGCCGCCGATAGTGGCGGCCGGTGAGACGGGGATTCCCATCCCAGAACAGGCCGTGGTGCACCACCAGCAGGCTGCCAGCTCCGGTGCCGTCGATCGTCTGCTGAGATGCATCAACCGCCGCAACGATGCGCTGAATCGCTCCGTTGTTTTCTACCTGCAGGCCGTTCTGAGCATTGGGCTCGTCCGGCGTTTCCCGGACTCGGAGGTAGGTATCGAGATAGGCGGTGAGATCGGCAAGCCGCCCCTCCGTGCTCACGGCGCGACCGAGTCCCGCGCCATGATGGAATCGGCCGCTGCCTTCAGTCGCTGCTTGACGGTGGCTGGAACCGTCCCTTCGAGAGCAGGGTTGGGCGCGTACCGGATGACCCCGCTCTTGAGCCCGAACGATTCGACTCTGGGGGAAAAGGTCCCGCCGTGGACTTCACGGGCAACCGTCAGGAATGCCCTCGGCAGGTCGATGACCGCGGACCCCAGGACCCGCTCCGGAGCAAGCGCGTGCTGATCCTCGTTAGCGCCGAAGATGAAGGCGTTCGGGGATTGCTTCACGGCCTGGAAAACCCCGAGTGCGGCGGCGTCGGCGTTGTGATGGAACATGTCGGCGCCTGCGCGAATCAAAGCAATGGCCGCTTCACGACCTGCGGCGACGTCGTCGAAGGTGTTGAGGTAGGCGGAGCGGCTTACCACCGCTGGCCGAATCGATTTGGCACCAGCCATCCAGGCATTTTCCGCTTCTTTGATCGGCGGAAGCTCGATCCCGCCGACAAACCCGATACTTCCGGTCTTGGTCATGCCGCCGGCCACAATCCCGGCCAGATAGCTCGCCTCGTAGAGCCGGAAAATGAGCGGTGAGACGTTGCCGTTTACCCGCTCGCCCGAGGTTACGATGAAAACGGTTTTCGGATATTTGGCCGAAACTCGCTCAGCGAGGCCTTGGAACTCGAAGCCGTGCGCGAACACCAGCTCGAACCCTTGGGCTGCATAAGTCCGAAGCGCCTCCTCCTGCTCGGAAGGAGTCCTCGCTTCTACCTGGCTGATTTGAACGTGGAGGGAGTCCCTGATCTCTTGGAGGCCACGGTAGGCACCGGAATTCCATGCGGCATCGTCAATGGATCCTGGAGTGACCAGTCCCACCCGAAATTCACCTGCCGATTTGGGCCCGGCACATCCCGTCCCCCACATGCTTGTGCCGAGCCACAATAGCGACACAATCGCAACAGTGATACTATGTAGTCTTGTGCGGTGTGTCACTCTAAAGTAAGAAATAGGAATGATTTCCACAGAAAGCGATGACTTATCAACGATTGTGGGAATCACCTGATAGAGCCCGGTCAACTTCACTACCGCCAGTGTGACCGATATCCGTCATGAGGCCATCGGTGGCCGCCATAGACAGCTGGCCGTTCACCTTCCCGCCCTCGGCGAT
>Ga0068864_100001781_pt1 | contig 17686 bp, 19 predicted proteins | sample KBSSwiS72_FD_66586 | JGI IMG/M metagenome (GOLD analysis project Ga0068864, IMG submission 66586) | Switchgrass rhizosphere microbial communities from Kellogg Biological Station, Michigan, USA - KBS Switchgrass S7-2 | ecosystem: Host-associated > Plants > Roots > Rhizosphere > Soil ... | reverse complement strand
GCGACCGCGATCAACGAGGAAATGAAGATCGCCGCCGCGCACGCGATCGCCGCGCTGGCGCGCGAGCGGGTGCCCGACGAGGTCGCCGCGGCTTACGGCGTCGACCACCAGTTCGGCCGCGACTACATCATCCCCGCGCCGTTCGACCCGCGGCTGATGGAGGTGGTGCCGGTCGCGGTGGCCAAGGCGGCGATGGATTCGGGCGTGGCGACCAAGCCGATCCTCGACCTGGCGGCCTATCGCCACGAACTGCGCGCGCGGTTGAACCCGACGACCTCGGTGCTGACGCTCGCTTATGAGGGCGCGCGGGCGCACCCCAAGCGCGTGCTGTTCGCGGAAGGCGAGGAGGAAGTTGTGCTGCGCGCGGCGATCGCCTTCCGCGACGGCGGGTACGGCACGCCGGTGCTGGTCGGGCGCGACGACGTGCCGGAGCGCCTGCGTGCGCTCGGGGTGAGCGATCCCGAGAGCTATGAGCTGCACAACAGCCGCACCTCGACCCTGGTGCCGCGGATGGTCGATTTCCTGTACGAGCGGTTGCAGCGGCGCGGTTACCTGCGGCGCGATTGCGAGCGGATGATCAACCAGGACCGCAACATCTTCGGCGCGGTGCTGCTACAGCTCGGTGAGGCCGATGCGATGATCACCGGCATCACACGGACCTATGCCCATACCATGCGCGAGGTGCGCCGCGTGATCGACCCGGCGGCCGGGCGCACGCCGTTCGGCATCCACCTGATGGTGGGGAAAACGCATACCGTGTTCCTCGCCGACACCACGATCAACGAGCGGCCCAGCGCCGAGGAGCTGGCCGACATCGCCGAGGGCACCGCGGCGGTGGCGCGGCGCATGGGGCATGAGCCGCGCGTGGCGTTTCTGAGCTATTCGACCTTCGGCAACCCGGAAGGCAAGTGGCTGGAGAATCTGCGCGAGGCGGTGCACGTGCTCGACGCGCGCAAGGTGAGCTTCGAATATGAGGGCGAGATGGCGCCAGACGTGGCGCTCAACCCCAAGCAGCTGGCCAATTATCCGTTCGCCCGACTGTCCGGCCCGGCGAACGTGCTGATCATGCCGGGGCTGCAGAGCGCCAATATCTCGGCCAAGCTGCTGCGCGAGCTGGGCGGCGACGCGGTGATCGGGCCGATGCTGGTGGGGATGGAGAAGCCGGTGCAGGTCGCGCCGATGACCTCCACCGCGAGCGAGCTGGTGACGCTGGCGGTACTCGCGGCGGGCGGGATCGCGCGGTAGTCGCTGAATACCTCCCCGGCACGGGGAGGGGGACCATGCGAAGCATGGTGGTGGGGGCGTGCCCCGGATGGTTCGCTTGTGGCGACCCCCCTCCACCACGCCGCTTCGCGTCGCGGTCCCCCTCCCCGTGCCGGGGAGGTAGTCAGCTTGCATACAGCATCGCCGTGCCAATATTCCCCGCATGGCTTCGTATCTCAGCGCACATGCGACGTTGATCCTGCTGGTGGCGATCGGCGTCGTGGTTTTCGCCATGTTGCAGCGCGTGCCGATCGTCGGGCGGCTGGTGTCGCTGGCGGTGATGGCGGCGTCGATCGCGTTCATTGTCGTGCTGATCGGGCAGCGCGCGGCGTTCGACCCGGTGTTCCGGCGCATCGCCGAGACGCTTCACATCGGCGAGGGCGAGCAGCAGGCGGTGGGCAAGGAACTGCGCGTGCCGATGGCCGGCGACGGGCATTTCTGGGTGCGGGTGAAGATCGGCAAGATCGAGCGGCGCATGCTGGTCGACAGCGGCGCGACGGTCACCGCGATCTCCAACGATACCGCCGAGCGCGCCGGGCTGATCCCCGACGACACGCCGTTCCCGATGGTGGTACGCACCGCCAATGGCGCGGTCGACGCGCAGACCGCGACGCTGCCCGAGGTGCGCATCGGCAATGTCGTGGCACGCGACCTGCCGGTGGTGGTGTCACCAGCGTTTGGCGACATGGACGTGATCGGGATGAACTTCCTGTCGCGGCTGAAGTCGTGGCGGGTCGAGGGGCGGACCATGGTGCTGGTGCCGCACCATCCTCAGGGTGTTTCGGACGATCGTACTTAACTCCCTCTCCCCCTGTGGGAGAGGGAGGGTGAGGGGGAGTGGGACACGCGAGAACAGCGTGTGCGACTCCCCCTCATCCGGCCCTTCGGGCCACCTTCTCCCACAAGGGGACAAGGAGTTTACGCGTCGATCGAGCTGCCCAGCGCGGCGTTGACCAGCCCGCCATCACAGACGATCGTCGAGCCGACGATGTAGTCGCCGGCGCGGCTGGCGAGGAAGATCGCGGTGCCGGCCATGTCCTCGGGCTGACCGATGCGGCGCGCCGGGATCTTTCGCGCGACACCGTCGGCATGATCGCGCGCGGAGCGGTTCATCTCGCTGGCAAAGGCGCCCGGCGCGATCGACGTGACGTAGATCGAGTCGCTGACCAGCCGCGCGGCGACGCGCTTGGTGAGGTAGATCAGTGCCGATTTCGAGGCGTGATAGCTGAACGTGTCCCACGGGTTGAGACGCATGCCATCGACCGAGGTGATGTTGATCACCTTGGCCGGTCGCTCGGGGCTGGCGGCCGCCTTCAACGCGCCATGGAGCTTCTGTGTCAGGAAGAAGGGCGACTTGACGTTGAGGTCCATAATCTTGTCCCAGCCGCTCTCGGGGAAATCCTCGAACGAGGCGGACCAGGCGGCGCCAGCATTATTGACCAGGATGTCCAGCTTCGACTCATGCCGGGCGAGCTGCTCGGCCAGCGCGGTGCAGCCGGCGACCGTGGAAATGTCCTGTGGGAGCGGGATGCAGTTGGGCCCGAGCTCGGCGGCGGTCTCCTCGCAGGCGGCGGCCTTGCGCGACGAGATATAGACCTTCGCGCCTTGCGCGATGAAGCCGGCGGCGATCATCTTGCCGATGCCGCGGCTGCCGCCGGTGACCAGGGCAACGCGGCCGTCGAGGCGGAACAGGTTGGTGGTGTCCATCAAAAATCTCCCTCTCCCCTTCGGGGGAGAGGCCGGGGAGAGGGGCAGTCTCTCGCTTCCGGCCCATTGGTTGGTTGATCGGACTGCCCCTCTCCCAACCCTCTCCCCTGAAGGGGAGAGGGCTATTGCTATCCGCCCCTTTTCAACGTCTCTCGCGCAATGATGATCTGCTGGATCTGGCTGGTGCCCTCGTAGATGCGGAACAGGCGGACGTCGCGATAGAGCCGCTCGATGCCGTAATCGGCGATGTAGCCGGCACCGCCGAAAATCTGCACCGCGCGGTCGGCGACGCGGCCGACCATCTCGCTGGCATAATATTTGGCCGCGGCGGATTCCATCATCACGTCCTTGCCGGCATCCTTGGCACTGGCGGTTTCGAGAACCAGCGCGCGGGCGGCGAGCGCCTCGGTCTTGGAGTCGGCGATCATGCCCTGAATCAGCTGGTGCTCGGCGATCGGCTTGCCGAACTGCTTGCGCTCGGTGGCATAGGCGACGCAATCGGCGATCAGGCGTTCGGCGACGCCGACGCACACCGAGGCGATGTGCAGGCGACCGCGATCGAGCACGCGCATCGCTATCCGGAAGCCTTCCCCTTCCGCGCCGAGCCGGTTGGCGGCGGGGACGGGGACGTCGTCGAAGATCACATCGGCGACCTTGGCGCCTTTCTGACCCATCTTCTTTTCGGGTTCGCCGATCGAGATGCGGGGCAGGTCGCGGGGGACGAGGAACGCCGACACGCCGCGCGCGCCGCCCTCACCGGTGCGGGCCATGACGGTGAACAGATCGGCCTTGTCGGCGTTGGTGATGAAGCGCTTGGTACCGGTGAGGCGGTAGACGTCGCCGTCACGCACCGCGCGGGTCTTCACCGCGCCGGAGTCGCTGCCGACATCGGGTTCGGTCAGCGCGAAGCTGGTGATGATCTCGCCGCTGGCGATGCGCGGCAGCCATTGGGCCTTTTGTTCGGGCGTGCCGGCCATCACCAGCCCCTGGCTGCCGATGCCGACATTGGTACCGAAGGTCGAGCGGAAGGCCGGGGTGGTGCGGCCCATTTCGATGCCGACCCGCGCTTCCTCGTACATGGTCAGGCCGAGGCCGCCATGTTCCTCGGCGATCGACAGGCCGAACAGGCCCATGTCGCGCATCTCGGCGATGATTCCCGCAGGGACGGCATCGTCGGCCTCGACCTGCGCCTCGAGCGGACGGAGCCGTTCGGCGACGAAACGACGCACCGTGTCGATCAGCGCGTCGAAGGTTTCCGGGTCGAGTGCCATGACATCCTCAGGTTTGGCGTTTGCGTGCGCGACGGTTAGGCAAAGCCGGCGAGCGGAGCAAGGTCTCGCAAACCGCATTTTCGAAAATCGTGCGATTGACCGCAACTGGCTCCATACTATGATCGGCAAAATCGGATTGGAGTGCGTGATGCGTTTGGCGGGCAAGCGCGCCGTGGAGACCGGCGGCGCGTCGGGTATCGGCCGCGCGACGGCGCTGCGGCCGGCCGGGGAAGGTACCGAGATCCCGTTCGCCGCGCTCGACGCGATCATCGGATGAGCGGCGCCCACGCGCCCGTTGTCGCCGTGCCGCCGGCACGCAAGCTCGGCGCGCGCAGTCGCTGGTCGTTCGGGCTCGGCTCGGTCGCCTATGGGATCAAGGACAGCGGCTTCGCGACCTTCCTGCTGCTGTTCTACAACCAGGTGATCGGCCTGCCCTCCGGCGCGGTCGGGCTGGCGGTGGGCGCGGCGCTGATCATCGAGGCGTTCGTCGATCCGCTGGTCGGTTACCTGTCGGACCACACGCACAGCCGCTGGGGGCGGCGGCATCCCTGGATGTACGCCTCGGCGCTGCCGGTCGCGCTGGGCTGGTGGTTGTTGTGGAATCCGCCGCATTGGGGCCAGGGGCCGCTGCTGGTCTATGTCTTCGTCTCCGCGCTGGTGGTGCGGGTGGCGTTGTCGATGTTCGAAATTCCCTCGTCGGCGCTGGGGCCGGAACTGAGCTCGGATTATGACGAACGGACGCGGCTCTTTTCCTATCGCTACCTGTTCGGCTGGGGTGGCGGGCTGGCGATGCTGTTCCTCGCCTATAGCGTGTTCCTGCGACCCGATTCGACCCATGCCAACGGGCTGACCAATGGTGACGGCTATCGCCTGATGGCGACGCTTGCCGCGGTGCTGATGGCGGTGTCGATTATCGCCTCGTCGATCGGGTTGCATCATGAGATCGGCCGGCTGCCGCCAGCGACGCGCACGGCCGGCACGTTGCGCGATCATTTCACGATGTTCGGCCGGACGATCGCCAACAAGGGTTTCCTGATCCTGATGGCGGCGGGGCTGTGCGCCTATACCGCGCAGGGCGTGTCGTTCGCGCTGTCCAATTACAATTACCAGTTCGTGTGGCGGCTGGCCGGGAATGATTATGTGCTGCTGCCGATCGCGTTGATGGTCGGGGCGACGATTGCCTTCTTCATCGCCCCGCTACTGACGCGCGGCGGCAACAAGGCCGGCGCGGCGGCGTGGTTGTCGGTGGTCAACGTCGTGTTCTTCATCGCTCCCTATGCGCTGCGGCTGATGGGGATGTTCCCGGCGCCCGGGACGCCGCTGATGCTGCCATTGCTGCTCGGTGACTGGGTCATCAACACGGCGTGCTGCGTGGCCACCTTCATCCTCGGCGCGGCGATGCTTGCCGATGTCGTCGAGGAGTCGGAGGTGCGCACCGGCAGGCGCGCCGAAGGGGTGTTCTATGCCGGCGGTTTCTTCGTCCAGAAGCTGTGCGGCGGGCTCGGTATCTTCTTTGCCGGACTGATCCTGCAGCTGGCATCATTCCCGCAACAGGCGGCGCCGGGGGCGGTGTCGGGCGCGACGATCGACCGCATGACCTTGTGCTTGATTGGCGCCATGGCGCTGTTCTACGGCGGCGGGGCGGTGTTCTACGCCTTGTTCCCGTTCGGCCGGGCCGAGCATGAAGCGCGCTTGCGGCAGGCTGCGGTGCGGATCGATTCGGCGATGGAAGGGGCGATTCCGTAGTTTTTGTTGCGGCGCAGCATAGTGCGACCCATGCCCCGGGTCGGTTGGTCGGCGCGGTAACACGGTTCGTCCTAAAAGGTTCCCGATGAACGGTTGATGGGGTTCCCAACCCCCAATCCCCCCTTTAGCGCAAACTCAACAAACGTTCAGGGACCTCGGGGGTCACATGAATTTCAAGTCGCTCACAGCGCGATTCGCGCTGGTGTTATCGCTCGGCCTGATGACGGCCACGCCCGCTTTCGCGCAGTTCTGGCAGTGCGCGCCCTATGCCCGCCAGATTTCCGGCATCGAGATTCACGGCAACGCCAATACCTGGTGGGGCCAGGCCGCCGGCCGTTATGGTCGTGGCCATACCCCGCGCGTCGGTGCCGTGCTGGCCTTCGCCGCCAGCAGCCGCATGCCGCTCGGTCACGTCGCGATGGTCAGCGAAGTGGTGAGCGAGCGCGAAGTGCTGCTGACCCATGCCAACTGGTCGCATCGCGGTCGCGTCGAAACCAATGTCCGCGCGATCGACATCTCGGAAGCCGGCGACTGGAGCCGCGTCAAGGTATGGTATGGGCCCCTCGGTGGGCTCGGCACCAGCGCCTATGCCGCCAAGGGCTTTATCTACGCCGATCGCAACGAGGATGAGCAGCAGGCGCCGCTCGCCCCCATGACGATGGCCAGCGCCGATACGTCGAAGGGCGACGTCGCCGCTTTCTGATGCTCCGCGTTCCTGCGCGCGCAGGCACGAGGATTCCTCAGCATAGATTTGGCGCTGGGTTTCCGCGCTCGCTGGAGCACCGGCTTGCGGTGATCAGGCCGCGCCGGGCGTGAAGGTCAGCGCCACGCCGTTCATGCAGTAGCGTAGGCCGGTCGGCAGCGGGCCATCGTCGAAGACGTGGCCGAGATGGCCGCCACAGCGGCTGCAATGCACCTCCGTCCGGCGCGTACCCAGCGATCCGTCGCTGCGGGTGCGCACCGCGCCCGGCAGCGGCTTCCAGAAGCTCGGCCAGCCGGTGCCACTTTCGAACTTCGTCCGGGAGGAGAAATTGGGCAGCGCGCAGCCGGCGCAGGCGAAGGTGCCGGCGCGGTGCTCGTTCAGCAACGGGCTGCTGCCGGGGCGCTCGGTGTCCTCGTGGCGTAGCACCTCATAGGCGGCGGGCGAGAGCTTCTGCTTCCACTGCGCGTCGGTCAGCGTGAAGGCGAATTTCTCGGGCGCGCCGGCGGCGCTGCGGCAGCCGAACAAGGCGAAGGCGACGCCGCCGGTGGCGGCGATGGTCAGGAAGCTGCGGCGGTCGGGGATCATCGATCGAATCCTTTTCGGGGGTGCCCGTCATATAGCAACGATCGCGCCCGACGTCAGGTTGCGCGACGCCTGCGCGGCGCACACGGGAACCGGCGACACGCTTCGCGGATTTAACGCGACATGTTTCAGCAACTTGAACCGCCAATCCCCGTCCATGTGCTCGACAAGGGTGCAGGCTTCGCGTTCGCGGTGATCGATTATGGCCAGGAGCATAACCTGATCTGGGTCACCGCGATCAACGACACCGGCGAAATCTGGTGCGCGCCCAACCCGCGCGTCCGGCTACAGGCCAACTGGACGATGGGGCGCAAGAAGCCCGGCGCGGTCATCGCGCGCGAGAATGGCGATTGCTCCGGGGCGGACGAGCCGCTGAAAGCCGAGACGGTGGACAAGCCGAATTGACGATTTTCCGTTGGAGTGAACGCCTTTTGCCGTTCGTGCCGAGCTTGTCGAAGCACTGCGCTTCACTCTGGCATCGCAGGGAAGAACGGCCCTTCGACACGCTCAGCGCGAACGGCAGATAGAGTCCCGCTCAAACAGCCGCGTCGGTGACGGGCTCAGTATCGGCTGATCTCCACCGGTAGCTTGCGATAGCCGTGGACGAAGCAGGCGGCGACGCGTTCGGGTTCGCCGAGTACGTTCACGCGCATGCGGCGTTTCGCCATTTCCTCGAGCAGGGTCGCGATCTGCAACTCGGCGAGGCGGGCGCCGACGCAGCGGTGGATGCCGTGGCCGAAGGCGAGATGGCGCCGCGCATTGGGCCGGTCGACGACGATCTCATCGGCATCGTCGCCGAACACGCTCGCGTCGCGATTGGCCGAGATATACCACAGAGCGAGCTTCTCGCCGGCCTTGATCTCCTGTCCCTCCAGCACCGTGTCCTGCGTCGCGGTGCGGCGCATATGGGCGAGCGGGGTCTGCCAGCGGATGATTTCCTGCACGGCATTGTGGATCAGCGCCGGATCCGCCTCCAGCCTGGCGCGCTGCGCGGGGAACTTGTCGAGCCCGTAGGCCGCCGCGGTCATCGAATTGCGCGTCGTGTCGTTGCCGCCGACGATCAGCAGGATGAGATTGCCGAGGAATTCCATCTGATCCATCTCGGCCATCGCGTCCGAGTGCATCATCATCGAGATCAGGTCGGGCGTCGGCGGCTTGCCCAGCTTCTGGTTCCACAGGCCCTGGAAATAGGCGCCGCACTCATACATGTGCTTGAGCCGTTCGAGCCGCAGCTCCTCGGTCTTGATCATTTCGATGTCGCCCGCCCAGTCGGACCAGAAGGTCAGCTTGCGGCGATCCTCCCACGGAAAGTCGAACAGGATGGCGAGCATCTGCGTGGTCAGCTCGATCGACACCGTATCGACCCAGTCGAATTCCTTATTCCAGGGCAGCGCGTCGAGCACCTCGGCGGTGCGCGTGCGGATATTATCGCTCAGCCTTACCATCTCGCTCGGGGTGAAGGCGGGGGCGACGGTGCGCCGCTGGCCGCTATGCTTGGGCCGGTCCATCGCGATGAACATCGGCATGCGCGCGTCGGAGGGCGAATTCTCGACGAAGTCGGCGATGGTGATGCCGCCGGCTTGGGAGGAATAGATGTCCGGGAGCGATTCGACCTCGACGATCGGCTTGTAGCTCGACACCGACCAATAGGGTCCGAAGCCGGATTCGGCGACATGATGGACCGGCGACGTCTCGCGCAACTGGCGGAACGGCGCCTGCCAGCGATCCTCGGCATAGAGTTCGGGCCGGCTGACATCGAACGGGTCGATCGCCACGCGATGCATTGCGGGTTCCGCCAGAGTTGCCATTTTCCATCTCCTAGCGTGTGAGGAAAGCGATAACTGACAGCTATGTCAATAGTGTTGCGCGACCCGCGGGCAGACAGTCGACGAATGGTGACTCAGGCGCGCCCGAACAGGGCCTTCCAGCGAAACTTGCCGCTGCCTGACTGGAGCACGCCGCGGCGGAAGGCATGGACGCCGACCGCGACGAAGATCGCCACCCACACCGTCTGCCAGGCGAGCGCGACGACATGCGGCCACAGATCGGGCGACTGCGCCGCGCGGCCGGCCATGAAATAGGGTGAGCTGAGCGGGAAGACCCGGGCGAAGGTGGCGAGCCAGCCGCTGGGGTGGGAAATGGCGATCGCGCCGAGGCCGAACATCGACACCTGGATCAAGGTGATCGGCAGCGACAGCAGTTGGATCTCGCGCACGCTCGATGCCTGCGCGCCGACGCCGAGGAACACCGCGCCGAGCAGCATATAGGCCATGGTGAAGTAGCCGAAGAACAACAGGGTGAACATCGGCATGCCCATCGCCGGGGTCAGCGCGGCGAGGCCGGCCGCCATGCCGGCCGGCATCAGCGTGCCGATCTGGCTGATCAGCGTGCCCCAGAACACCAGGAACAGCAGCGCGACGCCGAACGTGCCGAGCAGCTTGCCGAAGAACACCGATTCGAGCGGCACGGCGGCGGCGAGGATCTCGATCACCTTGTTGCCCTTTTCCTCGGCGACGCCGCTGACCACCTGGCCGGCGAGCAGCAGGGTGAGGAAGAAGATCGCGAACACCGCGAAGAAGCCCGATTCCTTGCCGCGGCCAAGGCGTGGGGTGGTGCGATCGATCTTGATCTTCGTCGCGCTGCTGAGCGGTGCTACGCCGGCGCGTTCGGCGCGCAGCGTCTGTTCGGCCAGTTCGGCGAGATAGTCGCCGGCGCGCGTCGCGCGCGGCGTATAGAGGATTTGCGGGTAGTCGAGCGGGCCATAGGCGACCGCCGCGACCTCGACGCCGCGGTCGTCGATCTGCGCGCGCGCCTGCGCCGCGGCATCGGTGGCGGGCTCCTTGGTGGTGAGGATCGGCGGCGCCTCGTCGGCATCGCGATAGACGCGGCGCAGCCGGGCATCGACCTGCATCATCAACCGCGCCTGGTCGCCCGAAACCAGCGCGACGATGCGCGATTTCTCGCCGCCGCCGGAGGTCGCGGCATTGGCACCAAGCCCGCCGATCGCGCCGAACGAGCCCATCACCACCGGCGCGAACAGGAAGATCAGGAAGGTGGGGGTGAACACCGTCGCGACGAAATCGCGCCGCGCGATGGTCATCGTCTGGCGGACGAGCGTGCCGAGCCGGCTCATGCCTGATCCTCCAGCGCGGCGCGGCCGACGATCTTGACGAAGGCGTCGTGCAGGCTGGGCCGCTCGATCGACAGGCCGGAAATGCCATAACCGGCACCGATCAGCCGGCTCAGCACCTGTTCGCTGCCTTCTTGCGGCACGGTGAAGCGCCAGCCGTCGCCGCGATGCTGCGCGTCCGCGGGCAGATAGTCGGCGATATGCGCATCGTCGTTGCGCGGCGTGTAGGTCGCCTGCATCGGCAGCAGGCCGCGCGCCTCGGCAACGGTGCCCTCGAAGCGGCGGCGGCCCTTGGCGATGATCGCCAGCCGATCGCACAGCCGCTCGGCATGGGCCATGACATGGGTCGACAGCACGACGGTGGCGCCGCGATCGCGTTCGGCGAGGATCAGCGCCTCGAGCCGTTCCTGGTTGACCGGATCGAGCCCCGAAAAGGGTTCGTCGAGGACGAGCAGTTCGGGCTGGTGGACGATCGAGCCGAGCAGCTGGACCAGCTGCGCCATGCCCTTCGACAATTTGCGGATCTTGTCGTCGGCGGCGTGGCCGAGCCCGGCGGCTTCGAGCAGGTCGACGGCGCGCTTGCGGCCGGTGCGCAGCGGCAGGCCGCGAAGCGCGCCCATGAAGGCGACCGCTTCCCTGGCCTTCATCGCCGGATAGAGCCCGCGTTCCTCGGGAAGATAGCCGACGCGGTCGCTGACCGAGCGCGGCCGCTCGGTGCCGAGCAGGGTGCGGTGCCCCTCGTCAGGTTCGATGATGCCGAGTAGCATGCGCAGCGTCGTCGTCTTGCCGGCGCCATTGGGGCCGAGCACGCCATAGATCATGCCGGTCGGCACGGCGATATCGACGCCATCGACCACGCGCCGCCCGCTGAATTTCTTGACCAGCCCGGTGGCGCTGATCGCCAGATTATCGTGCAACGGCAATTCCTCAGGCGAGCGCGCTGGCCGCGTTTAGCGGGAGGCGGTGCCGCAAGACAAGTCAGTGGCGGCGGCGTTAGGGATGAAAGCGCGCGGGGTGGGGGAGGGATCCCCATTTTGGAAAAGCGTCGTCGCAAGAATTGATCGTCACGCTGATGCCGGTTGGTGCTTGTTCGTTTTCCGACAAACACCGTACTCCTGCGCACGCAGGAGCCCAGAGTTCCAGGCGCAGGCGCTAATGGCCCTGGGTTCCTGCGTGCGCAGGAACACAACTCCTTGTCTCGACGGGATAAGCGCCAAACCGGCTCAGGCGGACGATGTGTGAGACCGTCCCGGCGTCGCGGCGATCCCGGCGGGAGGCGGAGAATCAGCGCGCGCCGCCACGCCCGACCTGCAAGGCGAGCACGCAACTCGCCCGGTCGACCGGGCTGCCATCGGTGCGGCGCGCATCGACATAGGTGACGAGCGGCTCGCCCGCGCCCTTGGGGTAGAGATAGGCATCGAGCACGCAGGTGGCGTTGCCGAACTGCAGCTTGCGCGCGCTGCCCTCGCGGACATCGGCGGCGGGCTGGCCGAACAGCCCGATCAGCGCGCCGGCCGGCCGGCCGATCACCCGGTCGAGCCCGGCGGGCGCGGCGGTCGGCACCGGCACATAGGGCGCGGGCATGCGCGTGCGCGGCGCCGGCCCCTCGCCGGCGCAGCCGGCCAGCGCCAGCGCGGGCAGCAGGATGAGGGTCGCGCGGATCATGACCGCTTCCTTCCGTGAAACAGATGCGTCGCCATCGCCGCGCCGAGCACCGGCGCGAGCAGGTTGACGATCGGAACCACGAACAGCCCCGCCACGGCAAGGCCCAGCACGAAGCGCGGGCCCCGCGTCGTCGCGCGCCAGCCACGCATCGCCTCGCGCGGCAGATGGCGCGCCGCGACCATGTCGCCGAGATCGCGGCCGAGCAGCCAGCCATTGACCAGGATGAAGGCGATCGGCGTGCCCACACCAGTGATCAGCAGGGTGAGGTAGACCGGCGACATCAGGAGGTTGACGAGGATCGCGCGCCCGGCGGCGCCGAGGCCCATGCCGATCGATCGCGTCAGCGGAATGTTACGCGCGGTGTCGAGCACGGCCGGATAATGCTTGCGCTCGACCGCGACGACGACATCGTCGGCGAAGATATCCATCACCGCGATCGCCACGGTGCGGAACAGCAGCCAGCCCAGCGCCAGCGCGACGAGTACCGCCGCAGCGCCGGCGAGCGTCTTCATGTCACCACTGACATAATGCGCGGCGAGGTTTTCTGCGCCGAACCACAGGCCGACGCCGAGCGCGACGAGCAGCACGGCGGTCAGCGCCAGCGACTTGAGGAACACCGCCGCGATCCTGGAATCGCCGAGCTGGCCGAGCGACAGGAAGAAGGCGCGCATCATTGTCGCAGCGTGCGGGCAAGCGGCAGCGCCGTCAACGCCCGGTTGCGCGGCGCCGACTCGGCCATTAGGCGATAGTCGCGCGAAGCCGTTCGGCCGAACGGTCTTTTTTCGGAGATCAAGCTTGAGTGAAGCCACCTATGACGTCGTCGCGATCGGCAATGCGATCGTCGATGTGCTGTCGCATACCGACGACGCCTTCATCGTCTCCGAGGGCATGACCAAGGGATCGATGCAGCTGATGTTCTCGCCCGAGGACGCCGACGCGCTCTACGCCAAGATGGGCCCGGGGATCGAGGCGAGCGGCGGCTCGGCGGCCAATACGGTGGCCGGCATCGCCGCGCTGGGCGGGCGTTGCGGGTTCATCGGCCAGGTTGCCGACGACCAGCTGGGCGAGGTGTTCGCGCACGATATCCGCGCCGCCGGCGTCAATTTCACCACCGCCGCGCGCGGCGGCGAGCCGACCACCGCGCGCTGCCTGATCTTCGTGACGCCCGACGGGCAGCGCACGATGAACACCTTTCTCGGCGCGTCGCAGTTCCTGCCGGCCAGCGCGCTCGACCGCGAGATGATCGCCGCCGGCGCGATCCTCTATCTCGAAGGCTATCTGTGGGACCCGGAGGAGCCGCGCGCGGCGATGCGCGAGGCGATTTCCGTTGCGCGCGATGCCGGCCGCAAGGTCGCCTTCACGCTGAGCGACGTGTTCTGCATCTTGCGCCATGGCGGCGATTTCCGCGCGCTGATGGCCGACGGCCTGATCGACATCATGTTCGCCAACGAGAATGAGATAAAGGCGCTGACGGAAACCGAGGATTTCGACGAGGCGGTGGCGCGCGCCGCGGCGCAGGTGCCGTTGCTGGTCTGCACGCGCAGCGAGAAGGGCGCGATCGCCGTGTCGGGCGGGCGCACCGCCGCCGTCTCGGCAGAGCCGATCGACAAGGTGGTCGACACCACCGGCGCGGGCGACCTGTTCGCCGCCGGCTTCCTGCACGGCCAGGCGCAGGGCTGGGACCTGGAGCGGTCGCTCAAGCTGGGCGCGATCTGCGCGGCGGAGATCATCTCGCATGTCGGCGCGCGGCCGATGTGCGACATGCAGGCGCTGGCGGCCGGGAAGCTGGGGTGAGCGGAAGCAACACGACAAAGAAAAGGGGCGCTGTCCGGTCTGGACAGCGCCCCTTTTTTGTTATGCGTCAGCGGCGATCAGGCCTGCTTGCCACCCGGCGTCGGCGCGCCGGGAAGCGGCGGCACCGGCAGTGGCGGTACGTCGCCATCCATCTCGTGAACCTCGTCGAGGCCGAGCCCGACATGGCTGCGTGAGCGGCTGTAGAGGAAATAGACCAGCAGGCCGATCGCGCCCCAGATCGGCAGCACGAGGATCGCGATCAACGGCAGCGAGAAGAACAGGCCCAGGCAGCCGACGATCGCCAGCGGGGCGATGATCCACACCCCCGGGGTGCGGAACGGACGCTTGCGCGACGGGTCCTTCAGACGCAGCACCAGCACCGAGATCGCGACCATCATGAACGCGAACAACGTGCCCGAGTTGGAATAGTCGGCGAGCTTGCCGACCGGCAGAATCGCCGCCGCGATAGTGACGACCACGCCTGTGACGGCGGTCACGACATGCGGCGTCTTGAAGCGCGGATGGACGCTGGCGAGTTTCGCCGGGAGCAGGCCGTCACGCGCCATCACGAAGAACACGCGGGTCTGGCCGAACATCATCATCAGCACGACCGACGGCAAAGCGAGCACGGCAGCTAGGCCCACCAGGCGACCGACGGCCGGCCAGCCGATCGAATCGAGCACATGGACCAGCGCTTCCTTGGAGCAGACCAGCGGCTCGAGCGCGCCGCTGCCGAGGATCGAGGCGCAACGACCGGCCATTTCGGCCGAACCCGGCGAGAGCACACCACCGCCGAGCGCGGTTACCGGCTGTGCGCCGATCGCGCCGATCGCGCCGCTGGCCACCAGCAGGTAGAAGATGGTGCAGATGCCGAGGCTGGCGATCAGGCCGATCGGCACGTTGCGCTGCGGATTCTTGGTTTCCTCGGCCGCGGTCGAGACGGCGTCGAAGCCGACATAGGCGAAGAAGATCGACGCCGCCGCGCCGAGCATGCCGCCCGCGCCAGTCGGTGCGAAAGGCGTGAAGTTGGTCGCCTTGAGGACCGGAAGGGTCAGGCAGATGAAGGCGGTCAGCGCGGTGATCTTGATCGCGACGAGCACCGCGTTGACGCGCGCGCTCTCGGTCGTGCCGAGGATCAGCAGCAGCGTGACCAGGACGGAAATGATCACGGCGGGCAGGTTGAAATAGCCGCCCACCTGGGTTGCGGTGATCAGATCGGGAGTCGCGGTCGCGCCCAGCGCGATCTGCACCTTGGCGATCAGCGCGTCACCGTTACTGAGCACGGCGGGTATGTGAAAGCCGAGTCCCTTGAGCAGTCCGACCGCATGGTTGGACCAGCCGACCGCGACGGCGCTCGCGCCCACCGCATATTCGAGGATCAGCGCCCAGCCGACCATCCAGGCGAGCAACTCGCCGGTCACGGCATAGGTATAGGTGTAGGCCGAGCCCGAAACCGGCACCATCGAAGCCAGCTCCGAATAGCACAGGGCGGCGACGCCGCAGACGAAGCCGGCGATGATGAAGCTGATCAACATGCCGGGGCCGGCCTTTTGCGCAGCCTCGGAGGTCAGCACGAAGATGCCGGTGCCGATCACGGCGCCGACGCCGAGCATGGTGAGCTGGAAGGCACCGAGCGAACGGTGCAGGCCTTTCTTCTCGGCAGTCGCGAGAATGGCGTCGAGTGATTTTACACGACCAAATATCATGAAGATCCGTCCCCCCGGGGATGACAGGCGTACGCTTGTGCGCCGCAGGTTTCGATTGGGGCGGAGCCTAACCGCTAAACCCGCGCGCGCAATCCCTTATCGCGCGAGCATCGGCCCGAGCGGTTTGCCGGCGAAGATATGGACATGGAGATGCGGGACCTCCTGTCCGGAATGCTGGCCGGCATTGGCGAGCAGGCGATAGCCCGGCGCGACCAGCCCGGCGTCGCGCGCCACCTTGCCGACGGCGCGGACGAAGCCGGCGATCTCGGCATCGGGCGCCCGCGCGCTGAAATCGTCCCAGCTGACATAATGACCGCGCGGGATGACCAGGATGTGGGTCGGCGCCTGTGGGTTGATGTCGTGAAAGGCGATCGCCCATTCATCCTCATAGACGCGCTTCGAGGGGATCTCGTCGCGCAGGATCTTCGCGAAGATATTCTGGTCGTCATAGGGCAAAGTAGCGTCGATCGGCATCATTCGGCTCCTCGTGCGGCCTTCTCCTCGATGCCCGACAGGCCCTCGCGCCGCGCCAGCTCGGCGCGCACGTCGTCAAGGCTGAGGCCGGCATCGGCGAGCAGCACCAGCAGGTGGAAGATCAGGTCGGCGGCTTCGGGCACGATCGCGGCGTCGTCGCCGCCGGTCGCGGCGATCACCGTCTCGACCGCTTCCTCGCCGAGCTTCTGCGCGATCTTGGCGCGGCCCCTGGCGGTCAGCTTGGCGACATAGGAGGAGGACGGGTCGGCGGCGCGGCGTGCGCGGATCGTCGCCTCGAGGCGGTCGAGTGTGTCTTCGGCCATGCGTTGCGGCTGGCCCAGACCGGCGCGAAGGTCAATCCTTCGTGTTGCTGGCGTCGGGGCGCTTGGCGAAGCGCGCGCGCATCGCGCGGCGGACCAGCCACACGCCCAGCGCGGCCATCACGAACAGCGCGATGTCGGACAGTTCCGGGCCGGTGCGGATCTTCGGCACGCCGGTATGCGCGGGTGTGACGGCGAACGCGGGTGCGGCGATCAGCAAGGCGAGGGGGAGGAAACGCATGGCTTCCAGTAGCACGCGCTCCCTAAATTTTGGTTTGCCGTTTCACAAACACCTTCCCCGGCGCAGGCCGGGGAAGGGAAAGGCTAAGCGATGGGCCTGCGCACGGGCACGCCGGCGGCCGCCAGCGCGGCATGAGCGTCGGCGATGCTGGCCTCGCCGAAATGGAAGATCGAGGCGGCGAGCACCGCGCTGGCATGGCCCTGGGTGATGCCGGCGACGAGATCGCCCAGCCCGCCGACGCCGCCCGAGGCGACCACCGGCACGCTGACCTGGTCGGCGATGGTGCGGGTCAGGGTCAGGTCATAGCCGTCGCGCGTGCCGTCGCGGTCCATCGAGGTGATCAGCAATTCGCCCGCGCCGAGTTCAGCGAGGCGCAGGGCATGGGCGACGGCGTCGAGGCCGGTGCCGCGCCGGCCGCCATGGGTGAACACTTCCCACCCATCCCCAGAGCGTCGCGCATCGACCGAGGCGACGACGCACTGGCTGCCGAAACGGTCGGCCAGTTCGGCGACCAGTTCGGGTCGGGCGACGGCGGCGGAATTGACCGCGACCTTGTCGGCGCCGGCGAGCAACAGCGCGCGGGCATCCTCGACCGAGCGTACCCCGCCGCCGACGGTCAGCGGCATGAAGCACACCCCGGCGGTGCGGCGCACCACGTCGAGGATCGTGCCGCGCGCCTCATGGCTGGCGGTGATGTCGAGGAAGCAGAGTTCGTCGGCGCCGGCCGCGTCATAGGCGCGCGCCTGCTCGACCGGGTCGCCGGCATCCTTCAGGTCGACGAAGTTCACGCCCTTGACGACGCGGCCATTGGCGACGTCGAGACAGGGGATGACGCGGGCGCGGACGGTCATGCCGCGGCGGCGACCGCCAGCGCGGCGGCGAGGTCGAGCCGGCCGTCATAGAGTGCGCGGCCGGTGATGACGCCTTCGACGCCGTCACGGGCGTGCAGCGCGAGGACATGAATCTCGCCGATATTGGCGACGCCGCCCGAGGCGATGACCGGGATATCGACCGCGCGGGCAAGGTCGACCGTCGCCTCGATATTGCAGCCCTTGAGCATGCCGTCGCGGCCGACATCGGTGAA
>Ga0068864_100001774_pt1 | contig 17727 bp, 10 predicted proteins | sample KBSSwiS72_FD_66586 | JGI IMG/M metagenome (GOLD analysis project Ga0068864, IMG submission 66586) | Switchgrass rhizosphere microbial communities from Kellogg Biological Station, Michigan, USA - KBS Switchgrass S7-2 | ecosystem: Host-associated > Plants > Roots > Rhizosphere > Soil ... | reverse complement strand
TCATCTGAACTTCTATGTGCCTTCATATCAGATCAAGGTCAACGGGCAAGATCTGCTTAGACAGCTCTTTCTTGAAATCACTTCAGTTCAAGTTGATAACACGCTCAAAGGCGCCGACCGTTTTACCTTTACAGTCAACAGCGCTTTCAATTTTGAGAATCGCGAGTTTCAACTCACCAGACAGTTTCCACTGATCTCCGATCTGTTTGCATTTGGTAATGCAGTCGAAATCTCACTCGGTTACCAGGATAACGACAAACTCCCGCTGATGTTGCGCGGGAAGATCACTGCGGTCCAGACAAGTTTTCCTGCCAGCGGACTCCCTCAAATCAATGTTAGTGGATACGACCTCAGTTACTGCATGACCAAGGGTAAAAAGTCGCGAAATTGGACCAACAAAACAGACAGCTTCGTTGTTTCCCAAATCGCCAGAGAATACGGACTGGAACCGGATGTTGAAGACACGAAGGTCGAACATCCGAAGACTGAGGAGAGTCAGGAAAGTGACTCTCAGTTTCTCGAGAAGCTGGCTGAAAGAAACGGTTACGAGTTGTACGTTTTTGACAAGACACTCTCTTTCAAGCCACCCGCTAACAAAGAGAAAGCTGTCGTATCACTTGAATGGGGTGCTGGTCTGCTTAGTTTCTCTCCCGAGATCAATATCGCGGAACAGATCAGCAAGGTTGAAGTACGCGGCTGGGACATTAAAACGAAGAAAGAGATTGTCGGGACCGCAACTACCGGCGACGAGCCCGGACGCGACCCTGGTAAGCGAAGCGGCGGGGAAATACTAAAGCAAGTTTGTCGTGATCAAGGCGAGCTCAAGATTCGAGCACCAGTCTTTTCTCAGCAGGAAGCAAAGCGTCGCGCCGAATCAATACTTAAGAAACGGTCTGAACTCTTCGTCCAGGGTTCTGGCGAGTCGATAGGACTACCCGAGATTCGGGCCAACACCAACATCGAATTGAAAGGACTCGGCACACCGTTCGACAAGACTTATTACGTCGAGCAGAGCACTCACACGATTAACACTTCAGGTTACCGAACGACGTTCAAGGTGAAGGACACAACGATATGAGCAGCTTGCTGGATATTCTTCAGGACGAGGACAAGAAGGAAACAAGCATGGTCCAGGGGGTGGCTAATGCTGTTGTCACTAACAACAAGGATCCAAGTGAGTGGGGTCGTGTCAAAGTCAAATATCCGTGGCGTGAGAATAATCCGGAGAGCGAATGGGCTCGGGTTGTAGCAGCTGGCGCAGGTAAGGATCGCGGAAGTTTGTGGATACCTGAGGTTGGCGACGAGGTGTTGGTTGCGTTCGACAAAGGCGACATCGATCACCCTTTCGTGTTGGGCGGTTTATGGAACGGAAGCGACGTACCTCCGGAAACAAACAAGGACGGGGAAGACAACACGAAGTTGATAAAGACACGCAGTGGTAATCAAGTGAAGTTCTTCGACAAGCAGGGCCAAGAAAGCATTGAGATTAAGACTCACGGGGGTCAGGTGTTCCTTATGGACGACAAATCGGGTTCGGCCCAGATTCAGATCAAAGACAGCGCGGGCCAGAACAAGATCACCATCGACTCAACTGGAAACAGTGTAACGATTGAAAGTGCGCTCAGCCTGAAGATTAAGTCGCAAACAATCGATATCGAAGCAGGTGCGTCAATGAATATCAAAGCCAGTGGGACCATAAGTATCCAGGGTGCGCTGGTAAAGATTAACTAACGGAGCTCTAAGAACATGGGACAGCCGGCCGCAAGACTCGGTGATCAAACAAGTCATGGAACTCCACTGACGCCTGGGATTGGTAGCGTCAATGTGTTGATTGGCGGCATGCCCGCGTGGAGAGCGACTGTCGATTTTCATGTCTGTCCTTTAGTAGACGGAGTCAAACCACATGTAGGCGGTGTTGTTGCGTTGGGGAGTACGACAGTTTTGATTAACGGACTCCCCGCCGCACGACAAGGAGATCAGATTGTTGAAGCGGGTGCGCCAAACGCCATTCTACTTGGTGCGCCTACGGTCTTAATTGGGTGACCCAACGAGTTATGCCGAAGTCTTTTTTAGGTCGAGGATGGAAGTTCCCTGTACAGGTCGATCCCGCTACGGGCCGCATCGCCATGTCAGAAATGGAGCAGGACATCAAGGAATCGATCTACATCGCTATCCAAACTGCTCCGGGTGAACGGTTGATGCGACCTGACTTTGGCTGCGGAATTCATGACCTTGTTTTCTCAAGTATGAGCACGGTGACAATGGGGCTGTTTGAAAGTCGGGTGCGTGAAGCCATTTCTCGCTGGGAATCACGAGTCGACATTGTAAAGCTCGAGGTTTTCACGAGAGACCCGGCGAAAGGAAAGTTGGAAATCAACCTCACGTGTCAGGTGCGAGATACAAACACTGAATTCAACCTCGTGTTTCCTTTCTATTTGACTGAAGGAGCAGGATGAGTCCCAGGATCACACCGCCAAAGATCGACGAGCGCAAAGCGAACGACTTGTTCCGTTCGTTGCGTGAAATGGCGCCTCACTACACTCCTGGGTGGCCCGCAAAGGATGATGACGATCCCGGTGTCGCGCTGTTAAAGGTTTTTTCGTTTATTGGCGAAGGTGTGATCAGTCGGCTGAATCGCGCGCCTGATAGAAATTTCCTCGCCTTTCTCGACATGCTTGGGATTCGATTGCTTCAGGCTCGACCCGCCTACGCACCAATCCGCTTTCTCGTGGCTAACGGAACTGAGTTCCCTTTCCTGGTCGCAAAGGGCACCCAGGTCTCCGCGCCCCCGACCGAGCAACACCCGGTGGACTTACCTTTTGAGACACTAAGCAACCTTTTCGTCGTTCCCAGCGCGATCGCTTCATTAATTGCGGTGGACCCGGAACAGGACACGATCTACACACCGCCTCCGGGTTTTCTCGAGTTGTCCCTTGCGGCAAAGAAGCTTCCACTATTAACGGTCACCGCCTTCTCCGCTGCACAGTCGAACACGCTTCAACTGGATCCTGCCGATCAGCTGAAGAAGGGCGACTTCTTGCGGATCGATCAAACTGTGACGCAAAGAACAGGCGCGGACCAGTGTGTTCCGGTTGTCGAGGTAACGGAACAACAACAAAGCGAGCATCTCGTTGTCTCTGATGTAAAGGGATCTGTCGTCACCGTTACAGATCCACTGAGTCGGGATTATGCCGAGGGGACACAGGTCCAAAAAGTGACTCAGTTCGAATTGTTCGTCGGAAAGAACTGGCAGGAACACATTCTATTCATCGGCCACTCTGACTATTTTTCAATCAAGAGTGAGGCACAGTTCAAACTACTCGTCGAACATGCCCCGGGGGTGAATTCGAATCTGCAACCGTTGAATATCGTTTGGGAGTACTTCGGCAATGTCGACTTACTCAAAGACAAAGGAGATGGTTGGTTTGAGTTTCAAGTTGATGCCGATGGAACTCAGGGATTCAGCCGTGACGGTCAGGTTCTTTTAACGAAGCCTGCCGGTGAAATCAAAGAAACTGAAATAAACGGAACGAAGAGTCGTTGGATCCGAGCAAGGCTCGATCAATCTTTGCCTGCAACTCCACCAACTCCGCTTCCAAGGGTTGAGCTGATTACACTGGCCGTGTCGTCAGGCGGAACGGATCTTGCGCCTGACAATGCTTTTAGCAATGACACGCCTCTCACAACCGATGTTGCGTTTTTTCCATTCGGTACTGAACCTCGAATCTTTGATCGCTTCTCCATCGCGAGTGCAGAGGCATTTTCTAAACCCGGGGCAGAAGTCACGCTTGACCTCGAACTAGACTTCACTGACCTGTTGGCTTCGCCAGTTGCTATCTACAAGGGGAATCAGATCCGAGCTTTTGCGCATGGTGCTGCCGGCCGTCTGATTGAATTTCAGATCGATCCACTAACTTCCGTTTCAGTTCCAATTCAACACAAGTCACCAACCGACCGCCGGCTTGTCGGTGAACAGGTTCCTTCCGTCGTCGAAGACGTCACGGCCACAATGGTAGGGATCTTTTCGCAGGCTGATGACGGTCACGTGCATCTTCGCTATTTACCAAATGAGAACGCCGTAAGCAGGCAATGGATCGAGATACGCACCACGGGCGTCACAGGCGAGTTGAAGTTTGGCCCAGCCGCAATACTTGCCAGTGGGGTGTGGAAAGTTTACGGCGTCTTCGACGGTAGAGTTTTTGAGATCGATATTGACCCTGCAAATCCGAACCTTCACATCGCCTGGGTCGAAATTCCATCGGGCTCTGCGCCAAGACCAGTTGCGGCATGCAGACCCGCATTGATCAGGGTCGCGCCCAATATTGTTTGGGTGGTCGTCGTAGATCAGAACGGTCACACCTGGGTCAACGATGGAACCGTTTGGAGAGATCTGTGGGCAGAAATTCCAGCCCCTGCGGACGCGTTCCTGGCAAAAGCGAACACGCGTCCTGACGTCGTTTCTTACACAGTTGCTCTACAACCTCAGGCTCGGATTTATTTCAGAAGCGCCAACGATCAACTGATCGTTCTGAATACAGAGCCACCGGGCACTGTGCTGCCCCGCAATCTCAGCTCACCACTCAACGTTGGGCTTGACTCTGCTCCGTTTGTTTTTCCACGGACCAACGAGACGCAAGCATTTGTTCGCGGCAATGACAACCAACTGTGGATTCTTGACCTCACCACCTCCACCTGGGATCAGCAGATCAACCGGTTAGATGCAACTCTGGCCGGAGATCCTTTTGTGCTCGGCTACAACGTTCTGAATCCTGCAGCTCCGCCAGGCGCCGATGGCAGCGTCATATCTGTCTTATCTACAAGTAACAAGAATCTACTTTTAGAGTTTCGCATGCTTGGAACGGACGTCGACGCAGGACAGATAGTAGTTGGTCCGGATCGAATACTTTGTCTCGACAACACTATTTCGCCTGCGCCACCAAATCACTATGTACAACTCAAACAAGGAAGTGGGTCCAATTCATCGAACGAAGCTGTTCGCCTGGTCTCAGATGTGTCGGGCAAGTTCGCGATTCTCGATACCGCGCTCGATGAGATTCCGGCATCAGACACACGCTACGACGTTTTTGAACAAAGAGAAGCAGGGAATGTCACTGCTGCTCCCGCCAATGATCATGAAGTGACATTGGAGGCCGCCACGGTCGCGAATCAGAACGACTTTGTATTTGTTCGGGGACAACTACGACAGATAACGAATTTGGCGGCGAACGTCGCTACAATCGCTCCACACTGGACCACCAACCCTCAGCTCGGTGATCCCTACGTTCTCTTGAGAAACACTGCGACCTCACAACGTGCTGATGATGGTTCGTCTAAAAGAGTTGTGTTGTCATTACCCGTTGGTCCACCACCAAACATTACAACCGGCCTGACTCTCGAGATCGATTATGGTCCTGGCCACGATCCTGTCGTTGGCGAAATTCAAAACTACATCAGTGCAATTCGAGGTGTAATTCTGAAGGAGGATCTGCCAGATGTCCCGCCTGTCAATGCGCCCTACCGAATAACTGTCGGCAATCAGTCAGAAGCCTGGCAAGCGTATGGTGATCCGAATCAAACAGAGTTGCGGCCAGAATTGTCCTGGGAGTACTTCAACGGTAAGGGCTGGGTCCATCTTTCACTCAATGACACAACGAAGAATTTCCTCGTACCTGGAAAAGTAATTTTTACGCTTCCAGACGACATCGCGAAGACAGAAGTGGCGGGTCAAGAGAATTTCTGGATTCGTGCGCGCATTGTCGGTGGTGATTATGGCCGCGAACTGTTTTCAGTTGATCCGGTTACCGGACAGGTGAAGATTGAGAAGGATCCGATTCGGCCGCCTCGTATTCTTAAACTAGGAATTGCCTACCAACTCACGCAATTTCAGAACCCGCAAGTTTGCCTGACGCTCAACAGCCTTAACTATCTGGATCAGACAGCCGCCAATCTCACCGCTAACAAGTACTTCTTCCCTTTCGTTCCACTAACCGACACCGGCAAGACTTTGTACTTCGGCTTCGTTCAACCGATTCAAGGCGGACCAATAAAGATCTATTTCGCAGCCGACGAATTGGTCGTGGACGAAAGGAACAAGCCTCAGCTCAGGTGGGAGTTTGCATTCGACAATGATTGGAAAGAGTTGTTGGCCGAAGACGGGACCGAAGCTTTCACCAGGCCTGACTTTGTATCGCTGAATGTTCCTGATGGCATTCAAAACAGCCTCGAGTTTGGACGTCCTCTCTACTGGTTGCGCGCCACGCTGGCAAAGGGTGCGTGGAGCGGTTCGCCGTTGTTCAGCGGCGTGTTTCTAAACACAGTTGAAGCAATCCAGGCACGGACAGTGCGTGATGAAATTCTCGGCTCGAGTATAGGAATAAAGAATCAGAAATTTGAGTTCCAACAAACACCTGTAATCGAAGGTGAAGAAGTAAGAGTACGTGAAGCTCTGACAGACGAGGAAAGAGAGCAATTAATCTCCGCCCGGGGTGAGGACGCGGTTCTCACAATCCGAGATCAGCAGGAGCGCGTGCTTGAAACGTGGATCAGATGGACAGAGGTGTTGGAGTTCTTTGATTCAAACAGCGACAGCCGAGACTACAGATTGGATCGCAACACCGGCGAAATCGAATTTGGCGATGGAATACGGGGGCGCATTCCTCCAGCCGGCGGCGACAATATTCGCGCGTTTGTTTATCAGGCCGGTGGTGGTGCGAGCGGCAATGTAAATCCTGGTGAGATCAACACGCCTGTTACCGCTGTTGCGGGAGTCGATTCAGTCATCAACCCGGTAGGCGCTGGTGGCGGATCCGATGCAGCAACCAACGAAGACATGCTGACGATCGGACCGGCTCAGATCAGTCATCGTGATCGTGCAGTTACACCAGACGATTTTGAGCGACTTGCACTGGAAGCGTCTCGCGAAGTTCGTAAAGCGCGTTGCTTACCAAATCGGAATGCCAGTGGACTCCACGAACTTGGTTGGACGACTGTTCACATTGTTCCTGATTCCAAAGACGCCGAGCCGATACCTTCGCTAGAACTTCGTCGCTCAGTCCTACGCTACCTGTCAGATCGGGCCGATGTAACCGTCGTAAACCAGGAGCACATTGTCATAGGTCCTCCGGAATACGTTCCCATTACAGTTGAAACAACTGTCTTTGCGAAATCCCTCGACCTCGTAGCGTCCGCAGAACTGCAGGTAAAGCAGCAGCTCGAAGAGTTTCTACATCCGCTGAGGGGTGGTCCCGACAAAGAGGGCTGGGAGTTTGGCCGCGATCTCGCAGCTTCGGATCTGTATTCACTACTTGAGGCGATCGACGATGTAGATCATGTCGGCCCGGTGCGGTTGTTTTTGGGAACTTCGCCAAGTGATGAGCAAGTCGTTGTTGGACCTGATGCTCTTATCGCCAGCGGCCCACACAGGATCACGATGAGCGTTGCAAACGGAGACTAACCAGGGTGTCGTTGTTGTTACCAAATCTCGATGACAAAGAGTTTTCTCGGATAGTCGAGGAAGCGCGGCTATTGATCCCTGCCGCCTCACCTGAATGGACTGATCATAACGTTCACGATCCGGGAATCACGTTTGTTGAGCTCTTTGCGTGGCTCGCGGAAATTGCGCACTACCGGCTCAATCGAACTTCGGTAGCAAGTTATGAGCGTTTCTTCTCGCTGATGGGGGTGACGACTCAACCCGCCCAGGGTGCGGAAGTCTCTGTGCCTTTCGAGTTCAATCCACTGGCCGAAGCGTTACTTATTCCGGCTAGCACAAAGATGCGCGCGATCGGACTTGAAGGTCTTCTATTTGAGACATTGCGCGATCAATATTTGACGAAAGTAACTGTTAGTAGAGTGGTCACTCAGGCAAGTGGTCGAGAGATCGTACAGACAACCGCAGAAAAGAACGAGGTCGGACACTACGAAGCCTTTGGAGCCTCGCCCCAAATCGGGGATTTCCTGCGCCTGGAATTTGAAGATTGGTTCGAAGAGCCGAGGGCACAGTTTCAGATCACGCTGTTCGAAGACGACTTACCCCCTCGTCAACCTTTATCGCTCAAAGCGCAAGGCTTCGAGCCTTCGGCAACAGTTCGCTGGGAATATCGCAACGATGGACCCGGCGAAACGCAAGAACAATGGACCGAACTTAATGTAATTGAGGATGGCACGCTGGGTCTCTCGCGCACCGGCGATTTGATCTTTAAACCACCAACAGAAACCGATGCCGGCACGCATAAAGCGCTACGAGCGGTTTTGACCGGCGGCACTTTCGAGATCCCGCCGAGAATTGTCAGCATTCGCACGAACACGGTTCGCGCCAGGCAAGTAGAGACTGTTGTGAATGAAGATCTTGGCCTGGGGTTGGGTACCGCTGATCAATTAGTACGTCTGAAAAAGTATCCTCTACTCATCAATACACAAATCGACGACGGACCTTTCCAGGTTGGTGAGGTACTCGATTGGGAGGCCCTTGTTGGCCGGTTGCGAGACGCGGATGTCTTGTACGACTCACCATTGAGGGAGACGATTCATTACCTACTCGACAAGTTAAATAGTATCGCCGGTGCGACCATTGATCTCAGTGAACTGGATCCGACCGACCGCCTGATGACTCAACAATACGAGCTGGCAGTAGCGTTTGATACGTTACTGAACGATTCAGATCTCTATAACCGTTCAAAGTTTTCCTCAGTAAATACCCCACAGGAATTCAAGGAGAGCGGACGCTGCCAAAACAAAAGCACCATTCGTCAATTCAATCGACTGCTTCTCCAATTAGTGTTTCCAGATCTCTTCGTTAGTGATCGGTTTGAGCTTCAAGTCGGATTGCCTGCCGAACGAACGGAGGATGAGGTACGCAGCTGGCATAGTTGGAGTCGCGTGGACGATTTTCTCAAGTCAGGACCTGATGATTATCACTACGTACTCGATGAAGAAACCGGCACCGTTTTGTTTGGTAATGGCCTCAATGGAAAGGTTCCGCAAACATCTGAATTCATTCGAGCGCGTTTCTATCGCTACTCTCAGTCCGAGCAAGGAAACATAAAGGCCGGCCATCAATGGGTTCTTGATCTTCTTCCTCCTAACACAACGATCTCAAAACAGATCAACCCAACTGCAGCAGTCGGCGGACGACGCAAAGAAACAATCGATGAGACTAAGATTCGAACGCGCGAAGTGTTTCGCAAGGAACGAGCCGTCCTCACTGGATCAGACTTCGAAGCACTCGCACTAAATACTCCGGGTCTCAGAGTCGCACGCGCCAAAGTCATACCAAACTTCAATCCAAAATTCCCGTGCCTTCAACTGCCAGGAGAGGTGACTTTGATCGTTGAGCCACAACCTCCGCCGCGAGCTGCGTTTCCTGATGCGACACCGGTTGGGCCGAGTGATGGATTTCTAAGAACTATTCAAAACCTGATCGAGAATCGCCGAATTGTGACCACTAATATTCATGTAATTGGACCGACTTACGTTGAAGTCAATGTATCGGGCCGAGTTTTTCTGAAGAAGAGAGCGTCCGAATCTGACGTTAGCCAAAGCCTGAACCGGGCGCTGTCTCAGTTTCTCGACCCGGTATTCGGCGGACCAGACGGTAAAGGCTGGCCCTTTGGGCGTTCGATCTTCCCTTCTGAGATCAGCCAACAACTCGTGAAAGTAGACGGCGTCGACTATGTGACAAAGATAGCAGTCAACGGACTTGAACCCGGAAAGGCCCTGGCAATGCCCTACAACGGTTTACCGACCACAGGAAAGCACTCAATTGTAACCGTGACATTCGAAGCGCGCGGGAGTGATGCGAATTCAGCGCAACAGGACAATGGCTGTGTCTGATAGCGAATTTAAAGTCCAGGTGATTGAGACAGCTGCTCAATGGCAGAGCGGGTTGTGGAGTAGTCTGGATTTCAACTCTGAAGGGCTCTCCCTGTTTCTCACTCCCGTATTTGACTCATGGGTGATTCCTGAGAGGGCCGGCTTTCGTGGTGGCGACATAGTTGTCGACGAGTGCGGTCAAACCTACTGGACGGCACGTGAAACCACGAATAGAAAACAGCAAGACATTTGGAAGCTTTTCCGTCACAACCCAACAACCAATCAGGTCGAACTTGTACTGACCTTTGCGGGTTGTGGCGAGATCAACCCCACCGAGTTATGGCTCGATGAAAACTATCTCTGGGTGTTTGATCGCAAGATAAGTGAAGGAGACCGGGAACCTCTTCCTAAAGGTCGTATGTTGGCGCTGTCCAGGGACAACTGGCAGATCATCCTTGAATTCGAAATTGAAGACCTCATTGATATCGATTTCCAACCCGATGGGTACTTCTATGCAGTCACTAAAAAGGATTGCCGAACACAGCTTTGTCGTTACTCAACCACTACGCCATGCGGGAAGGCCAAATGCTTCACGATAAATACTTCGATCGATCCCGTCGCCGTGGCTGTAAGCAAGGATGGGTTGGTCTATCTCTTCGACGCCGGCCGCGGGAGATTTATTCAGTTTGATCCTGAGACCAAAAAGGAAACCATTCTCTGTATACCGCCAGAAAACCTGCCTGCGGACTTCCAGCCGACCGCAATGCAAATCGACTCTCGAGGCGTGCTATTCATGGCAGGAAGTAACCCGGCGAGCCTCTACATGTTCGACAAAGATGGCTCGTATCTCGATAAAGCGGAGTTACCGCCCAACATAAACAGAATAGACGGGATTGGCTTTGATCGAAGCGGAGGCGTTCTGCTGGCAACCGATCTCGGCCTTGCGAAACTGTTGTTAACAAAGAATCCCGTTGGTCATTCAGGTTCGTTCTACTCCAAAACGCTCGACAACGGACAACCACAGAGCTTTTGGCATCGGATTGCATTGCTCGGTCGAATTCCAACCAAGTCGAGTCTCGAAGTTTATTACTACACAAGTGATGACGAAGCGCTCAAATCCAGTTACGACCTCGCGTTCAATGGAACTGGTTCAATCGAGCAAAGGACTTCTGAAATCGATAGTTTTATGGATCCGATTTGGATCGGGCCGGAAGTTTTCAAGGGGCTCGATCAGCCCACAATACCCAATCAAAAGCCCGGCGAGGAAGAGATTGAGATTCTTCAGAATCCCGATCTCATTCTGAATCCAAACAACGGTAGGTACCTTTGGCTAAGGCTAAGACTAACTACGTTTGATCAGAACAGCCGCCCAACGATTCGATCCGCGCGAATCTACTATCCGAGACTTTCCTACCTTAGATATTTGCCTCCCGTTTATCGCGAAGATCCGTTGAGCGCAGCCTTTCTCGAGAGGTTCCTGTCACTGTTCGAAACCAGCTTTCGCTCGTTAGAAGGAGAGATCGATCAATTATTTCGGTATTTCGATCCGCGCGTGACTCCCAAAGACTTTTTGCCCTGGCTAGCATCATGGATCAACCTTTCATTGGATGACGATGTTCCTGAAGAACGAGTCCGTCTTTTCATTCGACGAGCTGCAAGTCTCTATAGCCGGAAAGGAACAGGCCGCGCTCTCATTGAGTTTTTGGAACTCTACACTGGCAAGTCAGTTTTCCTGACTGAGTATCTGCGTGGCTTGAAGCCGATGGTCGTTGGGGAAAAAGACTCAACGTTAGGTAGTGGAATTGTTTTGCTGGGTACTGGACCTAGAGGGATTACGGTCGGCGACACGAGCGTCGTCGGCTATTCCGCGGTACGCGATCGAAAAAGTGATCCAGACGAACCCTTCCTGCCACTGGCTCGCCGGTTTGCAATCTCGATCGACATGGATCGAGATGAGCTTGAAAGACGAAAACCAACATTACAAAGAATCATCGCTGAACAAGCTCCTGCTCACACGAGTTGCACAATTCGAAGCACAACAGATCAGCGAGGTGTCGGTAAGGCAATACTCGGAATCAGCGCCAGTGTAAATGCGAGTCAGCCTTACCGCGTAGGGTTAACGCAATTAGGTGTCGGTTCGGCGATCGCGAAAGGCCCACGCGTTATGCGTCTTGAGCGAGGGGCATGGCTCGGCAGTTCAAGGCGCGTGTAAGAGGCGTCGCGAAAGAAAGGATCTTTTATGAAACCACACACGGATTCGAAATGCGGTGTTTGCGCAACGTCTCAGTTCGAGCGAAACAACTATTTCTACGGCAAGCAATTCACCGTTCGCGACTTGCAGCAGGAACAGTCGTATTTCAATGACAAGCGCTATCTCATTAATCGCATGGTCCTGGGTTGGGGCGTAGTGTGTGGTCTCGACGTCTACTGGGATTCTTCCAAGCGAAGAATTGTCGTGAAACCAGGCATGGCGCTGGACTGCTGTGGTCACGAGATAGTTGTATGTGAGGATCAATATCTTTCGCTTGACGACAACGATGACGATTGTTGCTTTGAGCAAGACCAGAAACGCGTAGGAAAGTTTGTCCTCTGTCTTGAATATAACGATTGTTTTTCGGAGCCAGTCGATCTTCCTCCTGCCGGCTGTGATGATAAAGGTAAGACTGAGTACAACCGAATTCGCGACACCTTCAGGTTGCGACTAAAGAATTGGGACGATGCGTGTCCCAAAGAACCACCAGATGGAATTTCCTGTCCGAGCGATTACAAGCACGACACAGATGGCGAGTCAGACCGGGCGGATTGTCAAACACCGAGCCTTCATCATTATCTCTGCGACAAGCTCAAACACTGTTGTGAATGTGACAACTGTGATTGCGTCATCATCGCAACGATAACTATCGAAGCCGGGGAGCCGCCGCAAAAGGGTAACGAGTCGAAAGATCAAACGCAGAAAGGTTATGACGCCAAGAATCAGAATAGTTACGGTCAACCAACCACCGGCTACAAGGATCCCGATGTCGATTCGTGCACTAATCGAAAACTGGTTTACAACAACTCATTGCTGTACGACCTGATCTATTGCAATCACGGAGATCTTCCTCACATCGTGGACTTCAGTTGGCGCAAAGGCGTGTATCCAGGCCGCAAGGTCGCGTTCGGCGACTTTGTGAAGTTGATCAAAGACGGACTCAAAGTCTACTTCGATAAGGAAATGACGCCTGAGTCCCTGAATCCTCACACGTTTCTTGTTTGCTATTTGTATCGAGAGTCAGGAACTTTCACCTACATAAGGAAACAGATCGCGGTTGATCGAATCGACTCGGGCTGGGATGGAGATTGTTTTACTGCAACATTAGTGGTCAGGCCTGAATGGATCGACAAAGAACTCGACGCCGATGATTCTGAGCTTTTGGCTGACTTGCGCTATGAGCCAGGCGTAACTGTCGAGATCACACTTCGTGGTAGCAGGATTTGGAGTACCACAGGTAAAGGACTCGACGGCGATTATCTTGCAGACAAGTTACCTACTGGAAATGGTACGCAGGGTGGGGACTTTGTCGATTGGTTTTCGGTAGTTCCACCAGAGACAACCGAGAAAACGAAGCCAAAAGGCAAATCTTACGAGGGTCAGTTTTAAGACCTTTGGCAGTTCGTCGTGTGCGCGATAGTCGCATGACAAAGAATGAACCAGTTAACAGCAACAGAGATTGAAGGAGAACACCATGAGCGCCAATACAGACAAGTGCGCCGACAGAGATAAGACCTTTTGCGATTACAACGAGTTCCGCCGGCTGCGATATTTCCATGGCATGTTGCTCGACGACAAGGACTTTCAAGCCGAGCAGCAATACCATGCCGGCAAGCGCCGATTACTAAATCGCATGCTGCACGGATCAGGTGTTGTCTGTGGACTGGACATTAAAGGAAAAAAGGATGGGCAATGGATCGAGATCTCTTCCGGACTCGCGCTCGACTGTTCTGGAAATGAGATCTGGGTTCCGAAGACACAACATGTCGACCTTAATTCCCTGTTGCCTCCAAAAGAAAAGCCGAAGAATGCCGAGTGTAAGGAAGTAGATGACCAGGGCGATGTAAAGACCTATTACATCGGCATACGCTACGAAGAGAAGCCAACGAATCCAGTTTCTGTTTACCTGCCTTCAGGAAGTTGCGAAGAGAAGACGTGTGAGAACTCGAGGTACAAAGAGGGATTCTGCATCGAAGTCGTCGATTGTTGTCCCGAGAAGTATCCGCCGGGATTGATCAAAACACTCTGTGACTGTGAAAACGGCATTCTACCCGATGCTTCAACGCAGCTTTGTCGTGATTGCGGTCAACCACCGAAAGATTTCACAGGGTACAACGCACAGGGTCAAGGTCAGGCGCAGGGTCAGGGTCAAGGGGTAGATTCAGTGGCGTGGTGCAAGTGTGTACGTCTCGAAGAATTTTGTGAGACGTCAGTCGAGTGCCCTGACTGTTGTTCTTGCGATAAGTGCTGCTTTGTGGTGCTTGGTCAGATCCAGGTTAAGGACTGCAAACTCCAGTCTATCTGTATCAATGAATGCCGACAGTATGTGTTAACGGGTCGACTGCTCCGACACATGTTGCTCGGTGTGTTTGCCGGAAGTGAGGATTATTTCTACGTGGATGTAAACGGCGTGCAGACACCGCTTCCCGATGTGGGCGAGTTGGTTAACAACCCGATAAAGGCACTTTGCTTCTTTCTACAGAACCTGGTGGTTGACAATGGAAGTTTTGAATATCGAGGTTGTCAGGCGCCTGCTGCACCTCAGCAACCGCAACCGGCTCCAACTGCCGAACAGATCAAGGCTCAAATGGCAATTTTGACTAAGCGCCAGGCTGATCTGCAAAGCGACATAGCAAAGTTTCGCGAGGTAAACCTTGCGCGCATTGAGGAGCTCGACAAGGTAAACGCAGAAGCAACGACAGAAAAGCCAGCAACTAAACCTGGGAAGAAATAACTCTGCTCTCCAGGCTGAGCTAGATCAATGGGCCGGCGAATTGTAAGACGCGTTCAGAAAGGTCGTTCAAAGCAGAACCGCGTCCAAAAGAAGTCGAACACCCCGGGCGCGACGCCAAATCCACTGGTCGACCTGCAACGGTCCATCGGATCTCAAGCGGTCCAACGTCTGATCAATTCTCCTTACATTCAAACAAAACTGGAGGCTAGTTCTACAGAAGATAAGGAGGAGACTGAAGCCGATCAAACAGCTAAACATGTAATGCGTTCGGCAGAGAGCAATGCGACAACAGGTGCTCCGGCATCACACGCCGAACATGCTACACAATCCCAGGAGAAGAGTAGCGTTGACGCGTCGGCAACACCGCCAGGTAAAGGGGGTTCGTCAAGTTCTTTACCTCGCGACGTTCAGGATTTCATGGAGCCGCGAATTGGCGCCGACTTCAGTGACGTTAGAGTTCACACAGGTCACGAGGCCGCGGACTTGAGCGACGAACTTCAGGCCCAGGCATTCACTTACGGAAAGGATGTTTATTTCGGGGCAGGCAGGTATCCACGTAAGGATGAACTCACAGCTCATGAATTAGCCCATGTGGCTCAACAGACGGAAAGCGCCTCTCTTGGAGAGCGCATCAGTCTTAGTCCTGATGAGGAGAAGAAAAAGCGCGATGCAAAGGCGGTGGCGCTGTCCGCAGAACTGCAAACTTTGATTGATGGCGCAGTCTGGAAGGAGATTCGTAAGCGCGTCTATCCAAAAGAATCTGCGGCAGGAGTAAAAAGAGCAAAAGAACGAAAAACGGGTGCGCGGCCAGATTTAACCGGCCTCGGTAAGATCTCGTCCTTAGAAAACTTTGCAACTGATATTAAGAAATTACAGAAGGATTGGGGAAAACTGTCGGCGGATGATCGCGTGAAAACTATTGGCGACGCGGCAAATACGCGGTTAGTTGCTGCGAGCGTCCCACCGTTTCGCACTGTTGCTAAAGCAAAGACTGAGTGGAAAGGTTTCTTCCAGGCAGGCCTTTGGAAGTTTTCGATAAGCGAAGCGTTGGTAACCGGTGCTTCGCTGAGTAATGCCGACGCGGCCGAGTTGGCCAACGTCGCCCTGCACGAGGCAAGACATGCTGAACAACACTTTTTGTCTGCTCGTTATTCTGCTGGACCACCAGATAACAAGTCTGCAGCAACAATAGCACTTGAGCAGAGTATTCCCGATGCTATCGCGAAGGAAGCTGTCAAGGCTAAGTTCGACGCGAAGACCGATGCAACTGTCGCCGCCCTTGGTAAGGAGATGTATAAGGCGATGATTACTGAAGGCGGCATTAATCAAGCAATCAGTGACGACGACTACACAAAGGAAATGAAAGACGCTCGGGATAAAGCGATCACATCGCTAGCAACACTAAAAGGCGCCCACACGGACGCGAACATAAGTGATTCGGAAGCCAAGCGCGATACGCTTAAGGCGGCAATAGCCGAGGTTGAGCGTCGCTATACTTTGTATCGCAACATACCATACGAGGCTAATGCTCATGAGGTCGGAGATGCGGCCGAACAGGCTTTCAAGGGTTGGCCTTAAGATTAATGGTTTAGCAAAGAAAACATGATCGAACTGATTGAAGAACTTATTCAGCTTCTATCGCGGGATGGAATCACGATCGACGACGTGATCCGGAAAGCAGGCGTGATTAGCAATGATCCTGGCGGATTGATGCCTATTGAGATCAGGTCCAGTCTGCCTGGAGTGAAGACTGCTTCTCTGTCTCGAGACCCCGATACTGGACAGCCCTACGAACTGACAATTGAGCCAACAAGTGACGCCAAATTAACAGCGGGAATGTTGCTGCAGGCTTTCGGTGATTACAGACGTCTTCGAACTGATCGTGGTCAAGCGCCACAGATAATCTTCCACCCCAAGCCAAAAGACGCGGGTTGGAAGGTTGCGATTCTGGCTTCGCTGCAATCAACTGCAGAAGCTATTGAGAGTCAGCAGGTAAGCAGTTTGTCGTTGCGTAGAGATCAATCGTCATAACGCACTACCTGCGCTACATGTTACGAACCACCGAGTACTGATCTGAAAGTGTCCGCCAACTCTTATGAATGAGGTGAAGGTTGGAACGGCAAACGATCGCAAAAGTTCAGAAGTCTGCTCCTCGTGTCAGTCATGTACAGCGCCAGTCTGTTCACAACCTCACGTTGAACACAAATCCTATCTTAGGACTGCAACGCTCACTTGGTAACGCTGCCACTCAGCGACTCATCAGTTCTTCTTTGATCCAAACAAAACTGCAGATAAGTCAGCCCGGTGATCCGTTCGAAAAGGAAGCGGACCAGGTAGCTGACACAGTTATGCGCATGCCAGACCCCACCGTCTTGGGAGAAGAATCTGGGAAGACAACGGAACCGGACAAAGGCTCGCTAGCTGAGGTTCAGCGTGTGCCCCTCGCCGTGCGTGAAGATGACGAAGAAGAACGACTGGCGCCTAAACTCGAGGAGGAAGCACCGACCAGGGAAAATGAGAAAACGATCGTCGACACGAAACCAATAGCTGACAAACCGCTGCAACGTCAGGCAAAACAGGACGAAGAGAATGTGAAGGAGGCTCTGCCGATTCAAGCTGAAACTGAAACAACTGTTCAGCGTATCGACCATGAAGTTGTCAATCGTTTGCCACTAATTCAAGCCGCAGCCTCAATCAGTCATGAAGAAAACAATCGCGACGAGGAAGGAGTTGTTTCTCCCAAACTCGAAATGAACTCTGCGCTGAAAATAATGCCGACGCTTCACTTTCACAAATCGGGTGATGTAGTACAGCCGAAATGCAGTGATGAAAGTTGTACAGAAGAGAATGGCAAACAAGTTGACGGTGACACAACGTTGCAGCGCGTTCCCACTTTAAATGAGGAAGAAGAGGAGAAAGTCGCAACCAAAAC
>Ga0068864_100001770_pt1 | contig 17751 bp, 17 predicted proteins | sample KBSSwiS72_FD_66586 | JGI IMG/M metagenome (GOLD analysis project Ga0068864, IMG submission 66586) | Switchgrass rhizosphere microbial communities from Kellogg Biological Station, Michigan, USA - KBS Switchgrass S7-2 | ecosystem: Host-associated > Plants > Roots > Rhizosphere > Soil ... | reverse complement strand
GCGGAGTCCCGATCATTTCGCGAGCAGCGTCTGGCCCGGCGCCACGCGGCTGAAATCGACCGCCACCGCTTCCGCTGCAAGCGTCCCGTCGCGGTCGCGAACGCGGACGAACTTCGACGTCGCAAGGTCGCCCTCCGCGGGAAAATCCGTTCGGTAGTGCGCGCCCCGCGAATTTTCGCGCGCCGACGCCGCTGCGACGATGATGCGCGACACGGCAAGCAGGTTGTCGAGGTTGAGCGCGTCGTGCCAGGTGAGATTGAACGCGCGCTCGCTGTCCGCAAGGCCGACGGTCGCAAGCTCGTCCTGCAGCGATTGGAGCGTGCGCGTCGCGCGGGACAACCCTTCGGCATCGCGGATGATTCCGGCATCGTCCCACATCGTGTCGTACATTCGCTGGCGTATCGATTCCAGCGCTCGCGGATCGCCGCGGCCTCGTGCCAAAGGCGCCTCGGCCCGGGCGAGCGCACGTTCGACCGACGCCGCTTCCGGCTCGCGCCATTCTCCCGATCGCGCGACCCACGTCGCGATCGTGTCTCCGGCGATGCCGCCGAACACGGTCGAGTTGGCGACGCCATTGCCGCCGAGCCGGTTGGCGCCGTGGACCCCCCCGGAATCCTCGCCGGCGACGAAAAGCCCGGGCACGCCGGTCGTGCAGTCGGGCGCGAACTCGACGCCACCCATCATGTAGTGCGCGGTCGGCACGACTTCGACCCGTCCCGCCGCGAGGTCGAAGCCGCAGTCGGCGCAGCGGTCGACCATTCCCTTGAACTGCCTCCGCACGTTGTCGGCGCCGAGATGGCCCATGCTCAAGTAGACGCCGCCGTTCGGCGTCGTCTTTCCGGCGCGCATCTCGGCATCGATGGCACGCGACACGATGTCGCGCGTCGCGCGCTCGCCCCGCTCGTCGTAGCGGCCCATGAATCGCTCGCCGGCGCCGTCGAGCAGATAGCCGCCCGCGCCGCGCAGGCCTTCCTCCAGCACCGTGCCGGTCATCCGCGTGTGCGGACCCGCGAGCAATCCGGTCGGATGAAACTGCACCATCTCCATGTCGCGCAGCGGCAGCCCGAAACGCAGTGCCATCCCGAGACCGTCGCAACTCTTGTCGCCCGACGGCGTGTGATATTTGTACATCGTCGGCCCGCCGCCGGTCGCAAGCAGCACCGCTTTCGCCTGCGCGAGAACGTACTCGCCGGTGCGAATGTCGACGAGCAGCGCGCCCGCGAGGGGTCCGTCGGCGGCGCGGACGAAATCCAGCGCGCGATGCTCCTCCAGCCGGTGGATCCCGCGGGCCCAGACCTGCTCCGACAACCGGTTCATGATCTCGATGCCGGTGAGATCGCCCTTGTGCACGGTGCGGTCGAACGTCTGTCCGGCGAACGCCTTCTGGTGAATCGTGCCGTCGGGGTTGCGGTCGAAAAAGCAGCCGAGCTCGTTCTCAAGCTCGTGGATGCGCTCGATGGCCCCGGTCACGAGCGTCCACGCGAGCTCCTGATTGGGCAGCCATTTGCCGCCCTCGATCGTGTCCATGAAGTGGCGCTCGATCGAATCCCCGGGCGCGAGCGCCACGTTGTAGCCGCCCTGCACCATTCGCGTACAGCCGCACTTGCCGAGCAGGCCCTTGACGGCGACGGTGACGTCGAGTGCCGGGTTGGCTGCATGTGCGTGCAACGCGGCGAAGAGTCCGGCGCCACCCGCGCCCATGATCAGGACGTCGGTGCGGAGCGTACGGACGGGAGCGCTGTTCCTCACCGGACAACGCCGAGCACGGCGTATGTCACCGACCGACGCCGAGCGCCGCGAGCGCCGCCGCGCGCTTCGCGCGGGCTTCGGCATCGACGGCGGCGTAAAGGCTCGCGCCGTGACTGTCCATCGCGACGCGCAGCGGGCCGAACCCGCGCACGCGGAATTGCCAGAGGCTTTCAGGATTGAGGTCGTCGAGATCGAGGTCCTCGATCGCTTCGACCCACGTGGTCTCCAATGCGGCCGCACCGCCGATCAGCGCGAGGTACACGCCGCCGAGCTCGCGGAAGGCGGCCGTCGACTCCGCGCCGAGCCCGCCCTTTCCGATGACGATGCGCACGCCGCAGCGCTCCATCAGCGGCCGCGTGAAGCGCTCCATGCGCGCGCTCGTCGTCGTCCCTACACAGATCGGCGCATAGCCGGCGGGGTGCGCGGGCGAGCGTTCGACACGCTTTACATTCGGCGCCGTGTGGACGACGGCGTGGCCGGCGAGGTCGAAGCGCGTCGTGCGTCCATGGTCGAACATCGCAATCTGTGTCGCATCGCGGATGCCGAACAGCGTGCCATTGAGCGTCACGGTGTCATCGACCACCAGCGCTCGGACCTGCGCCTCGGTCACCGGCGTCGTGAAATCGTGGTGAGCCATCGTCAGCCAGCTCCGAAGGAGGTCGGAGGCTTCGTCGCGATGCCGCAGTCTCGACCGGGCATGTGGGTCAATACCCGTACTCGACATCGCGCGCCGTGAGAACCGCGCTCGCTCGCCGCGCCGAATGGCATTGCATGTTCACGGCAACAGGATTCATCGTGATGTGCGTCGCCGCGACCTCGACGTGCACGGCAAACGCCGTCGCATCGCCGCCGAGGCCTTGCGGACCGATGCCCAGCATGTTGACGGCCTCCGACAACTCGCGTTCCAGCGCGGCGCCTTCCGGATCGTCACAGCGCGAGCCGAGCGGCCGGGTCGCGGCAATCTTCGCAAGATGGACGCACAGATCGGCGGTGCCGCCGATGCCCACGCCCACGATCGTCGGCGGGCACGTCCGCCCGCCAGCCCCCAGCACGCAGTCGATGACGAACGTGCGAATCGCGTCGACGCCCTCCGCCGGGATCGCCATCTTGAGCCACGAGTTGTTCTCGGAGCCGCTGCCTTTGGGGATCATCTCGATTCGCAGCCCGTCGAACGCACCGGAGAACGCGACGTGGATCACCGGCACCGCGATGCCGCAGGACGTATGGTCGTTCTTGCGGGTCAGAGGATGGACGATCGACGAGCGCAGCGGCCCTTCGCGCGTCGCGCGCTCGCAGCCGCGGCGAATGGCCGCCGTCAGCGCGACGCCGTCCACTTCGACCTTGCGCCCGATCGTCACGTTGTAGATCGGGATACCGGTATCCTGGCACAGCAGGTTGTTCGTCCGCTCGGCGACGGCGATGTTCTCGATCATCGTCGACAGCACGGCTTTCGCAGTCGTGCCGGTCTCGCGCGCGGCCAGCACTTCGAAGCCCCGCTTGATGTCGGGCGGCAGGTCGCGAAGCGCGCGCAGGTAGAGCTCTTTCGCAGCTTCTTCGATCCGGTCGGGCGTGACGACCATCGGGGTCCTAGAGAAGGTTGAGCGCGAACAGCAGCGCGCACAGCGTGGCGACCGCCAACGCGAATGCAATCAAAGCCGGCTGCCATGCCGGGCGGAATCCGCCGAACTCGACGAACAGCAAGCGCAATCCGCCGCCGAGGTGCGCCGCGAGCAGGAAGACGAGTGCGACCTCGCTCGCCTTCACCAGGGGCCCGTCGGTCCATGCGAGTGTCGCGTCGAGGCCCGCAGCCCCCGTGAGCGCCGTGCCCAGCACGAGGAAATGCGCCGGCAGAAAGATCGCGAGCGCAAGTCCCGAAGTGCGATGCACGGCGAACGCCCACCAGCCGGCACGACGGCGGGCTCGCCAGTCTCCGCGATGCACCGTCGAGGCCGTCACGCGCCCCCCAGCGTGACGGCGGCGACCGCGCGCCAACCGAGCACGAGCAGCAGCAGCGCGAACGCAAGCATCGCAACATCGATGCCACGCCCGTGCCTACCGCGCATTTCCGCCACGACCGTCCGCACGCCGATCGGCGCGTGGACCGCGACGGCCGCCACGAACACGCCGTAGAACAGCGTCCACGCCGCGCTGCCGCGCGTGCGTGCCAGGATCTCGGCGGCGGTGAGGCCGCCGCGCACTGCGAAGATCATCGTCGCGAGATGAACGACGACGCAAAGCGCGAGCACGGCGGCGCTTCCGCGCTGCGCAAGCCACAGCAGCGATTGCGTTCGCGCGGCGGTCACGCCAATTCTCCGCTGAGCGCGGCGAGCGCCGTGCGCCGCTTCAAGCCGGCAATCGATGCCGTGGGCGACAGCGCTTTTGGGCACCGGTCGGTGCAGCTCTGATGCGTGTGGCACGCGTGACAGCCGGCGTCGCCTGCCACGGCGCCGAGCCTCATGCCATTGGCGCCATCGCGTGCGTCGTTGACGAGTGTCCACGCACGATTGAGCGCCGCCGGACCAAGGTACGCACGATTCCAGCCGACGACGTCGCAACTCGCATAGCAGACGCCACAACCGATGCATTCGATAGCGGCATCGACCGCGAGCCGCTCCTTCGACGCGGGCTCGATCGTCGCAAATTCGTCGCGGCGCGTCGCAGTCGGCGCGAACTGCCCTTTCGCGCGCGCCCACTTGTCGAAGAATTCGCGCATGTCGGTGACGAGGTCCCGGATGACGGGCAGGTTCGCAAGCGGCGCGATCTCGAGGCGCCCATCGGCGGCGACCGCTTCGACGTGCGTGCGACAGGTCCAGCGCGCGCGTCCGTTGACCGTCATGGCGCACGAGCCGCACATGCCCACCCGGCACGCGAACCGATACGCGAGCGTGGGGTCGAGGTGCCTCTGAATGTGCGTGACCACGTCGAGCACGGTTTGCGCCGGAAGCCGGGGGACGTCGTAGACGGCAAAGCCGCCGTCGGTGGCGGCCGCGCCGCGCCAGACGTGAACGGAAAGCGTGGTCATGCCGCGATGATACCGCCGGCGCAACCGCATCCGCACGTCGGGAATGCGCCGGCGACGCGCGCGCCTGTTTGCGGCTGTGCGCGAAGAGAGGCTATTCCGGCAGATCGAGCAGCTTGAGGCGCTGCACTTTCCCCGAAGGCCCTTTCGGCAGCTCGGCGACGAAACGGAAGCGCTTCGGTGTCTTGTACCGGCCGAGGTCGGCGAGGCAATGCGCGCGCAGCTCCTCCTCCGAGCACGCGGCGCCCGGCTTGAGCACGACGCAGGCGAGGATTTCCTGTCCGTAGTCGGGATCGGGAATGCCCACCGCGGCCGCCTCGAGGACGGCGGCGTGCTTGAGCAGCGCTTCGTCGATCTCACGGGGGGCGATGTTTTCGCCGCCCTTGATGATGAGCTCCTTCAGGCGGCCCGTGATGAAATAGAAACCGTCGGCGTCGCGATAGCCGAGATCGCCCGTCGCGAGCCAGCCGCCGCCGCGGAGCGTCCGGCCCGTCGCCTCGGGGTCCTTGTGGTAGCCGATCATCACGTTGTCGCCGCGAAGCTCGATCTCGCCCCGCTCGCCTTCGTCGAGAACCGTTCCGTCCGGGGCCACGACGCGCGCTTCCATCCCCAGCGGCAGGCCGGGCGACCCGAGCTTGCGGCGTGCTGCAAACAGCGGATTGGCGAACGCGACCGACGCGCACTCCGTCAGGCCCATTGCCTCGAGCACCGAGATCGAGAAGCGGGACTCGAAGGCGCGGTGGTGCTCCGGCGGCAGCGGCGCGGACGCCGAGCGCGCGAAACGGATGGTCCGGCACGCTTTGGCTTGCGACGCCGAGAGGTCGGGCCCGTTGATGAGATACGCGATGATCGTGGGTACCACGTTGAGCCACGTGGGTTGGTAGCGCTCGACGAGCGGCCACCACTGCGAGACGCTGAACCGGTGCGGCATCACGACGCTGCCGCCCGAAACGAGCGGCGCGATCGTTGCGATGCACTGGCCGTTCACGTGGTAGAGCGGCAGCGAGCTCAACACGCGGTCGTGGGTCGTGAGCTCGTGCTCGGCACTCACGACACGGCCCGCATGCACCAGGTTCGCGTGCGAGAGCAGCGCGCCTTTCGGCTTGCCGGTCGTCCCCGACGTGTACATCAGCATCGCGGGGGCGCTCGAAGCGACCGACAGGCCCGACGGCTGCGTCGCGCCGGCGTCGGGATGGAGCGCGAGGTCGTCCGGCGACGCGGGCCGCACGATCGCACGGCTCCTGATCCGCTTGACGATCGACCTGAGACGCTCGACGAACTCCGGGGCGGCGAAGACGATGCGCGTCTCCGAGTGAGCGAGCGTGTACTCGATCAGCGCATCCTGCGCGAGCAGACTCACCGGCGAGACGACGTAGCCGCCATACATCGCGCCCAGGAACACCGACGCCGCGGCCACCCCGTTCGGCAGCATGTACGAGACGACGTCGCCCGGCGCGATTCCGCTGGCCGCGAGCTCCGCACCGAGCGACCGCGCGGTCGCGCGCAGCGCTGCAAAGCTGACCGTCGTCCCCGGCTCAGGGGCGAGCAGGAACGGCGCCTCCGGTTGGCCGTCGGCATGCCGGTCGATCACTTCGCGCAGCGTTGCCATACGCCTACACCCCGTGCTTGGCGCGATAGTCCCCGAAGAGCTCGGCATCGCTCGGCTCGTGGACGTCCTCCGGGCGCAACGGATGCACGACGCGCGTGATGTTGAGGAAGTGGCGGTAGTTGAGGTTGTCCGAGATGCTGTTGCGTCCCCATGTTCCGCAACCCATCGACAGCGAGAACGGCAGCGCGTTGTCGAAGCTGCCGCCGGTGGCGAAGCAATGCACCTGGTTCACGATCACGCGGCACACCGGCAGCGTGAGGCCGAGCTCGAGCGCCCGCTCCGATGCGCGTGTGTGCAGGCCGATCGAGTGTCCGGCGCCCTGGTAGCGGAGGATGCGCCCGGCGAGCGCGGCGGCGGCGGCGAAGTCGTCGGCGCGGTACAGCGCGAGCACCGGCGAAAGCTTTTCGCCGGAGAACGGATGGTCCGGCCCGACTCCGCTTTCGTGAACGAGCAGGAACTTCGCCGCCCGCGCTTCGGCCCGCGAGAGACCGGCCCTGGACGCGATCTCCGCGGCCGGCTGTGCGATGAATGCGGAGGCAAGCTTGCCGCCCGCAAACATCGACGCTTGAAGTCGACGCGCTTCGGCGGCATCGAGCAGCACGCCGCCCTCGCGCGCAAAGGCCGCCACCAGCGGGTCGTGCACCGAGGCGACGGCGATGACGGCGTTCTCGGACGAGCACGACGTCGCATTGTCGAAGGTCTTGGACCGCGCGATCTTTGCCGCGGCCCCCGGCAGGTCCGCCGTTTCGTCGACGATCGCGGCGACGTTGCCCGCACCGACGCCGATCGCCGGGGTGCCGCTTTCGTAGGCGGCCCGAACGTTGCTCTGCGACCCCGTGGCGACGACCAGGTCCGCCTGCCGCATGAGCGCGTGCGTCTGCTCCCGCGAGGTCGGCGGCGCAAGCCGCTGCACGAGATCGCGCGGCGCGCCGACGCGCTCGAGCTCCGCGTGCATGAAGTCGAGCAGCAGGGCGAGCGTCGACTGGCCCTTCGGCGACGGCGCGACGATGATCGCGTTGCGGCCCTTGAGCGCGTTCAGGATGTTGTTCGCCGGCGTCGCCCCCGGGTTGGTCGACGGCGTGATGGCGGCGACGACGCCGACCGGGCGCGCGATCTCGATGAGGCCGCGCGTCCGATCCTCGCTGATCACGCCCACCGATTTCGCGCCGTGCAGGTCGCGCAGGAGGCCGATCGTTTTGCGCCGGTTCTTCGCGATCTTGTCGGCGACGTCGCCCATGCCGGTGTCGCGAACCGCGAGCTCGGCAAGCGCGCGGTTTCGTGCGGGCTCGACGATCGCCCAGGCCGCGGCGGTCACGGCCTCGTCGACGCGCTCCTGGCTCCATGCTTCGAACTCCCGCTGCGCCGCGCGGGCGCGCTCGACGAGCGCGGCGACGGCCAGCTCGTGTGCGTTCGGTGCCGGGGCGTTCAAAGCGCGCGCCTCACTCGGGCTTGATCTTCGCCGTCTTGATGACGACGTCCCACTTCGCGAGCTCTTCCTTCACGATGCGGTCCAGCTCGGCGGGCGTCGACGACGTCGCTTCCGCGCCTTGCGCGAGCAGCTTCTCCTTTATCTGCGGATTGTCGAGCACCTTGACGAACGCCGCGTTGAGCTTCGCGACGGCCGCCGGCGGCGTCTTCGCCGGCGCGAACGCGCCGTACCAGGACTCGACCGCGTAGTCAGGCACGCCGGACTCGGCGATCGTCGGCAGATCGGGCGCCGCCACGCTGCGCTTCGAGCTCGCGACGGCGATCGCTTTGAGCTTGCCGGCCTTCACGTGCTGCCACGCCGCCGGCATCGACACGAACGCGAGTTGGACCTGCCCGCCGATGGTATCGATCACCGCGGGACCGCCGCCTTTGTACGGGATGTGCACGATGTCGATGCCGGTCTTGAGCTTCAGGAGCTCACCCGCGATGTGGGCGGGAGAGCCCGTGCCGACCGACGCATAGTTGAGCTTGCCGGGATTCGCCTTCGCCAGCGCGATCAGCTCCTTCAGATTGTTCGCCGGCACCGATGGATTCGCGACGAGGATCTGCGGAATCATCGCTGCGAGGCTGATCGGGACGAAGTCGCGCTCGACGTCGAACGGCAGCTTGTCGTAGAGCTTCGGATTGATCGTGTGCGACGACAGCGTGAACAAGATGTTGTAGCCGTCGGCGGGCGCCTTCGCCGCGACGTCCGTGCCGACGTTGCCCGCAGCGCCGCCCTTGTTGTCGATGATGATGGGCTGCCCGAGGCTCTCCGCCAGCGCTTCGTTCATGATGCGCGCCACGACGTCGGTGCCGCCGCCTGGCGGATACGGAACGATGAATCGAATGGGACGGTTGGGATAGTCCTGCGCCAGCGACGGCACGGAGGCCCCGAGCCCCACGACGGCCGCCAGCAGCGTCACGACGCGCATCAAGAACGGCAAAACGCCGCGCGAGCCTCGCAATGGCATGGTTCGTTTCTCCAGGAAGACGACGTTGCGACGATGGGTGGGACACCGCCATTTTACGGGCTCGCGAGTCTCCGGACACCAGACCCGCTGCGACGCGCTAGAGCGGCTCCACGGCGAACGTCTCCGGCTCGGCCCGGCGCAGCGTGTTCCGCAGCGGCCGGCCGAATACGGGCACGTCGAGCTTGAACACGTCGTCGGGCGCCGAGCGAACCCCCGCCGCGTAGCTCATCGCGGCGGCGCCGAAGAAGTGGCAGTGGACGAATCCGGGGCGGCGGAACAGCGGATGCTTGAAGTGGTGGTGCTCGAGATTCGCGATCGAATGCGCCATGTGATCCTCGCCGCTCTGGAAATCACCTTTCCACAGCGTTTCGCCGGCCCGCAGCACGCGGGCAAGCCCGCGCACCGAGTGGGGAAGGTCGCCCAGCAGGAGCTCCGGTCCCAGCGAGCACTCGCGCAGCTTCGAGGCGGCGGCATAGAGGTAGTTCTGCCCTTCGAGCTCGTGGTCCGAGAACTCGTTGCCGAGCGCGAAGCCGATTCGGCGAGGGACACTGCGGTCGTCCACCACGTAGACGCCGACGATCTCCGCTTCCTCGCCGCCGGTCATCGCGAACGACGGCATCGTGAGCGGCGCACCGGGCGGCACGATGATGCTGCCGTCGCCTTTGTAGAACCATTCCGGCGCAACGCCTGGCCTGCCCGCCGCGGGCTTGCCGCTCTCCACGCCCATCCGATACATGCGCATCGAATCGGAATCGCCGGCACGCGCAGCGCCGGCGGCCCCGCCAGGATGCATCGCGTCGCGCGCGCTGGCGCTCTTGAGGTGCGTAAGCCCTGTGCCGGAAACGATGAGGTGCGCGGGATCCGGATGGTCGATCGGGCAGCGCAGAAGGCCAGCTCGCTCCACGGCGTCGTAGTCGAGCCGCAGATCGACCTTCGATACGCGCGCGAGATCGTCGAGCCGGACTCCGCGGCGCATGGCGTCACCTGCAAGCTCCAGCACGCCCTCGTAACCGGCGAAAACTTCCAGCGTGGTCTTGTCGTCGCCGACGCGGGCGACACGGCCGCGGCCAGCGTCGTCCTTCAGTTGCAAGAGTCGCATATCGCACCCTCCCGATTATTGTTCTCATCGCACATGGCGCCTCTCGCGCCACGGGCACTGCAACCCAAAACGACGCACTTTAGACGAACGGCGGCGCCAGATTCTCTGTTGCGAAGGCGCGTGCAACGGCCGGCCGCGCCAGCACGCGCTGCAGGTACGGCCCGAGATGCGGCAGGCTGCGCGCCGGACGCGCGAACCCGCGCGTCCATCGGCCCATCAGCATAGCGAAAGGGTCGACCGCCGTGTACGACGCGCCGAGCAGCCAATCCTGCCCATGGCTCGCGAGTTGCGCGTCGAGCTGATCCAGCATCGCCGCGATGCGAGCCTCGGCGTGCGCTTTCACCTGCGCGGCCGCCGCCTCGTTGCCCTCGTCGACCATTCGCTCGCCGTAAAAGTAGTGCATGAGCATGGCCTGCAGCGTGTTCGAGCACCAGACGAACCATTTGTAGAAGTGCGCTCGCTCGTGGGTGCCGAGCGGCGGCGCGAGTCGCGCGCCGGGGTGCGTGTCGGCGAGATGCAGGCAGATGGCGACCGTCTCGTACAGGACGAGATCGCCGTCGACCAGCACCGGAATGAGACCGTTCGGATTGAGCTTCAGGTATGCGGGCGACTTGTGCGCCGCATGGGAGCGATCGACGAGCTGCAGCGAGAAAGGCACGCCGAGCTCCTCGAGCACGATGTGCACCGCGAGGCTCGCGTTGCCGGGATAGTAGTAGAGCTGGATCATCTTTTTGCCCGACCCTTCAGGTCCAGCCGGCATCGACAATGAAGTTCTGCGCCGTGCAGAGCCGGCTGTCGTCGGCGGCGAGCCACAGCACCATCCGCGCGACGTCGGGCGGATAGAGCTTTTCCTTGAGGCACTGGTTCTCGAACAATTGCCGCTCGCCATCGGCGTCGAGCCAGAGATCGATCTGCCGCTGCGTCATGATCCATCCCGGCACGACCGTGTTGACCCGGATGCCGTCGGGCCCCCAGTCGCGGGCGAGGCCGCGCGTCATGCCGTGCACCGCGGCCTTGGCTGTCGTGTAGACGTTGTAATTGCCCTCGCCGTTCATCCAGCTGATGGAGCCGAAATTGATGATTGAACCCCCGCCCGCCGCCTTCATCTGCGGATACACGGTTTGCGCGGCGAAGAACTGATGGCGCAGGTTGACCGCGACGCGATCGTTCCAGTATTCGACCGTCACGTCGGTCGCCTTGTGCCGGTCGTCGTTCGCGGCGTTGTTGACGAGCACGGTGATGGGGCCGCTCTCCTCTCCGGCACGCCGCACGATGGCCTGCAGAGCCGCGATGTCGCGGAGATCGCAGCCGACGAAGGCGGGTGGACGCATCCCGGCGTCGCGGATGCGTGCGCAGAGCGAGGCGGACGCGGTCTCGTCGATGTCGACGAACGTCACTCGCCCGCCCTGTTCGCAAAAGTGCTCGACGACCGACGCCCCGATCCCGGAGCCGCCGCCGGTGACGAATACGCCCCTGTCGGCGAGGCTCGGATAGTGCGCGAATCGCCCGCTCATGGTGTCCTGCATTCTTGTTGAGACGCTCCCCATACTTTAAGCTGAATCGGGGCGGCATGGCGACACCGCGATGACGTTACGCTGTCCCGTTAACTGTCCTTCGCTCGCATGGACTCCGACGACATCGTCATCCCGCTCCGCGCGGATCGCGCACGTGCCGGCATCGCGCCGACGATCGGCGGCTCGCTCACCTGCTTTCATTGGAGCAACGGCGGCGAGCGCCACGACTGGCTCCGTCCGGCGACCCGCGAGGATCTTCGCGCCGGCACGGCGGATCGTCTGGCGTGCTTTCCGCTGGTGCCGTTTTCGAACCGCATCCGCGACGGGCGATTCCGTTTCGGCGGGCACGCGGTAGAGCTTCCGCTCAACCAGTTGCCGCAGCCGCACGCCGAGCACGGCCACGGCTGGCAGGCCGCCTGGCGCGTCGTCGCACGGACGGACGACCGCTTAACGCTCGTATACGACCACGCCGCGGACGCGTGGCCGTTTCCGTACCGCGCGCAGCAGGCGATCGAGCTCACGGCCGACGAGCTTCGCGTCACCCTGTCGATCGAAAACCGCGGGACGGAGGCTATGCCGGCCGGCTTGGGCCTGCATCCCTACTTTCCGAGGACGAGCGATTGCAGGCTGACGGCACGCGTCGCTGCGATGTGGGAGACCGACCCCGAAATCATGCCGACGACGCTCGTCGACCCCGATCCCCGGCTCGGAAGCTCGGAGGGCCTGCCCGTCGACCGGGTCGCCCTCGACAACGCCTTCACGGGTTGGCGCCGAGCGGCAACGATCCGGTGGCCGGAACGCGGGACGTGCCTTCGGCTCGAGGCCGACCCTCCGCTCGGTTTCCTGGTCGTGTATACACCGCCGGGGGCGTCGTATTTCTGCGCAGAGCCGGTCAGCCATTGCACCGACGCGTTCAACCTCGCCGCGCAAGCACGCGACGATACCGGTATGCTTGTGCTGGAGCCCGGTGCGAGCGTATCGGCGGCGGTGCGGTTGAGACCCGGCCTCGCGTGACGGCGCCGGGCCGAACAAGGGAGGATAAAACCATGAAGACCCGTAATCGAATCGTTGGGGCCGCCTGGGCCATCGCGGCCGCGTGGGCATTGACGAGCGCCGCTTCCGCGCAGACGTCGTCCGTCGTCGTCTACAGTGCCGTGAGCCCCAAGGTGATGACGGCATTCGTCGAGGAATTCCAGAAGCAGAATCCGGGTGTCAAGGTCGATCTCATCAATGGCGGCAGCGGCGAGCTCCTGACCCGGCTCAACGCGGAGAAGGCCAATCCTCGCGCCGACGTGCTCGTGGGACCGGACATCGACATTTTCGATGCGGCGATCGACCTGTTCGACGGCTACAAGTCGAAAGAGGACGCCGCGTTTCCGCGCACGGCAGTCGGACCCGACAACAAGTACTACGGCTTCTCGACGAACTTCCAGGCGTTCATCGTGAACACGAAGATGATGCCGCTCGACAAGGCGCCGCAGTCCTGGACCGACCTTGCGAAGCCGGAATACAAGGGCAAGATCGTCATCGCGAACCCGGCGCAGTCGGGCTCCGGCTATTCGCAGATGATCCAGATCCTGCAGCTCTACGGCTGGGATGTGATGGACAAGATCATCGGCACCGGCACGTTCGTCACGAGCTCGCGGCTCGCGTACCAGAACGTCGCGAAGGGCGAGGTTCCCGTCGGGCTCACGAGCGAGTTCAACATCCTCGCGAGCAAGCTCGAAGGCTTTCCCGTCGACTTCGTCTATCCGAAGGACGGCACGGCGCTCATCAACGACGCGAGCGGCATCGTCAAGGGTGGACCCAATCCCGCCAACGCGCGGAAGTTCATGGACTTCGTCAATTCGAAGCAGGCGCACCAGATGATCGTCGACATCGACAAGCGGCGCAGCGCCCGCAACGACATGGCCCCTCCCGCCGGGCTGCCCGACGCGAAGTCGCTGAAGACGTTCCCGTACGACTACAAGGCCGCGACGACGATGCGCAAGGCGAACCTGGAGCGCTTCGACAAGACGTTCTCCAGCAAGTAGTCGAGTTCCCGCGGCCCGCCGCCCATGGCCGATGCCGCGTTGTCCGTGCGCAACCTGACGAAGGAATTCGCGGGGCGCTCGGGCAACGTCGCCGCGGTCAGGAACGTGAGCTTCGACGTCGGCGGCGGCGAGTTCTTCACGATGCTCGGCCCGTCGGGCTGCGGCAAGACGACGACGCTGCGGATGATCGCCGGCCTCGAAAGGGCCACGAGCGGCGACATCGAGGTCGATGGCAAGGACCTGCGCTCCGTGCCGCCGGAACGTCGGAACATCGGCATGGTGTTCCAGTCGTACGCGCTCTTTCCGCATCTCACGGTGTTCGAGAACGTCGCCTACGGATTGCGGTTGCGTGGTCGGCCGCGAAACGAGATCGACCGTCGTGTCGCGGCAACGCTCGCGCTCTTGCAGCTGGAAGCCTTGTCCGGCCGGCATCCTGCGAACCTGTCCGGCGGGCAGCAGCAGCGCGTTTCGATCGCGCGCGCGCTCGTCTACGAGCCGACGATGCTGCTGCTCGACGAGCCGCTCGCCAATCTGGATGCCAAGCTGCGGGTGATGATGCGGGAGGAGATTCGCGCGTTGCAGCGCCGGCTCGGCATCACCACGCTTTACGTTACGCACGACCAGGAGGAGGCCACGGCCGTGTCGGACCGGCTCGCCGTCTTCGACGGCGGCCGGCTGGTCCAGGTGGGCACGCCGGAGGAAATCTACGCACGTCCGCGGACGCTGTTCGTCGCGGACTTCATCGGCCGTGCGAACTTTCTCCCCGCGCGCCTCGCGGCACCGGGGGCGACGGCGCAAGGCGTCGTGCTGGCGGATGGCACGTCGCTTTGCCCGCAGCGTCAGGTACGGCTCGAGGCCGCCGAGGTCGCGTCGCTTCCCGCCGCTGAAGACGGAACGGTCATGATCCGTCCGGAGCACGTTGCGCTCAGTGCGACCGACGGCGAAATCGCCTGCCGTGTGCAGCGCGTTCAACTGCTGGGTGGATTGATCCGGTATACCGTCCGATCGGCCGCATCCCCCGAGGACATCCTGGTCGAAGTCACACGGCCGGTTTCGGATGTCTCCGAGGGTGGCGGCGCGTTCTTGCGCATTCCGCGGGAAGACGCGGTGCTGTATCACCGCTGAGCAGGCGATGGCAACAACCATTGTGTCCGGTGGGGAGACCTCCACGCGGACCGGCGTTGAGCGGGACTGGATGGCATGGGCGCTGGGCATAGTGGTGGTGCTGATCGCTGCCATGTTCCTCATCTATCCACTCGTCAACGCGGCCCTCCTCGCCTTCGTGAAAAACGGAGAGCCGGTCAGCGTGGCCAATCTGACGTTCGCGAATTTCGCCCGTTTCTTCACGGCAGCGAGCTATCAGAGGGCGCTGTGGAACTCGATGTACTCGGGCGTTGCCGCGACGTTACTGGCGACGGCGCTCGCGCTGCCGATGGCTTACGCAGTGGCGCGCATCGACATGCCGTATCGCGGGCTCATCTCGGCGATGACGGTCGTTCCGCTCATCTCCCCGCCGTTCATCGGCGCCTATGCGTGGATCATCCTGTTGGGGAAAAACGGGACGATCACGCAATGGGTGCACGCGTACATCGGCTGGACGCTGCCGGCGATATACGGTCCGCCGGGTGTGATACTCGCCCTCGCGCTTTCCTATTTTCCGTACGTTTTCCTGATCGTTCAGGGCGCGCTAGCCGCGGCCGACCGGCACATCGAGGAAGCGGCACGCATGGCGGGCGCGTCGCGCGCGCGCATCCTCGGCACGATCACGCTGCCACTCGTGCTGCCCGCGATTGCCGCGGCGATGCTCATCGTGTTCATCAAGTCGATCGGCGATTTCGGCGTGCCGTCGATTCTGGGCGGCGAATTCCAGGTGCTGCCCACGCTCATCTACTACCAGATCCACGGCTTCTTCAATCTGGGCGCCGCTTCGGCGATCGCGATGGTGAACGTGCTGCTGACGCTTGCCGCGATGGCGACGCTCGCGTGGATCCATCGCCATCGCAGCTTCGTGACGATCGGAGGAACCGCAGAGGCGGCTCCGCGCCACACCGGCCTCGGCGCGCGGTCGTTCGGGAACGCATACTGCTGGCTGGTGATCGTCGTCGCCATCCTGCCGCAAATCGTCATCGCGCTGGCGTCGTTTGCGGGCCGCTGGCCCGGCACGATGCTTCCCGAAAGCTACACGCTCGACCACTACCGCGCCGTGTGGTCGCAGCTCACTCGTCCGATCGCGAACAGCCTGATCCTCGCGGGCGGCGCCACCGCGCTGTGTGTTGTATTCGGAACGGCGACGGCCTATGCGAGTGCCCGCGACCGCCTCCGCGCGCGGTGGGCGCTCGACCTCACGATCATGCTGCCGTTCGTGCTGCCGGGCCTCGTCGTCGGCGTCGCGTACCTGACCGCCTTCAACAGCGGACCTCTCGTGCTGACCGGGACTGCGCTCATCATCGTGCTTGCCTATTTCACGAGGCGGGTCGCGTTCGTCTTTCGCTCGGTCGCGACCGCGATCGCGCAAATCGATCCCAAGCTCGAGGATGCGTCGACGATTTGTGGAGCGTCCTGGGGGACGACGATGCGGCGGGTGCTCGTGCCGCTCGCGGCCCCGGCGATACTGGCCGGGGCCATCCTCGTATTTTCCACGCTGATCGGCGAGATCAGCGCGACCGTGCTGCTCTATTCCGCGAAGTGGAAGACCATTTCCGTCGCGATCTACGAACTCGTGCTGGGCGACCAGCTCGCCCAGGCGAGCGCGATCGGCACGATCACGACGGTCATGACGCTATTGCTCGTGCTGATCGCGAGCAGGCTCGCGGGCAAGAACATGGCGGAGCTCTTCCGCTAGCGGCCGAGCGCGGCCGCGAGGATGTCGTACAGCGCGGGCGTTGCTGCAACGGTCTCGTTCCCGGCCGACAACCCGTCGCCTTCGAGGAACGGGTTGGCGAGCCCGCCCGCCTCCTCGACCAGCAACAGTCCGGCGAGCGCATCCCATGCATAGAGATGACGCTCCGCGTAGCCGTCGAGGCGGCCGTCCGCCACGCGCGCGAGCCCGAGCGCCGCCGAGCCGCTCTGGGTGACGTTCACTCCCAAGCGAAGCAAGTGCGACTGAATCGACGCGAAGTCATCGATCTTCGTACGCTGCGAGTATCCGATGTCGACCGTCGCACGGACGGGATCCGCCGTCGTGCTCACCCGGATGGGCGCGCCGTTGCGCCGCGCCCCTTCGCCGCGCAGCGTCGAATAAAGCAGATCGCCGTTCGGGTCGTAAATCACGCCGATCTCCGTGCGTCCGGACGCGACGAACGCAATCGACACGCACCAATGCGGCAGTGCGCGCGCGAAATTCGCGGTACCGTCGATCGGATCGATCACCCAGCAGGCGTCGGCAGCCACGCCGCCGCCCTCCTCGCCGATGAAACCGTCGCCCGGGAATGACGAGCGCAGATTGCGGACGATTACTTTCTCGACCGCGCGGTCGGCGGCCGTGACCACATCCTGCGGGCCTTTGAGCGCAAAGGCGAGTGTCCCGGGGTCGGCGAGATAACTCGAGGCGAGCCGGCCCGCATCGCGCGCAGCGGCCTCCGCGACTCCCTGCCGCGCCGACAACTCGGCGGGGGTCATGGACTCCGCACGAAAATCGCCGATCGGGTCAGCGACGGTTCGCCGCCGTCGACTGATACTTCGCGAGATGCCGCGTCGGGAGCGCGAGCGCGTCGCGCCGGAACGGATCGCCGAGCTCGCGCGTGACCATCATCTCGAGGATCGTCGTCTTGCCGTCGCTTTGCGCTCTTGTCGCGGCGCGCAGCGCGGGACCGACGTCGGACAGCTTCTCGATCGTATGGCCCTCGGCGCCCATTGCCTGCGCGACCTTCGCCCATGACGGCTGCTTGTCGAGATTGACGCCGACGAAGCGGTTCTCGTAGAAGTCGACGTGGTTCTTCTTCTCGGCGCCCCACTGGCCGTTGTTGAACACGACCGCGGTGACCGGGATGTTCTCCCGCACGCACGTCTGGATCTCGCCGAAGCTCATCCCCCACGCACCGTCGCCGACATATGCGACCGCAGGACGCTCGGGTGCGGCGACCTTCGCGCCAATGATCGTCGGGAATGCGTAGCCGCAATTGCCGAAGCTCATCGCCGCGAGCATCGACCGGGGCCGGTTGAACCTCAGGTACGAATTCGAGACCGAGCAGATGTTGCCGATGTCGGTCGACACCATCACGCCTTCGGGCATGGCTTTCTCGAGCTCGCGCAGCATCTGCCGCGGATGCATGTAGGTGGAGCTCTTCG
>Ga0068864_100001768_pt1 | contig 17760 bp, 35 predicted proteins | sample KBSSwiS72_FD_66586 | JGI IMG/M metagenome (GOLD analysis project Ga0068864, IMG submission 66586) | Switchgrass rhizosphere microbial communities from Kellogg Biological Station, Michigan, USA - KBS Switchgrass S7-2 | ecosystem: Host-associated > Plants > Roots > Rhizosphere > Soil ... | reverse complement strand
GTTGGACAGGCCAGCTATCGTTGACAAGAGGTGGTTCAAACGCAAGCTTAACAGCTTCAAACGGCGGTATCGTTTATAGCACAGCGACCGCGATGGCAATATTGCCAGGAACCCCGACTGCAAATCAGGTCTTGGTTTCAGGGGCGAACGCAGCACCTTCTTGGTCAACAGCAACATTTCCAGCAACGGCAGGAGTCTCTGGTACGGTTTTACGTTCAAATGGTACAAACTGGGTCGCATCAACCAGTACTTTTGCTGATACCTATACCGCAAGTTCTTTGCTCTATTCAAATGGCGCTAATACTGTACAAGGATTAGCAACTGCAAACAGTGCGATGCTTGTGACGAACTCCACTGGTGTTCCTGCAATGACTGCCTCACTGACCAATGGCCAGGTAATTATTGGTAGTACAGGAGCTACGCCAACGCCAGCAACTTTAACAGCGGGTACGGGAATATCAGTCACGAATGGTGCTGGCAGTATCACGCTCGCGTCCACTGGCGCATCGCCTTGGGTCGACCAAACGACAGCAAGCGTGACAATGGCCGCCAATACAGGCTATACCTCAGATGCCGGAGCCTCTCTTGTAACCTTCACCCTTCCGACGACTTCAGCAATCGGTGACTGGGTTGAGATTAACGGCAAAGCAGCGGGTCTTTGGAGCATCGCACAAGCAGCAGGGCAACAAATATTTATAGCACCTAGTAATACTACATCAGGCGCAGGTGGTTCTATTTCATCTGTAAATCAATATGATTGCATTAGGCTTCGCTGTATTACAGCAAACACAATATGGGTCGTGGTAGCTCAACAGTCTACCGGACTAACTATCGTATAAGGAGATACCATGGCCGTGGAGGAAATGTTTACATCGTTACCAACGGTGTCAAATGCTCAACTAACCGACATCATTTGTGCGGTTCAAGGATATGTTAGCCCATCTAATTTAGGCTTATCAGTCCAAGAGACATTGCAACAAGTCTATGACCTCATTCAGTCGAATGTAGTTTTGTTTAATGCTGGAAATCCAAACGGAGTATTAGCAGGTCAAACTTATCAGTTTTGTTGGGACACATCCAATTCTGTACTTTATATTTGCACAACTACCGGAACCTCATCAACTGCTGTATGGACTTCATTAGGAGTTCCACCAGGAGGAATAAATTGGACAACAATAGCAGGAACAACACAGGCTGCTGCTATTAATAGCGGTTATGTTATTGGTAATGGAGCGCAAACTACCGTAACACTTCCCTCTATTTGCCCTGTAGGTTCTGTTGTCGCTATAGCCGGACAAGGTGGTGGTGGATGGATATTGGCAGCTAATTTTGGCCGCACTATAAAAATGGCTGGCTCAACTACTTCTTCAGGTGGATCATTAACCAGTGCTGCCCAATTTGATTCGATACAAGTGGTTTGTTCTGTGGCAAATAGCACTTGGGTAGTTCAATCTGCAATTACAACTGGATTTACTATAGCGTAAAGGAGATACGAAAAATGGCAACAATTAATGCAGTAGGTGTTGGCCTTTCAGGGGCTAGTGGAACAGGGAATTTTGCTGGAAATAATTCGCCTTCATTAACTACACCAAAAATAAATCAGGTTAATGATGTAAATGGTAACCCATCACTAGCATTTAACGCAGCAAGTTCTGCTGTTAACTATTTAGCCGTTGGGAACTCTGCCGCCGCTGCACCTGTATTTTTCCAAGCTTTAGGAAATGATACTAACATTGCGATTTCATATGTGAGCAAGGGAAATGAATCTCATCAGTTCTATACAACGGCCACAACAAGACAAATTTTAGTTTTATCAGGTGCGGCTTATGCTAATTCTACGATATTAAATTTCCCAGTTTCCGATCAATTTTTTACTTTCCCAGAGGCTTCTGGAACAATTGCACTCACTAGTTCAATACCGACTGGTGCCGCACTCACTAAGACTGATGATACCAATGTCACCTTGACACTTGGTGGAAGCCCTACGACCGCATTGGTTAATGCAGCCTCACTTACTTTAGGATGGACAGGCCAATTAGCTGTCTCTCGAGGAGGAACAGGAATAAGTTCTTTTGGAACAGGAGTGGCAACCGCCCTTGGTCAGAACGTAAGTGGCTCGGGTGGGATGGCATTAACTACATCTCCAACCTTTGTAACGCCCACATTAGGGGCAGCATCAGCGACTAGCATTAATTTTGGCGGTACATCATTAGCAAATTATTTAGAGGGTTCTATTACGCCCACAATAGTCAGTAGTGGCGGTGGCTCGGTAACTTACTCTTTCCAAGGAGGGGCTTATACAAGAATTGGTAATAGAGTGATATTTAATTTCCAAATGGGATTGGCAACTAACTCACTTTCAGCCGGAACAATTACTCTTGCAGGATTGCCAACCAACTGTGTTGGTAATGTAGCAGTATCAATTTGGTGTGTTACATTAAATGTCGCTGCTATAACTCAAATTATGGGATATGTAGTAAATGGCACAACTACAATAGCTCTTTCTAAGTATGCGGCTGGATCCACTACTAGCTTGGCTGATACAGATTTGGCAGCTACTACGACATTTATAGTTAGTGGATCTTATCCAGTATAAATAGAAATGGGAGGAAATATTTCTGCTAAAAGAGTGCGATAATGACTCCTCAACAACGATTTGACTTTGCAGTTAACGCTGTATTGAAACATGAGGGTGGCTTTTCAAATCATCCCAATGATCCAGGAGGTGCCACTAACTATGGCATCTCCTTACGTTTTCTAAAGGAAATGAATATTCACATCGATGATGATCCGGACATCGACATTGATGATGTGAAAGAAATTTACTTTACAGACGCCATTGAAATCTACAAAAGATATTGGTGGGATAAATATCATTATGAAGCCATCAACTCACTTGCTGTTGCCGCAAAGATATTCGATATGGCAGTCAACATGGGCTCTAAACAAGCGCACAAGCTCACCCAGCGAGCCTGTCAATATTGCGGGCACTCAGAACTTGAGGTCGATGGCCTATTGGGCGCTAAAACTCTTGCAGCCCTTAATGAAATAAACCTACACGCACGAGAAGACGATTTTAGATATGAGTTAGCCGATGAGCAGAAATGGTTTTATGAGCATTTGGCTGAAAATGATTCAAGACTTAACGTTTTCTTAAAAGGATGGCTCAATCGCGCCGCATGGTGGCCGAATGTTCCAGATTGAGCTCCCGTGGCCTCCAAGCATCAATCACTACTGGCGACATACTAGAACCGGTCATTATATTAGCCGAGCAGGTAAAGCCTTTAGAGAAAAGGTGATTTATACGTGCTTAAAAGTACCTGGGAAATTCTCTGAAAAAGACAGGTTACATATTACCATAGACGCCTATCCACCCGACCGAAGGAAAAGAGACCTCGATAATGTGCTAAAAAGCCTACTAGACGCTCTTCAGCACGCAGGGGTGTATAAAGACGACTCACAAATCGATCGCCTCTCCATCAGCCGGAAATTGCCTCTGGAGGGGAAAGTTTCAATTGAGATAAGCGTTATCTAAAATGGGCACTCATCATCTTCAAAATCTGTTTGTTTAGTAGTAGCTTTTTCTTGACTGGGTTTTGATTGGCCGTCAGATTTCTTGCCACCTGGTACAAATTTTATCTCGTTCGCATGGACTGAATAAGCATATTGACCGGCGCGTTCACCCTGTTCAATCTTCTTGTGTTGAATCTCACCTTGCACAAAAATCATGTCGCCTACATGGACATATTTGTTAGCAACCTCAGCTAATTTGCTAAAGCAACTTATATTATGCCAAGTGGTTTGCTCTTGGGAATTACCCGAAGAGTCCTTGTATTTCCTGCTTGTCGCAATGGAAAGCGAAGTCATTTCGCTTCCATTTTTAAGCGTACGGTTATCTTTCTTGCCTACACGTCCTAGTAACATTGCGTAATTAATCATTATGCTCGCTCCAATTGTGAAATAAGATTTTGTGCAGTCGAACTATCCAACTGCTCTATTTCCTGTACTCTGTAATAACCCAGCGCTTTCTTGACTCGTTCTTGACTAAACCCCTTGATCGCAAACAATTCTTCAATCTTATCTAATTGTTCTATGGACAGTCTGTCGGTAGATTCTCCAGCGTTAGATTCCCCGTCCATTGTACGTTTTTTGGGTTTTGAAGCTCCTTGTGATGTTGGTATATCACCAGATTCAGTACGAATAAATTCGCCAGTATCGCCATCAATAACGCCATCATGAGATTCCTTGTCATCATTTTCTCCTATGCCAAGCATGTTTTTAAGTTTTTGGGTATTAGTGTTGCCATGAACTACTCTCATTTTACTCTGTTCATCTTGATGGCTAAACTCTTCTTCACCATAAGTTCCACCAAGTAAATCCTGGAAGCACGCACGCAAGCATTGGCTCTCAGCAACTTTCTTAATCATGGTTGCTGGCTTGCCAGTCTGCGGGTTCCAAAGGCTTTTCCCAGTCGAATATTCTTTTAAGTCCGCAAAAACATACATCGGCCTTGATGATTTGTGTCTCTTGGCTATACAGTAAGCGCCCACCAGAGCTCCTCGATTAGTGAGCTTGTACTTGTGGTGAACTTCCCCATTAACCACATCAAAGTCGTCATTCTCATAGACCGCATCGCATTGGTGAAAGTCATAGTCAGAGTGTGCTTGAGCAGCCTTTCTGTAACCGTCTCTGCCAATAAATACCTGAGCTGGTGCGCTATCTTGGTATTTAACGGCCCAAATTTCACGTGTGTATGGATTTAATCGTGAAGCCTTACCAAGGCCTATAAAAAATTTAAACTCCATATCGCTTAATTTTGGGGCGAATAGCTTGCGAATCTCTTCAAGCGCCTTGGCATCATCCCACATGACTAGCTCTTGGTCGTTATTCATTGCTAAAACATTGCTCATCTTAAACCCCTTTCATCAAAAATGTTCTTGTACCACGCTTGTTTGCTTTCCATGAAATAACAGGTTTTCCTTGACCGTCGACCAAGCACTCAGCATCTTGCATAAATTGCATAATGTTAAATCTGTACTTCTCTTCAACCTCAGTCAAAGCCTTTATCTTAAAGCGTGTCTCAGTCAATTGTGTTAATTGTTCAGCGACCGGCGTGTCAATTGTTTTGGTTTTTTCAGGGTCATGCTTAGGAAACATGAGCTTTAAATCGGTTTGGTTGACGGCATCAGGAGGGTTTTTATCCTGTACACGCTTCCAGAACGCATTGGCTTCTTCAAGGACTTTATTCTCAAGTACTAAGTCACGAGTATATTTAAATTCTCGGTAATCATTTCCGCCAATCAAAACCGCAATATACGCACAATCAGCGTTGAGAACAGCGCAATAAAAAGCAACTTGTACCAAATATGGTAAGGGAATGGTGTCAGAACCATCTTCGCCCCACTCGTGAGCCATGAAGCTAGAGGCACATTTAACTTCAAGAACAGCATTTAAGGAAGGAATAAAACCATCAATATTACCGCGTAAATAATCATGGAAAGGATGAACACAGGTATCAGGCGTTTCGACCACCACGTTATTTCGTTTTGCAAATTCATCGCGAATAACACCCTCTAACATCGAACCCCAGTATTGTGGATTAGTCATTTCCATTGATGTTTCTACTTCACCTACTTTTTCAAGGTAAAGTTGATAAGGCGTCTTGTAAGAAGACAGGCCCATAATGATAGGCATATCAGAACCACCAATGCCCAGCCTACGCTCTTCGCGTTGTTGTTCAGTAATCATTTCAATCTCCTAGTTTTATGCGTAAAAATGAAAATATCCGTTTTCATGCTTCCGTCCTTAGCCACAAAGGCATTGACACATAATGCCTAATCCGATATAGTTTGTCAATACAATTGTACAAAAATATGGTGGATTATGAAATTTAGTGAAGTGATGGCGTACTACGATTATAAGATGATTAACATCTGCAAGGCACTCCATATCGCGAGGGGAACTGTGCTTTCTTGGAAAGAGAAAGACAAAATACCGTTCAAACTACAATGTGTCCTCGAGGTAGTAAGTAACGGAAAACTGAAAGCAGAAAAGGAAAATAATGAATAGTGAAGAAGTAAAACAAGCGCATTATGAAATTAAAAGAGCTCTCAACACGGTTTTATGGGATTTTAGTGACCAACATTTTGCAAACAAAGAAAATGTTCCACAAGCTGCTTTTATTATGCAATCTGCGCTATGTGAATCAGTCTCAGAGGTTGAATATCAAACAGGAAAAATGGCGCCTTTTAGTAACAAACAAATCGATCATATTTGTTATCAAATTGGACATTGGTATCTGATGATGAAACCTTTATTTGAAGACCGACATAATCTTAGTTTCATGAAAGAAAATCTTAAAGCCATGATTTGTGGAGACTGAAGTGTACACTGGGCTCACCGATGAGCGGAACGACTGGCGCCGGCAACTTGAGTCTGGTGGCGTCCTCAACATTTATGTGTTACAACAATACAGATTAAACCGCAACTCCGATTTGTGGCGTTCTACACGGGAAGTAGAGAAGTTATGTGAGACCATTTTGTTCTTAGAGGGAGCTAAACCCATGAGTGAGAAATACACGGTAAACTGTGACTTTTGTCATGGTGAAATTAGTTATGTGACTGAAGAAAGCGCTTACCGAATTAGATTAATGGAAGAAGGACGTCAAGCGTCCAATGCTCGACCTAATAAATCTGGAGAGCTCGAAAGGTTCATGAACTTTTGCAATTTAGCCCATCTTCAAGAATGGTTAGTGCAAAGGTGACGAATGATAAAAGACTTTGAAAATAGTATCGTCTTCTCCGATGCGAGCGAGTTTGACGATAAAAGCCCCATGCAAAATGCGCTCCTTGATATTATAACCAATGTTAACCGACGCATTATTCAATTCTATTTGACTCCTGAGTCAAGAGATTACGACATTAAGCCGCCAGAAATGCTAGTTATGGTGGCTGCCAACATCTTTGCAAATCTCGCGCACGCCATAATGAACCCCATCGATACCGGCACCAAAATCAGTGTATTCAACCGGATGAATGATGACCTTTATGAGCTCAACAAGAAGTTATTCATGACTCTTGAAACTCATTTCAGCGCAGATGAGAAAAAGGTTAACTAGGAGAACGAGATGACTGAGGAACTTAGGATTAAACTGGATAACGATTCGTTAACAACATTGTTGCGGTCGAATCTGTCTTGTTTTATGGGCAAGAATATTACTCAGGATTTATTAAATGAGCTCACAATACAAATAATTGAATCAATTGATTATTTTATAAACCAAAAAGAAGTTGGTCGATAAGATTTATTTTAAAGTTTTAGGTTTTTGGAGTAGGATGTTTGGAGGGTTTAAGGCGTCCTGCCTTATTCTCATAATCCGGCGGTTTGAATGGAAACTTGGCAGTAGAAATTCAGACCTTAAAATACAACGATTCCTTCGTTGGGCTTTATTACGCCCGCACAACGACGAACGGATAACACACGGGACAATTATAACATGCCAGCCACAAATGACAATAACCCTTCTCAACGTTTTACTGCTTATCGCACAGTTATTCCCTTCTACATCCTCTACGACATAGACCTAAATGCAAACCATCTAAGATTTTATGGACAAATAGAACAAATGGAGTCGAACCCTGATCCAGACGTAAACCCTATATTTTCCTTTGCTTGGATGGCAAAACAACTTGGAATAGCTCGTAGAAACGCTATAGAGGTTGCCAAAAAATTAAAGGAGAAGGGGTACATACAGCACATAGAAATAGAACCAGGTAAATGGGTTTGGACTACTGTTCGAAAACATATCTCGGATGCCACTAGTGATGCTGAGCATCACCAGGGTAGTGATGCTCAGCGACACCCCGGTAGTGATGCTCAGCGACACCCAAAGATCCCAAAAGATAAGATCCCAAAAGATAAAGATATAGGCGAACAAGATTCGCCTGTGTCGTCAGCTTCTTCTAAGCCTTCAAAACCACTTGAGATGATGCTGGCTAACAATCCGCATAAGATTACTATTCAGGTCTTGCAGGATTGGCTGGAAGTAAGGAGGACGAAACGAGCACCAATTACCGAAACAGCCTGGAAAGGGCTTATCAAAGAACTTGACCGATGCCTAAAACACGGTCTACAACCTCAATACTGCTTTGAAGCGATGGTGACATCAGGATGGCAGTCGTTGAAAATGGAATGGATAGTTGATGAAACAAAACCAAGGAACGGTAAAACTCAATCAAAAAAAATTAACCCAACCTTGTGAGGTCATATGTTAGCTACAGAGTTGTCGGCGCTTCTTGCGCAACGTTGTGAAGAAATTGTTCGGGACTTACTACCGAACGGTGAGAAAAAAAGCGGTGAGTGGTGTGTAGGCTCCATTCAAGGCGAAAAAGGTGAATCGCTTAAAGTTCACTTGAAAGGTGCGAAGGCCGGAGTATGGGCAGACTTTGCAACAGGTGAGCGCGGAGACATGTTGGATTTGTGGGCAAAAATCAAAGGTCAAAGCACTGTTGAAGCGATGAAAGAAGTTGCAGATTACTTCAATTTTTCAACTTCTGGGTACAAAGCAACAAGACCCTCAAAAAAAACATTCACCAAACCTCCGCAAACCCCCGTAGAACCTCTTAAAACCATGTCTCCGGTACACATCTACCTGTCTAATACAAGAAAGCTGTCAGAGACCGTTATACAGCGTTTTAAGATACCTCATAGCGAAAGCGAGATTGTCTTCAATTACATTCGTGATAAAGAAATCATTTTTGTTAAACGAATGAAGCTTGAACGCAAAGACGGTAAAAAGCAGATAGTTGTGTCTCCGAACGCTGAACCATGTTTGTTTGGCTGGCAAGTTATACCACCACATGCCAGAACAGTGGTTATCTGTGAAGGCGAATTAGACGCGATGAGCTTTTGTCAATACGGAATTCCTGCTCTCTCAGTTCCATTTGGTGGAGGCAGAGGCGAGAAGCAACGTTGGCTTGAGTATGAAATCGAGAACCTAAATCGTTTTGATGAGATTTTTATTTGTATGGACAACGACGATGCAGGCCAGGAAGCGGCAAAGGAAATTGTCAACCGACTTGGCGCTCATCGTTGCCGGCTTGTTGAGTTGCCCATGAAGGACGCGAACGAATGCTTGATGAATGGTCTGTCAAAAGAAGATATTCAGTTCTTTATTGACGATGCGAAATCACTTGATCCAGAAGAGCTTCGACCACACAGTGACTTCACGATGGAAGCCTATGAAATTATCCATCCAGTAACAGGAAAGTTTCTAGGCTATAACCTAGGATGGGAAAAATGCGAAGACCATTTTCTATTTAAACCATCAGGCTTGACGATGTGGACTGGTTACAATGGGCATGGCAAGACGCTGTTTTTAGGTCAGGTCATGTTGAACATGATTCGTCAAGGCGCACGAGTTTGTGTTGCAAGCATGGAGCTTTACCCTGCTGAGTTGATGGCACGTACCTATTTGCAAACAACCGCACAGCAATCACCGTCACTTGAGTTTATCAAGGCAGTCGATACATGGCTTGAACGAAATCTTTTTATCTTCAATTTGGTTGGAACTGGGAAAATAGAACGACTATTGGAAGTATTTTTGTACGCACGTCGTCGTTATGGTGTAGATGTATTTATCGTTGATTCATTAACTACCTTAAACATTGCTGAAGATGACTATAATGGTCAAAAAGAACTCACTGAGAAGCTTAGAGACTTCAAGTTGCAATACGATTGTCACATCCACTTGGTGGCACATCCTAGAAAACCTCGTGATGAGTCTGAAATCCCAGGAAAGTATGATATCAGAGGCGGCGGCGCAATCAGTGACCTTGCTGATAATTGCTTTGCGGTGTGGAGAAACAAAGCAAAAGAGGAAATCGTAAGACGTCAGGCACGCGGTGATTACCTAACACCTGATGAGTATGAAGTTTTAAAGGAGCATGATTCTTTTTTGAAGTGTGACAAGAATCGACATGGACGCGGGAAATTCAAGGAAGGTGTTGTAGGGTTCTGGTTTCATGAACCATCAGGTCAATACTTGGAACGCGAAAGTTTACTAGCAAGACCTTACATCGAGTACTCATGTGTGAACAAAAGTTAAGCGATGATGCCTGTAAAAACATCATCCGTAAAATTGCATTAAAACACAAAATTGAACCTCGTCTCATCACTACAAGGCTGATGAGCGAGGAAGACAAAGACGATATGCGCAGAGGTGAATTGCCTATTGAGGCATTAAACCTGCATGTTGAGGTTTGGATTAAAGCAGGATTTCCAGACTATGCTCATGGATTAACTGAATCAATGGAAAATCCGCCCGTACCGAAGCAGAGGGGCGCGCCATTAGATGATATTATTGTAGACCATAAGCGAAACCGAGTCTTGATATAAGATTAGTTACGTTGTTGTCCTTGAAGCGTTTCCAGCGACGTCCTGACCAAATACTAACGATGATGTCGTTCTCTTTAGTCGTGACATTGATTGAACATTTCTTATTTTTCTCAACCAATCTCCACAAAAACGGTACTACCTCGGCAACATTTTCCATGTTATCCCCTTTCTCCATGTTGAAATTTCTACTTCTTCCTGAGAAAATATCTCATGAATGGATAAATTAAAGTAGCGCTCTAAATCAGTTATTAATTCGAATAGAGGGTTTCGAGTATCGCTCGCCAAAGCACCTAAATCCTCTATCCTAGCTTGAACTCTCCCAAGAAAAAGGAGAATTTTTTCGCTTCTATTCATATAACCTCCTAAGTTTTATTGTTCATCGCGCCATGATTCGTACTCCTCGTCACAACGCTGGTAATAGTTATCATCGCATTCTTCACAAAGACCGCAATGACCATGGCACTCGTTCTCGTCACCGTGCCATCCATCCATCATGCCTCGATAACCCATTCAAAATGCTCCTTGACAGCCTTCAGTGGCTTCTAATATCCGTTTACAGTTCTCTCTTAGCTGCTCAATCTCCATACGACTAAGATTCCTTGAATATTTATCATCCCAATGCTCTATCGAGAAGTCATAATCCCAATACTCACAAGCGTCTCCTGCGAAATCGCAACGGAATGAAAAATCTGTATCAGTTAAATCTGCAAATATCATCTCAATCTCCTAGTAAATATGCGTAATAAACTAAACTAACTCAATCATTATGTACATTTGGTTGCAGTTTGTCAACAACTTTGAACATTAATAATATTGAATAGGCTTTATCTAGCTAAATTAGTATGTTAGTATTTGAATTATGAGTAACTACAAGGAACGTAGAATGAGTGAAGTCTGTATTAGATGCCTTGGTGAAGGTACATATCTCGGCAATGGCATGATGCGAGTCGATTGCAACCTTTGTAACGACGATGATGATTACGAGCCAGAAATAAAAGCTCCATCACTTGACAAGATAAATCGAAACAGCAAATCTTATCAAAAAGCTATAAAAGATATTATGGCTGTCAACCCAGACATCACACGCAAAGAAGCGATACAGATGTTTGATGAAGCTTATATGAAAGGCTAAAACATGGTGGTTAAGGATGACCAAGAAGAAAAATCCAGAAGAGCTTATACCAAAGCACTTAAAACAAAGTGGTCGACCCACAAAATATACTCCTGAGCTCGCAGACGAAATTTGTGACGTTATTGCTACGTCTGAATTAGGGTTAGTACATTTATGCGACGCTAGACCTCATTGGCCAGATAGGTCTAAGATATTCCTTTGGCTAAGAAAATACCCAGAATTTCGGGATAAATACACGAAGGCGAAGGAAGATCAAGTTGAGGTCAGCGTAGAATATATGCAAGAGCTTATGAACGAACCTCATAAGTGGATTGATGAAGAAACAGGCGCTCAGAAAATAGATCATAACATGATGCGTATGAAAATGGACGCTATCAAATGGCAAGCAGCCAAGCTCAAACCCAAGAAGTTTGGAGACGCAAAAGAACAAGACCTCCCAAACCATGGACTCGATGAAGACTGTAAAAAGCGTTATTCCAATATGGACAAGCCTAAAAGGGAGGAATATTGATGGATGATGAACAAGAAGACACTGAGTATATGCGCCAGAAGAAAATGATGAGCACCGTGTTCTATGAGCTTAAAAACATGGAACAGAAGTTGGTCGATATGCAAGTGGCTTTTGATGATGCGCAAAGAGCCAATGCTGCTGGTGTTCTGAATGTCTATAACAAGTTTATTGAGATTGAGAAGCGTCAGGTCGAGATTGAAGACCTTCTACAAAGCGATAGAGTGAAGGCTATGATTGAGAACATCCCAAATGAAGATACAATACACAGGATGTTTGAGATGATAGATAATCATCCAATATCGGATATTCGTGAAGGAATTTATAGGGTTCGAGAAGACCTTCAGGAGATGGTTGACCGATTTACAATTTAGGGGAGACGGCCTCTGTGTTAACTCCATACACAAGCACAAATCGCTCCCCATCGTTTAGGTGACTTATGGGAAGTAAAGGGAAATCAGAGTACATCAACAAGAGATTGGTGGAAGATTGGACATCTATGATGAACTGGCTACAAAGCAGACACTTAGATTATCGCACTGAATGGGATAATCGCTGCCATGAAATGGACTCGCATGAGATGTCTGAGCACCAAGGTTATAGTAGAGCTATAAATGACATGAAAGATAAAATGTGCCAGCTTATGAATGAATGGCCAGATTTAGATACTCATAGGCAATACAGAAATAGCTCATCTACCATGGCGTAGAAGGAGTACTCGGGTTCCTTATGGGGTTCCCAGCGAAATCCGCGGCTGCTGCAGATGTCGTGGTTGACAGCCGGAAAGACGGCATTTAATTTCATCAATCCAAGAAGAGAATATAAATGACCGAAGAACTAAATTATAATTTTGCCTTTGAATCAACAAAAGAGTCATTCATGGAAAATGGCCTAGAATATTATGTGATGCCTGGTCTTCATGAGTTATTTCTTTCGTCTAAGAAAGATTTTGCAAAGATGATTTTGCAATCAAAAAAAGATAGAGGAAAATATCAGTTCATATTGACACTTAAAGAAATTGAATAGCACCCAGTGAAGTTGAGTGGGTGCAGATACTAAATTAAGATTATCTCATCTACCCACGGTAGAAAGAGTTGAGCAACGGCTCTGCCCGCGCTTCTTTAATTGGAAATAAAATGACACATGAAGACATTTTAACTATATGCCATGCGATTGAATGGTGTTCATTCTGGATAATGTTAGGTTTTGTATTAAAATAGTCTCTTCATAAGGAAATTAAATGGCTTCAATAATCATTCGATGGAGAACAGATAACGGGAAGCATGGCTCTATTGTTTGTGAGGGGAAACTTAAAACATTGGGTGATGAAAAGAATTTTATAGACCGTGTTCGATGTCACCTTGACCATGCTCTTTGGGATATGGATTTAAAACTTAATCGCTTACCAAACGGTGAGGGATCTGTAGAGGCCATTACCGAGCCAGCGTAGCAAATCGGTACCATTCTATAAGGATATATTATGGGTGTTCTCAACGCATATATTAACTCGAAGTTTATAGAGATTGCCTTAAAACTTCCAAATCTTGTTCACAGCGAACCCGCTAGCTTCTCCTGTGGATTTAATACAGGTTACAAACAAGCCATGATAGACTTACACCGATTCCTTGAAGAAATTGCCGAAGACTTCGAAGAAGACATGCCTGATTTAATTTATACACAGGAGTTCGAAGAGCTATGACCAATCAGCCTTGGGAATGTACGAGATGTCACAAAATAAATGCCCCATGGCTTCCTCATTGCTATTGCCCAGCCAAAGAGAAAACAGAGGCAGAGAAGATACGAGAGATTGTTGGCGAGAAATGGGTGATGATGTTTACGAATGAGACAGGAGAAGTACTGCAAGCCATCGTTGGGCATCATGAACGTTTGCCAGACGCCGTTAAGAATGTGCTGGCAGCAGATGGTCGTAACATTTACTTTGAAGATAGAACGCCTTGGCGAGTAGAGCAAGAAGTGCCAAATGCAAATGCGGAGTACGTTAAGGAGCATGGTTACAATCCAATGTGGTGTGCTCATTGTCCTGTTTGCCATGAAATGCTAAATGGATTGACTACCCATAAATGTAGGGCATCATCCAAGGAATGAACATTGTACGGTAGCTCAGTTGGTAGAGCGTCAGCTTAGAGCCACGCCTGTTCGCGTGAGGTCGCAGGTTCAAATCCTGCCCGTACAACCAGAACTCAATCAACCTAGGTGGTAAATTGAGAGGCTATGCTACTCTGCCAGATTGGAAGAAAGTTGACTTAGAGTCGTAAATCTCTCGCGTAGCCTGCAAGGGTCGGCAGTAATAGGGATCGGAGACGGTGAAAGCCCGTCACTATTCAGTATTAACATAAGACACGGATTGTTTTGTGAAGATGACAGTGAATGAGGCACTCGATATATTGGGTATTGCCGAATCGCCTGTAACCAAAGAGATGATTAAATCAACTCACAGGCGTTTGCTATCCAAGTATCACCCTGATAGGAACCCTGATGGTCACGTCATGGCTCAGAAGATTAATATTGCCCGAGATTTCTTGTTTACCTTAACAGAACCCATTCGACCATCATCTAATCAATCATCCTACCAAAACTCATACAGAGGCTACTCACAGCCCTTTGTGAAGTATGTGCGAGGGATGATCGTTACCAAAGAATATGAATATGCTGTAACGTATGTCAGTGGCAATACCTTCCGCTTCAGAGAGGTTTTAAAAGAGCATTGGTTTAAATGGAACCCTGATGAGAAACGTTGGTGGCGGGATGGACTTTTCCCTATTGAAGAGTATTTAGCTAAGGCAAATTTATATTGAACTTAACATCAAAATCACATCGCTAAACACACTAATCTTACCATGTAATTAAAGTACACCATAACTACCATATTACTGATGTCACGAAAATGGTCTGTAATAAAGTCAATTACAATACATAATTTACAATGCAATCTAACTCTATTATAATTTATATAACAATCAGGAGGGGTCATGAGTAAACAAACCAAGGAAAATGAACAATACGCACAAACTCAACAGATAGGCTACATCGAGCATGAAGTTACCCTTCGTGTTCATGAGCATAAATTTCAGTCATTAGATAAAGCTATTGAGCGTTTAGATGCTGGCCTCAAACATCTTGATAACAAGATGACGTGGGGTTTCGGTATATTTATAGCAATTAGTGTTGTTGGCTGGATTATTCCTATAGCGCTTCAGTTTGTTCATGTGAAGACGTAAATGAATGACTTCACGAAAGAAGAGTTAGAAGAATTATTGCGAGGATATCAATTACACCAACATGATAATCGATATAATTGGCCATTATTAGATTTATGTAAAAAACTTCAATCCTTGATTGATAACTATTGCCAAAACAAAGAAATAGTTTGTATTGGTGGTTGGGTGCAAAAGTGCGTGAAGTGTGGAATGAAGTTTGGAGATGAGACGCAGTGATTCATCAGGTTGTAGGTTACATCCGGGTATCATCACAAGGACAAAACACTGCTAGGCAGTTAGTAGGAATTGAAGTGGATAGGATATTCACAGACATTATGACAGGTAGTATTAAGAGCCGTCCTCAATTAGATGAATGTCTGAAGTACGTTCGTCAAGGTGATACTCTGGTGGTTGATAGCATCGACCGCCTGGCACGTAACCTGCGTCATCTTCAAGAAATACTTGATCAGATGCATGAAAAGGGTGTTTCAGTACGCTTTATCAAAGAAAACTTACTATTCACCTCAAATAGTGATGGTATATCTACACTAATGCTCCAAATGATGGGTGCCTTTGCTGAATTTGAACGCACAATGATACGTTCACGTCAAAAAGAAGGCATAGAGTTGGCATTGCGTGAAGGCAAGAAAATGGGAAGACCGCCAATTCTTAATGGTAAGCATAAGAAACAGGCTAAAGAGTTGCATTCTCAAGGTATGAGTATCAGAAAGATTGCGATGACTATGGGCGTTTGTCGTGCTTCCATTTACAAATTGCTGGATATGGCGCCAAAGCGATGAAGGACATTAACAAGATGCGTCTGGGCGTCTTGAGAGAGCTTAAGAACGTACATAAGTTCTTGGATAACATAGAGCATAGCGTTAAGACAAGAAACCACGAGGCAATACAGCGAGCATATATATTGCTCGTTCATTTGGTTAGGGAGATGGACGAGGGTTGTCTAGCCCCAGCCAATGTGGCATTAGATTTGGAACTAGCGCAGTTACTTGGAGAGCATGAAGAATGATGACAGGAATGACTTATTATATACTTGAAGATAAGAAGGTTTTAGAGTGCGATGTCTATACCTGGTCAAATTGGTTTGAGAAGAACTTCAACGCGCGTCAGGTAGCTTTGTCAACCGTAGACTTTTATGAAATATCAACAGTCTTCCTAGGGTTAGACCATAACTACTTCGGAGGAAGGCCGTTGATGTTCGAGACCATGATATTCATACCGATGGATGACATCTATTGTAAGCGTCATAGCACTTATGAAGAAGCAGAGTTAGGCCATGAAGAAGCTAAAGAATGGCTTTCTAAATATATAGCGAATGGATGTAAGGAATGACGGATTGGATTGATGTGAATGACAGGCTCCCTGATTTATTGCAAAAGGTATTGTTCCATGCAATACAAGATGGATATCTGAAAAATGTTTATATGGGTTACTTGAGCAAGGAAGGTTGGGATATTTATCTGCCATACGATTCATTTAAGCTACGTCCTGTAGTGATTAATGTAACTCACTGGATGGAGCTGCCAGAATTTCCACAACAAGGATGTGATGAGCATGAGCCGAAATAAGAAATTACTTTCACTTTACTCCAAAATTCCTGAGATTGAATGTCAAGGTTTATGTCACGAATCATGTACGATTGTGCCGGCAGCAAGGGTTGAAATTAAGCGAGCTCGTGAGCGCATGGGTGGTAAGAACCCATTTAATCCATTGGCTGCGATAATTGCATTAAAAGAAAAGGTTCCTACGATGCCAAGTTGCGCGGCATTAAAAAACAATCGATGTTCGATTTATCATGCAAGACCTGCTATATGTAGACTCTATGGTGTAGCGGAAGGCCTAGAATGCCCGTTTGGGTGTGAGCCTAAAAGCAAACTCAGTAAGCAGGCAGCTCACGACTTAATTAGGGAGATTGAAGCTCTATGAATTATGAGCATGACAAGGACGAGATTGCTGAGAATTTAAAAGCGAGTTTTTTAGAATTTACCAGGTTCTTCTTCCCCATTCTAACAGGGAGAGAGTTTGTGATATCAAACCCTGTGGGAAGAGAATCGCATCATATAACCATTGCTAGAGAACTTACTAAATGCTTTTGGCTGGAAATACCAACGCAACGCCTCAACATCAACATCGAACCAGGAAGTGGTAAGTCTACTTTGCTCTCATTCTGGGCTGCTTGGTGCTTTGCTCATTACGCTGATTGTCGATTTCTTTACATTAGCTATTCCAAAGATTTAGCAACTACTCACACTGCTAACATAAAACGCATCTTACAGCTTGCTCATTATAAGCATCTCTTTGGTGTGACGATTATGGCTGATAGTAAAGCGAAAGAGTTCTTCGAGACTACAAAGGGTGGCGCGGTCGCAAGCTTTGGTAGTGCGGGCGCTGTGACGGGTCGAGATGGCGGTTATCCCAATGAAGACCGCTTTAGTGGTGCGGTCATAGTTGATGATGCTCACAAGCCTTCTGAAGCGAGTTCTGATGT
>Ga0068864_100001763_pt1 | contig 17776 bp, 16 predicted proteins | sample KBSSwiS72_FD_66586 | JGI IMG/M metagenome (GOLD analysis project Ga0068864, IMG submission 66586) | Switchgrass rhizosphere microbial communities from Kellogg Biological Station, Michigan, USA - KBS Switchgrass S7-2 | ecosystem: Host-associated > Plants > Roots > Rhizosphere > Soil ... | reverse complement strand
TCGACCACCAGCGAGCGGAGCTCGTTGTCGACGTAGTTGGTGAGCGTTGTGCGAAGCGAGCTGAGCTCAACGTCGCAGGCGCGCATCACCCCGGCGGCGTCCTCGTCATCGACGAGAGAGAGCAACAGGTGCTCAAGGGTCGCGTACTCGTGCTTGCGCTGGTTAGCGTACGCGACGGCGCGATGAAGGGACTCTTCAAGCTGGCGCGAAAATGAAGGCAAGTGGCCTCAATCCTTTTCCATGGTGCACTGCAGCGGGTGCTGATGCCGCCGCGCTGTATCAACGACCTGGGCTACTTTTGTTTCCGCAACCTCATAGGTGAACACTCCGCAGACCCCCACGCCGTGTTGGTGGACATGGAGCATTATGCGAGTCGCATCTTCGCGCGACTTATTGAAGAATTGCTCAAGAACATAGACGACGAACTCCATTGGCGTGTAGTCGTCGTTCAAGATCAGCACCCGATACATCGAGGGCTTCTGTGTTTTCGGCTTTGTCTGGGTGACCACAGCCGACCGAATGCCGGTGTCTTGGTCACCTTGTTTCCGTTCGGCCATCGAACGTATCTCCTGGCTTCGCGCAAGCGACGCCCTTGTTCGATTAGATATGGAAATCATTCCTATTTGGAAGGGTCGAATCGTCACGGGGCAAAGCGAAAGCGCGTGTTCGGTGCAATTAATCGGCGTTTTGCGCGACTGCCGCCTGTGGTCAGTCGTCGCTCCGGGCGCCCCGTGCCCGAAAAATGCGCCCTGAGGTGACGGCGTCCGCGCCGAACCGCGCGCGAATGGCGTCCAGCGTCTTTTCTCCAGCCAGTGCACGGCGTTCGTCGCCGCCGAAGAAGTCGTCCTCGACGGCGCCGGCCGGCGCAAGGTCGGCGATTCCGATGCCGATCAGGCGGTAGGGCCTGCCCGTCGCCTCCTTGGCCAGGAGTTCGCGGCCGACGGCGAAGAGCGTCCTGGCGGTCTGGGTCGGCACCGCGATGGTGCGACGACGCGTCACGATCCTGAAATCGGTTGTCCGCAGCTTCAGCGTCACCACGCGCCCCGCATGGCCATCGGCGCGGGCATGGCGGGCGACCTTCTCGCAAAGCTCGGCCAGGACGTCCTCCAGGTCGGCGAGCGCGCTCAGATCCTCGAAGAAGGTGGTCTCGGCGCTGATGCCCTTGCGCTCCTCGCTCGGATTGACCGCGCGGTGGTCGCGCCCGTGGGCCAGGGCGGAAAGCCGCAAGCCATGTGAGCCGAACCGTTCCGCCAGTTCCTTGACGTCAGCCCGGGCCAGGTCGCCGACGGTGCGGAAGCCGGCCTTCTCGAGCGACGCGACCATGGCGGGCCCGACGCCTGGCAGTATGTTGACGGGCTTGGGCGCGAGAAAGCTTTGCGCCTCCGAACCGATCACCGAAAAGCCGCGCGGCTTGTCGAGGTCGGAGGCGACTTTGGCCAGGAATTTGTTCGGCGCCAGGCCGATCGAGACGGTGAGGCCGGTTTCCGCCTCGATTCGGCCCTGCAGCCTGGCGAGCGTCACCGCCGGCGCAGCGCCGTGCAGGCGCTCCGTGCCGGAAAGGTCCATCCAGGCCTCATCGAGCGACAGGTTCTGGATCAGCGGCGTCAGCTCCCCGGCCAGGCCCAGGATGCGCCGGCTCTCGGCGCGGTACTTGGCGAAGTCCGGCTTGATGACCACCGCCTCGGGGCAGGCCTTCAGCGCCTTGAACATCGGCATGGCCGAGCGGACACCCTTGATCCTGGCGATGTAGCAGCAGGTGGTGACCACCCCGCGCTTGCCCCCGCCGACGATCACCGGCTTGTCCCGCAACTCCGGCCGGTCACGCTTCTCCACCGAGGCGTAGAAGGCGTCGCAGTCCATGTGGGCGATGGAGAGGCTGGCGAGCTCCTCGTGCGCCACCATGCGCGGCGAGGCGCAGGTCGGGCATCGGCGCACCGGGGTCTCGCCCTGCCAGAAGCAGTCGCGGCAGAGCGCCTTCACGGTACGGGCTCCAGCGGCCAGAGCCAGGCCGCGCCGCGCACGCCCGAGGAATCCCCATGCACGGCCTGGCGGATCGGCGTCTCGAAGACGTCCGAGAAGACGTGCGGGGCGATAGCGCCGGGGAGGCGCTCGTAGAGCTCGCGCACGTTACTCATCCCGCCGCCCAGGACGATGACCTCGGGATCGAGCACATCGCAGACCACGGCCAGGCCCCGCGCCAGCCGGTCGACGTATTGGTCGAGAACGGCGCCGGCATAGGCGTCGCCGCGCCGCGCGGCCTCGATGGCGGCCTCCGCGGGCTGACCGGCGTCGCGGGCGAAGGCAGGACCGGAGACCCAGAGCTCCAGGCAGCCCTGGCGCCCGCACCAGCAGGCCGGTCCCGGATATTCGACGCGGGTCGGCCAGGGCAGGGGCGCGTGCCCCCACTCTCCAGCGAAGGCGTTGCGGCCTTCGAGGATCTGACCGTCCACGGCGATGCCGGCGCCCACGCCGGTGCCGAGGATGGCGGCGAATACCACGCGGCCGTCAGCCGCCGCGCCGTCCGTGGCCTCTGAAAGCGCCAGGCAATTGGCGTCGTTGGCGTAGCGCACCTCACGTTCCAGCACGCGAGCCAGATCCTGCGGAAAGGCATGTCCGTTCAGCTGCGTGGAATTCGCGCCGCGCATCAGGCCGCTGGCGGGCGACGGCGAGCCCGGCCCGCCGACGCCGACGCGATCGACCGTGGCCCCGGCCTGGCGCTCGGCTTCTGCGACGAGCCCGCGGACGGCTTCCAGCGCGCCCTCATAGTCGCCGGGCGAGGGGCCGCGCACGCGAGCCTGGAACCGGCCGTCGCGGTCCAGCGCCGCCGCCTCGATCTTGGTGCCGCCGAAGTCCACGCCGATCCGGATCATGGACTCGGTATACCCGATCTGTTCCAGCCTGCTGAGGCGTCTTGGAGGACGCTCAGACGCCTCGCGCCCAGGCCGGATCGTCGGGCCCGTGGCCGCTGATCTTCCAATAGTCCGCGAGGCCAATGTCGCGCATGAGCGGGCCAAATCGCGGGTCGCTGCGCATCGGCGAGGTCTGAGGAGTGAAGAGCACGTAGGTGTGGCGTCGCCTGGCCACGTCAAAACGTCCCGATGAGAACCGCTGCTCATCGATCGTGAAGCCTTCGTCGAGGTAAAGGGCGCGGGCAACCGCGAAGGCTTCGTCGATGCGCCCCAGGACCGCAAGCCAGCCCATCGCATTTTCCGCGTAGCCCCCACCGCGCTTCGATGCTGCGATGTTGGCCCCGATGGCGTCGGCTATGGCCTCCGGGGAGCGAGTCTGCAGGGCGCGGACGCCCTTCATGCTCAAGTCTATGTCGGCGACGGGGATGTTGAACGGACGGTTGGACACATCCTCGCCGAAGGCGACCGCACGATCGGCGCGCCCCGTAAACGCCAGCAGAGAGAGCTGTAGGAACCAAAGGGCATAGTGCCTCGGCCACCTGGCCAGCGCCTTGGCGAGCGCCAGGTCTGCTTCATCGATGCGGCCAGCGGCCCACAACGCGTACGCCAGCACGTGGCGATGCCAGACCGCGAATGGGTCGCCGGCGACGGCGGCCTGGGCATGTTTCACGGCGGCCTGGAGCCGGCCGACCTCCATCAGCAGGCGAGCGTAGCTCCACTCCACCTGCGGATCGCGGGCATGCAGGGCGAGGGCCCGGTTGTAGAGTTTCTCCGTGTCCGCCCAGTTGCGATAGACGGGAGCCAGCAGCGCGAGCACGGCATTGGCCTGCGCCTCGTTGGAGTCGAGATCGAGGGCGCGCTTCGCCGCCGCCTCAGCCTGCGCGATGACGCCCGCCTGGCGCCCTGGTTCGGTGAAGAGCAGGCTCGACTGGTAGGCGAGCGCCAGGGCGCCCCAGGCCTCGGCGTAGTCCGGCGCTTGCGCCACGGCTTCGCGCAGGAATCCCTGGGCCTGGTCGTTGTCCTCCGGCAGGCCTGGGCGCAGCGCCTCCCGGCCCTTTAGGTAGAGCTCGCGAGCCGCCGCCGGAATCCGCGGGCGCCGCGTCCACCAGGCAATCCCGCCGCCCGCTGCGGCTACTGCTACGGCGCCGCCTGCCGTCAACAGGGTCCGACGGCTCGAGCGCGGCGCGCTGACGGACGTCTCTAATGGCGTGATGACATGCCCGGCCGGCAGCAGCCGGTAGCCGACCTTGGTCACCGTCTCCAGGGTCCAGCCGTCGCGGCCGACGCCTTCGGTGAGCCGGCGCAGCCTCGAGATCACCCGTGAGATCGCATCCTCGCTGACGACGCGGCCTTCCCAGCAGCTCGCGATCAGGTCGTCGCGTCCGACGACTTCGCCTTGCGCCCGCGCCAGCGCCACCAGCACCTGCATGACCCGCGGCTCCAACACCGCGCGGCCCCGCGGACCGACAACCTCGCGCGTCGCAGGACGCACCTCGACCGCGCCTACGCGGAAGGGCCGCTCATGCGCCAGGTGGATCTCGCGATCCTCTCGCAGGTCTGAAACGTCTGAATCCACCAGCGGTCCTCGATCGCCGTTCGCTCAGCATGATCAGGCGTCGCCTTGGCCAGCAACTAAAACCCGCAGCTCACGGCGAAGGTCGGAGAGATATCAGGGTTTGGTCGGTGGAATGTCAGGTTCGGGTCCTGGCGGATGACCGGCCGGACCAGCGTGAATGGGCAGCGCCTCGCAACGAGGTCCAACCCAAAGGATACGGTCATGAAAATCAGCGTCGTTTCCGCCATCGTAGTGTTCGCGTTCGCCACTCCCGGCCTGGCCTCAGCCCAACCGCGCACGGGCAAGTCCGAACCGGCCATGACGATCCGCTACAACGACCTCGACCTGCGCAGCGCGCAGGGCGCGACGGAAATGCTCCATCGCATCCGCAAGGTCGCCGTCGACTACTGCCAGCCGGGAGAGACGGGCTTCGAGGCGACGGCACGGTTCGAGACCTGCTATCGCCAGACGGTCAGGCAGGCCGTCGCCAAACTTGATGCGCCGCGCGTGACCGCGGCCTACGACGCCAAGGCCGGCGGATCTGTGCTCGCCCGGTGGCCGTGATCAGAAAGTCGGCTATGCGCCGGCCTTAGCCAGGTTCGGCTTGGGGATGGGCGACCGGAACGGACCGGTCGCCTTCGCCTTGTCCCGGGCCAGTTCCGCCCACGCCAGCGCGAACGCCGCAGGAGTTCCCGGCCGGTTCGCCACGGGCTTTATCTGCACCCACTTCAGCGCCGTCGTCAGTTGCGCCCAGAGATCCAGATCCTCGGCCGGCGACGCCTCACCCGACGTGAAACCAGCGATCCGGGCGGGCAGGGCGGCAATCTGCGCATTGCTCGTTTGAACAATGGCCGCCACGCCGCTTGGCAAGCCGCTTAACGCCTCGCCCAGACCCGCCAGCACCGCACGATCCGGCGTGATGGCCCGGCTTCCGCCGGCCGCACCGCTCAGGCCCTCGGCGCCCTTCAGGACGAACGCCCAGCCGCCGCAGCGGAAGGCGGCGTGGTGGGAAATCTCGACCCAGATCTGGATGGTTTCGGCCATCTGCGGTGCCTAGCACCGAGCGGGCTGCACAATCGAGTGGCGCCGAGAGATGGTTTCAGGCGTTACAATGTCGGCGACATCCACTGAGTCCCGGTTGGAGTAGAAGATCATGCCCGACGGCCTGGAAGCCGCGTCTCTTTCGCCTGCGCCCAGGCCCGTCACCTCAGCCTTGGATCTGATCGGCCGCACGCCCGTGCTCGAGCTGACGGACCACTTCGACACCGGCCCCTGCCGTCTTTTCACAAAGCTCGAAAGCGCCAACCCGGGCGGGTCGATCAAGGACCGCATCGCGCGAACCATGATCGAGGCGGCCGAGGCGGATGGGCGGCTGAAGCCCCGCGGCGTCATCATCGAAGCCACCGCCGGCAACACCGGGCTTGGCCTTGCCCAGGTGGGCATCCTCAAGGGCTATCGGCTGATCCTCATCGTCCCCGACAAGATGGCCCGCGAGAAGATCCAGCATCTGCGGGGCCTGGGCGTCGACGTGCGCATCACCCGCAGCGACGTCGGCAAGGGCCATCCCGACTACTACCAGGACATGGCTATGCGGCTGGCGGACGAACTGCCGGGCGCGGTCTACATGAACCAGTTCGCGAACCCGGCGAATCCGCGCGCGCATGAGACCACCACCGGGCCGGAGCTGTTCGACCAGCTCGACGGCGATGTGGATGCCGTGGTGGTCGGCGTGGGCTCCGGCGGCACCCTGACTGGTCTCGGCCGGTTCTTCGCCAAGGCCAGTCCGAAGACTCGGATGATCCTGGCCGATCCCGCCGGCTCCGTGCTGGAACCCCTGGTGAACCGCGGAGAGCAGGTCGAGGCCGGCTCGTGGGTCGTCGAAGGCATCGGCGAGGACTTCATCCCCGACAATTGCGACCTCTCCCTCGTGAAGAAGGGCGACGCCTTTGCCGTGACCGACCGCGAAAGCGTGGAGGCGGCGAGGGCGCTGCTTTCCAAGGCCGGCGTGCTGGCGGGCTCGTCGTCAGGCACCTTGCTCGCGGCGGCCTTGCGCTACTGCCAGGCCCAGACCGAACCCAAGCGGGTGGCGACGTTCGTCTGCGACAGCGGCAACAAGTATCTCTCCAAGGTCTTCAACGACCACTGGATCGCCGAGCAGGGGCTGGCGGACCGTCCGTTCTCCGGCGACCTTCGCGACCTCATCGCGCGCAGCGCGCAGGAGGGCGCCACCGAAACCGTGGGTCCCGACGACACGCTCGACACCGCCTACAAGCGAATGCGCACCGCCGATGTCAGCCAGCTTCCGGTGCTCGACGGCGGCAGGCTGATCGGCCTTCTCGACGAGAGCGACCTCTTGGCGGCGGTCGAGGGCGGCCAGGAACACTTCCGCGCTCCGGTGGCCTCGGCCATGGTGGCGAAGCTCAACACTTTGCAGGCCAACGAGCCGCTCGACGCCCTCGTCCCCATATTCGAGCGGGACGAGGTAGCGATTGTGCTGGATGGCCGAGAGTTCCTGGGCCTGATCACCCGCGTCGACCTGATCAACCACCTGCGCCGTTCCTGACACCCACACCCTCGACCTGGAGATTCCATGGCGGACCGTTCCAACCGGCTGGCCTTCGAGACCCGCGCCATCCATGGCGGCCAGCACCCGGATCCGACGACCGGCGCCGTCATGGTCCCGATCTACGCAACCTCGACCTACGCCCAGGAAAGTCCGGGCGTGCACAAGGGATTCGAATATTCCCGCAGCCAAAACCCGACCCGCTTCGCTTTCGAGCGCTGCGTGGCCGACCTGGAGAGCGGCGCGCGCGGCTATGCGTTCGCCAGCGGGCTGGCGGCGATCTCCACCGTGCTGGAGTTGCTCGACGCGGGGGCCCACGTCATCGCCTCGGCCGACCTCTATGGCGGCAGCTTTCGGCTGTTCGACAAGGTGCGTCGCCGCACCATGGGCCTGCAGTTCAGCTTCGTGGACCTCTCCGACCTGGCCGCCGTGGAGGCGGCGATCCAGCCGAACACCGGGCTGATCTGGGTGGAGACGCCGACCAATCCCATGCTGCACCTAGCCGACCTCGACGCCCTGGCGGCGCTCGCCAGGAAGAAGGGCGTGCTGATCGCCGCCGACAACACCTTCGCCAGTCCCTACTGCCAGCGGCCGCTGGAGCACGGTTTCGACCTCGTCATGCACTCCACCACCAAGTACCTCAACGGCCACTCCGACGTGGTGGGCGGGGTGGTGATCGTGGGCGACAACGCCGACGTCGCCGATCGCCTGACCTTCCTGCAGAACGCCATCGGCTCAGTCGCGGGGCCCTTCGACAGTTTCCTGGCGCTTCGCGGCGTCAAGACGCTGGCGCTGCGCATGGAGCGTCACTGCTCCAACGCCCTGGCCATCGCCACCCGGCTCGAGGCGCATCCGGCGGTCCGGCAGGTGATCTATCCAGGTCTCGCCAGTCATCCACAGCATGCGCTCGCCAAACGCCAGATGCATGGCTTCGGTGGCATGATCAGCGTCGTCCTTGACCGCGACCTTCCGGGGACCATGCGGATGCTGGAGCGCACCGAGCTCTTCACGCTCGCTGAAAGCCTGGGCGGGGTGGAAAGCCTGATCGAGCATCCGGCGATCATGACCCACGCGTCGATCCCGCCGCACGTGCGCGAGGAGCTTGGCATCGCCGACGGCTTGATCCGTCTGTCCGTGGGCGTCGAGGATGTCGACGACCTGATCGCAGACCTGGAGCAGGCGCTCTGCTGACGCCGACAGGCCGCCGCCGATATACGGAAGCTTCATTCGCGCCCGGCTAGACATGCAGGCGCATGACAGCTCTCGCGACATCGACGACTTCGACACGCGCGCCGACCCTCGGTCTCGGCAAATCCACGCTCGTTCAGGTGGGCGCCGCATTGGCGGCTCTGGCGGTGGTCCTCTTCGCCCCGCAGGTCCTCAACGATGGTGACACCTACTGGCACCTGGCGACCGGCCAGTGGATGCTGACGCATGGACGCGTCCTCCATCAGGACGTGTTCTCGTTCACCCACGCGGGCCAGCCCTGGGTGACGCACGAATGGCTGTCGGAGCTGTTGATGGCCCTGGCGTTCCGCGCCGGCGGATGGAGCGGTGTCCTTGCGCTGTTCGCGGCGACTTTCGCGGCCGCCGCCGCCCTATTCGTGGGAGCCCTCCGCCGCTCCCTCAAGGGCCTAACGCTGATCGTTACCCTGGTGCTTGCGTTTGCCTGCGCGTCGGGAAGCCTGCTCATCCGACCGCACCTGCTGGTCCTGCCCATCCTGGTGATCTGGACGACCGAACTGCTTGCGGCGCGGGAGGCCGGGCGCGCCCCGCGTCTGTTCATGGCGGCGCTCATGCTGCTCTGGGCCAACCTGCATGGGAGCTACGTCTTCGGCTTCGTGCTCATGGCGCCCCTGGCCCTTGAAGCCCTCGTCGACCCGCGCGCCGGCGATCGGGCAAAGGTGGTTCGCGACTGGGGCCTCGTGGGGCTTCTTTGTGCTGGCGCGACCCTGGCGACGCCTCACGGCCTGACCGGGGTCCTCCATCCATTCCGCATCCTGTCCATGGGCACGTTGAACGCCATCCAGGAGTGGGCCCCGGCAGATTTCTCCAAGCCAGCTCCGTTCGAGCTCGCGCTACTGGCGACCCTGTATGTTTGCCTGTCGCGTGGGGTCCGGATCCAGCCACTCCGCCTGCTGTTGCTGTTGTTCCTGCTGCACATGACGCTGCAGCATGAGCGGCACCTGATCATGCTTGGGTTCATCGCACCCCTGCTGCTGGCGAAGCCCTTGGCGGAAGCCCTGGAACAACGGCCGGAGGTGGCGAGGGCCAGCCGAGCGAGCTGGGCTGCGTTGGCCCTGGCGGCGGTGGCGCTAGTAGGCGTCAGGCTCGCCCTTCCCGTGGTCCGCCACGACGGTCCGACAAGCCCGGTCTCTGCCCTGGAGCATGTTCCGCCGGCGATCTCGCACCGGCCGCTGCTGAACAGCTACGGGTTCGGCGGCTACCTCATCTACAAAGGGGTCAAGCCGTTCATCGATGGTCGGGCCGACATGTATGGCGATGAGCATTTCAAGCGGCACCTCCGGATCATCGCCGGTGATCCGGCCAGCCTCGATTCAGCGCTGGCGCAGTATCATGCTGATTGGACGCTGTTTGCGCCGGACGAGCCCGTGGTTCGGCTAATGGACGCAAGACCGGGGTGGCGACGGCTCTACAGCGATCGGTACGCTACCGTCCACGTGCGCACCGACACCCTGAGCCGCTAACGGAGCCGTCCTCACCGCTGGACTTTGGTCCGCGTTATCGCCGCCTCGACCGCTGCGCCGAGCTCCGCCCAGTCGTCGATCCGCGGATGGCGATCGGAGCGCGGGGCCAACGGGCGCAGGCGAAGGTCCGCGACGTGCTGGAAAGTTGCGGTCGCCGGTGAATGCTCGGCGACGGAATCAAGGTTCGACAGCAGGTCGTCGACGAAGGCCGTGGCCTGATCGGTCTGGGCCACCAGGGAGGCGGTGATCGGCCCCTTCGGGCCGGTGCTGAGAATCAGCGCCTGCGGAAGCCCATGGCGCTTCAGCCAGTCGCCGCGCAACCGCTCGGCGTCGGCCGGAGCATTGGAGAGAATCAGGATCTCCGCCCGGCGACTCAGCTTCGCCAAGGCCTCGACGGCGCCCGGGGCTGGGTCGATCTCACCGCATCCTGTCCGGAAGAAATCGTCGAACAGCTCGCGCCCGCTGCTCAACTCCAGGTGTTCGGCCGCTCCCGGCCGGTAGATGTTCTGGAAGAGCGCAAAACGATCGACCCGAAACTCGAAGCCTCGCGATTCCAGGAACTTGCCGAAGCCTTGCATGAACAGGCCCAGGACCTCGTCGACATCGACGATCACCAGCGGCCGGTCCCCGGACAACCCAAGAGATTCTAGTGTTGGCGGGACAATGAGACTCGGTTCGGCCAAACGAGGCTGCCTTCAGCTAACGAAGTTTAAGGATATCCATGGGATGTACAAAGGAAGAGGTGGGGAAGTCCGCGACGCGCGGTGACCTCGGTAACAGCGCCGGATCCTAGATGGCCAAGACGGTCCTCATCGTCGAGGATAACGAGCTGAACATGAAGCTCTTTCATGATCTGCTCGATGCCCAGGGCTACCAGACCTTGCAGACCCGTGAGGGATTGCAGGCGCTTGCCCTCGCCCGCGAGCACCGGCCCGACCTGATCCTCATGGACATACAGCTGCCGGAGATTTCCGGCCTTGAGGTCACCAAATGGCTCAAGGAAGACGCCGACCTCGCCTCGATCCCGGTGGTCGCCGTCACCGCCTTCGCCATGAAGGGCGATGAGGAGCGCATTCGCGAGGGCGGTTGCGAGGCCTACATCTCCAAGCCGATCTCCGTGTCCCATTTCCTGGACACGATCCGGCGCCTGATGGGCTAGCCCATGTCCGCGCGGATCCTGGTGGTCGATGACATCGATGCGAACGTGCGGCTGCTCGAGGCCAAGCTCTCGGCCGAATACTACGAGGTCCTGACCGCCAGCGACGGGCCGACGGCGCTGGCTATGGCCGCCGCCGAGAAGCCGGACATCATCCTGCTAGACGTGATGATGCCCGGCATGGACGGCTTCCAGGTCTGCAGCCGGCTGAAGACCGATCCGGAGACCCGCCACATTCCCGTCGTGCTGGTCACGGCGCTCGACGGTCGCGCCGACCGCATCGCGGGACTGGAGGCCGGCGCCGACGAATTCCTGACTAAGCCCATCGACGATGTGCTGCTGTTCGCGCGGGTGCGCAGCCTGACCCGCCTGAAGATGGTCATCGACGAACTGCGCGAGCGCGAGGCTTCCGGACGCCGCGTCGGCGTGATCGCCGGCGCATCCTCGCGCCTGGGCGGGACCGGCGGGCGCATCCTGATCGTCGACGACAACGAGCGCCAGGCCCAGCGCATCAGTGCGGAACTGGCCGTGGAGCACCGCCCGATCGTCGAGCACGGCGTCGAAAAGGCCATGCTGGCCGCCCGGGGGCCAGTGGACCTGGTCATCGTCAGCGCCGCGGCCAAGACGTTCGACGGTCTGCGCTTCGCCGCCCAGCTGCGTTCCGATGAGGCCACCCGCAACCTGCCGATCCTGGCCGTCGTCGACTTCGACGAGCGCGCCCGTGTGGTGAAGGCGCTGGAGATCGGGATCAACGACATCCTGCCGCGCCCTGTGGATCCGCAGGAGCTGGCGGCGCGCGCCCGCACCCAGATCCGTCGCAAGCGCTACACTGACTACCTGCGCGACAACCTCGATCACTCACTGGAACTGGCGGTCACCGACCAGCTGACCGGCCTGCACAACCGCCGCTACATGACCAGCCAGCTCGACGCGCTGGTGCGCCGCGCCGCGGCCGGCGGCGATCCGGTGGCCGTGCTGGTTATCGACATCGACCACTTCAAGAAGATCAACGACAGCTTCGGCCATCCCGTGGGCGACGAGGTGCTGCGCGAGTTCGCCGTTCGCCTGGCGTCTAACGTCCGCGCCATCGACCTGCCTGTGCGGTTCGGCGGCGAGGAGTTCGTCGTGGTCATGCCCGACACCGAGCTCGAACACGCCCACCGGATCGCAGAGCGCATCCGCCTGCACGTCGCCGGCTCGCCGTTCCGGGTTATGGGCGGGGAGGAGCTCCTGACCGTCACCATCTCCATCGGCGTGGCCGCCAGCCTCGGCGAAAGCGACGCTCCGGCCCTGCTGATCAAGCGGGCGGACGAGGCGATGTACGAGGCCAAGTCGCAGGGCCGCAACCGCGTGATCGCGCGCGCCGCCTAAACGAAAAACGCCCGGACTGAGCCGGGCGTTTTCCTGAAAATTCCGAAGTTTGCGAAGGCTACTTGATCTTGCCTTCTTTGAACTCGACGTGCTTGCGCACGACCGGGTCGTACTTCTTCATGACCAGCTTGTCGGTCTTGGTGCGGGCGTTCTTCTTCGTGACGTAGAAGTAGCCGGTGTCCGCCGAGGAGTTCAGGCGGATCTTGATGGAGGCGGGCTTCGCCATGGCGGGTCCTTGGGCGGGGCCAGACGGACAAGCCGACGGCGGGTGTTCGAAAGAGCGGCGGAAAATACGAATCCGCAGCCCAAAGTCAATGGCGGGCGGGAATTCGGTTAGAGGTGCGCCGGCCGCATGGCCTTGTCCTTGTACCGCAGGAAGGGTTTGGGCCGCGACGGATCATCCATCCGCGCCACCGCTTCCTTGAGCATCATCCGCGTGACGGTCGGCAAGGGCAGGGACTGGGCCTCGTCGAAGTCCACCCAGGCGATCTCCTCCAACTCCCCGCAATCGGGCTGCCGGTCGAGGCTCATCAGGCGTTCGGCGTCGGCCAGCAGGAACCAGGTGTCGAAGCGCTTTCCGACGCTGGGCGGGGTGATGGCGCGCGCGATCACGTCCAGCGCCTCCAGGTCAGCCAGCGCGCCCTGGGCCACGAAGGTCCGCCAGGACCCGGCCGCTGGCCGCGCGGGGCCCGGCTTGGCGAGCAGCAGGCCCGCTTCCTCCCAGGTCTCGCGGATCGCGGCGAGCGCCAGGGCCCGCCCGCGTCCGGCCGGTAGGTAGGCGTCGAAGAGCGCGCCCACGTCGTGCCGCAGCTCATTGGCGGCGGGGGCGCGATAGTCCCCGCGGTCGATCCGGCCGCCCGGGAACACCCAGCGGTCGGGCATGAAGCTATGGCCGCCGTGGCGCTTGCCCATCAGCACGCGGGGCTTGGGGCCGTCGCGCCGGATGATCATCACGGTGGCGGCGTTCTTGGGACGCACCGCGCGAGCGCCCGGCACACGCGGCGGGCCCTCGGGCTTGCGGAAGACGGACTCGGCTTCACTCATGAAACAACTGTATGACCGCCCGCCCGGCGCTGGAAAGCCTAACCCTGCGGAAGCGGCTTACCGCCGCGGTCCGCCCTTCTTGCCCGTGCGGATGTTCTTTGGCCGTCCCTGGGGCCCGCGTTTGGGCCCTCGGAAGCCGCCGCCAGGGCCGCTGGGGCCGCCAGGACGCCTGTCTCCGCGCGCGCGCATGCCCAGGCGCGGCGAGCGCGCATTGGGGTCCGCCGCGGCCGGCTCGCTGATCATCCCGAACAATAGGCCGCCGGTGACCGGCGTCGCCTCGACGAGCTTCACGCGCACCACCATGCCCAAAGGCCAGCGCGCGCCGGTGCGCTCGCCGACCAATGCGTGGGCGGTGTCGTCGTGGACGAAGTACTCGCCGCCCAGCTTGGAGACCGGGACCAGGCCGTCGGCGCCGGTCTCCGCCAGCCGCACGAAGAGGCCGAAGCGGGTCACGCCGGTGATCCGCCCGTTGAACTCCGCGCCGACGCGGTCGGAGAGGAAAGCCGCCACATAGCGGTCGGTGGCGTCGCGCTCCGCCGCCATGGCGCGGCGCTCGGCGAAGGTGATCCGCTCGGCGGTGTCCTTCATCTGGGCGATGTCACGGTCGGTCAGGCCATCGTCGCCCAGGCCCAGCGCGCGGATCAGCGCCCGATGCACGATCAGGTCGGCGTAGCGCCGGATCGGCGAGGTGAAGTGAGCGTACTTCGCCAGGTTCAGGCCGAAGTGGCCGATGTTCTCGGGCGAATAGATCGCCTGCATCTGGGTGCGCAGGACCACCTCGTTGACGATGTCGGCGTTAGGCGTCTCTCGGGTATCGGTCAGCAGCTTGTTGAACCGGTCTGTGCGCGGCGCCTCGCCCTTCGACCAGGCGATGTCGAGCGTCTGCAGGAAGTCCACCAGCGCCTGCACCTTCTCCATGCTGGGCGTGTCGTGGATGCGGTAGATCAGCGGAATCTTCTTGGCCTCCAGCGTCTCGGCGGCGCAGACGTTGGCCTGGATCATCATCTCTTCGATCAGCTTGTGCGCCTCCAGCGAGGGGCGAGGCTGGATCGAGGCGACCTCGCCCTCAGGGCTGATCATGATCTTGCGTTCGGCGCTCTCAATGGCCAGCGGCGAGCGGATGGCGCGGCCCTTGTTCAGCACCGCATACGCCGCATAGAGCGGCTTGATGATCGTTTCCAGCAGCGGCTGGGTCTTGTCGTCGGGCTGGCCGTCGATGGCCGCCTGGGCCTGTTCGTAGGCGAGCTTGGCCTGCGAACGCATCAGGCCGCGCACGAAGCGGTGCGAGCGCTTGCGGCCGTCCTGGCCGAAGACCATGCGCACCGCCAGGCAGGCGCGGTTTTCGCCTTCCCTGAGGCTGCAGAGGCCGTTGGAGAGCCGCTCGGGCAGCATCGGCTCCACCCGGTCGGGGAAATAGACGCTGTTGCCCTTGTCGTTGGCCACGCGGTCGAGCGCCGAGCCGGGCTTCACGTAGGCGGCGACGTCGGCGATAGCGACCCAGACGATCCAGCCGCCCGGGTTCTTCGGATCGGCGTCGGGCTCGGCATAGACCGCGTCGTCGTGGTCGCGCGCATCAACCGGGTCGATGGTGACGAAGGGGACGTCGCGCAGGTCCTCGCGGCCCTTCAGCGTCGGCGGCTCGGCCGCCTCAGCTTCGGCCTCGGCGTCCGCCGAAAAGCCCATCGGGATGCCGTGGGTATGGATGGCGATCAGCGAGGCCGCGCGCGGCTCGTCTTCGCGGCCGACCACTTCCAGCAGCTTGCCGCGCTTGGGCCCGTAGCGGGCCTCGGCGGTTCCGACCTGGGCCAGCACCAGGTCGCCGTCGCGCAGCTCCTGCGCCGCGGGATCGGTGAGGATGAGGGTGTCCTTCGAGCGGCGGTCGACCGGCTCGACGCGGACCTCGCGGCGCGCCTTGCGGATCACGCCCAGCACCCGCTGGGCGCCGGCGCCCAGCTGCTTGATGACCCGGGCCTCGGTCGTGCCGTTCTCGAGCTTGGCGAAGCGGACCAGCAGGCGGTCACCCATGCCGGGCGCCGAGCCGACATCGCCCTTGCGGGGCGGGGCCAGCGGGACCAGCGGGGCGTCGTCGCCCTTGACCAGCTTCACGAGGAGTTCGCCGTCCGCGTCGCGTTCGATGACGTCGACGACGCCGACTTCGGGCAGGGCGCCGGCTTCGGCGAAGCCGCGGCGGCCGCGCCGGCCGAGTGTCCCGTCGGCTTCGAGCGCCTGCAGCATCTGGCGGAGGGCCCGGCGCTCCTCGCCCTTCAGGGCGAAGGCCTTGGCGATGGCGGCCTTGTCGGTCTCGCCGCTGTCACGGATGTATTTGAGGAGGGTTTCTTTGTCGGGAACGCCCCTGGTGGGGCGAGGGCCGGTCTTTGAAGCCGGCTTGGCAGCGGCGGCGTTGCCGGCTGCATTGGTTTGGAATCGGGAGCCCTTTGGGGCGCGGGTCTTAGGCATAAGCGGTGCTTAGCACCTTTCGTTGGTGTTCTTGAGAAGTTGGGTGGGGTGCTCGCGGGACTGGGCGCCGAAAGCCTCGGCTGCACTCTTCGCGACATATCCAGCGCCAGTGGCGCGAACCCGATATGGGCTCATGGTGTGAAGATTGTAAGACCTACGCGCCGGCAAGGAGAACTGGCCATGCTCAGCGGAACTCATCGTTTTCCCCGACAGGACCTGGTGACCTATGGCCGCCCCGCCATCGAGGCCCTGCGGGAGCTGGCCGCCTCCTGGCACACCCGCCGCCTGATGATCGTCACCACGGCATCGCTGGAGAAGGGCCCCGCCGCGCAGCTGGCCGCGGAACTGGGCGAGCTCTGCGCCGGCGTCTTCGCGGGCGTTAGCGCGCACTCGCCGCGTGAGGGCGTGATCGCGGGCGCCGAGGCTGCCCGGCGGGCGGACGCCGACCTGCTCGTGGCGTTCGGCGGCGGCTCAGCGATCGATGCGACCAAGGTGATGCAGCTTTGCCTGTGGGCGGGCCTCACCAAGGTGGAAGACCTCGATCCCTACCGCGCCGGCCGTGGGCCCGAGCGCGTGCGGGTCGCCGACATTCCGGCGGGCGTCCGGATGGTGGCGGTTCCCACGACGCTCTCGGCCGCGGAGTTCACGCCCTTTGCAGGGGTCACCGACGCGGCCCGCAAGGCCAAGGAGGGCTACGCCCATCCGTTGCTGGCGCCGCGCGCGGTGATCCTCGATCCCGCCGTGACGCTGGCGACCCCAGCTCAGCTCTGGTCCTCCACGGGGCTGAAGGCGGTCGACCACGCCGTCGAGCAGCTCTGCAATCCGCAGCGCGCGCCCTTCGCCGATGCGCTCGCCGAAGACGGCCTTCGCCGGCTCGCGCGCGGTCTCGCAGGCACCAAGGCCGATCCCGCGGACCTCGACGCGCGGCTGGAGTGCCAGTTCGGCATGTGGCTGGCCATGAGCGGGGTGGGCTCGGGCCGCGGCATGGGTCCCAGCCACGCCATCGGCCACACCCTGGGCGGGACCTACGGCATCCCGCACGGCGTCACCTCCTGCGTCATCCTGCCCGCCGTGCTGAGGTGGAGCGAAGGCTTTGCACGCGAGCGCCAGGCGCTGGTCAGCGACCTAATGGGCGCGCACGGGACGCCGGCCTCCGAGGCGGTGAAGCGGTTGGTCGTGGCCCTTGGCCTCCCGGCCGACCTCAAGAGCGTGGGGATCGGGCCGGAGAGCTTCCAGGCTATCGCCGAGCACACCCTGCACGACGCCGGCGTCCGCACCGGCGCCCGTCCGATCAACGGCCCAGATGACATCGTCGAGATCCTGCGCTTAGCTGCGGGCTGAGTGGACCGCACGCGCCGGGTCCGGCATCGTCGTTGACGCTCGATTCGAGTCTTTCCGGGGGGAGAGCAAAATTATCGCCAAGCCACAGTCGAACAGCGCGCCGCTGTTCTTCTTCATCCTCGGCCTGGGCACCGCCGCCCTGGTGGCCGGGTCCGTCTTGATCCTTCAAGGGCAGCACGCGTCCGCGAACCCGCAGGCCGCCGCGCTCAGCGTCCCACCGCCGACCCGCTGAGCTAGCTCTCCGTCAGAAAGGCGGCCATCGCCGGGGCTGCGGTGCGGTCCTGGATGATGAACAGGTGGCCGCCCTCGAAGAACTGCAGCTTCGCGCCGGGGATGCGCGCGGCCATCTTCTCCTGGGTGGCCGGCAGCGCGATGCCGTCGTAGCGGCCGGCGGCGATCATCACCGGGCAAGCGATATCGGGGAGGCGGGCCCAGGCGTCGTGCCTCGCGCGGGCCTCGAGCTGGCGATGCGCGCCCATGGCGTGGCCGGGTTCGTCGGCATAGGGGGCGGCCGCGCCCATGGCGATGAACTGGCCGTAGAGCTCAGGATTGGCCGCCGCCCAGGCGTCGTCGCGCCGGGTGTCGGAGATCGGGATCATGTAGCGGGCGCGCGGCTCACCCTTCAGGTGCTCGATCTCGTGGAACGGAAACGACGCGCCGCCGTCGCCGCCC